>JAABUS010000158.1_pt1 | contig 166691 bp, 155 predicted proteins | sample 5560161 | NCBI WGS metagenome assembly JAABUS01 (sample SAMN10711885, study PRJNA513376) | rock metagenome | isolation source: Antarctica rocks | place: Antarctica: Victoria Land, Trio Nunatak nord | collected 2016-01-04
CCAGAAAGGTGCTCCTGATCCTGTGCGTGGACGGTCCCTCGACCAGACCAATCCTCGCAGGTCAGAGCACCTTTCTACATGATCAACACACACCAACAACCCGACCCCGATGAAAGCCCGAGGCTAGCGGAGCATTGCCAGAGCGGGCCGCCGGACACCCCGATTGCCGCGTCTTCCAGACCTGCTGCGGGTCCCGGTCGCTGTGCGGTCAGTTCTCGATGCCGAGCCGACGCTTGGACCGGGCCTGCTGACGGGACTGCCGCATCCGGCGTAGCCGCCGGACCAGCAGCGGGTCGTAGGCCAATGCCGACGGGTTGTCGATCACCGCATTGAGAACCTGGTAGTACCGGGTCGGTGAAAGGTCGAACATCTCCTTGATCGCCTGCTCCTTGGCACCGGCGTATTGCCACCACTGGCGCTCGAACTGCAACACGTCGCGGTCGCGCCGGGTGAGCCCTTCGGGAAGATTCTCGGCAGCCCCATCGCCACCGGTGGCCGAGGTAGGGCTGGTCATCGACGCGTCCTCCACAAGTTGCACGGCTGATGGATCCGAATAGCACCGAGTGTTGGGCAGCTCACCGCGGCAGCTCGCCGGGGCAAATCACAATCCTGTCATTCGGTGCACTCATCCCACCACGCCTGCGGCGACCCGGTCCAGCGCTCCTCGGAGTGTCGCGCCCGGAGTGTCGACCATCCGCGCTGGTCGCGAAACTCCTGGGACTGTTGTGACGAACGTGTCTGGCGGTGCCTGCGTGATGGCGGGACGATCAGAGCCATTGCCGGGCGGATCGCACTCGGCCGATCAACTCTTCGAGGTCGACCGGGACGGAGGTGTCGACCTCGAGCACCGGCCAGCCACCGGCGACCGGTTCGGTGGTCTCGGCGGTGTAGAAGCTTGCCGGATCCTGCAGCGTGTCGTAGTGCGCCGGATGCCGGCCGGTGCCCAGCAGTCCGGCCGCCCGGTCGAGGAACCGGCGCAGCGCCAGTTCGGCATCGCAGCGACAGAACACCTCGACCACCGGTCCGGGCAGTGCGGCGATCCGCGGGCGGGCGAATCCGGCATGGAAATTCGCCTCCAGGACAGCCGCCGGACAGTCCGCAGCGACGGCGTACAGCACGTCCAGGGCGGCGATCCCGAGCTGCCGGGAGAACTCGACCGGCGACGTTTCAGGGGTCGTCGCCGCCAACTGGTCGTACAGGGCTTCCTTGATGGTGTCCTTGCTCAGCAGCGGCACTCCGAGTAGCCGGGCCAACGGCCGGGCCAAGGTCGTCTTGCCGCTACCGGGCGGGCCACCCAGCACCACGAAACCCGCCGTCAACGCCCGCCACCCATCACTCACGCCGCCAGTCCCGGATCACAGCTCCGGCCGTCGTCGACCATGCCCGGTAGCCGTCTCGAAACCCTTGGCCAGCCCCAGCAACTGCCGCTCGGCCCGATGTCGGCCGACTATCTGCACGCCGACCGGAGTACCGGCCGCGGCGAAGCCGGCCGGCATCGAGATCGCCGGATGCCCGGTGACGGTGACCGCGCAGACCGCGCGCATCCAGCCGAGATAGTCCGGCTGCGACTCCCCGGCGACCAGCTCCGGATACTGGATCGCGGCATCGAATGCCGGCAGCGGTGCGACCGGCAGGATCAGCCCGTCGTAGGTGTCCAGGAACTCCCGCATCCGGTGGAACAACTCGGTGCGCAGCACGGCGGCGCGACCCACCTGCGGCCCGGTCAGCTTCCGGCCGGCCAGCATGTTGGCGTACAGACTGGGCCGGATCTGCTCCCGACTGTCCTCCAGGACGGCGCCCAGAGTGGCCTCGAACTGCCAGGCCCGCAGCACCCGGAAACACTCATCGGCGCCGGTGAAATCGGGACTGGCCTCGTCCACCTCGGCGCCGGCGGTCTCGGCATCGGCGGCCGCCTGCCGGACCAATGCGGCGATCTCCGGCTCGACGGCCACCGCACCACCGAGGTCGACAGAGAATGCGATCCGCTTGCCGGCCAGCCCACCGGCCGGCACCGTCGCGAACTCGGAACCGCTGTCCTCCAACGAGTTCGGCGCCCGCCGGTCGGGGCCGGCCATCACCGACAGCAACAGCGCGACGTCATCGACGGTCCGCGCCATCGGTCCCTGCACGCTCAGACCGACGAAACCGTCGGTCGCCGGGTACACCGGCACCCGACCGGCACTCGGCCGTAGGCCGACCACATTGCAGTAGCCGGCCGGCAACCGCAGCGATCCACCGAAGTCGTTGCCGTCGGCCAGCGGATGCATCCCGGCAGCCAGCGCGGCGGCCGCACCGCCCGAGGATCCGCCCGCCGTCGCCGACAGATCGTAGGGATTTCGGGTGACGCCGAAGACCTCGTTGAAGGTGTGGCCGCCGGACGCGAACTCCGGGATGTTGGTCTTGCCAATGGTGATCACCCCGGCCGCCCTCATACGTTCGATCACCAGATCGTCCACCTCGGGTACGAACTGTGCCTTGGACACCGACCCGAAGGTGGTTCGGATCCCGGCCGTCAGGTGATTGTCCTTGTGTGCCACCGGAAGTCCGTGCAACGGACCGGTGAACTCGCCGTGGGCGGCGGCCTCATCGGCGGCGGCCGCCTGGGCCATCGCCGCCTCGGCCACCAAGGTGACGACGGCGTTGATCCGCGGGTTGACCCGATCGATCCGGTCCAAGTGCGCGGCCACCACCTCCCGGGCCGAGATCTCCCTGGCCCGCAGCGCACGGGCCAGCTCGGTGGCGTTGCGATCGCACAGCGCTCGATCCGCTGCATCGGGGGTCGGTACGGACATCTGGCCTCCTGCCGGAATGCCGGCCAGTACAGCATGCCCGCCGTCGGCGTGGCCAGCGGATCACCGACCCGACATGCGGTCGGTGTGCCACCCTGGTCAGGTGCGGATGCAATTCACGGCCGGCCCGGATCCGACGGATCTGTTGACCCTGCCCTGGTCGACCGCGCTACAGGACTGGCCCAGGGAGCGGCTGGTCAGTCTGCCCCGCGGCATCTCCCGGCATGTGGTGCGGTTCGCCAGGATCGGCGGGCTGGTCTACGCCATCAAGGAGATCGACGCCGACCTGGCCGATCGGGAGTACTCGCTGTTGCGCACCCTGGCCCGCACCGGCATCCCGGTGGTCGAGGCAATCGGCGTGGTCGCCGGTCGGACCACCCCGGACGGCGAGCCGCTGGATGCGGCGCTGGTCACCAAACACCTCAGGTTCTCGTTACCGTACCGAGCGTTGTTCTCCCGCCGACTGGATCCGAACCTGGAGATCAAGCTGCTGGACGCATTGGCCGAACTGCTGGTCCGGTTGCATCTGGTGGGCTTCGCCTGGGGCGATTGTTCGTTGTCCAACACCCTTTTTCGCCGCGATGCCGGCGCGCTGGCGGCCTACCTGGTCGATGCCGAGACCGGCGAGATCCGGCCAACGCTGTCGTCCGGCCAGCGGCTGAACGACCTGGACATCGCCGAGACCAACCTGGCGGGTGAGCTGTTGGACCTGCAGATGTCCGGGCTGCTGCCGGAAGCGGTGGACCCACTGGAGACCGCGGTGTCGGTGCTGGATCGCTACCAACTCCTGTGGACCGAACTGACCATGCCGCAGCCGATGGGCAGCAATGAATGGTGGCAGATCGAACGAAAGATGCGGCGGCTCAACGACTTGGGTTACGACGTCGGGGAGATCCGGGTCAACGAGGACGGCGACCAGATGCTGTTGGAGACCCAGGTGGTCGAGGCCGGCCACCATCGACGACGGTTGCTTGAGCTGACCGGCCTGGACGTCCAGGAGAACCAGGCCAGGCGCATCCTGAACGATCTCGACGCCTTCCGCGGGCAGGCGGTGCTCCCGGAGACCGATGTGGACGAGCTGACCGTCGCCCGGCACTGGCTGTCCGACGTGTTCGAGCCGGTGATCGAGGCGATCCCACCGGATCTCGCCGAACGACTCGAACCGGCGGAGATCTTCCACGAGGTACTGGAACACCGCTGGTTCCTGTCCGAGGCGGCCGGTCACGAGGTGTCGATGGACAAGGCCACCGGCTCCTACCTGGCCACCGTGCTGCCGTTCCGTCCCGAGGAGGCAGCGCTGCTCGACCCGGCATTGATGGGAGTGGGTTCGGTCGATGACGAATCGATCGACGACCCGGTCGACCCGGTTTCCGACCGGCCGTTCGGATGAGACCCCCGCCAGACCGAGAGCCCCAAGCACACGCCGAGCGCCAGCCAGCCCACCAGCACAAGTAGCGGAAAACCGACTGGTGCCGTTGGGAAGAACGACAATCGGCGTAGTAGGTCACCACCGGCGCCGGCCGGCAGGAACCGACCGAATTCGCCCCAGAAATCGGGCAGCGCCTGCCAGGGTGCGGTCAGACCGGCCAGCGGAACACCCAGCAACACGAAAACGCCCGCGCAGGCGCCGACTCCGGATGCGCCGACCAGGCCCACCAGGCCGGAAACCGTGCTCGCCACCGCGGCGAGCACCAGGGCAATCGTCAGCGCCTCGGCCACGAACGCGCCGGCAAGTATGCCGAGCCAGCTGTCCAGCACCACGGTGAAGCAGATGCCGACGATGATCGACGTGGTGAGCACTCCGACCAATCGGGGCACCCTGGGCCGAATCATCATTCCGAAGGCGGCCCCGATGATCAACGCCGACAACGTCAACGGCAGGACTGCGGTGGCGAACGCCGAGCCCCGCGGATCGCCGGCCGCCGGGGAGCTCACCTCCTGCGCGATTGCCGGCGGCTTACCGGTCGCCAGCGTTGCCGCCAACTGATCGAGGATCTGGGCGGCGGCCGGCGAGGCCGCACCCGCCTTCAGTACCCTCGGCCCTGCCGGTCCGATCAGGATGGCGCCGAAGGCGTCACGGTTGGCGATCGCCGACCGGGCCGCTGCTTCATCCGAAACACCGGCGAGATCGAAAAGCTCGTTCGCGCCGACGGCTTCCAGCTGTTTCGCAATCTGCTGGGTGGCGGCGGCAGGTGCCACTACGACCGGCAGATTCCGCGGCTCGGAACGGCTCGTCGGCCAGGCGAAGGCAATCAGGATCAGGACGGTGGCCAGGGTCAACACCCCGGCGAGTACGCCGGCCCGGCTCCAGACCGGAATCCGGTCGAGCGGCGAGGCTGTGTTCGTCATCATGGTCTCCTAACTAAAACGAATGTCCGTTCGCTTTAGCTCACCATGCACCCGGTCGGGCTCGGTTGTCAAGAACGAACGTCCGATGGTCTACTCGGCACTGGTCGGGGTTACAGTCGGCACCGTGCCCAAGGTGACCGAACTACACCGCGAACAACGCCGCGAGGAGATTCTCGCTGCCGCCTGGGAATTGTTTGCTCGCAACGGGTTTCACGCAACCTCGATGGCCCGGATCATCGCCTCGAGCGGGCTGTCGGCCGGCGCGGTGTACCTGTACTTCCGATCCAAGGACGAACTGATCATCGCTATAGCCGGAAAGGCGCTCGGCACCGCCAGATCCGCCGCCAAGGAACTGCTCGATGCCCCCGATCCAGTGGCACCAGGGGAGGCCGTGCTGCGGATTCTCGATGGCCTTAAGAAATTGCAGACCACGGCCGGAGGGGCACTGTATGCGGTCGCCATCCAGGCCTGGGCGGAGGCCGTGCGCAACCCCGCCATCTCCCGGACCGCCAGCGGGTTCTTCACCGATCTGCTCGCCGACCTCGCGCTCGTCCTCGACCGGTGGGCAGCCGACGGCCACCCATTGGCCGGTGACTGCATGCAGCTGGCTCGGATGATGGCCGGCGCGCTGCAGGGGTACATCATTCAGGTGGCCTCGTTCGGCGCCCGCCCGGATCCCGCTTATCTGAAACTGTTCGGTGATCGGGTCACCGCTATGGTCAGCCGCTGAGCCGGCCATGGGCGAACAACGATTACAGTGAGCCCACGGGGAAATCCGAAGTCGGTGATGTGGCCGAAGGTGGCCACTTCGAGTGCTTCCAGCCTGGCCGGTAGAGCAGGATCGGGCCGATCGAAATCCGGCCCTCGGTGAAACGCCACGCCACGCTCCTCGCTGTCGGTATCCACCGAGGAGTGCCGGGCGTTCCAGGTGCGGGACAACCGTTTACGTTATCGATCAAAACCATTCAACGATCCGGCAGCTGCCGGGACGGCCGATGCGGCAGCTGCCGGCATCGCCGACCGGAGCGACCACCAGCGACCGGAAACCGCGTAGCACGAAGGTATCCCGGCGCGACGATGCCATTAGTCGCAGTCGGCCGAACCTGCGCAGCAGCGACCGTATGCTGATCTGGAGTTCCAAACGGGCCAGCGGGGCTCCGAGGCAGAAGTGAATTCCGGCACCGAAGGCGATGTGGCGATTGTCCGGACGGAACGGATCCAAGACGTCGGGATCGGTGAAGACAGCCGGATCGCGATTCGCGGCACCGAGTAGCGGCGCGGCGATCTTCTGCCCGCGACGGACCGTCACCCCGGCGATCTGCAGATCCTCGGTGGCGGTCCGCTCGAACAGTTGCAGCGGCGAGTCGAACCGCAGCATCTCCTCCACCAACGACGCCAAGCGGGCCTCGTCATCCAGATTGATGCCAACCCGCTGCTGCTCCACCTCGAGCCACGAAGCCAGTCCGTTGCCGAACCCGTTGACGCTGGCCTCGTGTCCGGCATTCAACAACAGCACGACGGTGGCGACCAGTTCGGTCGAGGACAGCCGGTCGCTGCCGTCCCGAGCGGCGACCAGTGCGCTGAGCAGATCGTCAGCGGGCCGGCGGGCGCGATCGGCAGCCAATGCCTGCACATACCCGGCGAACTCCCCGGCCGCCGAACGGGCCGCCGCGCGGTCGGTGTCGGAGGGATCGGGCTCGTACATCTTCACGATCGCCTGCGACCAGTCACGCAGCAGCACCGATCTTCGGCCGGCGCCCCTATCAGTTCGGCAATCACCAGTACTGGCAACGGTTCTGCGTACCCGGCGATCACCTCGACACCAGCGTTGTCCGCCAACTCGGCCGCACAATCGTCCAACGGCCGGTCGGCGATCGCCGCTATTCTCGGTGCCATCCGGTGGACATGGCCGCGGGCGAAGGGGCCGGACACCAACCGACGCAACCGAGTGTGTGACGGCGGCTCCGAATCCAGGATCGAATCGGCGTGCAGCCAGTTGAAGCTCACCCAGTCCGCGCCTTCTCTGGCGGTGAAGATCCGGCCGAGTCTCCGATCGCGCAGCACCGCGGACGCCGCGGCATGGGTGCTGGTGACGTAACTGTCCAGCCCGCTGTGCCAAGCAACCGGCGCTGCTGCCCGCAATTCGGCGAAACGCGGATACGGATCTGCCAGCACCGCGCTGTCGGTCAACTCGAAGATGTCGGCGGCGTCGAAAGGCACCCTGGAACGGTAGCCCGGCCGGTAGCCGGATCGGTTCCGCCACCGGCCAACTAGACCACGTTGTCGAGCTCGGCGATGTCGTCGGCAGACAGCTCCACGTCGGCCACCTTCAGGTTCTCCTCCAGGTGGGCCAGGCTCGACGTGCCGGGAATCAGCAGCACGTTGTCACCGTGCGCGAGCAGCCAGGCCAGACCGACCTGGGCCGGCGACGCACCGACTCGCTCGGCGACGGCGCGCACGGCCGGATTCTCGGTGACCTTCGGCATGCCGGGAAAGGCCGATCCGAGCGGGAAGTACGGCACGTAGGCGACACCGGAATCGCGGCACAGTGCCAACACGTCCGCATCGGATCGGTCCAGCAGACTGAACGCGTTCTGCACGCAGACGATGGCTGCCTGGCTGATGGCCTGCTCGACCTGCGGGCGGGTGGCCGTCGAGATGCCGATCCCGGCGATCTTGCCCTCGTCCCGCAGCGCGACCATCTCGGCCAGCTGCTCCTCCAGTGACACTTGCTGGTCGGCAGGACGCTCGTGTCCGTCCGCCATCAGCCGCAGGTTCACCGCCCCCAGTCGATCGGTGCCCAGGCTGCGCAGGTTGTCCTCAACCGCAGACCGGAGCTGATCGGGTCGCTGGCCGGGGAGCCAACCGCCCTGCTCGTCGCGGAAGGCCCCGACCTTGGAGACCAGCACCAGATCGTCGGAGTAGGGGTGCAGCGCTTCCCGGATCAACGCGTTGGCGACGTCCGGACCGTAGAATTGGGCGGTGTCGATGTGGTCGACGCCGAGTTCGACCGCCCGCCGCAGGACGGCGACTGCCTCGTCGTGGTCGCGCGGGGGCCCGATCACTCCGGGACCGGGGAGCTGCATGGCACCGAAGCCGATGCGATGAACAGGGAAAGCACCGAGGGAGTACGTATCCATGCCCGAGACGGTAGCCCGTCCGGTGCCGGACCCTGCCGGGTCGAGCCCGGCCGGCCGCTCCTCGCCGGACGAATCGAGCCACCCCACGGGCCGGGACGAGCCACCAAGGGGACTTGAACCCCTAACCTTCGCTTTACAAGAGCGCTGCGCTACCGGTTGCGCCATGGTGGCCTGCCGGAGTCCCGGCAGGAAGCAGAGTACTGCCGTCGTCTCGCCGCTCAGAATCGTCAGTGACCGCCGCCGGGGCCACAGCCGGCGGCAGCGGACCCGGATCAGCCGCCGGTCGGCTCGAACCGGCTGGATTCACCACGTGGCGGCAACGCCGGCCGCGGCAGCGACGGTGTCGGGCGGAAACTCGGGTGACCAGCATTGGTCGCCTGCAGGTCGATCAACCGGTCCCGGCATTCGGTCACCGTCATGCTCATCAGATTGGCCAGCGCCTTGAGCGCGCCCTCGCCGAGACTCTCGGTGACATCGTCGACCGCACCATCCGGGTGCCGGATGGAGAACCAGCGGCGGACCGGGGCGAGCGCCTCGTCGGTGGTGGCCAGCACATCGGCCACCCGGATCGAGATGGCGCTGCGGCCGCGGAGAGCGGAGGGCGGCACGATCGACCGCTCGGCCCCGGCGATCAATTTGCCGCAGTCCTCACCGAGCGCTCTGGCCAACACCCAGAACACGTCGATCCGCAACGACCGGTGTCCGGTTTCGTAGTTCGCCAGCGCCGCCTTCGACACCAGACCACCGGTGCGGGCTGCCACCTGCGCCTGGGTCAGGCCTTGGCGACGACGGGACTCACGGAGCTGCCCGCAGAGCGCTGCCGCAAAGCCGGCTTGCTGCTCTTCGTCCAGTGGCTGCATTCCGTCACCTTCGATCCAGGACAATCTGGTCGTTACGGGTAGTAACGCCTACCCGACGCTACACCATATAGGTGACACCTGGGAAGCCTTGACTACTCAAGGTGACAGTACGCGATATCGGCGCAAAGTCGCTGACCCTGCTCCCGGCCCCAGCCAGCATCGTGCTGCCGGACCCATACGCTGTCCGTCATGACCATCCGACCCATCGTCATCTGCGGCGAGCCGGTGTTGCACGAGATGACCGTCCCGGTCACCGTTTTCGACGACGAGCTCCGGAACTTCATCAACGACCTGTTCGAGACCAACACGGCGGCCAACGGCGCCGGCCTGGCCGCCAACCAGCTGGGCGACCAGCGCCGAGTGTTCATCTACGACTGCCCGGACGACGAAGGGCTGCGGCACAAGGGATATGTGGTCAATCCGGTGCTGCAGACCACCGCGGTCCCGGAGACCATGCCCGATCCGGACGACGACTTCGAGGGCTGCCTGTCGGTGCCGGGTGAGAACTTCCCGACCGGTCGGGCGAGCTGGGCCAAGGTCACCGGGGTGGACGCCGAGAACCAGCCGATCGAGGTGGAGGGCACCGGCTATTTCGCTCGCTGTCTGCAGCACGAGACCGATCACCTGAACGGGGTGCTCTATCTGGATCGGCTTATCGGACGTCATGCACGAGCCGCCAAGAAGATGGTGAAGGCACGCGGATGGGATGGTCCGGGCAAGAGTTGGTTACCCGGACGAGATCCTGATCCGTTCGGCCACTGACCCGTTCGGCCCACCGGGGCCGCAGCGTAAAGTCAGGGCGTGAATCTGCCGATCGACAACTCCAGCGCCCACACCGAAGTCAACACCGAACGGCAGCACGTCCGTCCGATCGATTCCGAGACCGGACCGGCCACCGGTGAACGGGCCGACATGGTTGTGGTGGCCAACCGGCTGCCGTTCGATCTGAAGAAGCAACCGGATGGCAGCACCCGCGCTCAACAGGCGCCCGGCGGTCTGGTCACTGCGCTCGCACCGATCCTGTCCCGTCGCGAGGGCGCCTGGATCGGCTGGGCGGGTGACGCGGACGTCGACCTGTCGGCCACCACGACCGACGGGCTGACCCTGCACCCGGTTCCGCTGTCCTCCGACGAGATCGCTTCGTACTACGAAGGTTTCTCCAATGCCACCCTGTGGCCGCTGTACCACGACGCGGTGGCCGATCCGGAATACCACCGGCACTGGTGGGACGCCTATCAACAGGTCAACCAACGGTTCGCCCAGAAGTCGGCGGAGGTCGCCGCCGACGGAGCGGTGGTCTGGATCCACGACTACCAGCTGCTGTTGGTGCCGCAGATGTTGCGCGACCTGCGGCCGGACGTCCGGATCGGCTTCTTCCAGCACATTCCGTTCCCGCCGGTCGAGCTGTACATGCGGCTGCCGTGGCGCAAGGAAATCATTGCCGGGATGCTCGGCGCGGACCTGATCGGGTTCCAGGTGCCCGGCGCGGTCCGGAACTTCGTCCGGCTGGCCCGGACCCAGCTCGGTGTCGAGGTGACCGGATCGATGTTGCACCACAACGGTCGCGGCATCCGGGCCGGCGCGTTCCCCATCTCCATCGATTCCACCAGCCAGAACGAGTTGGCGATGAGTCCGGAGGTGACCGAGGCCGCGGCCCGGCTGCGCGCCGACCTGGGCGAACCGCGCCGGATCATTCTCGGCGTCGACCGGCTCGACTACACCAAGGGCATCAACGTCCGGCTGCGGGCGCTCCGGGAGCTGCTGAGCGAGAAGGATCCGGCGGTGGACGGCGTGGTGATGGTGCAGATCGCCACCCCGTCCAGGGAGAGGGTCGGCTCCTACGTCCGGATGCGGCAGGAGATCGAACGGGAGGTCGGGGCCATCAACGGCGACTTCGGGCGGATCGGCCATCCTGCCGTGCACTACCTGCACCAGTCGTTCCCGCGAGAGGAGCTGGCCGCCTTCTACGTGGCCGCCGACGTGATGGCGGTGACGCCGTTACGAGACGGAATGAACCTGGTGGCCAAGGAATACGTCGCCTGCCGATACGGCGGCGACGGAGTGTTGTTGTTGAGCGAGTTCACCGGCGCCGCCGGTGAGCTGCGCCAGTCGTTGCTGGTGAACCCCTACGACACCAATGGGGTGAAGGAAGCGCTGCGCACCGCATTGCAGATGCCGGCCGCCGAGCAACGCAAACGGATGCGGTTCCTGCGCAGGCAGGTGCTGGTCAACGATGTCGACGCCTGGGCGCAGAGTTTCCTGTCCACCCTGGAGGACACCAAGGATCCGGTGGCGGCCGCCCTCCGCCGATTGCCGGACGACGTGGTCGCCGCCGTCCGTCGGCTGGCCGGCGAACAATACCTGTTGGTGGCCACTGATTTCGACGGTGTGCTGGCACCGATCGTCGAGGATCCGGCGGCTGCCCGGCCGTTGACCGGATCGGTGGATGCGCTGCGTACCCTGGCCGTGTTACCGAATACCTCGGTGGCGGTGATCTCCGGCCGGTCGCTGGAGCAGTTGCGACACCTGATCGGTGAGGCCGGACCATTCCACCTGGTCGGCTCGCACGGCGCCGAGGACGCCGGGATCGCCGGCCTGGTGCAGGCTCCCGCGCACGGCGGGCCCACCCCGACGACGCTGACCGCCGACGAAGCCGCGCTGAAGGAGCGAGTGGCGGTCGCTGTCGGCGAGTTGAGCGCCAAGTATCCGACCATCCGGTTGGAGCCGAAACCCACCGGCATCTCGATCCATGTCCGCGGCGTCACCCAGCAGGTCGAGGACGCCGTCACCGAAGAGGTGACCAACGGCGTCGCCGAATGGCCGGGCGTGAATCTGTTGCCGGGCAAGAAAGTGCTGGAACTGTCGGTGGTGTCGGCCAACAAGGGCAAGGCGTTGGCCGGATTGCGGACGGCGCTCGGTAGCTCGGCGACCGTCTTCGTGGGGGATGACGTCACCGACGAGCACGCGTTTGCCGTGCTCGAGGGCAACGATGTCGGCATCAAGGTCGGCGATGGCGAGACCGCAGCGACCCTGCGGATCGACAATCCGCAACTGGTGGCCGATCTGTTGACGGCGCTGGCCGCCGCCCGCCGAGAGCAGGCGATCTTCTTCCAGCACTAGGATTTCCCGATGTCCAGGGCACCCGTACTGACCCAGCGCGCGGTCGACTTCCCTCAGTGGTACCAGGAGCTGATCGCCAAGGCGGAACTCGCCGAAAACGGCCCGGTCCGCGGAACGATGGTGATCCGACCGTACGGCTACGCCGTGTGGGAGCGGATGCAGGCCGGGATGGACGCCCGGATCAAGACTGCCGGCGCGCAGAATGCCTACTTCCCGTTGTTCATCCCGGAGTCCTACCTGCATCGGGAGGCCGACCACGTCGAAGGATTCTCGCCGGAACTGGCTGTGGTGACGCACGCCGGCGGTAAGCGGCTGGACGAGCCGATCGTGGTGCGACCCACCAGCGAGACGGTGATCGGCGAGTTCATGGCTAAGTGGATCTCCTCCCATCGTGACCTGCCGCTGTTGCTGAACCAATGGGCGAACGTGGTCCGCTGGGAGCTGCGGCCACGATTGTTCTTGCGTACCAGCGAGTTCCTCTGGCAGGAGGGTCACACCGCACACCCGTCGGAACAGGCGGCGGCGGAGTACGCCGGACGGATCCTGCACGAGGTGTATGCCGATTTCATGCGTACCGAGCTCGCCATCCCGGTGCTGCCCGGTCGCAAGACGCGGCGGGAGCGATTCGCCGGCGCCACCAACACGATGACGGTGGAAGCCATGATGGGTGACGGCAAAGCCCTGCAGATGGGCACCAGCCACGAACTGGGGCAGAACTTCGCCCGCGCCTTCGACATCGGATATACCGATGCCGATCAACAGCGGCAACTGGCCTGGACCACGTCCTGGGGAACCTCCACCCGGATGCTCGGTGGGCTGATAATGGTGCACGGCGACGACGCCGGCCTCCGGATCCCGCCGAAACTGGCCGCGGTCCAGGCGGTGGTCATCATCGTCAAGTCGTCCAACACCGGTCATGACGTCGAAACCGTTGCCACCCAGTTGCTTTCCGAGCTGACGGTGGCCGGTGTCCGGGTACAGCTGGACGATCGGGTGGACACACCGTACGGACGCCGAGCCGTCGACCTGGAACTGAAGGGGGTGCCGGTGCGGATCGAGGTCGGCCCCCGGGATCTGGAATCTGGGTCAGTGACAATGGTCCGCCGGGTGCCGGGAACGAAGGAATCGCTACCGGTCGGATCGGTGGTAGCTGCGGTGGTCTCGGCACTGTACGCCGATCACACGGCGCTCTACGAACAGGCAGTGCACCGCCAGCAGGCGGCGACCGTTGACGTCGAATCGGTGCCGGACGCGCTGGCCGCCACGGCGACCGGCTGGGCCCGGATCCCGTGGCGACTGCTCGGCGACGAAGGTGAGGCGCGCATCGCCGGACAGGGTGTCACCGTGCGGTGTCTGGTGTTGCCGGACGGATCGGTGCCGGACACCGACGACGCCACCGTCCAGCCGGATCTGCTGGCGATCCTCGCCCGGGCCTATTGATGGAGCCGCAACAGCATTCCGGGAGCGGCGACCGGAGGGTGGTTTTCCGGCCGCGGATGGCCGCCGACCTGCCCGCACTGGTGGCCTTGCTCGCCGCCCAGCAACCACGGTCCTACTACCCATTCCGATGGCCGCTGCCGTTCCCCGCGGAGCAGTTCGTCGCCCGTGAGTCCGAGGAGCAGTCGTGGGTGGCGGAAGTCGACGGCGTGCCGGTCGGGCAGGTTGCCCTGACCACCGTCGGCGACGACGCCTTGGGTCGGATCTGGGCGGCCGCCACTGGCCGGGAGGCTTCGGCGATGGGCTGCATCTCGGCGTTCTTCGTGGACGAGTCGCGCCGCGGCCTTGGCATCGGCGGCGGGTTGCTGGATCTGGCCGTCGCCCGGCTGCGGGAGCAGGGTCGACTGCCGGTGTTGGACGTGGTTCAACGACACGGCAGCGCGGTGGCGATCTACCGTCACCGCGGATGGCGGGTGGTCGGTGAGGCCCGGCCGCCGTGGCTGCCCGACGACGAAGCACCGGTGCTGGCCATGGTGCTGGACGATCCGGAGCCCGACGATCCGATGGTCGGCCCGGTGCCGGACGACCGTCGGTAGCTACTGGGCTGCTGCCGGGTCAGATCCGCGGCGGTCCGGTGGTCGAGCCTTCCAGGAACGTGGTGGCCAGCATCGCGCGCCGGGCGGTCGAGCGTTGCGCGGGATCCAGCAGCAGCCGACCGGCCTGCCGGCCCTTCTCCACCACCGGCTGAGACACCGTGGTCAAGCCGGCATCCACCGCGGCCCGGATACCGTCGAATCCGGTCACCGACACATCCTCGGGAACTCGTTGCCGACGGCGCTGCAATTCCTGGATCGCACCCAGCGCCAGCACATCGGAGGTGCCGACCAGCGCGGTGATGCCGGGATCGAGTCCCAGCACCTCGGCGGCGCCCGAGGCCCCGGCCGCCAACGAATGGTCGAACCGTTCCACCACCGGTACCCGGTCCCACGCCACCCCGGCCGCCTGGAACCCGTCCCGGAGGCCGGCCAGCCGGTTCCGTTGCACGTGGTAGGCCGCCGACTCCTGCCGCTCCAGCGGTGCTGGACCGTCACACCTGTTGCGGCCCAACCGCATGCAGACGACACCGATCCGTCGATGACCCAGACCGATCAGGTGCTCGGCGATGCTGCGCATCGCAGCCCGGTCGTCGATGCCGACCAGGTCCACAGTGTCCAGGAACGGCTGATCGCAGATCACCGTCGGGACCGGCCGGGCCAGCATGGCGGCCAGATGCGGGTCGTCCTCCGGCATCGAATAAGCGACGAAACCGTCGACCGCGGCGCTGGACACGCTCAGCACGTCCTCGGAGCCCGGACTGGCCGGAACCAGCAGCAGCCCGATCCTGGCTTGGTCGCATTCCAGGGTCAGCCCTTCCAAGAAGGCCACGGCGGCCGGATCCCGGAAGGCGTAGGACAGTTGCTCGGTGAGCAGCAGGCCGATGGCGCCGGCCTTGCGGGTGCGCAGCGATCGAGCCATCGGGTCCGGTCCGGAGTAACCGAGCCGGGTGGCCGCTTCCATCACCCGCGCCCGCAACGCCGGTGACAGCTGGTCCGGCCGGTTGTAAGCATTGGACACCGTCGTCCGGGAGACCCCCAGATCCTTCGCCAGCGACGCCAGCGTGGCGGGCTGATTGCTCCCGCGACTGCGTTCCATCCGAGCACCGTAGCCGAGCCTGGCGACGGACCGAGCCCACGGGGTGTGGGCAGCGTCAGCCGCCTTCCACCGTCCGGCGGAGCAGTCCGCGCACTTCCGGCGGCAGATCGTGTTCGGCGATCGTCACCTCGAGCCGGCCGGCTTCCACCTGATACACGAACGCGTCCGGTCGGGAGGGGCCGCCGACCATGGCGCGCAGTCCGCCGCCCAGCAATGATGCCCACTGCGCGGCCTCGGTGTGGGGCAGCTCGCCCAGCCGGACGGTGCGCTCCACTGTGCGGCCGGCGAAGCCACCGCTGCGCCGGATGGTGAGCTGCGCATGGGCGGTCGATCGTCCGGGAGCGGGTTGAGCGTCGTCCGCCGGCGGCGGATCGTGGGCTGCCGGATTTTCGCCGGCCGGATCGGTGCCGTTCGGCGGCAGCACGCCCACTTGCTGCCACCCGCCGGCGGTGGCCTGCTGCTCGGTGGAGTCGGTACCGAACAATTGGCCGGCGGCATCGATGCAGAGGCCGGCGAAGGTGACGAAGTCGCAGTCGGCCTTGATCGGGCCGCCGGTGAGCACCGAGTACCAGATCCGGCCGGCAGACTCCCAGGCGTTGCCGCCGATGGCGGCGGCCACCAGATAGAACGCCTTGTTCGGAATGCCGGAGTTGAGGTGGACGCCGCCGTTGTCCGCCGAGGTGGTCAGATAATCGGCCATCTGCGCCGGTTGCGGGTCCTTGCCGAGCACCGGATCGTCGTACGCCGTGCCCGGCGCCTTCATCGACCGTAGTGCCACCCCGTCGACCCCCGGCAGCAGCAGGTCGGCGCCGATCAACCAGTCGGCCTGATCCGCGCTCTGCCCCAACACCTTCTGCTTGACCAGGATGCCGAAGACGTCGGAGATGCTCTCATTGAGTGCGCCGGACTGGCCCTGGTACCGCAGGCCGGCTGTGTAGTCGGTGACGCCATGAGTGAGCTCGTGACCGATCACGTCGATGCTGCCGGTGAACCGACCGAAGATCTTGCCGTCGCCGTCGCCGAACACCATCTGATCGCCGTCCCAGTAGGCATTGTCGTAGTCGTGGGCGTAGTGCACCGACGCCAATAACGGCAACCCCTTGCCGTCCAACGAGTTCCGCGCGAATGCCTGCGAGTACAACTGCCAGGTGGCGCCCAGACCGTCGTACGCTTGGTTCACCGACACGTCCTCGACCGCTGGCCGGCCCTCGCTGCGCACCGGGTCGCCGGGGAGCGTCTCCTCGTTGTGCGCGTCGGACACCGTCCGCTTGGCACCCTCGCCGCCGTCAGCCGGATCGACGGTGGTCGCCGGCTTCGTGCCCTTCGGCCGGGTCCCGGTCGTTGTCGTCGACCGGCGATCGGCCGGCCGGACCGGCGCGGACGGACTCAACCGCAGTTGCCGCGCCAATGTGTCCCGCTGCAACGTCCTGGCGGCGCGGGCGGCCAGCGCCGGGTCGTCGCACATCGCCAACGCGGCCAGCAGGTACGGCGGGACAATTCCGCAGCGCGCCCTACTCTGCTCGGGCTGCTGGTCAAGGGTGCGCCTGCTCATCTCGACAGTGTGCGCCCAGCCACCGACAACGCGGCGGACGCTCGGTGTCGGGCGTGATCCCACCAAACTCGGCGCTGGATGGCAGGTGAGGGCTCAGCTCTGCCGATTCCGCGATCTGGGGCCCAGTAGTGAGGGAACCATCAGACGAGTCGAGCCATCGCTGCGCAGCCGCCGGCGCGAAGCGGTCGCAGCAATCGTCGTTACGCCGAACGGGTGGAACGAGCCGCTTCTGGAAAGCGCTTTCCAGCTGGCCCTTCACAACGGCCGATGGTCCCGATAACCTCGCGATCAGTCGCGTGGCACGTCGCCGCGCGCAGATCCGCGGCCGCCACCGGCAGCGCCGCGTCACTCATGGAAGGACACTCGATGGCAGAGGTCACCTACGACGAAGCGTCCCGCGTCTACCCGGGCAGCCCGCCCGTTCGCGCGGTCGACAAGTTGAGTCTGAACATCACCGACGGCGAGTTCCTGGTGCTGGTCGGCCCGTCCGGTTCCGGCAAGTCCACTGCGTTGCGGATGCTGGCCGGTCTGGAAGACATCAACGAGGGCCGGGTGCTGATCGGTGGCCGCGACGTCACCAACGTCCCGCCGAAGAACCGCGACATCGCGATGGTGTTCCAGAGCTACGCGTTGTACCCGCACATGACGGTCGCCGAGAACATGGGCTTCGCGCTCAAGCTGCGCGGCGTCAACAAGGCCGAGATCCTGTCCAAGGTGAAGGAAGCCGCCGGCCTGCTGGACCTGGAGAAGTACCTGGACCGCAAGCCGAAGGCTCTCTCCGGTGGTCAACGGCAGCGTGTCGCCATGGGCCGGGCCATCGTCCGTGAACCGTCGGTGTTCCTGATGGACGAGCCGCTGTCCAACCTGGACGCAAAGCTCCGGGTGGAGACCCGCGCCAACATCGCCGAGCTGCAGGCCAGGCTCGGCACCACCACCGTCTACGTCACCCACGACCAGGTGGAGGCCATGACGATGGGTCACCGGGTCGCCGTGCTCAAGGACGGCCTGCTGCAGCAGTGCGACACCCCCCGCACCCTGTACGACAAGCCGGCGAACGTGTTCGTGGCCGGCTTCATGGGTTCGCCGGCGATGAACATCATGTCGCTGCCGCTCAGTGGTGACGGCGTCCAGCTCGGCGAGTCGAACCTGGCGCTGCCCCGCAACATCATCTCGGAGGCCAACTCGGACGGGTTGACGGAGGTCACCTTCGGTGTCCGCCCGGAGCACCTGCTGCTCGGCAGCACCGGCATCCCGGTGACCGTCGACCTGGTCGAGGAGCTCGGTGCCGACTCGTACGTCCACGGCCACGGCCCGAACGGCGAGCGCTTGGTGATCCGGACCGATGCCAGGGTGCAGTTGACCCAGGGCGCCACCGTCCGGGCCACCGTGCAGGACGGTGACCACGTGCACGTGTTCAACCCGCAGACCGGCGAGCGGCTGAAGTCGTCCACCGCGGTGACGGCGGATTCCTCGTCTGCGGCCGGATTGGGCGACAGCTCGGTCGCCGGCGCCAGCCCGGCATCGCTGTCCAAGGAGTAATCGCCGACGCCACTGTCGACAAGCACAGCCACCGGGGCAGGTCTGGTTCGCCGACCTGCCCCGGTGGCGTCCGCCAGGCACTCACGAGGATCGACTTCGTACCCGAATGCGACTAAAAGGACACAACTCCGCAAGAAGATCCTCGTCGGCGAAGTGGATCCTCACCGGGCGGTCAGCCGGGCCGGACCTTCAGGGTTTGCACCAGTGGGGGTTGTTGGGGGGTCAGCCGGATCTCGCAGCGCAGCGAGCCGCGGGTGCCGGGCACGGTCCAGATCAGATGCGCCGGCGAATCGCTCTGCGGCGAGATCTGTTCGAGCGGGAGCGGCCGGTGGTCCCCGTTGTCGGCCGGCTCGGCGACCGTGGCCGGGCCCGTTGCCTGCGCTATCCCGGCGGCGACGGCCAACTCCTCGATCGCGGTGCGCCGCCGTACCACCGCATCGTCCAGCTCGACATTGTCGGCGAACAGTGCGACCGCGATCGCCGGATCCCAGTGCCGCAGCAGGGATTCCACCTGTCGCCGCGCCGCCAGCGTTTCCGGCCACAGCTGCGGAACTTCGGCGGGAACGGCGGTCTCGTCCAGAATCACCGTCAAGGCGGCGGTGGCGGCGGCGAACGGTCCGCTGTAGGTGGCGTTCTCCATCGCCACGATGCCGATGCCACTGTCGGGGTGCCAGCGCATGTGCGCTCCGAATCCGGGGTATCCGCCGGAGTGGGCGGCGATCCGGCCGTGCCGCAGCTGTTCCTGCACGAACAGGCCGTAGCCGTAGCCGTGTGGCAGCCCCGGCCCGTCGATCGGGGTGACGATGGTCTGCATCTGCCGCCGCGATTCCGCGCTGAGGACCGGGTTGGCCATCCCGGATCCGCTGACGGCCGACGCCAGCCAGCCGGCCCACCTGGCCAACGCTCTCGGGGTGGCGAACAGCCCACCGATCGGTGAGAACGCACCGGGTCCGGAGAACGGCAGTTCTGCCCACCCGTCATCGATCCGGCGGCAGCCGATAGCCAGCCCGCCCGGCACCGGAACCGTGCTGTGGTAGCCGATCCCGGTCAGCTCGAGCGGCTCCAACAACTCGTCGGTGACGACGTCGACATACTGTCGTCCGGATGCTTTCCGGATGACGCGACCGAGCATCGCGAACCCGAGGTTGGAGTACTCGAATCGCACGCCGGGTGCCCGGACGAAGCGGATCCCGCTGCCGAGTAACGCGTCGAACTGCTGGTCGGTCAACGATTCCTGACGATCGGCCCATGGATCGTCGCTGGGTAAGCCGCCGGCCATCGCCAGCAGTTGCCCGATGGTCGGCGAGACCGGGCCGACGCCGATCATCGGCGTTTCCGGCAGAAAGTCGGTGATCGAATCGTCCAGCGACAGCAGGCCCCGATCTCGCAGCAACAACACTGCTGCCGCGGTGAAACTCTTGGTGCAGGAGGCGATCCGATAGCCGGTGTCCATCGTCGGAGGCCGTCCGCCCACCGACTGTTCACCGAACCCGTTGCTGTACACCAGCCCGCTGCGATCGAACACCGCGTACACCGACGATGGCGCCCGGTGCTCGGCCACCCTGCGGCCGAAGATCTCGTCGACGGCGGCCTGGGTGCGATCGATCCGATCCAGCAGATACCTCACAGCTCTCCGTCCGGTGCGCGAGCAGGTCCCGCCGGATCCTAACGGTGCTCCGGCGTGCAGTAGTCGATGGACCGGCGAGCTCTGCTCGACCACTCCAATCGATGCTGCTACTGTGAATGGGAACGGTTCCCATTAACGATTTGGTTCAGGAGTGCTCGTGTTCCGCCCTCGCTCGCCCCGACCGTCCGCAATCCGCTTGCTGGTGCCGGCGACCGCCGTCATCGCGCTACTGGTCGGCTGCGGATCGTCCGCCCCGCCAGCCGGAACTTCCGTCGACACCACCGGATCTGCTGCCGGTGAAGCGGTCGGCGGCGCGGTCGCGGTGGTCGCCACCACCAACGTCTATGCCTCGGTCGTCAGCACCATCGGCGGGGACAAGGTCACCGTCTCGGCAATCCTGGACAACCCGTCCGCCGATCCGCATTCGTTCGAGGCGGCGCCCAAGGATCAGGTCAAGATTGCCCATGCCCAATTGGTGATCGCCAACGGCGGTGGATATGACGACTTCGCCCAACAGATGATCGACGCCGCCGATCCGAAACCGCAGCTGATCGACGCGGTCCAGGTGTCCGGCTTGCAGAAGCCGACCGACACCGCCTTCAACGAGCACGTGTTCTACCACTCGGCGGCGATGGCGAGACTGGGTTCGGCGATCGCCACCACACTCGGTGAGCTGGATCCGACGAACGCGGCCACCTTCAGCCGGAACGCGAAAGAGTTCGCCGGGAAGCTGAGCGAACTGGATCGGCGGACGGCGGCCATCAAGGCCGCGCATCCCGGCGTCAAGGCCGTAGTGACCGAGCCGGTCGCCGATTACCTGTTGCAGCAGACCGGGATCGCCGACATCACCCCCAGCGGCTTCGCCGAGGCGATCGAATCGGAGAGCGATCCGGCCGCCAAGGACATCGCCGAGATCGACGCCCTGCTGACGGACAAGTCGGCAGGTCTGTTGGTCTACAACGAACAGTCCACCGGTCCGGTCACCGACCGGGTCCGGGCCACCGCGGAGTCCGCGGGCGTGCCGGTGCTGGCCGTCACCGAGACGCTGCCGGCCGGCACCACTGACTTCCTGACCTGGCGGACGGCCACCATCGGTGCCCTGGAGAAGGCGCTGGGCTGACCCGTGGCGATAATGGATCCCGTGTCCGATAACCCGGCCGTCGCCGAGCCTGGAAACGCGGTGCCCGCGGTGCAGCTGCAGGGCGCTCGACTGGCCTTCGGCAGTCGGACGGTGTGGGACGGCCTGGATCTGGCCATTGCCCCCGGCGAGTTCATCGCCGTGTTGGGACCGAACGGCGCCGGCAAGACGAGCCTGCTCAAGATCCTGCTCGGCCAACTCCCGCTGACCGCCGGCACGGTCCGGATCGCCGGTCGGCCGGTCCGGCGCGGGTCATCGCGAATCGGCTATGTGCCGCAGCAGCGAGCATTCGATCCGGGGTTGCCGGTACGGGCCCGCGATCTGGTCGGCTTCGGCATCGACGGTCACCGTTGGGGGTTGACCCGACCGGACCGGGGCGGACGGGTACGCCGGCGCACGGTGGACGCGGCGCTGGCCACCGTCGGCGCCAGCGGCTATGCCGATGCGCCGGTCGGCCTGCTGTCCGGCGGCGAGCAGCAACGACTGCGGATCGCCCAGGCGCTGGTCACCGATCCGGATGTGCTGCTGTGTGACGAGCCGCTGTTGAGCCTGGACCTCGCGCACCAGCAGGCGGTGTCGAATCTGATCGACCGCCGGCGGCAGGACGCTGACACCGCGGTGGTTTTCGTCACCCACGAGATCAATCCGATCCTGTCGATGGTGGATCGGGTGCTGTACTTGGCCGGTGGGTCATTCCGGATCGGGCCACCGGAACGAGTGATGACTTCGGCGGTGTTGTCGGAGCTCTACGGCACCCCGATCGACGTGCTGCGGGCCGGCGACCGGATCGTGGTGCTCGGCACCGATCACCATGTCCACCACGGTGATCACGACGAGATCGAGGTGATCTGAATGGCCACCTGGTTCTCCTTCTCGGAGATCTCCGACCTGCTGCCCTATGTCGCCGGATCACTGGTGGCCGGCGCCATCCTGGGTGTACTCGGCGGGGTGATCGGGCCGATGATCCAGTCCCGAGATCTGGCCTTCGCGGTTCACGGCACCTCTGAGTTGTCGTTCGCCGGCGGTGCCGCCGCGCTGTTGATCTTCGGTACCGGCGCGGCCGCCGGCAGTGCGACGGTGATCGCCACCGGATCGATCGTCGGCTCGGTGATCGCGGCGATCGTGTTCGGGCTGCTGGGTTTTCGGGCCCGCGACCGCAACTCCGCGATCGGCGTCATCCTGCCGTTCGGTCTCGGACTCGGAGTGCTGTTCCTGGCCATGTACAAGGGCCGGTCGGCCAACAAGTTCGGGTTGCTGATCGGCCAGATCGTCGCCGTCGACGGCACCCAGCTGTGGTTGTTGGTAGTGATCGCGGTGGTGGTGATCGGCACTCTCGCGGTGATCTGGCGGCCGTTGTTCTTCGCCTCCGTCGACCCGGAAGTTGCGGTGGCGCGCGGGGTTCCGGTCCGGCTGCTGTCGATCGTGTTCATGTTGTTGCTCGGTCTGACGGTGGCTATGGCGGTGCAGATCGTCGGTGCCCTGTTGGTGCTGTCGCTGCTCATCACTCCGACCGCCGCGGCCACCAGGGTGACGGCTTCACCGGCGGTGGTGACACTGCTGTCGGTGATCTTCGCGGTGGTCTCGGCCGTCGGCGGCATCATTCTGTCGCTGACGCCCGGCCTGCAGATCTCACCGTTCGTGACCACCCTGTCGTTCCTGATCTACCTGGTCTGCCGGGTGATCGGCGCGGTGCGCACTCGTCGGGGCTGGTACCGCCGCGTTGACTCCGATCTGACACCCCAGGCCGACCTGCAGCAGGCCTGAGTGCAGATCGCCAACGGCTGGCGGGGCGGCCGGTACAGATCGCCAGCGGGAAGTACGGATCATCGGCGCGAGGATCTCCGGCGGCGGGTCGGTCGGCCCGAGCAGGTGCTCAATAGGCGATCTCGAGCCACCGAGCGCTCTGCGCGATGGCGACCAGTTGCGATCGGGTCAACGGCACCGGATTGTGCTCGGTCGGTGCGCCGGTCGCCGCCAGTTGCAGGCGATCCCCGCCCGGCCGGTCGATGATGACATTCCAACTGGACCCGGATTTCGCCGACAGCACCTGCCGGGAGCCGTCAGCCAACGTGCTGACGGTGCAGCCGGTCTCGGAGCAGCTGGCCTTGGCCGCCGGGTGACTGAGATGCACCATCAGGGTCCCGGCGGCGCCGTGCTGGGAGTAGTCGAGCAGCACGGTCACCTCTCCCGGGTCTCCCGAGACCCGCTGCTGGCCGGTCACTGTTGCGCCCTTCGGCAGCAGGCTCCTGAGCAGGCTGACGGCTGCCTTGCTCGCTCCGGAGTCGGCCGGAGTCGAGCCGGTCGCCACCGACCGCGGATCTCCGGCCGGCGTCGGATACACAGTCGTGGTCGGTACGTCCGGTGCGAAGGTGAGTGGTTGCGGGGTGGTCGGCTCCGGTTCGACCGATGTCACGTACTCTGCCGACGTCGGTTCCTCCGGGGTCGCGCCCCTGCTGGGCGGCGGACCGGCCGATGGGGTCGCCGACTCGGTCCAGGTCGATGCCGAGGTCGTCGGTTCCTGCGGAGCCGGCAGTGAGCGCTGCGAGCGTGGCGTCGATGACGGTGTCAGCGGGGCGAACGTCAACGGCTCCGCCGACGACGGCGCGACGGTGGTGGCGATCGGCGCCGGCTCGGACGGGGTGAGCTCCGACGAGCCGCGGCCCGGGACCGGTAGCGCCGACGGCGGCATCGTGACCGGCCCGGACGGCGTGGCCGGGTCCGGTACCGACGACGTCCGGCTGGTCGGCGGCGCACTGCTGGAGGTGTGGTAGCCGGGGCCGCCCGGCGCCACCGCGCCCGGGACCGAGCCCTGCGTTCCGAGATTCGCCGTGACGATCACCGCACCTGCCACCGCTGCGGCGACCAGCGCCGGTCCGCCGATGGTCAGTGCTCGCTTGCGCAGCTGCGCCTGCCGACCGAATCGGCGACCCCGCTGCAGACCGCCGGCGATCAGCGGTTCGACATCCGGCGCGATGGAGTCGACGGCGCGGCGCATCTCACCGAACACGTTGGAGTCGTGACGTTCGTTCATGATCGGTCCTTCTTTCTCAGAAGACTCGAAGATCGGATAGTTCTGGGCCCAGTTCGGCCCGCAGCCGGGCGAGTGCGCGATGGGTCTGCACCCGGATCGTTCCGGGGCTGCGATGAAGTTGTCGGGCGACTTCGTCGACGCTCAGGTCCCCGTAGAAGCGGAGCATCAGCACCGCACGATCCTTGGGCGACAACCGATTCAGCGACTGCAGCAGGGACAATCTGCCGGTCACGTCGGGGTCGGCGACCGTGACGTCCGGGGTCTCGCCGACCGGCCGCTCCTCCGAGCTCTTCCGCCGCCGGTGCGATAGGAAGATTCGCACCAGCACGGTGTGCGCGTAGCCGGCCGGTTGCTCAATCCGGTGGTGTCTGCCCCAGATCTCGTACATCCGGCCGAGCGTTTCCTGGGTCAGGTCCTCGGCGAAATGCCAGTCACCACTGGTGAGCAGCAGCGCGCCGCGGAACAGCCCCGGGCTGCGTTCCCTGGCGAACACCAGGAACTCCGCCTCTTGATCGGGCGTCACAGGTCCCCTCCTCGTTCATCGCATCCACCATGAAGACGCGATGGACCGCCCGCGGCGTTACAGCTGACCCGCAGAGTTGCTGCTGGCCGCAGTCCGGCCGCGCGGCGACTCCGACGGGCACCGGCTGGAACGCGCGAAAGGAGTTAGCCGATCCGCCGCCGTCGAGCGACCTCGGCGAGCACCACGCCGGCCGCCACCGAGGCGTTGAGTGACTCGACGGTGCGGGCCATCGGGATGGAAATCGTTGCGTCACAGACCGTTCGGGTGAGTCGGGCCAGACCGCGGCCTTCCGAACCGACCACCAGCACCAGCGGCCCGGTGGCCATCTCGAAATCGTCGGTGTCCACTGTGCCGTCGGCGTCCAGACCGACCACCATCACCCCGGTGGCCGCCCACTCCTTCAGGGTGCGCACCAGGTTGGTGCACCGGGCGACCCGCATCCTGGCAGCGGTGCCGGCCGAGGTGCGCCAGGCGGACGCCGTCATTCCGGCTGATCTGCGCTCGGGGACCAGCACGCCGTGCGCACCGAAGGCGGCGGCCGATCGGACGATGGCGCCGAGGTTGCGGGGGTCCGTCACCCCGTCGACGGCGACCAACAACGGTGCGGTGCCGGAGTCGCGGGCCAGCGCCAGCAGGTCTTCCGGATGCGCGTAGTCATAGGGCGGAACCTGTGCGGCCAGGCCCTGATGGATTGCCCCGCCGGTCAACTTGTCCAACTCGGGGCGGGAGACCTCCAGCAGCGCGATGCCCCGGCCGGTGGCCAACTGCACCGCCTCGGCGATCCGCTCGTCCGGCTGGATGCCCTGCGCCACATACAGCACGGTGGCCGGGACCCCGGCGCGCAATGCCTCCACCACCGGGTTGCGGCCGACCACCGTCTCCGGGGTGTCCTTGCCGTGTCGGACCGGCCGGCTGCGGACAGCAGCGGTCTCGGTGGTCCGCTTGCCGGCGGCGCGGCGCGAGGCGGAGTGCTTCTTGCGGGCCTCCGCCGGTGGCGTCGGGCCCTTGCCCTGCAAGGACCGTCGGGCCTGACCGCCGGATCCGACGATGGCACCCTTCTTGGTACCGCTCTTGCGGATGGCGCCTCGGCGCTGAGAATTGCCGGCCATGGAACTACCTCTCGATCGACCAGGTGGAGCCGGATGTGCCGTCTTCGACCACGATCCCGGCGGCGGACAGCTGATCGCGGATAGCATCCGCGGCGGCGAAATCCTTGGCGGCGCGGGCGGTCTGCCGTTGGCGCAGCAATGCGGCAATCAACGAGTCGAGCGCCTGGGTGAGTGCTTCGGCGTCCTGCCCGCCGCCGGGTGTTCCGCGTCCGGTCCACTGCGGATCGAGCGGGTCCAGTCCGAGCACCGCCAGCATCGCCCGCACCGCGCTCGCAGTATCGACCACCACCTCGTGCCGACCGGCATCAAGCGCCGTGTTCCCGGATCGCACATGGTCGTGCAGCACCGCCAGAGCGCGTGGTACACCGAGGTCGTCGTCCATCGCCTCGACGAAACCCGTTGGTAGCTCACCGATCTGGATGGTCCGCTCGGCACCGGTGGCCCGTGCGACGGCCCGGCCCAAGAACGACTCGATCCGGGCGAATGCCTTGGCCGCGTCGTCCAGGGCACCGGGCGAGTATTCGATCGCCGTCCGATAGTGCACGCTCACCAGGTAGTAGCGCAGATCGATCGGCCGGACCCGCTCGGTGATCGCCTGCACGGTCATGGTGTTGCCGAGCGATTTCGACATCTTCTCGCCGGCCATCGTCACCCAGAACGAGTGCATCCAGTACCGAGCGAACTTCAGCCCGGCGCCGTGCGACTGGGCCGCCTCGTTCTCGTGGTGCGGGAACACCAGATCCAGGCCTCCGCCATGGATGTCGAACTCCGCCCCGAGATAGTTGCGGGCCATCGCCGAGCACTCGATGTGCCAACCGGGGCGGCCGGGTCCCCACGGTGACTCCCAGGACGGCTCGCCGGGTTTAACACCTTTCCAGACAGTGAAGTCGGCGGGATCCTTCTTACCCTGGCCTTCAGATTCCCCCTGGTTCATCTCGTCCAGCTTCTGTCCGGAGAGCGATCCGTAATCGGCCTGCTCGCGGACGGCGAAGTAGACGTCGCCGGCCGCCGCATAGGCCTTGTCGGCAGAGATCAACTCGCCGATGAGTTCGATGATCTGCGGCAGGTGCCCGGTGGCCCGCGGTTCCACCGTCGCCGGCAGGCAACCCAGGACCCGGAATGATTCGGTGAACTCCCGCTCGTGCTGGGCCGCCCACGCCCACCACGGCACCCCGGCGTCGCCGGCCTTCGACAGGATCTTGTCGTCGATGTCGGTGACATTGCGGATCTGGGTCACCCGGTAGCCGGAATGTTCGAGCCACCGGCGCAGTACGTCATAGACGATGCCGGCGCCCCGCAGGTGCCCGATGTGCGGCGCTCCCTGAACAGTCGCGCCGCAGTGGTACAGCGAGACCTGACCAGGCGTCAACGGCTCGAAGGGTCGAACCGTGCGAGTCGCGGTGTCGTACAGGTGCAGGGCCACAGGGAGAAATGGTACGGGCAGCAGACCCTGCGAATTCGCTCCGAAAGAAGAACGTCGTCGATGGATGGCCGAACAGGGATGACGTAAACTGCGCGTTTCATGTTTAGTATGAACAGACCTGATCAGCAACAACGGGAGTGGAACGATGACGGAGACACCGACCGAGCGTCTCAGCGCACCGGCGCAGCACGTGCTGGCCGAGATCGCCAGCCAGCCGGACATGTGGCGGGCGGCGGCGGCGCTGGCCACCGATCGTGCTGCCGTGTTGCCCCGGCCCGGTCTGCGAGTCGCGGTGGTCGGCTGCGGCACCAGCTGGTTCATCGCCCAGGCCTATGCGGCCTATCGCGAGCACGCCGGACACGGCGAGACCGATGCTTTCGCCGCCTCCGAGTTCCCGGCCGGTCGTCGCTACGACCTGGTGCTGGCAATCACCCGGTCCGGCACCACCACCGAGGTGCTCGAGCTACTGGCCGGTCTGCCCGCCGACCAACGCACTCTGATCATCGTCGGCGATCCGGACTCCCCCGGTGCGACGGCGGCGGACGACGCGATCCTGCTGTCCTTCGCCGACGAGAAGTCGGTGGTGCAGACCCGGTTCGCCACCAGTGCCCTGGCACTGCTGCGCGCGAGCATCGGGCACGACCTGTCGGCGGCGATCGCCGACTGCCAGGCGGCGTTGGCGGCACCGCTGCCTGCCGGCTGGCGGCAGAAGATGCATTTCACCTACCTCGGACACGGTCCGACCGTCGGATTGGCGAACGAGGCGGCGCTCAAGATGCGCGAGGCGGCGATCGCCTGGGCCGAGTCCTACCCGGCGTACGACTACCGGCACGGCCCGATCGCGGTGGCCGAGAACCATTCGATGGTCTGGATCTTCGGCGAGGTGCCGGACGGCCTCGAGGCCCAGATCGTGGCCACCGGGGCGTCGGTCGAGCATGCCGAAGGCGATCCGATGGCCGATCTGGTGCGGGCCCAGCGGCTGGCGATCGAGCTGGCGCTGCACCGCGGCTACGATCCGGATGCGCCGAGGAACCTCACCCGCTCGATCATTCTGGAGTCGTAGATGCCGCTGGTCGGGAGCGATCTGCTGGTGGCCGCGCGTTCGCAGCGGGTCGGCATCGGCGCCTTCAATGTGATCGGCATCGAGCATGCCGAAGCGCTGACGGCCGGCGCCACGGCCGCGACCTCTCCGGTGATCCTGCAGATCTCCGAGAACGCCGCGCGTTATCACCACGGGCTGGCCCCGATCGGCCTGGCTACTCTGGAGATCGCGCGCCGGGCAACGGTTCCGGTGGTGGTACACCTGGACCATGCCACCGACGAGGCGCTGATCGACGAGGCGATTTCGCTGGGTTTCACTTCGGTGATGTATGACGGGGCAACGCTCGATTACGCCGAGAATCTGGCGCGCACCGCCGACGTCGTCCGGCGGACGCACGCCGCCGGTGTCTGGGTCGAAGCGGAACTCGGTGAAGTGGGCGGCAAGGACGGCGCCCACGCTCCCGGGGTCAAGACCGACCCGGCCGACGCCGCCACCTTCGTCGCGGCCACCGGCGTGGACGCGCTGGCGGTCGCCGTCGGATCGTCCCATGCGATGACGCAGCGCACCGCCGAGCTCGACCTCGATCGGATCAGTGAGATCGCCGCCGCTGTCAGCATTCCGCTGGTCCTGCACGGATCCTCCGGGGTGTCCGACCGGACCATCGTCGATGGCATCAGGGCTGGGCTGACGAAGATCAACGTCTCCACCCACCTGAACACAGTGTTCAGCACCGCCCTGCGTGATCATCTCGCGGCCGATCCGGCGGTGGTCGACCCACGCAAGTACCTGAGCGCTGCTCGAGCGGCGTTGGCCGACGAGGTCACCCGGTTGATCGGCATCATCGGCGGCGGCTGACCAGGGTCAGCGCGGGGTCTGCAGCGCCAGCCGAGCAAAGGTCAGGGACTGGGCGACGTCGTCCTCCCGTCGCGATCGGGACATCCCCCTGGTGCTGATCTCGATACAGACTGCTCCGCGATAATCCTTGCCCACCAGAAGTTCCAGTATCTCGACACATGGTTGGGTGCCGCGTCCGGGCACCAGATGCTCATCCTTGGCCGAACCGGAGCCATCGGCCAGGTGCAGGTGGGTCAGCGCATTGCCCATGGTGGTGGCCATCTTCATCGCGTCGATGCCGGAGGTCGCGGTGTGCGACAGGTCGAGGGTGTAGTGCTGGTACTTCGACGACAACGGATTCCAGTGCGGCCGATAGGTGTTCACCGTCAGCCGGCCGCGAGCCACCGTCATCGGGAACATGTTCTCCACGGCGATCTTGACCGCTGTCCGGGTCTGCAGCTCGGCCACCGATGCCGCGAAGTCGGCGGCGGCAGTTCGCTGCCAGACGAACGGCGGATGCACCACCACCACCGACGCTCCGACACGCTCGGCCAGTTCCAGGGATCGGCCGAGCTTCACCAATGGGTCGGTGGACCAGACCCGGCTGGTGACCAGCAGGCACGGCGAGTGGATCGAAGTGACCGGCAGCTGGTGACGATCCATCAAGCGGCGCAACGCATCTGCATCCTGACTCACTGGATCGGCGAGCACCATCACCTCCATTCCGTCATAGCCCTGCTCGGCGGCGATCGCGAAGGCCGTGCCAGTGGTCTCCGGGAAGGCCGACGAGGTGGACAGGGTGATCGGGATACCCGGCCGGATGATCGGTCGCCGCGGATAGCCGTCCGGACCATCGGCCGCGTCATCGGCCGGGTCGGTCGGTCCGGTCACGGTGCGAATGCCAGCTGGTCGAGTCGACGCAGGATGATCCCCTCACGCAGCGCCCAGGGGCAGATCGTCAGCTGCTCCAGACCCAGCGCGGTCACCGTGGCCTCGGCGATCAACGCGCCGGTGGCGATCTGGCCGGCACGGGTCGCCGAAACCCCTTCCAGACAGGCGATGTCGACCGATGCCATCCGCTGCAGGAATGCCGCCACCTGCCGCAGGCCCGGCGCGGTGAGGGTCCGGAGCGCCCGAGGTCCGGCGCTGGACGGCGCGGCGCCGGTCAGCCGGGCCAGCGTCCGGAAAGTCTTGGAGGTGGCGACCACCTGATCGAAGGGACCGGCCGCCTTGATCTTCTTGCCGGCGCTGGACAGCTTGCCGGCCAACAACTTCTTCAACTTCTCGACCTGGTCGGCGGTCGGCGGATCGCTCGGCGTCCACTGCCGGTGCAGCCGACCGGCACCCAGCGGCAGTGATAATGCGACCTCGGGTTCTTCGTCATGGCCGGCGGCGATCTCCAGCGAGCCACCGCCGATGTCCAGCATCAGCAGGTTTCCGGCGCTCCAGCCATACCACCGGCGGGCGGCCAGGAAGGTGAGCCGGGCCTCCTCCGGACCGGTCAGCACCTGCAGATCCACCCCGGTGAGGTTGCGGATCGAGTCCAGCACCTCACCGGAGTTGGTGGCGTCCCGGACCGCGGAGGTGGCGAACGCCAGCAATTCCTTGCAGCCGTGCCTGGCCGCGGCCTGCGCCGATTCGCCCACCGTCGTCAGCAACGAGTCGTACCCCTGCTCGGTCAGTGCACCGGCCGGATCCAGGTGCGCAGCGAGCTTCAACGCCGACTTCTGCGACAACGCGGGCGTCGGATGACCCCCTCGATGCGCATCGACGACCAGCAGGTGCACGGTGTTCGAACCCACGTCCAGCACGCCCAATCGCATGGGCCAACCCTAGGCCTCGAGCTTGTAGCCCAGACCGCGGACGGTGATCAGGAAGCGCGGGGCAGCCGGATCGGGTTCCACCTTCGCCCGCAGCCGCTTCACGTGCACATCCAGCGTCTTGGTGTCGCCGACGTAGTCGCTGCCCCAGACCCGGTCGATCAGCTGTCCGCGGGTGAGCACCCGGCCGGCGTTGCGCATCAGGTACTCCAGCAGGTCGAACTCCTTGAGCGGCAAGGTGATCTCGGTGCCGCCGACACTGACCACATGTCGCTGCACATCCATCCGGACCGGGCCGGCCTGCAGCACACTGTCGTCCAGGTCGTCCGGCTCACTGCCGCGCCGGAGCACTGCCCGGATCCGGGCGATCAGTTCGCGGGAGCTGTAGGGCTTGGTGACGTAGTCGTCGGCGCCCAGTTCCAGGCCGACCACCTTGTCGATCTCGGAGTCGCGCGCGGTCACCATGATCACCGGTACGGCTGCCCGAACCCGCAACTGCTTGCAGACCTCGGTACCGCTCATCCCCGGCAGCATCAGGTCCAGCAGCACGATGTCGGCGCCGTTGCGGTCGAACTCGGTGAGAGCCTCCGGACCGGTGGTCACCATCGCGGTGGTGAACCCCTCCTTGCGCAGCAGGAAGGCCAACGGTTCGGCCAGCGACTGCTCGTCCTCGACGATCAACACTCTGGTCACAATGCTCCTTCGGGTTGTCCGGCCGCCTGCGGCACCACACGGTGCGCCGAGGAATCGCGGAGGTCTTCTGGGGTCGGGTCGGCGACGGTCGGGTGAATCTCCGGCAGCCGCAGGGTGAAGGTCGATCCGGTGCCGGGCCGGCTCCACAGCAGGGCCTGACCACCGTGGTTGGCGGCCACATGTTTGACAATCGCCAGCCCGAGGCCGGTGCCGCCGGTGGCGCGGGAGCGGGCCGGATCGACCCGGAAGAACCGTTCGAACACCCGGTTCTGGAATTCCGGCGCGATCCCGCTGCCGCGGTCGGTGACGGCGATGTCGACCGTGCTGTCCGGGTTGTCGTCCGGCTCGGCGGCGTGTTGGCTGACGGCAGCAGTATCGGCATCGGCATCGGCGAGGCGGGACGAGCGGGTCACCGACACCGTGGTGTGCGGCGGTGAGTAGCTGATGGCGTTGGCGATCAGGTTGGTCAGTGCCGTCACCAGCAACGTGCGGTCGCCGCGGACCAGCAGGCCGGACGGTTCGTCGCTCACCACCTCGATGTCGGCGGTCTCGGCGACCGTCGCCAGCCGGCCGATCGCCTCCTCCACCACCGCGTCCACCTCGACGACGGCCAGATCCTGTAGCGGCAGGCCGCCCTGCAGCCGGGACAACGCGATCAGCTCGCTGACCAGCGCACCGAGCCGGGTCGACTCGGTGAGCATCTTGCCGGCGAAGTGCCGGACCGCGTCCGGTTCGTCGGCGCCGTCCAGCACGGCCTCGGCGAGCAGTGCGATGGCCCCGACCGGCGTCTTCAGTTCGTGCGAGACGTTGGCGACGAAGTCGCGGCGGATGGTCTCCACCCGGCGGGCCGCCGACTCGTCGACGCAACTGACCAGGATCAGTTCGTCACCCAGCGGTTCGGCGACCGCATGAATCACCGAGTGGCCGGCGCCTGACTCCCGACGATCCGCACGATCGGGGTCCCGGCGGTCGACACCCTGGTCCGGCTGGCCGAGGTCGACGTCCACCGGCTCGCCGGAGACGCCGGTTCGGGCGATGGCCTGCGCGACCCGTTCGTCCGGCATGCCGGCCCGCACCACCCGCAGCTCGCGGGCCCGTTGGTTGGCCAGCAGCACGTTGCCGGCCCGGTCGGTGACCAGGTATCCGGTGTCCGAGCGGGCCACCACTTCGGCCGACAGTGCGGCGGCGTGCTGGCTGTTGTCGGAACGGGGTCGATCCACTCGCCGGATGATGACCGCGGCGAGCAACCATCCCAGCAACACCCCGCCGAGCGCGGCGGCCAGGTATCCGACCCACGGCACGGACCCATCGTAGGGCGACCCGGACGCCCGCCCGACCGTCGGGCACGGCGCCGGGGCCCCGTTCACCCGCTGTTCCCGCGCCGGTTCACCCGCCGTTCACGTCCGCCGCTGCGGTGGTGTCGGTTCGCAGTGGGCGAGGTCACCAGCGGAGATGCCGGACCTGCACGCCGAGGTTGCGGATCAGCCCGCGCGGCCGGGCTTCCAGGGGCCGCACCAGCGGCAGTCCGATCTGCGCGGCGATCGCCTCCACCACCCCGGCGATGCTGAGCTCGTCGGTGGCAATCCCGACCTCGAATCCCGGTGACACCAGCGCGGCGGAGCAGCGCTCGATCTGCTCGACCGCCCATTGGTCGCGGCGGAGACCGCGCACGAACAGTCCGCGGCGGCGCAACCGGTGGAGCAGGGTGGCCCTGGATGCCTGCAGGGCGAAGTGCCTCACGTCGTGACCGTCGGTCCGTAGCACGCCGACGATCTCGTCGAAATAAGCCTTCTGGACCAGCGTCATCGGCACGATGATCAGCGGCTCGGTCACTGCTTCCTCGGCCGGGTCGTCCTGGGCCTGGCCGTCCTGGGCGGACGCAGCCGCTACGGGTGCCGTGCCGACCTGCTGCCGATCCAGCCGGCCCAGCACCTCGCGGATCCCGCTGCGCCACAGCGGTTCGTCCTGGAAATCCAGCCGAGCCGCAGGTGGCTGCATTCCCTGGATGGCGAAGCCGAGCGGTTCCGGATCGCTGATCCAGCCGCGGTCGAGCCGGCGCAGCAGTTCGTGGCTGACCTGCGTCTTGCCGGCGCCGAACGCACCGTTGATCCAGACGATCACGATGATGATCCGCTCATCGATGGCCGCTAGGGCTGTGGCTCGGTACGGAAGTAGTCCTGCATCAGGTCGGCCACCCAGTCCGGCTGACGCACGTCCGACCGGCCGAACTCGCGCATCGCCGGCTTGATGTCCAGGACCGGAGTGCCGTCGGTGGCATCCAGGCCGCGCACCACCAACTCACGGTCACCGACCCGGACGATCTCGCAGGTCGTCACCCCGATCCGGTTGGGTCGATTCGGGCCGCGGCCGGCGAAGACTCCCACCTTCGGCAGCTCGGCGCGTCCCCGCGAGTGCTGCGGGGTGACGAAATCCGCCCGCTCCTGGGTGAGGTGGAACAGGTAGATCACCTCGACATGGGAGAAGCCGTCGAGTCCCTGCAGTGCCTGGTCACCGAACCGCTGCTCGAGTGTGATGGTGCTCTGGACATCGGCCCAGAAGTCCGTCAGCTGCGGATCCGATCGTTGGTTGTGCACCTGCCCGATCGGGCGCACCGAGTACTCCGACATCAGCGCCCCTGGTTGGCGACAGCCGCGGCGGCGGCGGCCGCCGCCGCCGGGTCCAGGTAGATGCCGCCCGGGGTGACCGGCCGCAGATCGGCATCGAGGTCGTAGCGCAGCGGAATCCCGGTGGGGATGTTCAATCCGGCGATGGTGTCGTCGTCAATGCCGTCGAGCAGTTTGACGGTGGCTCGCAGCGAATTGCCATGTGCCGCAACGAGTACCGTCTTGCCGGCCGTCAGGTCGTCGGCGATCGGGCCGTACAGGTACGGCCGCAACCGGGTGACGACATCGGCCAGACATTCGGTGGTCGGGGCGGTGTCGCCGAGGTCGGCATAGCGCGGGTCGCCGGCTTGCGAGTACTCGTTGTCGGCGCCGATCGGCGGCGGCGGGGTGTCGTAGCTGCGCCGCCACAACATGAACTGCTGCTCGCCGTAGGTCTGCAGGGTCTGCTTTTTGTCCTTGCCCTGCAGATCGCCGTAGTGCCGCTCGTTGAGCCGCCAGTGCCGGCGCACCGGTATCCACTGCCGGTCGGCGACATCGAGGGTCAGGTTCGCGGTCGAGATGGCCCGGCGCAGCAGCGAGGTGTGCAGCACGTCGGGCAGCAGCGCATTCTCGGTGAGCAGCTCGCCGGCCCGGCGGGCCTCCGTCTCGCCCTTCTCCGACAACGGCACATCCACCCAGCCGGTGAACAGGTTCTTCGCATTCCAGGTGCTCTCGCCGTGTCGCAACAAAATCAAGGTGGAAGTCATGCCGACCATCCTGCCGCACCCGCCCTGGCGGGCGGTCGGGAGCTGGCGGGCGTTCCCAGCGGGCTCCGGGTCGCACATTCGTCACGGCTACCAGCGCTGGAGCGCCGACCCGGTGCGCGTTTCCCTTCGGCAAGCGAATCCCCCAGGACTGGGCGCCAGTTGGTCGGGAGACCCCGCCCGGTGCGGAATCGGCGATCCAGCGCCCAGTTCTGAGGGATCGCTGGGGCCGGACCCTTCCGGCAGCCGGCGGTTGCGGATCGAACACCTGCAGTTGTTCCTCGTCACCCACCAGGACCTCGCGTCGCTCAGGGTTCGACTCCCGTGGTCAGTGTGCACCGCTGCGCTGTACCAAGAATTGCCGGCGCAGCCACCAGATCAGGAAACCGATGGCCACCAGGAAGGGCAGGAACGGCAGTAGTCCCCCGGCGAACGTGGCGACCCCACGCGCCACGTTCGCCAGGACCCCGAGGGCACCGTTCACGCCGGCGATGAAGCCGGACGGTGGCGGTGCGGCGATCTGGATGGCCCCGAACTCCGGAGCAGGTTTGTGGGTGCTGGTGACCGGTCCGGTCGAGACGGATCCGGAGATCACCAGGGTGATGCTGGACAGCGCAACCTGATCGGCGGTGGATGCCCGCTTGCGCAGAATCGCCTCCAGCTCGGCTTCCCGCTGGGACAGTTCGGATTCGATGGCGATCACGTCGCCGATCTTGGTTGCGGATGCGAGCAGCTTGCGGATCCGATCGACACCGGCTTTCATGGTGGCGATCCGACCGTCCATGTCGGCGAGTTGCCCGGTGACGTCCTGCGAGGTTTCCGAGCCGGTCATGTCACCGAGGCCGGCCAGCCGGTCCCGAGCCGCGTCGTACTGGCTGACCGGGACCCGCAGGGTGATCGACTGGGTGGTGGCGTCACCGTCGGAGGCGCTGACGAATCCCCCGACACCGGCGGCAGCAGCCCTGGCTTTCACCGCCAGAGCGGACACCGCGCTGCGGACCGACTTCCGGTCGGCCTCCGGATCGTCGGTCTTGGCCACCGACACCTCGATCGCGAAGCTGCCGGTGCGAATGATCTGCCGGCCGTCCAGCGCCACCGGCGGTTCGGCCGGCAACTCACCCTTGCCGGAATTTGATGACGAACCGGACCCACCGGATTTCGAACCCGGCGCGGCGGCCACCCGCTTCGATGGGGCGCCGGCGGCCGAACCGGGCGCGGCGGAGCGGGATCCTGAACCAGCATCCTCGTCCTGCGACGCGGCAGCCGAGCTCGAGGCGGCCCCACCCGCGGCGGCGGTGCCGGCCGCCGGTTTGTCTCCCATACCTTGCACGGATTCCGAGGCGGCCTGCGAGGTGTCGGTGCACCCGGCCAGCACCGCCCCGCCGACCAGCACAGCCGCCAACAATCCGGCCGCACCCCGACGAATCGACCGGGGTCGCCCGACGGCCGGCCCGGCCTGATCCAGCGTCATATTCAGCGCACCCGATCGGGCAACTCCCGGCGTCCTGCTCGCTCTCGATCGCATGACCGCTCCCCAAAACCATCCGGTGCGACGCACTGGCACGTCGCACGCTTCTGGGGGCAGGACGGAAAGGAGCGACCGTTCGGATGCACGACCGACGCGCCAATCAGGTCACGATTCGGTATCGCGGCGGGCGGGCAGGCAGCCCACTGGTCGAGTCGCCCGGCGGCACTACTGATCGATCAGGTGTCGGAACGCTTCCAGGTTCTGCGCGGATTCGCCGCGGGAATGCCGCCAGGCCCACTCCCGGCGAATGGCATCGGCGAAGCCGCGTTCCAGGATGGGGTTGAAGTCGGCGTCGCTCGCGGCCAGCACCACGCCGAGCAGGGTGTCGATCTCGGCCGTCAGCCGGTCAGCGGCGATACCGGCGGCGCCCAGCCTGCCGACCAGATGGATGTCCCCCACCGTGTCCAGCGCATAGCTGACCGTGCGGAGCGTTGCGTTGCGCTGCAACAGGTATCGATAGACGCCCTCGGGATTCGCATCCGGTTTGCGGCAGACGAACGATTCGATCAACAGATCATGGGCACCGACCAGCAGCCAAACCAAGGTGCGGTGTCGACGCTCGCCGGGCAGCGTCACCAGGGCGGCGTCACCGTGTCGGACGTAGGAGACCTGCAGCTCATCGAGGGCGGCGATCAGCCGGTCGGTGGTGACCCGGGCCGGCCCGTCGGCCGATGAGCCGATCGTCATCCCTGCGCCGACAGGTTCTTCCAGTCCTCCCAGCTGTACTTCCAGTCGTAGATGGCGTCCTTCTCGCTCATCTGCTGCGTGGTGCCGGACACCTCGACCGGGTCGCCGTAGATGACCATGTCGAACAGTTCCTTGGCATCGGCCTCGCCCATGTTGACGCAGCCGTGCGATACGTTCTCCTTGCCGAGTAGACCGGCCTTCTCCACCCCCTCGTTGTGGTGGATGAACTCGCCGTTGTTGTTGATCCGGATCGCATACTTCTCCGGCAGGTTGTAGTAGCCGAACTGCGGGTTGGTCATCTTGAACGTCGGATACTTCTCCTGGACGATGTGGACCCCGCTCACGGTGGTCCGGCCGGGCTCGGATTCCCGGCCGTAGGACACCGGGTAATTCTTGAAGATCACCCCGTCCTTCCACACCACCAGGTGCTTGGTGGACACATCGGCCTTGAGCACCAGCGACCGGCCGACGGAGAAGTGCCGGACCAGATCCTCCCGGCCCCAGCCGCTACCCAGGTTCACCCCGGCCAGATCCGCCGTCACCGTGACCTTGGTGTTGGCGGGCCAGTAGACCTTGGGCCGGAAGTGCACCTGCGACTGCAGCGATTTGCTGTTGAGGAAGTCCTCGTCCTGTACCCAGCCCCAGGAGCCCTCGATCTCGCCCTTGTCGGTGGTCACCTTGAGCGCCTTCTGAGCGGCGGCCTTGTCGGTGACGGCGGTCAGAAAGGTGATGATGATCGGCGCGCCGACCCCGACACTCTGGCCCTCCCGCAGCCCGATCAGCGCCTGCACGGTGCTTTCCGGCTTGATGGTGCTGACCGCGCCGTTGATCTTCTTGGTGCTGTTGTCCGGCGCCACCACGGTGCCGGCGAAGGTGTAGGTGACGCCGTAGGACATCCGGTCGGTGGTCGCGAAGGTCGCCTGGTCGTCGCCGATGGTGCCATTGACGGTCGACCCGTCGTCGCCGGTGACCGTCAGATCCTTGATCTTCCCGGAGAACACGGTGACGGTGATCGGCTCGTTCGGCGCCACGTCCTTGGTGCCGAACGCCGGCTTCGAGGTGATCCGGATCGCCGCCGCCAGACTCCGCGAAGGTGGGGGTGTGTTCGGATCGGACGCAGCCGCACCACCGGTGTCGGCCGGCTGGCCATCGGAGGTCGGGGCGTCGGTCGGCTGACCATCGGAGGTCGGGGCGTCGGTCGGCTGCGCAGGCTGGCTGCCGGCCACGCCCGGGGTGGTGGTGACGGTGACGACCACCTGTTCGGCGGACGTGCAGGCACTCAACAGCAGGGCGAACAGGACTGCCAGCGCGGCCAACACCACCGGGCGCCGGCGAGCCGGACGTCTCGTCGTCATGATCGCCGAGAGTACCGGTGGATGTTGTGAGCAGCTTCCCCGTCGCAGGTAGCGGAATTCTGTCGCGACACGCCGGGCGCGCGCGGCGTGTCGTGACAGCTTTCCGCTACCTGCCGGCTGTCCAGTCCTGCTCAGTCCGGTTCAGTCCAGGCTGACGCCGACGAACACCGGCTCCGGCTGCAGCCGGACGCTGAACGCGGCTTGCACGCCGTCCCGGATCTCGGCCGCCAGCACCAGCAGGTCGGCGGTGCTGCCGGTGCCGCGGTTGGTCAATGCGAGGGTGTGTTTGGACGAGATGGCCACCCGTCCGCCCGGCCCGGGATAGCCCTTGCCGAAGCCGGCCCGGTCGATCAACCAGGCCGCCGACAGCTTGGTGTCGGTCCCGGCCGGCCAGGCCGGCGGCGCCACATCCGCACCGAGCCGGTCGGCGATGGTGGCCCGGGCGCGCGCCCAGCCGGCATCATCCAGGATCGGGTTGGTGAAAAACGACCCTGCGCTGGTGGTGTCCGGATCGGTCGGGTCCAGCACCATCCCCTTGCCGCGGCGCAACTCCAGCACGGCCTGCCGGACGTCGGCCACCGGCGCCGTCCCGCCCGGTTCGAGAGCCAAGTTGCCGGCCAGCTCCGCGTACCGCACTGTGCTCGGCCCCTGGTGCAGTCGCAACGTCACATCCAGCACCACCGCCCGATCGGTGCCGCGCAAGATCGAACTGCGATAGCCGAGCTGCAGGTCGGCCGCCGTCATCGCCACGATCTGCCGAGAGCGCCGGTCGAAAACCGTGACGCTGTGCAGGAAATCGGCAATCTCGGCGCCATAGGCTCCGACATTCTGCACCGGGGTCGCGCCCACCGAACCGGGGATGCCGGACAGCGGCGCCAACTCGGCGAAACCTTCGGCGGTGAGCTCGGCCACCACCGCATCCCAGTCCAGGCCGGCGCCGATCCGGACCAACGTGGCGCCATCGGTCGCCGGCCGCCGGTCGATGCCGCCGATGGCGATCCTCACCACCGGCATCGACACGCCGGCGTCGGCGACCACCAGGTTCGAACCGCCGCCGAGGACGAGCACCCGGTCCCGGCTGCCGACCGCGTCGGCGACCTCGTCCGCGGTGCCGGCGATGACCAATTCGGGCGCCGGGCCGCCCAGCCGCAGGGTGGTCAGATCGGCGAGGACAACGGGAACCGGCACCCGGCAAGAGTAGGCAGCCGACGCGGTGGCCGCGGCGCCGGGCCGCCGCAGCGGCGGCTAGGTTACTGACCAGTCCGACCGCGGTCATCATCGACCGCGCCGACCGCAAGGAGCCCTGTGCCCACCGAACTGCACGCAGTCCAGAACTACGACGCCAGCGTCGACACCGTCTTCGCCAAGTTCGCCGACCGGGCGTTCCTGGACGGCCGTCTGCATGCAGCCGGCGGCATCGACCCCGAGGTCACCGACCTCCAGGTGGCCGGGGACGGACCCGACCGAACGGTGAGGATCTCCACCAGACAAGCCATCCCCGCCTCGGCGCTGCCGTCGATGGTGTCCTCGCTGCTGCCCGGCGATCCGCTGATCCTGCGCACCGAGAACTGGCGGGTGCAGGGCCACGGCTACCTCGCGGACTTCGATGTGGTGATCAAGGGCGCTCCGGCGACACTCAAGGGCACGATGACGCTGGCGCCGACCGCGGACGCCACCGGGTCGACGGTGACGGTTGCCGGCCAGGCTTCGGTGCCGATCCCGCTGTTCGGCGGCAAGATCGAGGGCGTGATCGTCGAGCAGGTGCAGACCCTGCTGCGGGCCGAGGCGGCGTACACCCGGCAACAGCTCGGTTGATCCAGTTCGCGCAGAGCGCACCGCTCGAGCACCCGCGCAGCACCGCGCGGTGGAATCCCCGCAGTACCGTCGGTGTTGCACGCTGATGAGACTGCGATGGTGACGGCCGCGGGCCGGTGAAACCGTGGGCACCGCTCTCGCTAGCACCACAGGAGGAGGAACGACGATGGCAGCCGAACCCGGCGAGCTGTACACCCTGGATCCCGACGCCACCGACGGCCTCGGCGAGCCGGTGTTGCTGGTCGCGCTCGACGGCTACGTCGACGCCGGGAACGGCGTCAAACTGGCGGTGCAACATCTGTTGCAGGGCACCGAGTTGACCGGCAGCACCGGTAGCACGGTGGTCACCTTCGACGCCGACCTGCTGGTCGATTACCGGTCCCGCCGCCCCGGGCTGACCTATTCCGACGGGGCCTTCACCGCGTATGACGAACCCCGGTTGCTGATCCGCCGGCTCACCGACACCACCGGTGCGCCGTATCTGTTGTTGCTCGGCCCGGAGCCAGATCTGCAGTGGGAACGGTTCTGCGCGGCCGTCATCGACCTGGTGCAACGGTTGAACATCCGCAGTGTGATCGGGCTGCTGGCCATCCCAATGGCGGTGCCGCACACCCGGCCGGCCGGCATGTCCCGACACGCCAGCCGACCCGATCTCGCGTCGTCGGCCGATTCCTGGATGGGCACCCTGCAGGTTCCCGGCCACGTCACCGGACTGCTCGAGTACCGGCTCGGCGAGCTGGGACTGAACGCGATCGGGCTGGCCGCTCATGTGCCGCACTACCTGGCCCGCAGCGACTATCCGCTGACCGCACAGCAACTGCTGCGGACCACCGGCGAGCTCAGCGGGCTGGAGCTGGATCCCGACGGGTTGAACGCCGCCATCGGCACCTTCGACTCCGAGCTGGCCAAGGAGATCGACGGGAACTCCGAGGTGGGCGACGTGGTGCGGGCCCTCGAGCAGCAGTACGACACCTTCGTCGCCGCCACCGGCCGCGGTCTGCTGGCCGGATCCGAACCGCTGCCGACAGCGGACGAACTGGGCGCTCAGGTGGAAGCCTTCCTGGCCGATCAGGAACCCCACGGCTCCTGAGATCCGGCCTCACCGCGTTGCCCGCCGAACCGGCCTTCCGGCGGCGACCTTCTGACCCGAGGCGGTCCCGCCCGGCAGTAAGGTTCGACCGTGGCCAAGGAGACGCTGGCGCGGCTGGCGCTGCCGGAACGTGAGCACGGGCCGATCCGCGCCATCGTCGTGCGGGTCGGAGTGGCCTTCGCCTGCATCGTCATCACCGCGGCGATCGTCTATTTCGAGCGGGACGGCTACCGCGACCTGGACGACCGGGTCACCTCGTGGTTGGACGCCTTCTACTACGCCACGGTCACCCTCTCGACCACCGGCTACGGCGACATCACCCCGGTCTCGGACACCGCGCGGTTGACGAACATCATCGTGGTCACCCCGCTGCGGTTCCTGTTCCTGATCGTGCTGATCGGTACCACCATCGAGGTACTCACCGAACGCAGCCGCCAACAATTTCGCTATGCCCGCTGGAGGAGACGCGTGAAGAAGCACACGGTGGTGATCGGCTACGGCATGAAGGGCCGATCGGCAGTGTCCGCGCTGATCGATCAGGGCTGCCCGGCCGAGACGATCGTGGTGGTGGACACCGACAGCGTGCACATCAAACAGGCCACCGGTGACGGCTGCGTCGGGGTGGTCGGCGACGGGCGCCGGGAGGAAGTGCTCCGGCAGGCCGAGGTCGCCACCGCGCAGCGGGTGATCGTAGCCGCCGACCGGGACGACACCTCGGTGCTGGTGACGCTGACCGCCCGCCGGCTGGCTCCGAAGGCGACGATCGTGGCCGCTGCCAGGGAGGAACAGAACATCGGCGTGCTCCGGCAGAGCGGCGCCGACGTGGTGATCCCGACCGCTGAGTCGGCCGGCCGTTTGCTCGGGCTGTCCACCATCGCGCCGAACGCCGGCGAGCTGCTGGAGGATCTGCTGGAACCGGTAGCCGGCCTGCAGATCGCCGAGCGGGACGTCAAACCGGAGGATGTCGGGCTGTCTCCGGCCCGGCTGACCGCGCAGGGTGAGATCGTGCTGACGGTGATCCGGCGCGGAGTGTCACACCGGTTCGACTCCGGCCGGATCAAGGTATTCCAGCCCGGCGACCGGATCGTGGTGATCCGGGCAACCCAGGCCGATGTCGCTAAACGGGCCGCCGAGCAGGCATCCGAGCGGATCGCCGCCCGCCGCACTCTCGTCGGACAGACGGTCGAGCCGACCGACGATGAGACCGGCGACCCGGACGAATTCGACGTCGATCGGCGCCGGGGTTATGGCGGGTCCGCGGGCGAGGACCGGACCGCAGGGCACGACCGCACCGCAGGGGACGGCCGGACCGTCGACCCGTCCGTCCGCCCGTCCGTCCGCCGGTCCGTCCGCCCATCGGCCGGTCGGGACCAGGCAGAACCGGTCGAATCGGAGCAGGTGGACTAGCGTGGCAGTCGGGGTAACCTGCTGCCGTCGCGCCGGCCGCTGATGAGAGGAATCCGATCATGCACACTGCGTCCGGACCCCAGCCGTCCGAACTCGTCCTGGCGGAGCGGGTCCGCTACCTGACGGTCAAGGACGACATCTCGGCGACCCTGCGGTCGATCACCGAACTGGCGGTGGAAACCACCGTGTCCGACAGCGCCAGCATCACCCTGATCGGCGCCGGCGGGACACTGGAAACGGCCGCCGCGACCGACGAAGCCGCCGCACGGGCCGACGCGCTGCAGTACGAATTGGACGAAGGACCGTGCCTGACCGCGGCCGAGAACGGCGGTTACTACGTGATCGCCGATACCGAGACCGACCCACGCTGGTCCCGCTGGGGGCCGGCGGTGCAGCAGCGGGTCAGCATCCGCAGTGTGTTGTCCATCCACCTGTTCACCGCGGATCGGATGCTCGGCGCCCTCAATCTGTACGACTGCAATCAGCGGGCCTACAGCGACGAGGAGATCGTCGCCAGCCGAGTGGTGGCAGCGCACGCGTCGGTGGCGTTGGCCCGGATGCGGATCGAGCAGGACCTGTGGCGGACGGTCGACTCCCGACACCTGATCGGTCAGGCCCAGGGCATGCTGATGGAGCGCTACTCGATCAACTCCGAACAGGCGTTCTCGGTGCTGCGCCGTTATTCGCAGAATCACAACATCAAGCTCAATGTCGTTGCGGCCCAACTGGTTTCTACCGGACGGCTGCCAGACGACGTCGAGGCGGGCGACCAGCTCTCGCAGGACGCCTGACCGCGCCGACCCACCGCCGGGTTCAGTTCTCCCAGCGGTCGCGCAGGCGGCTGCAGATGTCCCGCAGGATCCGTGACACCTGCATCTGGCTGACGCCGATGTGATCGCCGATCCTGGCCTGCGACCAGCCGCGGAAGTACCGCAGGTCGACCACCGTGCGGTCACGGTCGCCCAGGGTGGCCAGCAGCGACCGGACCGCGATCCGGTCCTCGACCCGTCGCAGCTCCTGGTCATCGGTGACCAGCGCCCGATCGATCCGACCGTTGTCGGTGGCCGGATCCTCCAACGAGGTCGGCCGGGCACACTGCCGAACGGTCTTGGCCTGCCGGACCGTCCGCAGATCGAGATCCAACTCGTGAGCGAGCATCAGGTCATCCGGTTCCCGGCCGGTGCGCTGCCGCAGGTCCTGCTCGGCCTGCCCCAGGGCAGCCCTGGCCTCCTGCAGCCGGCGGGGCGGTCGCACGGTCCACCAGCAGTCCCGGAAGTATCGCTTGATCTCGCCGGTGATGGTCGGCACGGCGTACTGCAGAAAATCGTCACTCAGGCCAGGCTTCCAGCGTCGAACGGCCTTCACCAGACCCAGCGCGGCAATCTGCTCCAGATCGCCGATGTCCACCCCGCGGCCGCGGTAGCGGGAGGCGATCGAGCGGGCCACCGGCAGGGTGGCCACCGCGACATCGGATTGGAGCCGTTCCCGTTCGGTGCTGTCGGTGCAGTCGGCCAACTGCGCGAGCAACCCGCTCACCTTGGCCGACCTGGCCGACCGCTGGTCGGTGTCCCCCGCAATGCCGACTGCCGAGGCGACGTCGGTGGAGGCGACGTCGGTCGCCGTGACCTCGTCCTGGGTGACATCGGCCGGGGAGACCGCCGCCGGCGACTCGGTGACAAGCCGCAACCGACGGCCCGGACGGTTCGTTGCGGTATGGGGGGATGTTTCATCTACACGGTTGGGGTAAGCCACGATTCGCGCTCCTCCAAGAAGAACGACACCTCAGTGGCACATTGCTGAACCTTGTCCATCAGACCACGTAGCTGGCCCGGACTCAACGGAAACCGGGCACAATCCCCCCATTGGGTACTGGAGAGCTGTCGGAGGGCGGACCGGCCACGCAAAGTGACGAAGCAGGCAAAGCGTGCATATGCACCTTCCGGCCCTGCATCGCCGCTGGTCGGCGCGGGTGCTCCCGATAAGGCAACGGCCCCGGTCCGACGTTCGGGACCGGGGCCGCTACTACAGCCGGGTGAATCTACTTCTCGATTGTGACCGTGATCGGCGGCGAACTGGACCGCTGCACGTTGGCCGGCTGCGCGGGGGCGAAGCCGACCAGCACCGTGGCAGTGCCGGGGGGCACCGGGATGACCCCCGTCGTGGCGGTCCCGTTGCGGACCACCACAGACGCCACCTTCGAGCCGTTGACGTTCACGTTCACGACGCCCTCCCCAGCGATCGGCGAGTTCGTGATGACGACCTTCGCCGTGACCACCAGACCGTACTTCTGCCCGCTGGCCTTGGCCTGTGCCGCGGACAACGCGACCACCTTGACCGAACTGCTCGTCCTCGACAGCGCCATGTACACCTGGAACTGCACCGTGGGCGACATCGAGCCGAGCTGTGCGGTGGCATCGGCGGGGACGAACGATGAGCTGAGCATCAGCACCCCGGCGGGCGTCAGTCGCGGAATCGTCAGCGTCGCAGTGCCGGAGACTACCGGAGCGGTGCCGATCACCCTCGACCCGTTGCGGAACAACACGTCACCGACCGCGGCGGAGCCGTCGGCCATGGTGACGGTGGCCGTCAGGGAGGCCGGCGAGTTGGTGCCGTAGGTCTGGCCGCGGGCGCTGACGGTCAACGTGACCGACGACGTGACCGGTGCGGCAGCTTTCACGGTGATGGGCACTCTGACAGTGGTGCCGGAAGGGGACGCCGTGACGGTCAGCGGATAGTCGCCGGCCGGCAGCGACTTCGACACGGTCGCGTTGATGTCGGCCTTGCCGTTGAGCACGCCGTTCTTCAGCGCATCCGCCGGATCCAGCACCGTCGACACCGGGAAATCACCCACCGAGGTGTCCCCGATCCTCACCGTCACCGAGGTGTTCTTCGGCGAACCGAGGCTGGTCAGGTTCAACCCGCCGACGGTGAAAGCCAGCTGCTCACCAGCCGTCACGGTGGTCGGAACAGCGGGCAGCGACACGGCGTGCCGAGCGAAATACGGGCTCAGCGGCGCATGGTCCTTCAGGTACTGGATCCAGGCGTCCCGGTCGATCAGGCCGGAATCTTTCACGTTCGTCCCGCTGGTGAAGACCCGGAAGTTGTCCCCGCCCGTGGCCAGGAACGAGAAGGTCCCGATCCGGTAACTGGCGGCCGGGTCCAGCGGCCTGCCGTTGATCGTCACCGAGGTGATGTGCGACCCCCGCCCGGCATTTGCGTCGTAGGTGTACGTCACGTTCTTGCTCAGGCCGAGCTGCAGATAGGGCCGCGACGGAATGCTGCCGTCCGGGTTCGTCTGCCACTGCTGTTCCAACATCGTTGTGAACTGCGCGCCGGTGAGGCTCACCGTCCACAGGTTGTTGACGAACGGCAGCACCGCATTCGCCTCGGCATAGGTGATCACGCCGTCCGTGCCCTTGAGCAGCTCGGCCCGCAGCCCGCCAGGATTGACCACGCCGATGGTGGCGCCGCCGCGTTCCGGTGAAGCGAGCGAGGACACCAGCGAGTCGGCGACCAGGTTGCCCAGCGCTGATTCCTTGGACCGGTCGTCCCGGGTCGGCGCCAGGTAGGTGTCATTCGGCCCGGAGTAGCCGGCTCCCGCACCGAAGTGCGCCGTGGTGATGTCCGCCGTCACCGAGGAGACCGGCTGGTTACCGATCGCTGCGGCCCTGGCGCGGGCGGCGTCGACGATCGTCTTGACCTGCGCCACCCGCGGGTACTGGGCGACCAGATCCGCGTCGGCGACCGTGGTTCGCAGCACGTTGCGGACGGTGTGCGCAACCACCGACCCGCCCACCGGGGCATCCGGGTCGACGGTGAGGGTGATCTCGCCGATCCGCTCGCCGTACGAGCCGGTCTGCAGGATCGGCCGGGTCTTGCCGGGCTGGCCGGGGATCGGGCCCTCCCACGCATATTCCTTGTGGGTGTGGCCGGTGAAGATTGCCGAGACCTTCGCCGAGGTGTCGGTCACGATGCGGGCGAACGCGCCACCGGCGGCAACTTCCTGTTCCAGGCTGGCGCCGTCCGGTGTTCCGGCCGATGCGCCCTCATGGAAGGACGCCACCAGCACATCGGCCTCGCCGTTGGCCTGGTTGCCGTCGGTCAGCTGATCGGCCACCCGGTTGACAGCCGCGACCGGATCGCCGAAATCGAGGTTTGCGATTCCGGCCGGACTGACCAGCGACGGCGTCTCCTCGGTGACGGCACCGATGACACCGACCTTCAGTCCATTGGCCTGGACGATCTGGTATTCCGGCAGCGCCGGGGTGGTAGTGCCCTTGCGGTACACGTTCGCGCCCAGGTACTGCCACTCGGCGCCGCCGTATGGGTTGCTGGTGGCGTCGAACGGGGCCATGATCCGGTTGGTCAGATCGTCGAAGCCCTTGTCGAACTCGTGGTTACCGACCGCAGACGCCTGCAGCTCCAACGCATTCAGCACGTCGATGGTCGGCTTGTCCTGCTCGAACGCCGACTCGAACAGCGACGCACCGACATTGTCGCCGGCCGAGAGGAACACACTCTTGTCGGCGCCGGCCGCGGCCCGCAGCTGCTCGACGGTGCCGGCGAACTTCACCGTGTTGGCGTCGATCCGACCGTGGAAATCGTTGATGTCCAGCAGGGTGACCTTCTGCGGTGGGGCGGCGTTCTTGAGCCCCAGTACCACCGGGTCGTGGTCGGACGCCGCGAACTGATCCGGCGCGTAGAACAGCGCGCCATGGTAGTTGTACCGGCTGTACTGCAGCGCCACCGACTCCGGCGAGTTGATGTTCCAGATGTCGGCGCCGGTGGCCCTGGCGCGGGCCTTCGCATTCAGCAGCACGTGGTCCAACGAACCTGACAGGCCGGAGAAGGAGTACGAGTACTTGCCGACGTTGAAGTCGTGCTCGGCGTCGGTGTAGCCGGCGGTGTAGAGCACCTGCAGCGGGTCCTCCTGGGAGTAGGAGTTGTAGTCGCCGACCATCACCACCGACGCCTTCGCCGGGTCGACGAGCGTCGGGATCCAATCCTTCAACGCGGTTGCCTGGCGCACCCTGGACTCGTTGGAAGCGCCCTGCCCGTCTCCGGCGTCCTGGTCGCCCGGCCACGGGCCGGCCGAACCCTTGGATTTGAAGTGGTTCACCACGAACAGGAAGTTGTCGCCGCCGGCGGCGGGCTTGAACTGTTGCGCGATCGGCTCCCGAGCGTTGTCGAAGGCCTGACCGCTACTGCTCTGCGTGCCCAGCGCCCGGGGGGCGCCCACCGGCGTGACCGCGGCCGGCTGGTAGATGATCGCGTTGTTGATGACGTCCATCTCGGACGGCGCCGGAAGCTCGGACGACGACGGGATGTAGGCCCAGACGGCGGATCCGGCTGCGGTGTTCAGCGCCTCGACAAGGTGCGACAGCGTCGCGTCCTTGGCCTCGCCGGCGACGACAGAGTTCTCCACCTCCATCAGACCGGCCACGTCGGCACCCGATCCGTTGATGGCGGCGACGATCTTGTCCTGCTGACGCTTGAGGTTCGCCGCGTCCCAGGCGCCACGGGGCCCGTTGTTCGGGCAGCTGTTGACCGTGATCGGGTTGCCATCGCGGTCCTTGTACGAGGTGCATCCGGTCGTGTCAGCACCCAGCTTGGTGAAGAAGTTCAGCACGTTGAACGAGGCCACCTTGAAGTCCGCGTTGCCGATCTTGTCGGCGTCGGGTGCGGCGGCCCTGGTGTTGGTCCAGGTCGCTGGGTACCGGGCCGTGTCGGCCGGCGTCACCTGTGAGGTGGGCTGGAACCGCCAGCTCGGAGTTGTCGGCGAGCCACCGATCGAGAAAATCACCGGCGCGGTGAAGGTGACCGGCGCGCCGACCCGCAGCGGGTTGCTCAACGAGATGTACGGCGGGGTCTGGTTCATGTTGACCGCGGACAGGAAGTTCGTGGTAGCCCCGTCGTCCAGCACCAAGGCGTTGGCTGCGTTCCTGGTGACCTGTGCGGCGGCCTCCGTGCTGCCCGGCCGGCCGACCTCGGTTTGCTGCAGCAGCGGAAGATCGCCCAGGGCAAGGCCGATCTCACCGTATTGATTGGTGCCGAAGGTGTTGGTGACGGTGAAGCGGGCGGTGGGGCGGTACAGCATCGACTCCAGCGACTCCCGTTGCGCCGCACCGGTGGGGAACGCCGCGGTGGTGGCCGGCGCGGGCGAGGTCACGCTCTCCGTGAGCTTCATCAGATTGCCGGCAGGTACCGCGATCTCGGTGAGCTGGTTGAACTCGCTGACCGTGCCGGTGACCTGTACGTAGTCGCCGATCTGCACGTTGCCGACGGTGGCCGACGAGAATACGAACACCGCGTCCGAACCATTGTGGGCGGCCAGATCGAGCGCCCCACCGGTGCCCGGCGTCTGGATCACGTAGCCGTTGTAGCCTCCGGTCGGATAGGCCGCCGTGACCACACCTCTGGTGATGACCGTCTTGCCGGCCAGCGGGGAGGCAGAACCGGTGCCCTGGATCTCCTCGATGGTCGCCGGCACCGGATCGCCGGGTGGCGCCTGAGCGCCGGCCTGCGGCGACGGAACGTCGGCGGTGAAGTCGGCGCCGTTGTTCGCGGTGTTCGCGTGGGCGGCGGTCCGGGAGATCGAGGTGGTGTTTGACGGCGACGGAGCCGCCGCTGTGCCGGCGAAGTCGTTCGCCGTGCCGAAGCCGACGAAGTCGACCACGTCCGCGGCGCTGTCACAGTCGGCGCCGCAGCTGAGCGCGGCCTGGTTGCTCACCAGCGCCACCTTGCCGCTCGTCGCCGACAGGTTCAGCCCGCCCGAAACGTTGGGCGCCGGAAGATCGGCACCGGTGGTCCCGCCGGCCTCCTTCACCAGGTAGGAGGCGTTCGGCTCGACGGATCCGGTGAGACCGGTCAATGCCCAGGTGGTTCCGGTGGCCGACGCGTACTGCACCGAGTAACCACTCAGGTCGACGACGGAGGTGCCGGAATTGAACAGCTCGATGAAGTCGTTCCGATAGCTGGCGCCGGCATTGCCGCCGCCGCCGTAGACCTCATTGATGACGACTGTGGCGCCGGCCGATACTCCTGCCGACGCCATTGTGGGCATCACCACCATCGACCCTGCGGTGAGGGTCAGGGCTGCCATGCCGGCAACCATCCGATTACGCGCCACGCGCACACCACTTTCTGACAGACCGGGATCGCCCGGAGCTCTGGGATTTCGAATCAGCATGCAGCGCAACCCCGACACTGCACCGCCGCGTCAGTCTGGAGGTGCCGGGAGTCTGCCAGGGCACGTCCGGATGAACGTTGTGCGACGAGCCAATCAGGCGGATGGCCGCGGGACAATGCGGCCACCCATTCGGCAGCCACCGCTGCCGCCGATCGTGCGGCGACCACCCCCGAATGGTCAGGTATCGATGGTGACGGCAAGTTCGGTCAAAGCGGCGTACAGGCTCGGACCCGCTGCCAACCACCCTGTCGGTTGCCCCGTCGGAGTGAATGGGGCCACCACCGCGCCGGCTTCCGTCGCGATCAGCGCGCCGGCCGCCCGGTCCCAGTGCTGGATGCCCTCCTCGAAGTAGCCGTCGACGGTGCCGGCCGCCACCGCACACAGGTCCAGCGCGGCCGAGCCGAACCGGCGGATGTCCCGCACCCTGGGCAGCAGGTGTGCCAGGAAAGCGCCCTGGGCGGCCCGGCGCTGCGGCTGATAGCCGAATCCGGTGGCGAACATCGCCTGCGGCAACGCGACTGGTTCGTTCACCCGGAGCCGCCGGCCGTTGAGGAAGGCGCCGCGGCCCCGGGCCGCGGTGAACAGCCGCCCGGCGACCGGCTCGAACACCACCCCGACCAAGCCGGTGGCCGTGGCCGGGATCGCTGTGTCCTCTATCGCTGTGTCCTCTATCGCTACGCTCACCGCGAAGTGATCGAGCTGGTACAGGTAATTGACCGTGCCGTCCAGCGGATCGACAACCCAGGTGTAGCCGGAACTGCCGGTCCGGTCGGTGCCCTCTTCGCCGATCATCGCGTCGTCCGGCCGCTCGGCGGTGATCAGCTCGACGAGCATCCGCTCGGCGGCCCGGTCAGCGTCCGAGACCGGATCGGTGGCGCTGGACTTGGTGTCCAACCCCTCGACGTGGCCGTACCGGCGGAGCAGTTCGGCACCGGCGGCGGTGGCCGCCCGGACCGCCAGCTCCAACAGCGAGTCGATATCGGTCTGCTGCTGATTCGGCGATCCGGACGCGGCCACCCGGCCATTGTGTCCCGGCGTCAGTTCTTCGCCTTCACCGCCTGGGAGGTGGCGGAGACGTTGTCGGCATTCGGTGCCGACGCGGTCACCCGCACACTCAACAAGTGCTGCGCATCAGCCTTGCGGACGGTGTACGCCTGGTCGGTGGCACCGGCCATCTTGTGTCCGTCCCGCAGCCACTGGAAGGCGAACTCGGTGGCGCCGCCGGTCCACTGACCGGTCAGCGCGGTGAGCGTCCGGCCCACTTTCGCGGTGCCGTAGATGGTCGGCCTGGTGACGTTCACCAGCTTCTTCGCCGCCGTCTGCTGGACGTCGGCCGCCTTGACGTAGAACACCCGGTGCGCGATGGCGATCTGCAGGTAGACATCCTGTCCGGCGACGGCCACTCGATCACCCGGCCCACTGCCGTCATAGGTGTGGTTGTTCCAGTAGTCCGTCTTCAGCGAGTCATCGGTGACGGCATAGGACTGACCGGGCTTGAGGGTGAGCTCCACCGGAATCACCGTCTGGTATGGAACTGACGCCGGGTAGGCAGCCTGCTCCGGATAGGCGCGGCCGTAGACCGGTGCGCCGGTGGCTCCGGCCTTCACCGAAACGGTGGCCGTCGGCGTCTTCACCAGGACCCGGTGGGCGACCGGGTTGTTGATCCAGGCGAACTCGCCGGCCCAGGAGACCTTGACCCAGTCCCCTTGCACCGCAGCAACTACCAGCTTGTTGCCGGCCTGCGCCCTGGCCGTCACGTCCCTGACGTTATCGGTGCCGGCGGCGTCACCGGTCGGATGCACGGCCACGTCCTTGGCCAGCGGAGAGGTCAGGCTGGGCTGCTGGTACAGCAGCGAGAAGTTGGTCGGCGCGGCGGCCTGGCAGGCACCGGACCCCGGCGATTCCTCCTCGCACCTGGTCAGCACATGGGTGTTGCCGGCATAACCGGGCAGCACGGTGACCACGTCACCGACGGCTACCGGTCCGGTGATCGCCTTCTTGCCCGCGAGCGGAGCGCCGAGCAGGTCGAAGTAGTGCTCCCAGTCCCAGTACGGACCTGGATCCCAGTGCACCGACTTGGTGGCGCCCTTGACGGTGCCGGGTACCTGGTCGTGTCCGATGATGTGCGCCGGATCCAACGGGATCTCGTACTCGTTGGCCAGATACTTCACCAGCTTGGCAGAGTTCGTGTACATCGCCTCGGTGTACCAGCCGGCATTGCCGGCCTTGCCCTCGTGTTCGATGCCGATCGAATGCATGTTGATGTACCAGTTGCCGGCGTGCCAGCCGACGTCCTTCGGGTTCAGGTGCTGCGCCACATGTCCGTCGTTGGACCGGATCGTGTAGTTCCAGGCCAGATAGGTCGGGTCCTGGACCAGGCCGACCGATCCGTCGTAGGAACCTTCGGTGTCGTGGATGACGATGTAGTCGAGTTCCGGACCGGTCTCGACCCGGTCGCCGAGGTCATGGTTCCCGTAGTTGCCGGTGTTGTCCGGATCGGCCGGATTGATCTTCAGGTAGGGCGCCGGTAACCATTCGCAATTCAGGGATGTCGGGCAGTCGGTCGGGGTCTTGGCGTTGGCTGCTGCCGGCACCTTGGCGGACGGCTGGGCTGCCATCGTCACCCGCTGGCCGTTGGCCGTCACCCGGGCAGCGCCGCTGCGCAGCACCGTGAACACCTGAGCGGCGAACTCCTGACTGGACTGACCGGATCCGGCGACCCCGAAGCGGGAGACCGCAGCGGTCCAGGTGTTGACGTCGGTGCGCGGCGCGGGTCCGCTCCGGTAGGAGGCGAGCACCGCGGCGCCGGCGCAGACATTGGCGTTCGGGTTGTTCTTGACCGCGGCCAGACTCTGGCCGGTCAGCTGGGCACCGAGGACCGCGGTCCGGGTGGACTCGGCGGTCCGGACGGTGCCGTCACCCTTGCCGCTCGTGTTGTCGGCAGTGGCCAGGTCGGTGAGGTTCATCGGACCGTAGCCGCCGTCGGCGCTGGCCGCACCGGCGTGGTCGTCCCAACGGGATTCCATGTAGGACAGAGCCTTCAGCACGCTGACCGGCACCCCGGAGGACTGCGCGGAGCGGGCGAATGCCTGTTCGAGGGTGATGCCTGCGGTGCCGGCCCACGAGCAATCGTTGGTCGACCCTCGGTCCGGTGTACTGGCTCCGGCCGTTCGCGCCGGCGCGGCATCGGCCATCGCAATCGGTGCCAGCGCGGCGACGACGCCCGATCCGGCAACGATGACGACAGCCCGGGTGAGTGCAGCTTTCATGATCCAAACCTCTCCGTGACGAGAACCGTGTTCCACCGGATCACTGACGACAGTCAGCGTGGCACATTTTCACGTCGGTGAACATGGCTGCGGAAGAAAGTTCCTTCGGGCCGGGGCGCTCACGGTCAAATCTTCGTGGTCCGTACGGTAAGCCGATGGACCTGAGGATCTTCACCGAACCCCAGCAGGGCGCTTCCTTCGGCACTCTGTTGGCCGCAGCGCAAGCCACCAAGGACGCCGGCTTCTCGGCCTTCTTCCGATCCGATCACCTGTTGAAAATGGGTGCGGCGGACGGACTTCCGGGACCATCGGAATCTTTCGTCTCGTTGGCCGCCATCGCTGCCCTGGTTCCGGACATCCGGCTCGGCACCCTGGTCGCCTCGGCGACCTTCCGGCAGCCGGCGATGCTCGCGCTGGCCGCGGCCACGGTGGACGACATCTCCGGTGGTCGGCTCGAGCTGGGACTCGGATCCGGCTGGTTCGAGCAAGAGCACGCCGCCTACGGCATCCCGTTCGGCGCCACGTTCGGTGAACGGTTCGACCGGCTCACCGAGCAGCTGGAGATCATCACCGGGTTGTGGAGCACCGAGATCGGCGGGACCTTCGGCTACGCCGGCCGGCATTACCAACTGGCCGGAGCACCGGGGTTGCCGAAACCGGTGCAACGTGGCCGCACCGGCAGCCCGGCGGTGCCGCTGATCATCGGCGGCACCGGCCCGAAGCGGACCCCGGCGCTGGCCGCTGCCTTCGCCGACGAGTTCAACATCGGCTTCAACGACCTGGCCGCGGTCTCGGCGCAGTTCGACCGGGTCCGGGCGGCCTGCGAATCGGCCGGCCGGGATCCGGCGACGCTGGTCCGATCCGGCGCCCAGGTAATGTGCCTGGGACGGGACGACGCCGAAGTGGCGCGCCGGGCGGCCGCCATCCGGCTGCCCGAGGATCGGGCCGATTCGGTGCTGGTCGGCACCGTCGAGCAAGTGATCGACACCCTGGGCCGCTGGGGCGAGGCCGGTGCGCAGCGGGTCTATCTGCAGGTGTTGGATCCCACCGACCTCGACCACATCGCGCTGGCCGGCGAGGCGTTGATCGGCGCCGTCTGACGATCCCGACGAGCCAAGGGCGAATCCCGCAGAACTAGGCGCCACTTTCACCGGACGCGCACGGGCTGGCGGCTGAACAGCGATCTGGCGTCGAGTAAATGAGGGAATCCAGCCGGCCAGAACCTGGGACACTGCAGTCATGACCGGTACCGGCGAACTCGTGCGCGTGGGTACCCCGCGCCCGGACACCGCCGCGGCGCCGCCGATGACCATCGGCCGATACCAGGTCTGGCCACCGGTCGAGTTGGCGCCGATGGCCGGCATCACCAACCGCAGTTTCCGCAAGTTGTGCCGGGAGTTCGGCGCCGGTCTGTACGTCTGCGAGATGGTCACCACCCGAGCGCTGGTGCAGCGCTCCCCCAAGACGATGGACATGGTGCGATTCGGCCCTGAGGAACAGCCGCGTTCATTGCAGCTCTACGGCGTCAACCCCGAGGTGGTGCGGCAGGCCGTCGAGATGGTGGTGGACGAGGATCTGGCCGATCACATCGACTTGAACTTCGGCTGCCCGGTGCCCAAGGTGACCAGGCGGGGAGGCGGGGCGGCGCTGCCGTACAAGCGGCGACTGTTCGAGCAGATCGTCAGCGGTGCGGTGGACGCGGCCCGCGGGGCCGGCGTGCCGGTCACTGTCAAGATGCGGATCGGTATCGATGCCGGCCACCTCACCTATCTCGATGCCGGCCGGATCGCCGAGGCCGCCGGAGCGGCGTCGGTGGCGCTGCACGGGCGGACCGCGATCCAGCACTATTCGGGCACCGCGGACTGGTCGGCGATCGCCCGACTCAAGGAGGCCGTCACCACCGTTCCGGTGCTGGGCAACGGCGACATCTTCTGCGCGCAGGACGCCCTGGACATGATGGCCGAGACCGGATGTGACGGCGTGGTGGTCGGCCGCGGCTGCCAGGGCCGGCCATGGTTGTTCGCCGATCTGGCGGCCGCCTTCGACGGTCGCCCGCTGCCCACGCCGCCGAACCTGCGAGCAGTCGGAAAGATGCTGAAGCGGCACGCCGAACTGCTGGTGCAGGAGATGGGCGCTCATCATGGCATCCGCGACCTGCGCAAGCACATCCCCTGGTACTTCAAAGGTTTCGCCGTCGGCTCACTGGTCCGGCTGGATCTGGGAATGGTGTCGAGCCTGGCCGATCTCGACGAGCTGATCGCCCAGTTGGACCCCGACCTGCCGTTCCCGCCCGGGGCCGAGGGCCCACGCGGCAGGCAGGGTTCGCCACAGTCCAAGGTGCACCTGCCCGAGGGCTGGCTGGACGATCCCGAGGACCAACTAGTCCCGGTCGGCGCCGAACTGGATTCCAGCGGCGGCTGAGGTGACCGGTCGTCCCGTCCTCGGCGCGGTGACGGTCGCCGTCCTGGTGCTGATCGCCGGCTGCAGCGCTTCCGGCGACAGCTCGACAATGCTGAACCCGCGGCTGAACTCACGCGGGTGGTCGGCCGCAGCAGCCACTGCGCGTCCTTCCGTCGATCCGATACCCGCCGGCGACGCCGAGTTGATCCACCGGACCATCGACGCGATCAACGCCGCCGCCGGCCGGCAGCCGGCCGAGCAGCGCAGCGTACTGCAGCAGGTGGTCGATCCGACCCGCGCTGACGAACAGCGGCAGTGCCGGCCGGCCGTCACCACCGTTCGGTTCGAACCGGCCTGGCCCGACCTGCGGCCCCAGCCCGGCGCCACCGCCCGCCGGTACGTGCTGCCGACCCGGATCCGGATCTTCACCGCAGACCGGATCATCGGAACGGACGTCACCGCGCTGATCGTCTCGATCTCCGACGGCACCGCCCACCTGCCGCCGCTGTGCGTTTCCTGAGCAACCTGTCGCCGGTCTGCGCGTCCTGCCCCTGGTGTCGCATCGTCGTCGATGTGGCGTAGTTACCGACCCACTGCCACTGGCCGCCTTCGATCCGTACCATCGGAGGTTCGACCCGGCGAATTCCGCGATCGATCACACGTGCCCGAACGTCGGGCCGTCCACCGGCTAGCAGGGAGGTCGCGTGAGCGAGTTACCGCCGCGCGACGATGCAGCGAACGGTCCGGAAGGTTCTGCTCCCTGGGAGCGACCGGACCGATGGAACCGGCGTCGACTGGACGCGACCAGGGTCGACGAACTGCTGGCCCGGCTGAGCAACGAGGAGACCGGTAGCCGCCGGCGCCGCCGACTCGCCTCGGCGCCGGCCGGAGCATTAGCCGCCAGCGATCTGATCGCGAACCTGCAAAAAGCCGGCCACGACGAGTCGGCCCCGCAATCCGAGCCCACACCCCCACCGGCGGACATCGACCTGAGCTCGGCACCGGCCGAGGCTGCGCCGCTGCTCACGCCGTTGTCCAGTGTCACCCCGACCCCGTTGCCGCCACTGGAGTCGATCCCGCCACTGCAGCCGCCGCTGGTCCGGCCACCCTCGCTGCCGCCGGCGCCGGCCTCCTCGCGGCCACCGGCTCAGCCTCCCGGTCCGGTTGCTCGATCCGTCCCGATGGCTGCGGCTGCTCCCGGGACGGATGATGAGGCCACCCAGATCATCACCCTCCCCGGCCGGCCGGCTCGGCCGACCGCCGCTGGTCCCGGCGTGGTCAGCATGCCGGGCTACGACGACGGCGCCACCGATCAGCTGCCTCAGCTCCGGTCCGGCGAGGACGTCAGTTCCATTCGGGAGTCGCTGCTCCGACATCATGCTCCCGCGGCGATCGGCGCTGCCGGCCTGGCACCGGATGTCGCCGACCCCGCCCGAGGTCTCGGCGCCGATCCCGATGCCGATCCAGCCGATGCCGACCGCGACCGGGCCGGCTCACCCACTGCGTCACCCGCACCGCCACCCAGCCCACCCAGCCCACCGATCAGCCGAGCTGCCGGCCGGTCGGGCCGCGGCGGGATCAATCCGCGGGGAGCTCTGTGGGCCGGCCGAGTGGCGATCGCCGCCGTTTCGGCGCTGGTGCTGGTGTACGCCGGCCAGGACTGGAATCTGATGAAGACGACGGATCAGGGCTTAGCCGAAAAGCAGGAGTCCTACGTCCAGACCACTGATCCGAACATCTCGACGCCGACCAAGACCCGGTCGTCGTCGGCGGCATCGGGGGCGCCGGGGGCGCCGGCGGCGGCGGGAGCGCCAGCGGCGCCAGGCGTCAAGCTCTATCCGCCGGAGAACATCCTGCTGATCGGATCGGACACCAGAGCAGACGGCAACGGCGACAACACCAACAGCGATGGCCACGAAGACACCGCGCAGTCCGACACCCTGATGATCGCCCATCTCGCCGCAGACCGGCAGCACATCACCGTGCTGTCGGTGCCACGCGACCTGCAGGTGGCCGCGCCGACCTGCAAGCGGTGGGAGTACCCAAAATCGCGCAAGCTCAGCAACGAGGTGGAGCCGGTCTCCGGTACCACCAAGTGGAAGATCACCAACGCCTACTCGGTGGGCGGCCCGGCCTGCTCGGTGGCCGCCGTCCAGAAGCTCACCGGCTTGCGGATCGACCGGGTGGTCGAGATCGACTTCAAGGGCTTCAAGTCGATGGTCGACGCTCTCGGTGGCATCAGGATGAACATCTGCAAACCGATCAGGGACAACGAACTCGGGTTGATCGTCGCGCAGGGCGGCGAACAGACCATCCAGGGCGACCAGGCATTGAGTCTGGTCCGGGCCCGGAAGGTGCCGAACGACGGCGTCGGCAACGACTACGGTCGGATCCGTCGTCAGCAGGTGGTGCTCTCGACCATGCTGCGGCAGATCACCAGCGCCGGAACGCTGCTCAGTCCGAGCAAATTGGACAAGTTCCTGCACGCCTTCGTCGATGCCACCTATACCGACCGGGTGGACGTCGACACCCTGATCAACCTGGCCCATCAGCTGGGCAACCTGGAGCCCGACAAGGTCACTTTCTATACCCTGCCCGCGCACACCAGCACCAGCAATCCGGACGACCAGGTGATGGATCCCAAGGCCGACGCCGTCTTTGCCGCGCTGTTGAACGACGAACTGCTGCCCGGTGAACAGCAGTCGCCGACCAAGACCGGCGCAGCATCCCGCGGTGCCGGATCCGGGTCCCGGACAGCGCCGGCGACGACACCGAAGACCAAGTCGGCAGCGGCCCCGTCATCGACAGCGACCAGCAGCGCCGCTCCCCGGACCACCTCGGCCGCCCCGCAAACGCTCGCAGTGGACCCGGCGGACATCGATGTGCAGCTGATCAACCTGACCGGCGAGGCCGGTGTCGCCGGCAAGGTGCGCAACGAACTGAACGCGGGCGGCTTCGACATCGCCAAGGAGAACATGACCAAGCCGGCGGATCAGACCCAGGACGGCACCACCGTGCAGTACTCGGCCGGCAACCGGGACGCCGCGGTGGTGGTGGCCGCCGCCATCCCCGGATCCGAACTCGACGAGCAGGCCGATCTGGGCAAGCAGGTGAGGCTGCTGATCGGCAGATCTTTCGGCGGCGACGTGTCGACAGTGTCGGTGGGACAACGGGTCCCGTCCCGACTGCAGACGACTCCGGCCGCCGGGCCGACCAGCTCCTCGGCCGCGGGCTCGACCACCAGGCCATCGGCTGACGGCTCCAGGACCACAGCCGGGACCCCCGGCGGGTCCGGCAAGTCGTCGGCCCCGAAGACCACCTCGACCATCACCCTGAAGAGCACCGACCTGGCATCGATCAACGCCGGCGACCAGAGCTGCGCCTGATCGCCGGGTCTGTCCCTTTCGTCGCGGATCCGCCCCTCGTTCATCCTCCGTTCACCGCGGGATCGGGCCCTGTGGGCGAATGACGCCTAGGCTGCAACCATGCGTCAGGCCTACCACATTCAGCTCGCCGATCTCGGGGATCACGGATCGCGGATGTGCGATGTCACCTCGGAGGCGATGCGCGATGCCAGCGCCGCCCTGCTGGACGCCGATCTGACGTTGGCCGAGAAGGTCATCGCGATGGACGTGAGGCTGGACGGCATGCGTTCCAGCGCTGAGGATTCGGCCCTCGAACTGCTCGCCCTGCAGTCCCCGGTGGCCTCGGATCTGCGGGCCGTCGTGTCCGCCCTCTGGGTGGTTGCCGATCTGCAGCGGATGGGCACCCTGGCCATCCACATCGCCAAGGCAGCCCGCCGCCGGCATCCGAACTCGGTGGTGCCCACCGAGATCCGGCCCATCTTCGAACGGATGGGCTCGGTGGCCCAGCACCTGTCCGGTCGGGCGGCCGAGGTGTTGCGCACCCGGGACTTGACGATCGCCGGCGGAATGGACGCCGAGGACGACCTGATGGACGACCTGCATCGACAGATGTTCACCACCGTGATGGCGCCGGAATGGTCGCACGGGGTGTCCACCGCGGTGGACCTGGCGCTCGTCGGCCGGTTCTACGAACGGTTCGCCGATCATGCCGTTGCGGTGGCCCGCCGGATCGTCTTCCTGGTGACCGGTGAGAACGTCGGCGGCGACACCACGGTGCTGTCTCCGCCGGACTGACGCTGCCGGCCGAAAGCCGGAGTTCTAGACTCGGCCGATGATCATTGCTGGCACATCCAGGCGTCGCATCACCCAGAGCACGGCGATGGCAGCAATCGCCGGCCTCCTACAGACTGGATGCGGCAATCTGGTGAAGGTGTTCCACACCCGACAGGGCATACACCGCAGCACGGTGACGGCGGTGGATGACGTCAGCCTGGCCGTGTCGGTCGGCGAAACCCTTGCGGTGGTGGGTGAATCGGGCAGCGGCAAGTCGACCACCGCCCGGTTATGGTCCGGGTGAAGGAGCTGCTGGATCGGGTCGGGTTGAATCCGGACCACAGCACCCACTACCCGTCCCAGTTCTCCGGCGGCCAGGCGCAGCGGATCGGCATCGCCCGGGCGATCGCCGTCGAACCGTCGGTGGTGATCTGCGACGAAGCCGTGTCGGCACTGGACGTTTCGGTGCAGGCCAAGGTGCTCGATCTGCTGGCCGATCTGCAACGCGATGAGAAGTACAGCTATCTGTTCATCACCCATGACCTGGCGGTGGTCCGCTCGTTGGCCCATCGGATCGCGGTGATGCAGGACGGCCGGATCGTCGAAATCGGTACCCGGGAGCAGATCTTCGATACTCCCCGGGAGGACTACACCCGGACGCTGCTGGCCGCCGTCCCGCAGATCAAGTACCCACCACCGGCGCCGGCCGCAGCGCCCGCTGTCGACATCAGGAAAGAGCAGGGATGACCACCGGAATCGACGCCGACAGCGCGCACGCCACCACCGAACCGGACGCCACCACCGAGCCGGACCCCACCGCCGAGCCGGACGCAACTGCCGAGGGGGACTCCCGGTTGCGCTCCATCATCGACGCCGAGTGGCCGGTCCGCATCGCGACACTGGGCAGCGCCGACGACGATGGTGACGAGTCCGGCGCCGACCAGCGCTACCTGTTGCCGGCAGTGGATCCCGCCGCCCTGGCCGACGCCGCCGAGTACTGGGATCAGGTGATCAACGACCTCGATCAGCTGGACCTGGCCGCGCTGTCCCCCGCCGCGGTGATCGACCAGCAGGTGTTCCGGTTCCAGATCGAGACCCAGCGCGATCGGCTCCGGTTCCGCGGTCAGCAGTGGGCAGCGAACTCCGACACCGCATTCTGGACCATGCTCACCGGCCGCACCCCGGACGTCTTCTCCTCGGTCGCCGATGCCGAGGCCTTCACCGCATTGCTGCGGCAGATCCCGGGTTTCGTCGAGCACAGCATCGACAACCTGCGGGCCGGCCTACAACGCGGCTTCGGGCCGGCCCGGATCAGCATGCACGGCCGGGACGCCACCGCCGCGGCGGTCGCGGACGCGACGGAGGCCGCCGGCACGCCTTTCTTCGCGCCGTACGCCCAACTCACCGCAGCAACCGGCGACGACACCGGGTCGAGGCTGGAAACCGTAGTGGCCCACGCCGTTCGGGTGATCGAGGATGTCGTCATCCCGTCGTTCCGAAGGCTGCGGACCTTCCTGGCCGAGGAATACCTGCCGCAGCTGCCGGAAAGCCTTGCCGTCATCGACCGGCCCGACGGCGCCGAGTTCTACGCCGCCCAACTGCGCGAATACACCACCACCGAACTCACCCCGGAACAGATCCATCAACTGGGGCTCACCGAGGTGGCCAACATCCACACCCAGATGCAGCAGATCGCCGCCGAACTCGGCTACACCGGGACGGATCCGGTGGTTGAGCTGCTGACCTTCATGCGGACCGATCCGCAGTTCTTCGCCACCAGCGCCGAACAGTTGCTGCAGTTCGGCGCCTGGGAATGCAAGAAGTTCGACGCCATCGCCCACCATTGGTTCGGCCGGCTGCCGCGCCGCCGATTCGGTGTGGTGGAACCGGATCCGGCGTTGGCACCGACGTACACCGCCGGCCGCGGCGGCCCCGGCAAGTACGTGCTGAACACCTACAACTTGCCGGCCAGACCGCTGCACTCGATTCCGGCGCTCACCCTGCACGAGGCGGCACCCGGGCACGCCTTCCAGATCCCGTTCGCCCAGGAGCTGGACCTGCCGCCATTCCGCCGGCTGGTGTACATCTCTGCCTACGGGGAGGGCTGGGCGCTGTACTGCGAGCGACTCGGCGTGGAGATGGGCATCTACGAAACTCCTTACCAGCTCATGGGAATGCTCAGCTTTCAGATGTGGCGGGCGGTCCGGTTGGTGATCGATCCCGGCATCCATGCGCTGGGCTGGTCGCGCGACCGGGCGATCGACTATCTGTTGCAGCACACCGCGATGAGCGAACACGACGTGCGCACCGAGGTCGATCGGTACATCAGCTGGCCCGGCCAGGCCGCCGCCTATTACCTGGGCATGCTGGAGATCCGGCGGCTCCGTCGGCAGGCGGAACAAAGGCTGGGCGAGTCCTTCGACCTGCGTGCGTTCCACGACTGCGTGCTGTCGCTGGGCTCGGTGCCGCTGTCCGTACTGGCTGACCGGATCGACACCTTCATCGCCGACGGCGGGGTCTCACCGTTCGACTGACCGCGGACCTCAGCGCAGTCCGGCCGCGCGGGGCCCTGCACGAAGTACCGCTGGAAGACCAGGAACAACGCCACCATCGGCAGCACCAACAACAGCGCGAACGCCATAGTGGCTCCGTAGTCCGATCCGAACTGGCCCTGCAGATAGAGCAGCCCGATCGGCAGGGTGAACAGATTATTCTGTGTGAGGGCTCTTGGTACTTGACCGTGCAGGTCACTGGCGCGCCCGGCTGATCCGGGTGCAGGCGAAGCGCATGCACCGCTTGTGATTCTCGGTGTTGCGGAACCCGAACTCGGTTCGGCCGATGTGCTTGACGATGCGGTCGTAGCCCGCGGTGCGGCCGTTGCTGATCCCCGGTGCGCGGGCTCTCGATGATCGAGGCCCGCCAAGCGTTGATGGTCCGACCAGGCGGCGGAGCTGGTGGATGCCGGAGTCAGCGCAGTGCCGGTAGAACGCGGTCAGCGCGTTGAAGATCCGGGCCCGGTCCGGGCTGGTGCCGGCCAGGCGTAGGAGTGTCGTCTTCCACGATAAGTGGCACCTTCTGACCACGATACTCGGCACCGTGCATCGCATCCCGACGCCGGCGCTGGTGCTGCTGACCTGCGGGAACGCGGGGATCCTGGTTGGCAGAGTACTTTCACATCTTCAAAAACAGCCACCTAGCGTGGTCAAAAGGTGCCACCTACTTTGGCAATTCACCTGTAAGGAGTATTGATCACCAACTGTCGCAGGCTGCAAATCAGCTCGGCTCGGCGTCCGGTGGTCGCCCGGCCGATTCGCCGATGAGGATGGAGCCGCATGTCTGGCGACGATCTGGAACCGCGGCCTCCGCGCGGGTGGACCGGACGGCTGCCGCGGGCGGGATGGGGCGCGATTGCGGGTGGGTTGGCTGGGCTGCCGGTCGGTGGGCTCATGGGATACCAGGGAATGCTGGATGACCGAGGCATCGGGGAGGTTCTGGCCTGGACCATGCTCGTCGTCTATTCCGCCGTTGTCGGAGCGGCGATCGGCCTGGTCGTGGGGCACCAGAGCCCTGGGCTGGCCGTGGCCGCCTCCGCTGGGGTGCTGATCGGCCTGCTGAGCTGGCTGTTCTTCTCGCTCACCCTGGACCCGGTTCTGCACGGAAGGGCACCCACCTGGTCGGTGTCCGCAGCCGCGGCCGGCTACCGGGACCTGGTCGCCGGTCTGTTGCACGGCAGCCTGACGGGCATGCTGGCGCACCGCCTGTTGAGCCTGCGGGCGAGACGACCGCGGTCCGCCTCGAGTCCGCAACCGAGCAGGCTGGCGCGCGTGGTGATCGTCGGTGGCGGCTTCGCCGGGCTGGGCGCGGCGCGGCGGTTCGAGCGCCTCACCCTGCGCGGCCTGCCCCTCGATGTGACGCTGATCAGCGACTCGAACTTCCTGTTGTTCACGCCGATGCTTGCCGAGGTCGCCGCCGGTGCGCTGGAGCCCGCGCACATCAGCGCTCCGATTCGGTCGGCGGTGGCCCATACCCGGTTCCGGCACGGTGTCGTGACCGAGGTCGACACCGGCGGCCGGGCGGTCCGGCTGGTTGCCGCTTCGGGGGCGGGCGCGGATTCGATCCCCTACGATCATCTGGTTCTCGCGGTCGGCTCGGTCCCCAATTTCCTCGGTCTGCCCGGGATCGAGCGGCATGCCCTGGCGCTGAAGGACCTCGGTGACGCGATGTTGCTGCGTGAACACGTCATCCGGCTGCTCGAGCGGGCCGACCACCTCGAGCCCGATCCTCGGGAACGGGAACGCCTGCTCACCTTCGTGGTGGCCGGCGGGGGGTTCGCCGGTGCCGAAGGGATCGCGGAGTTGTTCGACCTCGTGCATGGCGTACTGCACTACTTCCCGGGGATCGCGCCGGATGAGCCGCGGCTTGTGCTGGTCCATTCGCAGGATCGGATACTTCCCGAGCTGTCCGAGGAGTTGGGCGCCTACGCGCTGGAGCGGCTGCGGGCTCGAGGAATCGAGATCCGGCTCGGCGTCCGGGTTGTGGAGGCGACGGCCGATGATGTGCTGCTCACCGACGGAACCCGGATTCCCACCCGCAGCTTCGTGTGGACCGCGGGCACCCGGCCCAGCCCGTTGGTGGCGAAGCTCGGCGGCGTGCACGCCCGCAACGGAGCGCTTGTCACCGATCCGACCTTCTGCGTCACCGGGCTGGATCGGGTGTGGGCGGTCGGGGACTGCGCCCAGATTCCCGACCTCGACCGTGACGGTGCGCCGTTCCCGCCGACCGCGCAGCACGCGCTGCGACAAGGCAAGCTGGTCGCGGACAACATCGCCGCGGTGCTTGCCGGCCGCGCCCCTACCGAGTTCCGCTTCCGTCCCCTGGGCCTACTGGTGGCGCTCGGGCATCGGACCGCCGCAGCGGAGATCCGCGGCCATCGGTTCTCCGGGCTGGCGGCGTGGCTGCTGTGGCGCGGGATCTACCTGGCGAAGCTTCCCGGCATCGAGAAGCGGGTGCGGGTGCTTCTGGACTGGGTGCTGGACCTGACGTTCCCGCGCGACATCGTGCTCACGAACAGGAGCCGGAGCGAGTCCAGCGCATCGACTGGGCGGGCGCTAGAAGAGCGGACCGGGCAATGACATCCATCGGGCTGGTGCGCCATCCCGCCGCCGCCGGGGCCGCAGCGGGAATCGCCGGCGGTGCCGTCTTCGGCGCCGCGATGGCCTCTCTCGGTAGCTTGCCGACCGTCGCCTCGATCGTGCGCACCGACGCCGCAGTGGTCGGGTTCGCCGTGCACATGGTGATAGCCGCCACCATCGGGGTCGGCTTCGGGCTGCTCGTTGCACACCAACATGCTCAGGCGAGCGAGACGGTGTTCTGGGGTCTCATCTACGGGGCATGGTGGTGGTTCCTGGGTCCGCTCACCCTGCTGCCGCTGCTCACCGGTCAACCCGTGACCTGGGACCTGGCCAGCGCCCGGACGCAGCTGCCGAGCCTGATCGGGCATCTGTTCTTCGGCGCCACGACCGCTCTGGTGTTCGTGGCATTCCGCAGTGGCGCCGGCGGCATCCCACGCCCGCGACTGGCGACGGGTGTCCGCGGGGCGCTCTCCGGGTTGGTCGTAGCGGCGCTGCTCTACCTGGTCCTCGATGTGATGGTCGGTGTGCCACTCGGCTGGCTGTTCCTGATCGGCGCGCTTGCCGGCCTCGGCTACCCCCTGCTGTTCTCAGGCCGCCGGGAGGGCGCCGGTCCGGCGCTGATCCGCGGCACCGCATACGGGTTCCTGTGGTGGATTCTGGCCGGGCTGACCCTGCCGCCTGTGCTGCGTGACGGTGCGCTGGACTGGTCACGGCAGGCGGCCCAGTCCGCGGTCGACCGGCTGCCCGGATATCTGCTGCTCGGCGCCGGTACCGCGCTTGTGTTCACCGTGTTCGGGGGTCTGACGCGGTGGCTGTTCGTCGACGACGTGCGGATGCTACGCCGCGAATCGGCGGGCGCCCGCGGTCTTCGGGCCACCGGATATGGCGCCCTGGCCGGACTGCTCGGCGGGCTGGTGTTCACCCTGGTGATGGTTCTCGTCGGCGCCCTGCCCACGGTGGCCGGACTCGTTGGCGCGAGGGCACCGGCGGTGGGCCTGGTCGTGCACCTGGTCATCGCCCAGGTCATCGGCGTCTCCTACGCCGTACTGTTCCGTCGCCGCAGCTTCGACCTAGCCTCTGGCATCGGCTGGGGTGTTTGCTACGGGTTTCTGTGGTGGGTGCTCGGAGCTCTGACGCTGCTGCCCGTTCTCAGCGGCGGGACACCGCAGTGGACCGCCGCGGATATGTCAGCCGCCTTCCCCAGCCTGGTGGGTCACCTCGCCTATGGCGCGGCGCTTGGCGCCGCCTACTATCGACTCGAAGCGCGCGCCAATCCCTGGTGGATGACCCGCAGCGAGGTCGAGGCTGAGCGCGTCGCGGTGCTTCGCGAGCAGACCCTCGGCTCGGCGCCCGCTCTATGGGGCCTGACAGTCCTCATCGCGCTGACCATTCCAGTCCTGATCAGCGGCTGACGCTCGGCACAGTGCTGAAGCGGACAGGCCGCACGAGCGCCCGGCAGATGCGACGGGAGGCGGGCCGCAGACCCGGGCACCGAGCTGGAGACGCCGGACGGCCTGACCGGTCTGACGACCGGCCCTAGGTGATCCTGACCCGATGGCTCCGAAGCATCCACTGAGCTGCCGGGACTCAGCGCTCGGTCGATCACGGATCCGGCAGCGGCTGCCGTGTCGGCATGTCGGTGATCGGCACCGACGGCGAACGCCGGCGTCTGTCGATCGCCCGGGAAATGAGCTGGTTCAGGTGTCGCTGGAGATACACCGGCCGCTCCAGATAGACACCGGATGCGCGCAGCATGCCTCGGCGGGTGAGTTCCAGAACGTCGTACCGCCTGATCTGGAACCCGAGGCGGCGGCTCAGGTACCGCGCTGCCCGGCTCGCCGCCAGCGGCGGGGTCTCACCCACGGCACTCCGGACCCGGGCAGCCAGCAGCTCGCATTCCGACGGGTCGATGTGCGGCCAGGCCTTGGTGTCGGCCGACGAGATCACGCCCAGATGGGTGGCCGCTCTGATCTGCCAGGTGGCCAACCCCAGAATCCCGGCCAGCTGCGCGGACCCCGACACTTCGGCACCCGGCGGCAGCCGGCGGCCGCCCTCGCTGTCCATGATCGGCACTATTGCCCCCATCGTCCCCGCTTCATTGCTGTCGTAGAGCGGACGGGGCGGCAACGCACCCGTCACGCGGCCGACGCGATGTTCACTCAGATGAGTGGGTCGTCATCAAATGACCGCGCAGCGCCACGACCGTCGGCGACCACTTAGCCAAATCTACCGGAGATGTAGTCCTCGGTGGCCTTCTGGCTCGGATTGGAGAAGATCTTCGCGGTCTCGTCGTACTCGACCAGCCGGCCGGGCTGACCGACGCCGGCCAGGTTGAAGAACGCGGTCCGGTCCGAGACCCTGGCCGCCTGCTGCATGTTATGGGTGACGATGACGATCGTGTAGCGGGTCTTCAGTTCGCTGATCAGGTCCTCGATGGCCAGCGTGGAAATCGGATCGAGCGCCGAGCAGGGCTCGTCCATCAGCAGCACCTCGGGTTCCACCGCGATCGCCCGGGCGATGCACAACCGCTGCTGCTGCCCGCCGGACAGCCCGGCGCCCGGCCGGTTCAGTCGATGTTTGACCTCTTCCCACAGGTTCGCGCCGCGCAACGATCGCTCGACGATGTCGTCGAGTTCCTTGCGGCCCTTGCGGGTTCCGGCGATCTTGTAGCCAGCGATGACGTTGTCGTAGATGGACATGGTGGGAAACGGGTTCGCCTTCTGGAACACCATGCCTACGGTCCGCCGGACATTGACCGGGTCGACGCCCGGGCCGTAGAGATCCTCACCGTCAAGCTTCACCGTGCCCTGCACCCGACCGCCGGGAATCACCTCGTGCATCCGGTTCAGGGTGCGGATGAAGGTGGACTTGCCACAACCGGACGGACCGATGAACGCCGTCACGGTGAGCGGCGCGATCTTGATCGATGCGTCCTGCACCGCGAGGAAATCGCCGTAGTAGACGTTCAGATTCTCGACGTCGATGCGTTTGGCCATGGCGGTTGCCTCACTTGCTCTTGGGCTGGGCCAGCTTGGCCAGCAGACGGGCGACGACGTTCAGCAACAACACCAGCAGGATCAGCACCAGCGCGGCACCGAAGGCGCCCTGGATGTTCTGGGACGTGCCGGCCCGCTTGCCGAGCAGGTCCCAGACCATCATCGGCAGAGTGGCCTGGTCGCTGGCGAACGGATTGCCATTGAAGAAACTGGTGTAGCCGACCAACAGGATCAGGGGGGCGGTCTCGCCGGCCACCCTGGCGATGGCCAGCAGCGCCGAGGTGATCAGCCCGGACAGCGCGGTGGGCAGCACGATCTTCAGGATGGTCCGCCATTTCGGCACCCCCAGCGCGTAGCTGGCGTCCCGCAGGTCTCGCGGTACCAGTCGGAGCATTTCCTCGCTGGATCGCACCACTACCGGCAGCATCAAGACGGTCAGCGCCAGTGCGCCGGCCAGCCCGAACGGCCGAGCACCGAAACCGAGCAGCAGGAAGGTGTAGACGAACAGCCCGGCGACGATCGACGGCACGCCCGTCATCACGTCGACGAAGAAGGTGACGGCCTGGGCAAACCTGCCCCGGCCGTACTCGACCAGGTAGATGGCGGTGAAGACCCCCATCGGCAACGCGATCAGGGCGGCGATACCGACTTGTTCGATGCTGCCCACGGTCGCATTCAACAGCCGGGCGCCGTATCCGGAGTCGCTGGACAGGGCGTTGCTCAGCGCTGGCACCCCGCGCTGCAGCATGTAGACCAGGATCAGCCCGAGGGGGATCAGCGCCGCGATGAAGCAGCCGTGAATCACCGTCGAGGCGAACCGGTCCTTGGCCCGTCGCCGGCCCTCCACCGTGAACGACCAGGCGCTGAGCACCACCACGTACAACAGTGCCGCGGTGAAGAATGCCGTGAACCAGCCGGTCCAGCCGAGACCGAACTTGGCTCCGATGGCGAGCAACACCGCCGCGGCGCCGGCCAGGTACGACGCGGTCCGCGGCAGCCGGGCGCCGACCAGCGCGGAGGGCGCCGCTCGCCGCGGAGTGGGGGTTCCGGCTGCAGGCGGGATGACGACGCTCCTCATGCCACGAAGTCCTTCTTCCGGGCGATCACCGCGCGGGCGATCGAGTTGACCACCAGGGTGATGACAAACAGGAACAGCCCGGCGGTGATCAGCGCTGGGATACCGAGCGGCGTCCCGGAGGCCTCACCGAACTTGAGCGCGATGGTGGACGCGAGGGTGTCGCCGGCCTTCTCGGTCAGGTGGCCGTTGATCCGGAACGCCGAGCTGAGAACCAGTGCCACCGCAATGGTTTCGCCCAGCGCCCGACCCAGGCCGAGCATTGCAGCGGAGATCATCCCTGGCCGGCCGAAGGGCAGCACCGCGGCCCGGATGGTCTCCCACTTGGTGGCGCCGAGTGCCCAGGCGGCGTCGATGGTTTCCCGTGGTGTCTGCAGGAACACCTCGCGACAGACCGCGGAGACCACCGGCACAATCATGATGGCCAGCACGATGCCGGCCATCAACAGGCTCTGGCCGTACTGGTTCGTGTTGGTGAACCGGGTGTTGTCGAAGATGTAGGTCCAGCTGAAGTAGTCGTTCAGCCAGGACTGGAAGCCGCGAGTCTTGGGCACCAGCAAATACAGCCCCCACATGCCGAAGACCAGCGACGGCACCGCCGCCAGCAGGTCGACCAGGCCGCCGAGCAGCGTCGCCAGCTTCCGCGGGGCGTACTGCGAGATGTACAGCGCGATGCCGATGGCGATCGGCACGCCGATCACCATCGCGATCACCGCGGACACCACGGTGCCGAAGACCAGCGCAGCCACCCCGAAGTTCGACGGTCCGGAACTGCTGAACGTCCATTTCTGGGTGGTGAACAGGTTGCCCTTGTTCAGTTCGTCGCCGGCGGTCAGCGCCGGCCACGCTTTCCAGATCAGGAACCCGGCGATCGCCGCCATCACCACCAGCAGCAGCGCACCGGAGCCGGCCGCCAAACCCTGGAACACCCTGTCGCCCAACCGGTTCGGCTGTCCCGAGATTGCCCGGCCGGACGGCCGGGTCGCGGGTCCCGGCCGGCCGCCGCCCGGGGTGTCGGGCCCGTCGGGGCTGCCGCCGCCGGTGGGCCGCGATTTGCTTCGCCGGCGGGCGGAGGCGGCGAGATTGGCGGCCATCGAACTGGTGGCGGCGCTCTCATGTGAAGCGGCGGCGGCGTGCAGCGCATCGTCACCGGATTCCGACCGGTCCGATTCCGGCAAGTCGCCGCCCCGTCGTTCGTCGTCCGTCATCGAACCTCTGCCCGGGATGGTCGCCATGTTCCCTCGCTGTGGCCGCGTGTCCGGCTCGGTCTCATCGGTCAATGGTGGCGCATGGTGCAGGTCCGTGTCGCAACTGGCCGTCCGAGCCGACCCGACCGGCCCAGATGCCCGGTGATGCACCGAGCCGCGGGGGTCGGGGAGTCGTACTCCCCAACCGTCCCGCGGCCGGTCGTTGCCCGGTCAGGCGGCAAGCTCAGCTCAAGCCCTTGACCACGTCGATCACCTTGGCCTGGATCTCCGCCGGCAGCGGAGCCGCGCCGACCTTGGTGAGTTCGCCCTGGCCATCGGTCGCGGCGTAGCCGAGGAAGCTCTTCAGCAGCGCTGCCTTGTCACCGTTCCCGGCCGAGCAGACCACTTCGTACGTCACCAGGATCACGGGATAGGCGCCCGCTTCCTTGGTGGCGTAGTCCAGCTTCAGCGTCAGGTCCTTGCCGGTGCCGACCACCTTGGCCGCGGTGACTGCCTTCGCCGCCGACTCGGCCGTCAACTCGACCGCGCCGCCGCCGTTGTCGATCTTGGCGGTGGCGAGCTTGTTCTCGGTGGCGAAGCCCCACTCGACGTAGCCGATGGCGCCGTCGGTGCCGGCGATGGCCGAGGCCACCCCGTCCGAGCCGTTGGCACCGGTGCCGCCGGTGGCCTCCCACGCCTTGCCGCCCTCGTACGGCCAGTCACTGTTGGCCTTCAGGTACTTGACGAAGTTCTCGGTGGTTCCCGAGTCCTCCGAGCGGTGGATGGTCTGGATGGCGGTGGCCGGCAGGTTGGCGCCCGGGTTGGCCTCGGCGATGGCAGGGTCGTCCCACGAGGTGATCTTGTCGTCGAAGATGCCGGCGAGCACCTTCGGGGTGAGGGTCAGGTCGGACACCCCCTCGAGCTTGTAGGCCACCGCTATCGGGCCGGTCACCAGCGGCAGATCCACCGCGTCGTTGCTCTGGCAGCGCTGCTTGGCCGGGGCCTTCTCGGCATCCTTGAGCGCCGAGTCCGAGCCACCGAAATCCGTCTGGTTCTGGGTGAAGTCGGTGATGCCCTTGCCGGATCCGCCGCCGCCGTAGTCGTTGAGCTTGGCGCCGCACTTCGCGTTGTAGGCCTTGATCCAGGCGCCGATGGCCTTGCCCTGAGCCGTCGACCCGGAGGACCGCAGCTCGCCGGTGGCGCACTTGAATCCGGCCGCGTCGAAGGTGACACCGGCCGCCGAGCCGCCACCGGAGCTGGTCATACCCGAGCCACTGGTCATCTCCGAACCACTGCTCATCTCCGAACCACTGCTCATCTCCGAACCACTGCTCATCTCCGAACCACTGCTCATCTCCGAACCACTGGTCATCTCCGAACCACTGCTCATCTCGGAACCACTGGTCATCTCCGAGCCACTGGTCATCTCGGAGCCACTGGTCATCTCCGAGCTCATCTCGGAGGTCGCCGAGTCGACGGCGGATGACACGGCAGCGCCGCCGGACGACGACGCGGTCGGGGTGTCCGAGCCACAGGCCGTCAGGGCAAGAGCAGCTGCCGCGGTGAATGCGGCCAGGCCGCTGATTCGCGTGATCTTCACGCCGGTTCCTCCAGGAGTCTGGGTACGTCTTGACACTTCGGGCTGCCGAATTCGACCGGCACGCCGGATCGCCGTTTGCGGACCATCCGACTGGCGACGCTAAGTGCCGTGCATGGACGGCTGGAACGTCCCAGGTGAACGGCAAGTGAACGAGGGGAGATGGATGACGTTTACAGATGTGATCTGGGTCGGCCGGTGACGCATCGATGGACGCAGAGTGATGTCCGAGCACACCGGGTGACGTCCCGGCCGGATCAGTCGGGGTGGCGCACGTCGGGCCGGTCAGCTGCTGGCGTACACCCGGTCGGTGACGGCGGTACGGAATCCGAATCGCCGGTACAGCGCCAGCGCCCGGTCGTTGTCCCCTTCGACGTACAACAGCACCGTCGACAGGCCGAGCCCGGCGAGGTGGTCCAGGCCGGCGGCGGTCAACGGAGTACCGAGACCGCGGATCGGTGATTCGGGGTCGATGCCCAGTACGTAGACCTCGCCGACCGGATCGGTCGACGCCGGTTCGCTGCTCGCCTGCGGCGTCGGATCCATCGGATGCACCTTGGTCCAATGGAAGCCCAGCACCGTGTCCAGGTTGGTGCCGGTATCGGAGTCGGCGGTGTTACCGCAGACGGCCAGGAAGAATCCGGCCGGGTCGAACCAGTCCTGTGCCATTTCGCCGGCCAGCCCGGCCGCATCCAGCCGGCTCTGTTCCGGGTGCCAGGCGAAGGCCCTGGCATTGACCGCCAGGAACTGCTCCTCGTCCTGGCCCACGACGAACGTCCGCAATCGAACCCCATCCGGCAGCCGGACGTCCGTATCCCCAGTGACCGGCAGCGAATGACGCAGCTGCAGCAGAGTGCGGACCGGAATCAGCCCGGCGGCCGCGGACAATGCCTGGGCGGCAACGAGATCGCCGTGCGCCCACACCGGCGCATCGTCGACCAGTAGGTCGTCCAGCAACGCGCGACCGATCCCCCGGCAGCGAAAGTCCGGGTGTACCAACAGTTCTGCCGGATCGTCACGGTGCCGAACTGCGATACCGACGATCGGCCCGTCGCCGGTCGCACCCCGAACGATCCGGAAATCGTCGTCGGCTGCGCCCAGGTCGTCCAGCACGTGACCGGACAGCGGCGTCACCCCGTCGACCGCGGCGGCCACCGTCACCAACCGGTGCACCTGCTGCACCACAACGGGATCCAGCCCGCGCTGCCGATCGATCAGGACCGTCATGCCGGCGCCGTTTCATCCCGTTCGATCGGCCGCGGCGGCGGCACCATCTTGTACCCGACGTTGCGGACGGTGCCGATCAGCGACTCATGTTCCGGGCCGAGCTTGGCCCGCAGCCGACGGACGTGCACGTCCACCGTACGGGTGCCGCCGAAGAAGTCGTAGCCCCACACCTCGGTGACCAACTGCTCGCGGGTGAACACCCGGCCGGGGTGCTGGGCCAGGAAGCGCAGCAGCTCGAACTCCTTGTAGGTCAGCTCCAGCACCCGGCCCCGCAGCCGAGCGGTGTAGGTCTCCTCGTCGATGGTCAGGTCGCCGAGGCTGGTGATGCCAGAGTTGCCCGGTGCTGCCGCCCGACCCGCCAGCAACCGCAGCCGGGCATGCACCTCGGCCGGGCCGGCGGTCGCCAGCACCACGTCGCCGACGCCCCACTCCGGACCGATCGCCACCATCCCGCCTTCGGTGACGATGGACAGTACCGGCACCGCCAGCCCGTCGGCGCCGAGCAGTCGGCACAACGAGCGGGCGGCAGCCAGGTTGCTGCGGGCATCGACGAGCACCAGGTCGTACGGTCCGGCGGTGACCAGCGAGGCAGCTTCGAAGGGGGCCGACCGCAGCGTCATCGGCAGCAGATCGACGGCCGGTAGCACCCCGGCCGGATCCGAATCGGTGGTCAGCAGCAACAGCTGCACGCTGCCTCCCTCCGGTGGCGGTCCAGGTCGGGCCGATGACCTGCGGATTCTATCGAGCGGAACCGGTGCGATGATCGCCAGCGTGCGCATCCTGCCCGGGCGGCTCGGCCGCCGACCACGCCGCACAGTCGGCAGCATCCTGGCTGAGCCGGTCCGAACCACCACCAGTGACGGCGTGCAGCTGGCCGGTATCCGGGTGGCCGGACCGACCGGCCGCACCTTCGTGATCGGTCACGGAATGAGCCATTCGACGGCCGAGCGGTCGACCAGGCAGGTGATCGACCGGCTGGCCGGCCATGGCACGGTGATCGCGCTCGACTTCCGCGGCCATGGCGGCTCCGGCGGCCGATCCAGCGTCGGCGGTGACGAGATCCACGACCTGGACGCAGCCGTTGCGCTGGCCCGATCGCAGTCCGACGCACCGGTGGTGGCGGTGGGATTCTCGATGGGCGGCAGTGTGGTGCTGCGGCAGGCCGCGCTCGGTGCGCACCGGCCGGACGCGGTGATCGCGGTCTCCGCGCCGTCCCGCTGGTACATCAGGGAATCGGGGCCGATGCGCCGGGTGCACTGGCTGCTCGAACATCCGCTCGGCCCGCTGGTCGGTCGGTGGGTCGGGATCCGGCTCGGCAAGCCGTGGGCCGAGGTGCCGCCGTCCCCGCTGGAGACGATCGGCGGGATCACGGCGCCGTTGCTGTTGGTGCACGGCACGGCAGATCCCTACCTCGCTCCGAGCCACGGAATCGACCTGCAACGGGCCTGCGCCGGGCACGCCGAATTGTGGCTCGAGCCGGGGATGGGTCACGCCGAATCGGGCACCACCGCCGAGCTGATCGACCGGATCGCCGGCTGGGGCATCGAGGCGATCGGCGCCGGGGACCAACGCTGACCGGGCACACTGGGGGCGTGCGCAAGCTTCTGGTGTTCCTGATCGTGCTGCTCGTGCTGGTCGTCGGCGTGGACATTGCCGGTCGGGCCATCGCGGAGTCGAAGGCCGGTGAGGCCATCGCCAACCAGGGCGACATCTCCCCCGCGCCCGACGTCAACATCCACGGGTTCTCGTTCCTCTGGCAGGCCGTCGGCGGCGACTACGCACACATCACCCTGTCCAGCCAGGGCCTGACCGCCGGCAAACTCGTCGGGATCAATGCGACCGCCGACCTGTACGACGTGAAGCTCGCCATCTCCGACGCGGTGAGCGGCAACGTCGACGACCTGACGGCCGCCCGGGCCGACCTCACCGCAGCGATCCCGGCCGCGGCACTGTCATCGGCGATCGGCGGCGGCACCCTGAGGGTCAGTGCCGGCGCGGCCGGGGCGTTGCGGGTGTCGACCACCGTCGGCGCCGGCGGCCAGACGCTTCCGGTGACGGTGGATGTGAAGCCCACGGTCACCAACAATGTGCTTCACCTGGCCGGAGCGAAACTCGTCGACGGACCGGCCGCCGTGCCGTCGGCGCTGGTCTCGTCGCTGGTCAAGAGGCTGACCCTGGACCTGCCGCTCACCGAGCTCCCCTTTCCCCTGCGATCGGCCAGTGCTCTGGTGTTGAACAACACCCTGGTGGTGACCGGGCGGGTCGACAACCTCAAGATCGGCGAGATCCTGAAGGCCGCCGGGTAGTCTGACATCCCATGTGGCAGACCATTTTCACATCGTTGCTGGTGGTCGCAGCGCTGCTGATCGCCGGCGGCACCGGTTACCTGGGCTACCGCTTGGTGCGTGACGACCGATGACCGACTCTCCGGACCAGTCGCCCGCCGACCAGCACGAATCAGGGCCGGCCACTGGTCCTGTCGATGGTGGCGCCCGCGGGGATGACAGCAGTGGTCAGTCAGACACCGGGCTGGACGCCGGTGGCCGGGAGCGACCCAGTGGCACCGCGGCGGTGGCGGCCGCCGGAGAACGCGCCGGTTCGACCCGCCGGCTCAACATCGACGACATCGCCGACCTGCCGGTGCCGGTGGACACGGCGAACCTGCGCCTGGGTCCCGAACTGCATTCGCTGTGCCTGTCGCTGCTGCCGCTGGTCGGTGTCTGGCGCGGCACCGGGACCTACGGCAACGAGCCGCGCACCGACGAGAGCGCACCGGCCGATTTCGGCCAGCAGATCGTGGTGTCGCACGACGGCCGGCCGTTCCTGAAGTTCGAATCGATCATCTGGAACCTGGCCGGCGGCACCCCCAGCCAAGCCGCCCGCGAGGTCGGCTGGTTGCGGCCACAGCCCGACGGTTCGATCGAGCTGCTGCTGGCGCACGCCGAGGGTCGACTGGAGGTCTTCTACGGCCAGCCCCGATCGGTGGCGTCCTGGGCGCTGTCCACCGACGGCGTGCTGCGAACGCCACTCGCCATCCCGGTGGTCGGCGCCACCCGGCTGTACGGCATCACCCCGGACGGCCGACTGGCCTACGTCGAGGAACGCGCCCACACCGACGCCGAACTCGCCCCGCACGCCTCCGCCCTGCTGGAGCGCCTCGCCGGCTGACCGGTCCCCCGGCGCTACCGGTTACCACGCCGCGCATCCCGGCAATCCGCGCGTCGGTCACCGCAACCGCGCCGACATCCGCCTCCGCCCGGACGGACCCCTCAGAACTCGACGCCAGATCACCAGAACCGAAGATTTCACGCCGCATAGCCCATCCGGCGCCCAGTCCTGAGGGATCGCCCGGTCACAATCGTCGACCTCAGCTCCCACGCCGACACTCGCCTCCCCACAATCCGCGCCTCCGCCTGGACGGACCCCTCAGAACTCGACGCCAGACCACCAGAACCGAAGATTTCACGCCGCGAAGCCCATCCGGCGCCCAGTCCTGAGGTGTCGCAGCCGGCAAGCAGCAATGGACTGTCCACAGACTGCTGTCCATCCACAATCCCGCCAGCTCTGGTTGGCGCCTTGGCGATACGGACCGACAGTCGAAGGATGAATCTGACTGAACTCCTTCGCACTCACGGACCGGTGCTGTCGCTCCGGGACTGCCCGACGACGGTCGCCAACGCCGTCCGGTGGGCCGCACGACGGCGGCTGCTCACTGGCGTGCTGCCTGGCACCTATCTACCGGTGGCTGTCGCCGACGATCCGGTGTGGCGGGCGAGGGCGGCGGCACGTTGGAAACCGGATGCAGTGGTATTCGGAGTCGCCGCGGCTGCCGCCACCTTCTGGCCGGAGCTCGTTCCGGCGACGGTGGAGGTTGCGGCGAAGACCATCGTCACCCGGCCCGGCTTCAGTTTCAGCAGACGCCGGATCCCACCCGAGTTGACCTTTCGGCGCGGCGGGATGCTGCTGACCACTCCGGCGCTGACCGCGCTGGATCTCGTCCCGACCCACGGCGGCGATCCGATCGATCGGGTACTGCGCAGCCGACTGGCCACCCTCGAGATGCTGTGGACGGCGTTCGCAATCACCCCAGGGCGTCCGGGCAATGCCGCCCGCCGCACCATGCTGTTGGACTCTCGCGGCGAGCCGTGGTCGGCAGCCGAGCGGTTGGCGCATCGAATTCTCCGCGCGGCCGGCATCATCGGCTGGTTGGGCAACTATCGGGTGACCGTTCGCTATGGCCGGACCTACTTCCTGGACATCGCGTTCCCCTGGCTGAAGTTGGCGATCGAGATCGACGGACGATTTCACCAGACGGATCTCGGACAATTCGAGACTGATCGGTGGCGGCAGAACGATCTGGTGGTCGACGGCTGGACGGTGCTCCGCTTCACCTATCGAATGCTGGTGGAGGATCCGGATGCAGTGATCGCCATCATTCGGCGGGCGATGCGCCGATGTGCCGCGTGAGATCCCACGAAGGCCGATGCACCGATGGATCAATGCCTGAAGGGTGAGAGGTCGCGCGATCTCCCGAATCCCGGTCCCCTAGCTCGGCGTTCCTGCTCGACTTCGACCCGGCACGTCGGCTTCAGGACGAAAGCGCTGCGGCCACCACCTCGCGGGCTTCGTGCTGGACCTGTTCGAGGTGCTCCGGTCCGCGGAAGGATTCCGCATAGATCTTGTAGACGTCCTCGGTGCCGGACGGTCGAGCAGCGAACCAGGCGTTCTCGGTGACCACCTTCAGCCCGCCGATCGCCGCGCCGTTCCCGGGCGCCGTCACCAGCCGGTCAAGGATCGGTTCGCCGGCCAGCGAATCGGTCCTCACCGCATCGGCGGAGAGCTTGCCGAGCTTGGCCTTCTCTTCCTTGCTGGCCGCGGCATCCACCCGGGCGTAGGCCGGCTCGCCGAACCGGGCGGTCAGCTCGGCGTACCGCTCGCTGGGCGAATGACCCGTCACCGCCTGGATCTCCGAGGCCAGCAGGGCCAACAGGATGCCGTCCTTGTCGGTGGTCCACACGGTCCCGCGGCGACGCAGGAACGACGCACCGGCGGATTCCTCACCGCCGAAGCCGATACTGCCGTCGATCAGGCCGGGGACGAACCATTTGAAGCCGACCGGCACCTCGACCAGCCGGCGCCCGAGGTCGCCGACAACCCGGTCGATCATCGAGGAGGAGACCAGGGTCTTGCCCACCCCGGCATCGGCCGGCCAGCCCGTTCGGTGGCGGAAGAGATAGTCGATGGCCACCGCCAGGTAGTGGTTGGGGTTCATCAGGCCGGCATCCGGGGTGACGATTCCGTGTCGATCGGCGTCGGCGTCGTTGCCGGTGGCGATCTGGAAACCGGCGGCGCCGTCGGACATCCGGGCCACCAGCGATGCCATCGCATATGGCGAGCTGCAGTCCATCCGAATCTTGCCGTCCCAGTCCAGCGTCATGAACGACCAGCGCGGATCGACGGTGGTGTTCACCACCTGCAGATCCAGCTCCAGCCGGTCGGCGATCGCCGACCAGTAGGCGACCGACGCGCCACCCAACGGGTCGGCGCCGATCCGCACACCGGCACTGCGGATCGCATCGATGTCGACGACACTCTCCAGGTCGCCGACGTAGCCGGCCAGAAAGTCGTAGAAACCGGTGGTATCGGCGTTCTGCGCCCGCTGATAATCCACCCGCCGCACCTCGGCCAACCCGCCGCGAAGTAGCTCATTGGCCCGGGCCGCGATCCAGCCGGTGGCGTCCGAATCGGCCGGTCCACCGGTCGGCGGGTTGTACTTGAAACCGCCGTCCCTGGGCGGATTGTGCGACGGCGTCACCACGATCCCATCGGCAAGGTTGTTGTCCCGCTTACGGTTCGCCTTCAGGATGGCGTGGCTGACCGCCGGTGTCGGGGTGTATCCGTCGTTCACATCCAGCATCACTGTGACGCCGTTCGCGGCCAGTACCTCGAGCGCGGTCCGGGTCGCCGGGCCGGACAACGCATGGGTGTCGGCGCCCATGAACAACGGTCCGGTGGTGCCCTGGGCGGCCCGGAACTCGCAGATGGCCTGGGTGATGGCCAGGATGTGATTGCGGTTGAACGCCCCGTCCAGGCTCGAGCCGCGGTGCCCGGACGTGCCGAACACCACCTGTTGCTCCGGGACGGCCGGGTCCGGCACGATGTCCTCGTAGGCAGCCAGGAGAGCATCGACGTCGATCAGATCGGCCGGTTCGGCCGGTTTTCCTGCACGCTGATCCATGAGCGCTATTGAACAGGTTCGGCCGGCACTCGGCAGCAGCGGCACCGGAAGTTCATCCGGCGGCCGGTGCCCCCAGCAATGCGGACAGTCCGCCGGTCCGCGGCCCGACCGGCCGGGAGGTTCCGTCGACGGCCACGATCGGCGTCAGCAACCGCACACTGGACAGCAGGTAGGCACCCTCGGCGGACAGCAATCGATCGGGAGTGACGGTGCCGTAGCTGGTCTGCCAGCCCGCGTTTTCGGCCGCACCGAACAGCCGGCGGACAGTGATGCCGTCCAGCACGCCGGCCCGCGGCGGGGTGATCAACGCATCGCCGTCGGCCAATACCAGTGTGGCCGTCGGGCCCTCCAGCACCGTTCCATCGGTCCCGATGAACACCACGTCGTCGTCGCCGAGCGACTTGGCGTGCCGCAGCGCAGCCATGTTGATTCCGTAGGACAGGGTCTTCGCACCCGGCAGCAGCCACGGCATCTCGGCCACCTCGGTGCCGGTGAAACCTCGTGCCAGAGTGCGGATCCGGGCGCCGGCCCGTTGGTTTCGGACCGATTCGGCGACCGGGCCACCCATCGCCCAGCAACTGGCCGCCCCGCCCTGTTCCGGTCCGCGGGTGCCGAGCAGTCGCAGCACCATCTCGGAATCGCCGTCGGCGGCCCGCCAGGCATCCAGGATCGCCTGGACCGCTGGATCCCACTCGGCGGCACCGGGCAACTCGAGGTCCAGCATCTTCGCCGAGGTGGCCAGCCGGGCCAGGTGCTCGTCCAGGTCACGAGGCACACCGTCGACGGCCAGCGTGGTCTCGAAGACCCCGTCGCCGCGCAGCACTCCGAGGTCGTCGGCCCGCAACATCGGTTGGTCGGCTGGATGGAGTTCGCCGTCGAGGGTGGCGATCAGCAGTTCGGTCACGTCACCAGCCTAGGCGCCTCACCAGCCTGGGCGCCGCCTCGCCGGCCGGGCGTTGCGAGTCCGAGGTGGAACCGGCCGACGGGTTCAGCCGCCGGGATGGGCGCGCTGGAAGGCCACCCACACGCTCGGCCGGAGTCGTCCCCGGGCAGGTACCTCGATTCCGTTCGCCCTGGCCCAGGCGCGCACCTCGGCAGTCTCCGGCTCAGCCGGGGATTCCGTGGCCACGACCGTGCGCGCGGCCCAGTGGTCGGCGATATCCGGTCGCAGCAGGATGGTGTCCGGCATGGCGAAGTCCGGCCGCAGCAGGATGCCCTGTTCGGTCTCGGCCCATCTCCGGGCGGCGCCGAGAAACCGGAAGGTCCACTCCTCGGCCAGCTTGCGGGTCTCGCAGAACAGGATCGGCACGTTCGGATAACGCAGTTGTAATTCCGCGAGCCCGTCCAGCACCACGGCCGGCCGAACTCTGTCCAACCTGAACACCGCCGAATAGCGCTCCTCCACGACCACCGCCGCCCGCGGCAGTGCCGCCAACTCTCCGAGAGCGAATCTCAGCCTCCCATTGATCAGGCTGGATACCAGATCCGGCAACGACTTCCGTTCGACCGATGCCGTCAGCCGATCGTCGACCAACAACCCGTAGTCGCCGCACGGCAACGTCCGTTTGCTGGTGGTCACCTGTTGCCCGCGGAAGGAATACCCATAGCGCTCGTGCGTATCGATCACGATCTGTAGGTCGTCGAGACCGGCGGACCGGGCGGTTGGCACCCGCACGTTCGGCCTGGCCTGTTTGCGGGTCCGGGGCGCCTGCCAGAACACCACATCGCGACCGCGAGCCTGGGTGTAGACGACTTGCGATCGACTCTCCCTGGTGCGGTCGGCGATCAGGTCGATGGCTGCTCCTCGTCGCACGCAGGAGCGCAGCGGTACCCGCTCGACCACTTCGGGGTCGGTGGGCCAGTCGTCGAGCGACACAGGATGGCAGTACAGAGCTTTCGTTCGCGGCCAGGTGTCGGAGGTGCGGAACACCATGCCGCTGCCCAGCGGCAGCAGCAGCAGGAAACCGAGCCGGGAGTCCGGCGACGGATTGCGGGCGATCAGCAGCTCCAGCACATCGACCAGCCTAGATGGCTACAACTTCCGCAGGAAGATCTTCTCCACCGCGTGGCCGGCGCCCTTGCGCAGCACCAGGTTCGCCCTGGCCCGGGTCGGCAGAATGTTCTCCCGCAGGTTCGGTGCGTTGATCGATTCCCAGATCTCGGTGGCCAACTCGACGGCCTGGCTGTCGGTCAGTGCGGCGAACCGGTGGAAGAACGAGTACGGATCGGCGAAAGCGGTGCGGCGCAACGACAGGAACCGCTCGACGTACCAGGTGCGGACGTCGGTCACCGAGCTGTCGACGTAGATGGAGAAGTCGAAGTAGTCGCTCACAGCCAGGGCGCTCGAGGCGTCCTCGCTGGCCCTGGCCGGCTGCAACACGTTGAGTCCCTCGACGATCAGCACATCCGGATGGTGCACCACGATCTGCTCGTCGGGCAGGATGTCGTATGTCAGGTGGTCGTACCGCGGCGCCCGCACCTCCGCCGCCCCGGACTTCACGTCGGCGACGAACCTGAGCAGTGCCCGGCGGTCGTAGGATTCCGGGAAACCCTTGCGGTTCATCAGGTTCCGCTGTTCCAGCACCGCATTCGGGTAGAGAAACCCGTCGGTGGTCAGCAGTTCCACCCGCGGGGTGTCCGGCCACCGGGACAGCAACTCCCGCAACACCCTGGCAGTGGTCGACTTGCCGACCGCCACCGAACCGGCCACCCCGATGACGAACGGTGTGCGCTCGGCCTTCTCACCGAGGAAGGTCGAGGTGACCCGGTGCAGGGACCCGGTGCCGGCCACGTACATGCTCAGCAGTCGGGACAACGGCAGGTAGATCTGTTCGGCCTCACCGGAGTCGATCGGGTCGGACAACCCACCCAACCGCCGCACCTCGTCCTGGGTGAGCGTCATCGGTGCCTGCTCGCGCAGCGCCGCCCACTCCGCCCGGTCCAGCTCGACGAACGGGCTGACCCCGCCGTCGAACGTCGCGCTTCGCGGATACTCGGCCGCTGCCGGCGCTGCCGGGGCCACTGGCGAACCGATGCCGGCCAACCTGGCCAGTTCGTCGGTGGCCGCCAGCGGGGCGATCGCGTCGGTCCCGGCGACTGCGTCGTCTGCCATAGCCGCCGATTGTGCCCGGTGGATCAAGATCCTGGGCCGGTCGGTGCTGTGAACTATCGCACCACCGGCCGACCCTGCAGCTGTCACCGCACCGGTGACCGGGCAGGATGAGCCCGGTGAGAGCTCTGTTCAAACCGGCCGCTGCGCCGGGCTTCGAGATGACCGAGCGGGACGAGCCCACCGCCGGACCCGGTCAGGTGAAGATCCGGGTGCTGCGAACCGGGATCTGCGGCACCGACCTGCACATCCTGACGTGGGACGCCTGGGCACAAGGTGCCATCAACCCGCCGCTGATCCCCGGTCACGAGTTCTGCGGCCAGGTGGTCGCACTCGGTGACGGCGTGCAGGACGTCCGGGTCGACGATTTCGTCTCCGGCGAGGGCCACATCGTCTGTGGCACCTGTCGCAACTGTCGAGCCGGTCGTCGACATCTGTGCATCCGGACCTCCAGCATCGGCGTCGACCGGGACGGTGCCTTCGCCGAGTACGTGGTGATCCCGGAGGCGAACGTCTGGGTGCACAAACAGCCGCTCGCCCAGGCTTCGGCCCGGGATCTGGACATCGCGGCGATCTTCGACCCGTTCGGCAACGCGGTGCACACCGCGCTGTCGTTCCCGCTGGTCGGCGAGGACGTGCTGATCACCGGCGCCGGACCGATCGGCCTGATGGCCGCGGCGGTGGCCCGCAAGGTCGGCGCCCGCTACGTGGTGATCACCGACGTCAGCGAGCCGCGGTTGGAGCTGGCCCGTGGGCTGGGGGTGGACGTGGCCGTCAACGTCGGCAAGCGCAGCATCACCGACGTGCAGGCCGAACTCGGGATGGCCGAGGGATTCGATGTGGCGCTGGAGATGTCGGGCAATCCCGCTGCGCTGCCGGACATCATCACCAACCTCAATCACGGCGGTCGGATCGCGCTGCTCGGGCTACCCAGCCAGCCGATCCAGATCGACTGGACCAAGGTGGTCAGCCACATGATCACCATCAAGGGCATCTACGGCCGGGAGATGTTCGAAACCTGGTATGCGATGAGCGCGTTGCTCAAGTCCGGACTCGACATCTCGCCGGTGATCACCGACACCTTTCCGGCAGAAGACTGGGCAGCCGGATTCGACGCGGCAGCCAGCGGTGCCGGCGGCAAGGTCGTGCTGGACTGGACAACCTGAACTGGACACAGTGAGCCGGCCGCCGGTGAGCAGCCGGTAACGGCATCGGCGATTCAGCTATCGAGCAGCACCGGAGGAACGCGATGTACGGACAGGTCAAAGAGCAGCTCGCCGCCACCCTGCAGGAGATCAGGGACGCCGGTTTGTACAAGAACGAACGTCAGCTGGCCGGTCCGCAGGATGCCACCGTGCAATCCGGTGGCCAGGCCGTGCTGAACTTCTGCGCGAACAATTATCTCGGCCTCGCCGACCATCCCGCAGTACTGGCCGCAGCCCGGAAGTCGTTGGACGACTGGGGATTCGGGATGGCCAGCGTCCGATTCATCTGCGGCACCCAGACTCAGCACGCCGAGTTGGAGCAACGGCTGGCCGGCTTCCTGCATACCGATGCGGCGATCCTGTACTCCTCGTGTTTCGACGCCAATGGCGGGTTGTTCGAGGTGCTGCTCGGCGCCGACGACGCGGTGATCTCCGATGAGCTCAACCACGCGTCGATCATCGACGGCATCCGGCTGTGCAAGGCGAGGCGGCTGCGGTACAGGAACCGGGACATGGCCGATCTGGAGCAGCAACTGATCGCCGCCGAGGGGGCCGGCCGCCGGATGATCGTCACCGACGGAGTGTTCTCGATGGACGGTTATCTGGCGCCGCTGGCGGCGATCTGCGATCTGGCCGACCGCTACGACGCGATGGTGATGGTCGACGACTCGCACGCCGTCGGCTTCGTCGGGCCCGGCGGCGCCGGTACCCCCGAACTGTTCGGTGTCCAGGATCGGGTGGACGTGGTCTCCGGCACCCTGGGTAAGGCACTCGGCGGGGCATCCGGGGGTTACATCGCGGCGCACGCCGAGATCGTCGAACTCCTGCGCCAACGGTCCCGCCCGTACCTGTTCTCCAACGCGGTCGCACCGCCGGTGGTAGCCGGCTCACTGGCCGCGCTGGAGCTCATTGCCGGCGGTGACGAACAGCGCAGCATCCTGCGCCGCAACACGGCGCTGTTCCGGGAACTGATGACCGATGCCGACTTCGACCTGCTGGCGGGCGAGCATCCGATCACCCCGGTGATGTTCGGCGACGCCACCATCGCCGGCCGGATCGCGGAGGAGATGCTGGCACACGGGGTCTACGTGATCGCCTTCTCCTACCCGGTGGTGCCGGCCGGCAAGGCCCGCATCCGGGTGCAACTGTCCGCCGGACACTCCGAGGCCGACGTCCGCCGCTGCGCGGCGGCCTTCGTCGCCGCCCGGAGTCGGGTGATCGGGTAGACACCCCGGTCCGGCGGGTCGGCCGGAACCGGCGCCTACCATGGGGTGATGCGCTCCCCGCTGCTCGATCTGCCCGGCGCGGTCGCGAGGGTGCGACAGCCCGGCGCCACCGACGCCACCGATCCGGATGTGGCGATCGCCTGGCATTACGGCGATCCGATCGCCGAACAACGCGCCGCCGTGAACCGGTCGGCGCTGTTCGATCTGTCGCACCGCGATGTACTGGCCGTGACCGGCGAAGACCGGTTGAGGTGGTTGCACACTCTCACCACCCAGAGTCTGGAGTCGCTGCCCGATGGCGGCGTCACCGAAGCTTTGTTGCTCTCCCCTACCGGACACGTCGAACACCACATGGTGGTGACCGCGGTCGGCGAGACCGTCTACCTGGATACCGAGCCCGGGCAGGGCGCGGCCCTGTCGGATTTCCTGGATTCGATGCGATTCTGGTCAAAGGTGGAGGTGGCGCCGATCGATCTGCGGCTGCTCCGGATCGCCGGACCGCGGGCGGTGGTGGACGGGGCGCCGGCGACCGGTGCGACGGCCCGCGGCGCCGGCTTCGCCCGGCTGCACGCCGGTGCCATCGAGGTCGCCGTGCCGGCGGCCGAGATCGGATCGGCGGCTGCCGAGATCATCGCCGCCGGCAGCATTCCGGCCGGCAGTTGGGCGGCGGACGCGTTGCGGATCGAGTCCTTGACACCGCGGTTCGGCGTCGACACCGACGAGAAGACCATCCCCAACGAGACCAGCTGGCTGGGTTCGGCGGTGCATCTGAACAAGGGCTGCTACCGGGGCCAGGAGACGGTCGCTCGGGTCAACAATCTCGGTCGGCCGCCGCGTCGGATGGTGATGCTGAACCTCGACGGATCGGTGAATCGGTTGCCCGGCAACGGATCCGAGGTGACGGCCGGTGCCATCGGTCAGGATCCAGCGACCGGACGGCGGATCGGCCGGGTCGGATCGGTGTCCTATCACCACGAGAACGGCCCGATCGCATTGGCCCTGATCAAGCGGTCGGTGCCGGTGGAAACGCCGCTGCTGGCCGACGGGGTGGACGCCAGCATCGACCCGGACAGCTACCCCGACGACGAACCCGGCGCGCAGCGTTCGACGATCGATCGCAAGGCACTGTCGGGCATCCGCCGTCGGTGAAACAGCAAACCCGTCCCGCTGTCGCCGGCCGGTCACGCCCACCCGCTCGGACCGGACCAGCCGAACCAACCCAGTCAAAGGAGCGCCGGTGCCCGACCTGGTGACACTCGAGGAGATCCGAGCGGCGGCCGATCGAATCGCCGGGCATGCGGTGCGCACCCCGCTGTTACGGGCGCCGTGGTGCTCGTCCCCCGAGTCCGAGCTGTGGCTGAAAGCTGAACTGCTGCAACCGATCGGGGCGTTCAAGATCCGCGGCGCGGTTAACGCGATCGCCGCCATGGAACCGGAGTTGCGCAGCCGCGGGGTGCTGGCCCACTCGTCGGGCAATCATGCCCAGGCAGTCGCCTATGCTGCCGCGCTGTTCGGCGTCGATGCGCACATCGTCATCCCGGACAATGCCCCACCGCGGAAGGTCGACGCCACCCGGGCGCTCGGCGCCACCGTCGAGCTGGTGCCGCTGACCCAACGGTTCTCCCGGCCGTTGGAGATACAGGCCGAGACCGGCAAGCCGATGGTGCCGCCGTTCGACGACCGCAATGTGATCGCCGGTCAGGGCACCGTAGGACTCGAAATCATCGAGGATGCACCAGATGTCGCGGCAATCCTGGTGCCGGTCTCCGGCGGGGGTTTGATCGCCGGCGTCGCTGCTGCGGTGGCCGCGCTGCTGCCGGACGCCCGGGTGATCGGTGTCGAACCGGAACTGGCAGGAGATGCCGCCGAGTCGTTCCGTACCGGGATCCGGCAGAGCTGGCAGCCGGAGCAGACCAGCCGGACCATTGCCGACGGGCTGCGCACCTTCAGCGTCGGCGAGCTGCCGTGGGAACACATCCAGGCCCAGGTGCACGACATCATCACCGTCACCGAGGACGAGATCCGGGACGCCACCCGACGAGTGGTGCTCCAGGCCCACCTGGCCGCCGAGCCGAGCGGCGCGGTGGCCGTCGCCGCGCACCTGCATCATTCCGATCGGCTCCCGACCGGCCGTCGGGTGGCGATCGTGTCCGGCGGCAACATCGATGCTGCCGTGTTGCGGGACATTCTCCGCTGATCCGGACACCCGGTTGGCCGGCTCACGGGTCGGGGATGGCTGCCGTCACGGCAGCCCAGAACTGTTGCCGGAGTTCAAATCCGGCCCAGGTCGGGATGTCATAGACATCGGTCCGGTTGACCAGGTCGGTGAGCAGCAGCCGGTCGATCTCGGAGGGGATCACCGGCCGGCTGACGACCAACTGATGACGTTGTTCGGGGGTGGCGGTGGTGATCCACACCTTCAGTCACACCTGGAACAGCGATCAGCTTGACCTGCAGCCCTGGTCCTGGGCGTCGGTCACGGCTTCGGTGAGATCGTCGTCACCCGAGATCACGTAGGCCACCTCCACCGCCCGAGTGATGCTCATCGACCTCAGGTCGAGCCCGTTTCGTCCGGCGTCGTACCACAGCACGCGCAGGAGCGTGGCCCCGGAATCGTCGGCAGCCTGCACCAGGTCGCGGATCAGCACGGCCTCGTCGACGGTGATGGCGTCCCGATTCGAGGAACCGGTCTCCCGGGTCGCCAGAGCGCCATAGAGGTAGCCGGCGTCGACATGGATACTGAATCGCACAAGCCACTCAGGCATGCCTGGTCCGCTCATCTGTCCAGCGGTTCCACCTCAGAACGCCAGGTACCCGTCGAAGCCACACCAGAGCGAGGAGCAATCAGTGCCGCAGTATGTCGAGCTGGTCAGGGTGATCCGATCCGGATTCCACGAATGCAGCCACTACGGATCGATGGTGATCACCGATCCAGAAGGCGGAGTCCGGGTCGCCCTCGGCGATCCGGCGGCGCCGGTGTTCCCGCGGTCATCCAACAAACCGTTCCAGGCGACCGCGATGCTGGAGTCCGGGGCCGCACTGTCCGGCGCCGATCTGGCACTGGCCGCGGGCTCCCACTCTGGCGAGCCGATGCACATCGACCGGGTCGCATCGATGCTGGCCGCCGCCGGCCTCGATGAGGACGCCCTCCGATGTCCGGTCGATCTGCCGCTCGACGAGCAGGCCAGGACCGTTGCCATCCGGCGAGGCGATGCGCCACGCCGGATCTACATGAACTGCTCCGGTAAACACACCGGCATGCTCACCGCGTGCCGGGCGGCCGGCTGGGACCGGGCGAGCTATCTCGATCCGGCCCATCCGTACCAGCAGGCAGTGATCGGCGCCATCACCCGGCTGTCCGGCGAGACGCCCGCCGCCATCGCGGTCGACGGCTGCGGAGCGCCACTGACTGCCCTCACTCTGACCGGTCTGGCCAGGGCATTCGGCCGGGTCAGCGCCGCGGCACCGGGCACCGCCGAACGCGCGGTGGCAGACGCGATGCGGGCCAACCCGGAGATGGTGGCCGGCACCGGCCGGGACGACACGGTAATGATGTCCGCGCACCCCGGCCTGCTGATGAAGGGCGGCGCCGAGGGGGTGCACTGCGCGGCGTTGGCCGACGGCAGTGCGGTGGCGCTGAAGATCTCCGACGGCGCCGAACGGGCCAGGATGCCGGTGCTGATGGCCGCCCTCAGGACGCTGGGTATGGACTCGCCGGCCATCGATCGGTTGGCGAGCGGAACCGTGCTGGGCGGCGGTCGGCCGGTCGGCACGGTCGAGGTCGCACCGGTGCTGTCCGGGACCCTGTAAGCTCAGTGGCACGAACAACTACTGACTCCGGGGTCGCCCATGCCGGCCGCCTCGCTACTCACGTGCAAGGGGGTCCGCCATGGGGCGAGGCCGTCAAAAGGCGAAGCAGACGAAGGTCGCGCGGGAATTGAAGTACCACTCCTCCTCGATCGACGTCACATCCCTGCAACGGGAGCTGTCCGGGGTGCCGGACCAGCCGCTCGTGCGGGAAGTGGTGCCAGAGGACGACGACCAGTACGGCGATCGCTACGGCGGATTTGCCGACGACGACGACGACGGTCCGACCGATCGCTACGCCTCGGCCGGACACTGACCCCCGAGCAGCACAGCACGTCAACCCCTCACCGACTCTGGACGAGTCGCCGCCCGGTCGCTGACCGCGGGTTTGAGCTACCCCCGAATGGGTTACCGGACCGGTGACGGCCCGGCTCGGGCCGCTCAGCCCCGAAAGAGGAGGACAGGCGATGACCTCATCCAACATCCCCGGCGACCTGGGTTCCAGCATCGACCCGGACGACAGGACGACCGACGACAACGAAGACGCCAACGAGAACGACGAGTTCATCGGCGATCCGGCCGCCGCCGAGCAGGCGACCAGAGAACGCATGAACCAGCAGACCGAACTCGAACAGGAACAGGGCCATCCCGTTTCCTCTGACCCGAACGAGTCGCTGGAGGGACCGGTCACCGCCCGCGCGGCCGGGGCGAGCGAGGCCAATGCGGCCGCAACTTCCGACGCCGGGACGACAGATTCTGTCGGCTCCCACGCGGCGGATTCCGATCGCTCGGACTCTGCAGATTCCGTCGGCACCCAGGGGACCGACGATTCCTGGTCGGCCGGCTCGGCCACTTCGGTCGGCTCCCACGCGGCGGATTCCGCTGGGTCCGACGCCGATTCTTCCGGGTTCGACTCCGCAGGTGAAGATTCCTCCGGCTACCACACCGCGGGTTCTGACGCAGGTTTCGACACCGGCGACTCCAGCTACCCGGCACCGGACTCCGCCGGCTCCGGCTCCGGGCCCGTCGGCTCCGAGTCGGTCGGCTCCGGAAACACCGACGGTGGCGAATACACCGATAGCGATCTGGGTGGCCAGACCGGCGGCAGGCCCACTCAGGTGAGTTCCCCGGATCCCACCAGCCCCGACCCTAGCGGGGTGCCGAACGAGTATCCCGGCAGTCGGCCGGATGCCGCGCCGTCGGGGGTCCCGGCTCCCGACCCGGGCGGCGAGCCGGTTCCGGACGTGCCCAACGTTCCCGGGGTGACGCCGGATCCGGGTGGTGTGCCCGGCGATCCGACCGCGCCGGGCGAGCAGTCGCCCGGTCAGCAACCGCGCGGCTGAATCGGCGCACCCGTTCGACCGACACATCCCCGGCGCCGATCAGGTGCCGGGGATGTTCGCGTTCTGCATCGGTGCCGGCTGGGGCGCCGGATTACACCGCGATTCTCCGTGCCCTCCAGGCGAACCCCATTCGATGCGCCCAGTTCACTGCCGCTTGTTTCGCTGACGTGTACACCGAGACCCGCAGTTGTCTAGTTGACGCTTGATGAAGTAACTGCTTGAATACAGGGATGCAAACAGTTGACGACGAGCGGCTTGACGCCATGTTCGCGGCGCTTGCGGACCGCACCCGGCGCGACATCGTGGCTCGGCTCAGCGAGGGCGACGCAACGGTCAAAGAACTCGCCGCGCCCTACTCCATGACCCTGCAGGCCGTGTCGCAGCACATCGGGGTACTCGAGCGTGGCGGTTTGATCAGTCGCGGCCGTTACCGGCAGACCCGACCCTGTCGGCTGGAAGCGGTAGCGCTTGAGACGGCAATCTCCTGGATCGAGACGAGCCGGCGGGTGTGGGCCGAGCGGATGGACGCGCTCGAGATCCATCTGGCGCGCCTACAGGCAGGAGCAGGCCCGTGAGTGACGAGCTGGTCTACAACAGGGTCTTCGATGCCCCGCGTGAGCTGGTGTGGCGGTGCCTCACCGAGCCAGCTGAGCTGGCGCAGTTCTGGGGCCCGCGCGGCATGAGCACGCCGTTGGACGGGATCGTCGTCGAGCTGCACACCGGCGGCCGATTCGAGACTGCGATGCTTGGAGAGCACGGCAGCCATTGGATGGTCGCGACCTTTACCGAGGTCGTCGCGCCGGAACGGCTCGCCTGGCTCGAGACGGCGACCGGGATGCACACGACCAGCACGCTCGTTGATCTCGGTGATGGCAGCACCGAGGTTGTCATCCACCAGCGGCATGTGCCGGAAGCGATGCGCTCACCCGAGGCCCGTGCTGGCTTCCTCACCTCCCTCGACAAGCTCGAGGACCACCTGGCCCAGCGCCTCGAAGGGAAACGACCGTGACCGATTTCCAATCCTGGGTGGCGCCGACCTTCGTCGGTCTGGCTGACCTGCTCGCGTGCGCACCTGCTCAGACATGGGACGCCCCGTCGCTGTGTCAGTCGTGGCAGGTCCGGCATGTGATCAGCCACGTGACGATGCCGGCGCGGCTCACGCCTGAGCAGTTCGGGACCGAAATGGCTGCAGCCGGCGGCGACTTCGGCCTGCTGTCCAACACCGTCGCCGCCCGCGACGCCTGCGCACCCGTGACAGAACACTTGGCCCTCCTCCGGTCACCGATCCTGCACGACTGGCAACCGCCGGGTGGCGGCGCTGTCGGCGCGCTCAGCCACGCTGTGATTCACTCCCTCGACGTCACGGTCGCAGTCGACCAGCCGCCGGTCGCCGCCTGCCGCTGTGCTAGCCATCCTCGACCAGCTCACAGCAGCCAACGGCGCATGGTTCGGAGTCGACCTGGCCGGGATCCAGCTCGAGGCCACCGACACCGACTGGAGCTGGGGAACCGGCGAGATCACGCGCGCCGACAGCGGACGCCTGGTGGCGCTGCTGAGCGGCCGCACGCTGCCCGACGGCCGCGTCCTGGGTCGTAGCTGACCACTCGGCCGAACGAGGGACGACGGTGGTGATCGAGGCATTGGTTGATCGGCTCGCCACGGCCGGCGTGCCAGCCGGTGCGAGCGCGGGCCGAGCCGTACCGCGCGAGGTGGATGCCGTCCTGCTGGTCGGCGCCGGATCCAGCGATCCGCGCAGCCGCGCCGAGACCGCCACTGCCGCACGAAAACTGGCCGGACAGCTGAACATCGAGGTGCGGGTGGCGTTCCTGTCGGCCGCTCCACCGGCCGTCGCCGATGCCGTCGGCGAACTCCAGCGTGACGGCTTCCAGCTGGTCGCGGGTGTCGTCGTATCTGTTGGCCCCCGGCTGGTTTCAGCGCAGGTTGGCCACCGAGGCCGCGACCGCCGGGGCCTGTGCGGTCACTGCCACCATCGGTGCGCACCCGGCCATCGTCAACCTGGTGTGTCGCCGAATCGAGCAGCAGGGCGTGGTTGGCGTCACCCGGCCGGTCGACCCCGGCGGGGTGGAGTGGATATGGGCCGGCGGTCTGCCCAAGAGCGATCAGAACCGCGGGTGATCCCCGCACAGCGTCACCCGGTCGGTCCGGTCGCCGGAGACCTCGACGGTGCCAAGGGCCCTGGCCGGTATGTGCTTGGCGGTGAGCACGGCCATCGCCCGGTCGACGTCGTCCGGTGGCATCACCGCGACCATCCCGACGCCCATGTTGAACGCCTTCTCCATCTCCACCCGATCGACCCGGCCGCGGCCGGCGATGAAGTTGAACACCGGCAGCGGGGTCCAGGATCGACGGTCAAGGGCGGCCGTCAGCCCCGGCGGGATCACCCTGGCCAGGTTGCCGGCCAAACCACCGCCGGTGATGTGCGCGAAGGCGTGTACGTCGGTCTCCCGGGTGAGGGCCAGACACTCCAGCGCGTAGATCCGGCAGGGTTCCAGCAGCTCCTCGCCGAGGGTGCGGCCAAACTCCTCGACGTGTCCCTCCAGCGGCAACCGGGCAACGTCCAGCAGCACGTGCCGGATCATCGAATAGCCGTTGGAGTGCACACCGGAGCTCTCCATCCCGATCACCACGTCGCCGGGCCGGACCCGGTCCGGTCCGAGGATGGCATCGCCCTCGACCACGCCGACCGCGGTGGAGGCCAGGTCGTAGTCGTCCGGCGCCATCAGGCCGGGATGTTCGGCGGTCTCCCCGCCGACGAGCGCGCAACCGGACCGCAGGCAGCCCTCGGCGATGCCGGAGACGATGGTGGCGATCTTGTCCGGATCGATCTTGCCGCAGGCGATGTAGTCCTGCAGGAACAGCGGCTCGGCGCCACAGGCGACCAGATCATCGACCACCATCGCCACCAGGTCGATGCCGATGGTGTGGTGGGTGTCCATCGCCTGGGCGATCGCCGACTTGGTGCCGACGCCGTCGGTGGAGGAGGCCAGCACCGGATCGCGGTACTTGTCCATCGGCAGCCGGAACAACGCGGCGAACCCGCCGATACCGTCCAGTACCTCCGGCCTGCGGGTCTTACCGGCCCACGGCTTGATCTTTTCGACGGCATCCTCGCCGGCCCGGATGGACACACCGGACCCGGCGTAGGTAGAACTGGATCCGAACGACCGGCGGGGTTCGGTCATGATCGCCCGGCCCGCACTGCGCCCGGCGCTGCATCCCGGCGGCCGTTCTGCGATTGCACGACGTCATCCTCCTGGGCCTGATTGACCTTCTTCGCCAGGCCCTCCAGGACGTGTTTGCCGACCTGTTCGGGGATCGGGATCGGGTACTCACCGGTGAAACATGCGGTGCACAACCGTTTGACGGGCTGTTCGGTCGCGGCGATCAGCGACTCCAGTGAGATGTAGCCCAGGGTGTCGGCGCCGATCGACCGGCGTACCCCCTCGACCTCGCTGGAACTGGCGATCAACTCGACCCTGGTACCGAAGTCCATTCCGTAGAAGCACGGCCAGCGGACCGGCGGAGCAGCGATCCGGACATGTACCTCCAGCGCGCCGGCCTCCCGCAGCATCCGGACCAGGGCGCGCTGGGTGTTGCCGCGGACGATCGAGTCGTCGACGACGATCAGCCGTTTGCCCCGGATCACCTCTCGCAGAGGGTTGAGCTTCAACCGGATGCCGAGCTGCCGGATGGTTTGTGACGGCTGGATGAAAGTTCTGCCCACGTAAGCGTTCTTGACCAGTCCCTGGCCGTACGGGATGCCGGATGCCTCGGCGAATCCGATGGCCGCCGGGGTGCCGGACTCCGGTGTCGGGATCACCAGATCGGCCTCGACCGGGGCCTCGGCTGCCAACCGCCGACCGATCTCCACCCTGGTCGCGTACACACTGCGCCCGGAGATGGTGGTGTCCGGCCGGGCCAGATAGACGTACTCGAAGACGCAGCCCTTGGGATCGGCCGGAGCGAGGTGTTCGCTGCGCATGCCGTCCGCGTCAATGGCCAGCAGCTCACCGGGTTCGACCTCGCGGACGAACGAGGCACCGACGATGTCCAGTGCCGCAGTTTCCGAAGCGACCACCCAGCCGCGCTCCAGTCGGCCCAGCACCAACGGCCGGAAGCCCTGCGGATCCCTTGCGGCATACAGGGTGTGCTCGTCACAGAAGACCAGGCTGTAGGCTCCGGACAGCTTCGGCAGCAACTGCAGGGCGGCCGCTTCCAGCGTCTTGTCCGCGCATTCGGCGGCCAGCAGCCGGCTGATGATGTCGGAGTCGGTGGTCGAGTTCGGCCGGTCCGGTCGATGCGCCGGCGCGTCGACCAGTTTCGCCAACTCGGCCGTGTTGACCAGATTCCCGTTGTGTCCCATGGCAATTCCGGAACCCACCGGGGTGGTGGCGAAGGTCGGCGACGCGTTCTCCCAGGTGACGGCGCCGGTGGTGGAATACCGGCAGTGACCGATGGCGAGGTGCCCCTGCAACGAGCCGAGGGTCTGCTCGTCGAAAACCTGGGAGACCAGGCCGAGATCCTTGAACACCACGATCTGGCTGCCGTCGGCGACCGCGATGCCGGCGGCCTCCTGACCTCGATGTTGCAGCGCATACAGGCCGTAGTACGTCATCTTCGAGACGTCCTCGCCCGGCGCCCAGACGCCGAACACGCCGCACTCCTCGCGGGGTTCGTCATCGGGCTGGATCACTGCCGGACCGGAGCCGGAGTTCCGGACGCCGTCCGGGTTCGCCGAGGCCGAAACGGGTGCCGTGATGGGTGAAGGGGTGGGACGAACCGGGCTGGTGGCCACGAAACGCTGCTCCTTACGCGGGGTGGAGAACGAACTTGCCGCGTGAGGTCACTCTACCGGTCAGGTGGCGGTCCCGAATGGACCCGCCGGCACCGGCCGTGGACCATGGTGGTCATGATCACCCTCGAATTGGCTCGACGGCTGCTGGCCGGCGGCCTGGTCTGGGAGCCGGTCTACGGCGACCGGTTCGTAGTGCCCGGCCGGGACATGGACGACGAGGTGTTCGTGGTGAGTCAGATGACCGTCGAGGTGTACCAGTCCTCCGGCGGCCGGGTGATCGGTTTCAACGGCACCACCGAATGGGCGCTGGATTCCCTGGAGCTGACCGAGACGCTGTGGCTGCCGGCCGAGGGGCGGCTGCGGGAGGAACTCGGCGATCGGTTCGGCGGGCTGCGCCGGGACGGCCAGGACTGGGTGCTGACCGTGCTCCCGCCGGCCGATTCCGAGGGGTCGGCCCCTCCTACCGAGCATCGCCATCCGGACGCCGAATGCGCCTACGCGCTGGCCGTGCTCGAGGTGCTGGACTTCTGAGCGGACCGGCCGGTCAGTCCGCCAGTGGCAGATAGTCGGTCAGGTCGGCCCTGGTGCCGCTGGCCCGCACTCGGCCATCGGCGACGGCGGCGGCGAACGTCAGCCGGCCGGTGACCAGTTCCAGCCAGCCGGCCGGGTCGGTCTCCACCACGTTCGGCGGCGTGCCGCGGGTGTGCCGCAAGCCCTCGATGGCCTGTACTGCGGCGAACGGCGGGACCCGGATCTCGACCGAACGTCCTGGGTGCTGTTGGGCCAGCCAGTACAGAGTGGTGCGCACCACGTCCTTCAGGCTGTCGGCCTGCGGGCTGTCGGCCGTGCCGTCACCGGCGCCGAGCTCGCCGGCCACCAGCCGGCGGGCCGTCGCCATCGCCGCAGCAACCTGCTGCTGACTGACCGGACGGCGGGGCATCGGCCGACTGTATCGGGGGGTCCCGATCGATTCCGAAGCGCTCACGGTCATAGGGGCGGGTCGGCACACTGGAGCGATGCTCACCCGTTCACCGGATCGCGCCGTACTCCGTCGGATCACTCGCGGCTCGTCCGGCACGGCTCGTTCGACCGGCGCCGTTGTGCTGCTGCTGCACGGTGGTGAGGACGGACCGAACGGACGATCGGTCCCGCCGTGGTGGCCACCGGTGCTCGGCATGTGGCGGTTCGTACCGATGCTGCGCGGGGCGGCCGACCGCCCGGTGATCTATCTGTTGCGCAATGCCGTGCGCGGCTGGAACCACGGGATCTTCCCGATCCGGGACGCCCGCTGGGCACTCGCCGAGATTCGTCGCCGGCACCAGGGCCGGCCGATCGTGTTGATCGGTCACTCGATGGGTGGTCGGGTCGGGATCGCGGTACTGACCGAGCCGGCGGTGATCGGGTTGGTCGGTCTGGCACCGTGGTTGCCGCGGGGTGAGCCGATCCCCGAGCTGGACGGGCGCCGGGTGGTGCTGCTGCACGGCTCGGCGGACACCCAGATCTCGCCGGCCGACACCAGAGCCTGGGTGCAGCGGGCGGCGCAGCAGGCGACCGGGCAGCACACCGAGTCCGTTGAGTACCAGGAAATCCCCGGTGGCGACCACCCGATGATCCGACGGTTCCGGCAGTTCAGTCGGCTGTCCGGGCTGGCGGTGCACTCCATGCTGCCCGGGCTGCGGTGATCACCGCAGACCTCGGTGCGAATCGCCGGTGTCAGTCGAACAGGGCCGGCAGGGTCGCCTGCCAGGTGTCCCGCAATCGCCGCACGGGCACATCGGCGACGTCGGCGATGGCCAGCTGCGGATTGTCGGACCCGGCGGCCACCACCCCCAGCTCGACCATCGGCTGGCCGTGATCGGTGCAGAGTGCGGCGAACGCCGCGAGTTGGTCGGCCGGTACCGCGACCACCGCCCTGGCTGCCGATTCGGCGAACAGCGCGACGAATGGGTCGGCCCCTTCGGGCAACCGCACCGACAGACCGTGTCCGGAGATAACCGCCATCTCGACCAGGGTCTGGGCCAGCCCAGCGTCGGACAGATCGTGCGCCGCCGTCAGCTGGCCAACGGTGGCAGCAGCAGCCAGCACCTCGGCCAATCGCCGCTCGGCCGGCAGATCGACCAGCGGCGGCCGGCCGCCCAGGTGGCCGTGCACCACGTGCGCCCACTCGGATCCGTCCAGCTCCTCCCGGGTTTCGCCGAGCAGCAGCAGCAGGTCGCCGGCCGAGCCGGCGCCGATCGGCACCCGTCGACGGACGTCGTCGATCACCCCGAGCACCCCGACCACCGGTGTCGGCAGGATGGGGGTGGAACCGGTCTGGTTGTAGAAGCTGACATTGCCCCCGGTGACCGGGATCCCGAGTTCCCGGCAGCCGTCGGCGATACCGTGGATCGCCTGCGAGAACTGCCACATCACCCCGGGATCCTCCGGCGAGCCGAAGTTCAGACAGTCGGTGACGGCCAGCGGCACCGCGCCGGTAACGGCCACGTTCCGGTAGGCCTCGGCCAGCGCCAGTTGGGCACCGGCGTACGGCTCCAGCGCGGTGTACCGCGAATTGCAGTCGGTGGACATCGCCACCCCCAGGTAGCTCACGGGCACCGCCGGATCCTGCGTAGTGGGAGCGGCCAGCGGGTCGGAGATCCTGATCATCCCGGCGTCGGCCGGTTGGGCCAGCACGGTATTGCCGCGGACGTATCGGTCGTACTGGTTGGTCACCCATTCCCGGGAACACAGGTTCGGCGAACCGGCCATCGTCATGATCAGCGTGCCGAGCTGGTCGATAGTCGGCCGAGCGAGCGAGCCGGAACCGTTGGCCTGCAACGCGTCCTGGGTGTCCGGTCGGGCGACCGGCCGGTGCAGCACCGGACCCTCGTGGGCGACGGTGCGCGGCGGCACGTCCAGCACCACCTCGCCGAGCGAGGTGATCACCAACCGCCCGGTGCCGGTGACCTCACCGATCACCGCGGCGGATACTTCCCACTTGGCGCAGACCGCCAGGAAGGCATCCACCTTGGCCGGCTCGACGACGGCACACATCCGCTCCTGTGACTCGCTGGAGAGCACCTCGGCCGGCGTCATCCCATCGGCCCGGCGCGGCACCTGGTCCAGGTCGACGAACATGCCGCCGTCTCCCGCGGAGGCGAGTTCCGCTGTGGCGCAGGACAATCCAGCGGCGCCGAGGTCGGAGATGCCGGCCACCAGGTCGGCCGCGAATACCTCCAGAGTGCACTCGATCAGCACCTTCTCGGCGAACGGGTCGCCGACCTGAACGCTGGGCAGTTTCTTTCTGCCGGTGCCCGTCTCGTCGCCGGCGAACGAGTCGGAGGCCAGCACCGAGGCACCGCCGATACCGTCCAGGCCGGTGGCCGAGCCGTAGAGGATCACCTTGTTGCCCACCCCGGATGCCTGTGCGGTGTACATGTCGGCGGCTCGCAGCACTCCGATGGAACCGGCGTTCACCAAAGGGTTCTGGGCGAAACTGGCGTCGAAGATCACCTCGCCGCCGATGTTCGGCAAGCCGAGACTGTCGCCGTAGCCGGCGATCCCGGCGACGACTCCGGGCACCACCCGCTGCGAGTCGGCCGAATCGGCCGGCCCGAACCGCAGCTGGTCCAGCACCGCCACCGGCCGGGCGCCCATCGCCAGGATGTCCCGGACGATGCCGCCGACGCCGGTGGCCGCACCCTGGTACGGCTCGACGAAGGACGGATGATTGTGCGATTCCACCTTGAAGGTGACGGCCCAGCCGTCGCCGACGTCGACCACGCCTGCGTTCTCACCGATGCCGGCCAGCATCTTGGACCGCATCTCGTCGGTGGTGGTCTCGCCGAAGTACTTCAAATGCACCTTGCTCGACTTGTAGGAGCAGTGTTCGGACCACATCACCGAGTACATCGCCAGCTCGGCGTCCGTCGGCCGGCGACCGAGAATCTCCCGGATCCGCTGGTACTCCTCGTCTTTCAGCCCGAGCTCGCGGTACGGCTGCGGTCGGTCCGGGGTGCCGACGGCGCGCTCGACGGTGTCCTGGGCAACGACGGTCGGCGCGCTCATGCCGATGCACCGGCGGTCGCTGTCAGAGCGGCGAGCGCGCCGGTGAACATGCCCAGGCCGTCCTCGGTCGGGCCGGTGAGCCGATCGACAGCGTGTTCGGGGTGCGGCATCAGCCCGGCCACCCGGCCGTCGGCGGAACAGATGCCGGCGATCCCCCGGACCGAACCGTTCGGATTGCCCTGGGCCGGCGGTTCGCCGACGTACCGCAGGATCACCCGGCCGCCGGAGTCCAGCTGGTCCAGCACGGATTCCGTTGCCACGTATCGACCTTCGGCGTTCTTCATCGGGATGACGATCTGCTCGCCGACCGTGTAGCCGCAGGTCCACACCGAGTCGGTGGATTCCACCCGCAGCCGTTGGTCCCGGCAGATGAACTTCAGGCCGGCGTTGCGCATCAACGCGCCGGGCAGCAGCCCGGCCTCGCACAGCACTTGGAACCCGTTGCAGATCCCCAGCACCGGAAGACCCCGGCGGGCCCCGTCGATCACCGACCGCATCACCGGAGCCTGCGCCGCGATGGCGCCGGCCCGCAGGTAGTCACCGTAGGAGAAGCCGCCGGGAACCAGCACCGCGTCCACCGATTTCAGGTCGGCATCGGCGTGCCAGAGCGGCACCGCCTCGGCGCCGGCCAGCCGAGCGGCCCTGGCGGCATCGACGTCATCCAGTGTTCCGGGGAAGGTGATGACGCCGATCCGGGCCGTCACTGGTCCGGTCCCGCCGGCAGCCGGTGGACGGTCCAGTTCTCGATCACCGGGTTGGCCAGCACCGCCGAGGCGATCTGCTCGAGGTCGGTGTCGGACACCGAATCGTCGACCTCCAACTCGAAGTGCTTGCCCTGCCGCACCGCGGACACCCCCGGATGGCCGGTGCGGGCCAGCGCAGCCAGGATGGCCTTGCCCTGCGGGTCGAGGATCTCGGGTTTGATGACGACGTCGACTGCCACACGGGCCATGAAGAATGCTCCTGTAGGGGCGCGGGATCGGTCCGTTCAGCCTATCCCGCGGGCCGATCACCGATGTCGCGTCACCGTCCCGAAGCCCGGGTGGCTGTCGGCGCCCCGGTAATGCTATGGCCGGACCGGGTAGTCGCCGCCGTCACCGACCTCTTCGTCGGCGACCACCTGCCGGCGGGCCACCTGCACCGGCTTGCTCTGCCATTTGCGGCCGAACAGATAGATCACCGGCAGGGTGAAGATCAGCGGTCCGATGATCGCGATCGGCCGCAGCAGCCACCAGTGCAACGTCGGCGCCACCCCCTCGGCGGTCCGGCCGAAGATCGACCACTCCACCGAACGTTCCAGCGCCATCCCGGTGGTGTGGAACAGGAACAGCGGCATGGCGAATCGGGTGAACAGTGCGGTGGTCCTGGCGAAGGCCTTGCCCTTGGAAAGTCCGCGCAGGACGCTGGGCCGGATCAGCTCGGCGACGCCGATCTGGAACAAGGTCAACGCGATGATGCACACGGTGGGCGGCGCCATGTTCGAGTCCTGGCCGGGCACCCCGACCATCGATCCCGGGTACAGCCCGGAGAACACCAGGCCGATCAGCGCGAACAGCCCGGTCAGCGTCATGATCCGGCCGAACTGCAGCGATCGCGGCGACTGGTACTCCCAGTCGATCCGGCCGTCGCTGTACCGGGGGGCGTCGTCGATGCCGGTGAACCGGGAATGGAAGAAGCCGAACTGGAAGGCGAATCCCCAGACGAAGATCATGTTCAGGAAGCCGATGTTGGGCACCTGATAGCGGAACCGCAGGATGTCGACGATCACCGCCAACCCGCCGAACACCACCAGCACCAGCACGTCGTACCGCCGGTGCAGCCACACGGTAATCGGCATCAGCAGGATGAAGATCAAATAGGCGGCGATGAACCACAGCGGCGAGACCACCATGGTGACGGCCTTCCACATCCAGTTGATGTCGAAGACCGAGGTCAGCCCGATGCCGATGATGATCCAGGTGGCCAGCAGCGCGGCCGCCGGGATGGCCAGGGTCTTCGCCTGCCGCAGCGCGAACCGCCAGATGGTGTCGCCGCGGGCCGACGACCGTGCCCAGGCCCGCAGGTGCACATAGGCGCCGATGTAGAAAAAGATCGGCATCACCTGCAGCAGCCAGGTGAAGATCCACAGCCCCGAGGTGAAGCCCAGCGGGCTGGTCGCGCTGGGACCGTCATCGCCCCAGATCAGAATGGTGAAGCACCAGTGCCAGAGGATCACCACCAGCAGCGAGAAGGCCCGCAGGAAATCCGCATAGGGATCCCGTTGGGTGGGCCTCCGCGGTGCCGTCACCTGTCGCCCTCCCCGCTGCCGTCTGACCTTGCTCCGCTATATGAAGCATCGTCCTGGTGACTACCGTCCGGCCTTCACCCGCCATTCTCATCGGGTCGGGTCCACGATAGAAGGATGACTGTCCCGGCAACGGCCACCCCGACGCCGCACCGGGCCGTCCGCCGCCGATACCTCGGGCTGGCCACCGTGATCGGGCTGCTGGTCATCAGCAACGTGATGGCCAACAGGGTGATTCCCCCGTGGGCCTACATCCCGTGGAACTTTTCGATGGCGTTGCTGCTGCTGTTCGTCGCCCATCGGGCCGGCGCCGGCCCGGTCGCCGTGGGCCTGGGCATCCGGCACTGGCATCGGCCGGTCGGCGTCGGACTGCTGCTGGCGGCATCCACCGCGCTGATCTTTGCGCTCGGCATGCTGATCCCCGGGATCAAGCAGGCCTTCGTCGACAACCGGGCGGCGTCGTCATCGGCCTGGACCATGCTCTACCAGGTGCTGATCCGGATTCCGCTGGGCACCGTGGTGATCGAGGAGGTGGCCTTCCGCGGGGTACTGCCGGCGCTGATGGGCGCATCACCGGCGATCCGCTGGCGCTGGGGACCGGTGCTCGGCGCATCGGTGCTGTTCGGGCTGTGGCACATCCTGCCGTCGATGGGCATCAACACCGGTAACGAGGCGGTGCGCGGCGCGTTGGGCGGAAACCAACTGGTGACGACGCTGCTGGCGGTCGGTGCGATGACGCTGGCCGGCGTGCTGATGTGCGCGCTGGCCCGATTGGGCAAGGGCATCAAGACGACCATGCTGCTGCACTGGGCGACCAACTCACTGGGCTTCGTCACCGCCTGGCTGGTGATGCGCTGAGCCCCGCCTCGGGTGGTCGTCGCCCGATCAACCGAAGTTCTGCACCCGGTAGATGCCGTACGGCCCGCCGTCATGATCGACTGACGGTATGGAGATCACCAAGTACGGACATTCGTGCCTGCACGTCCGAGACAACGACGCCAGCATCCTGATCGACCCCGGTACCTTTTCGTCGGGCTTCGAAACGCTCACCGGGCTGACGGCCATCCTGGTCACCCACGTGCACGCAGACCACCTCGATCCCGCTCGGATCGGCGCGCTGGTGGCCGCCAATCCGGACGCAGCGGTGCATGCCGACGCGGCGGCCGCCGAAGAGATGACCAAGGCCGGTGTCACCGCGAGTGTGGCCACCGCCGGTCAGGTGTACGACGTCGGCACCAGGGTGCAGGCGTTCGGCGAGCAGCATGCCGTCATCCATTCCGACCTGCCGCAGTTCGGCAACGTCGGATTCCTGATCGGCGGCCGGCTCTTCCACCCCGGTGACGCACTGACCGTGCCGGACCAGGAGGTGGAGATTCTGGCGGTCCCGGCGATGGCGCCATGGATGGCCATCAAGGAGGCCATCGACTACCAACGGGCGGTCGCGCCGAAGGTGTCGATCCCGATCCACGAGGCGCTGCTGCGGAACACCGACATGTACTACACCCGGCTGGAGAACATGGGGCCGAACGGCCTGCGGTGGCTGAATCTCGACGACGGGACCACCCAACTCCTCTGACGGGCGCGGTCCGGCTCCCCTGACGGCGCGGTCCGGCGACACAGATCGCCGTGGCATGATCACCGCGTCGTGTACGCACCTGGCCGGCGTCCTGCCGGCCGTGAGGGGCCAGTTGATGAATCAGCGTCGTCAGAGCACGCCCGCGTCCGCTCGCCAGAGCCCGGCAACGGCGTCCGGTAAGCGCAGCACCGCCGCAGCACGCAGCGCCGCCGCAGCACGCAGCGCCCCCGCAGCACGCGGAACCGCCGGCGGGCGCGGCACTGCGGTGGCCGATCCGCCCGCGGCGGACTCGACGGCCGCCGACGGCAGCTCCGATCGTTCGGTGATCATCCGGCTGGTGCTGGGCAGTTCGGTGATGCTGTTTCTCGAGCTGGCGCTGATCCGTTGGCTCGGTTCCAATGTGCTGCACCTGTCGTACTTCACCAACTTCGTGCTGTTGGGCTCGTTCCTCGGTATCGGCATGGGGTTCCTGATCTCCCGGAAGGACTGGTCGATCCTGCCGGCGTCCTGCGGGTTGCTGATGGTGCTGGTGGTCGGGGTGCACCTGTTCCCGGTATCCATCAACCGCACCGGATCCGAGATCATCTATTTCACCGCTGCCGATCCGACCGGACCGCCGTCCTGGCTGGTGCTGCCGCTGATCTTCGTCGCTGTGGCGGTGCTGTTGGCCGGCCCGGCCGAGGTGGTCGGCCGCTGCTTCGGGCAGCTCAAGCCGCTGACGTCCTACCGCTGGGACCTGATCGGCTCACTGATCGGCATTCTGACCTTCACCCTGATGTCGTTCCTGCGGGCACCGTCGGTGGTCTGGGGCGTCATCGCCTCGCTGGTGCTGGTCGCGCTGAACCGGCCGGGGCTGAAGTTGATGGCCGCACTGTCCGGTTTCGGCGTGGTGCTGGTGCTGTTGGCCGAGTCGACGACCGCGGGCGTCTCCTGGTCGCCGTACTACAAGGTGGTCACCGAGGACGCCGGCGACTATCAGGGGTCCACCCTCGTCAAGATCTCGGTGAACGGTGTCCCGCACCAGTTGATGGGGCCCGCCGCGTGGAAGTTGACCGAGGCCGAGGAGCAGTACCGCACCCCCTACATCAGGGCGAAGAATCAGAAGTTGGACAACGTGTTGATCGTCGGTGCCGGGTCGGGATCGGATGTAGCGATCGCGCTGTCCAAAGGCGCCAAGCATGTCGATGCGGTGGACATCGATCCGCGGATCGTCCAGATCGGGTCCAAGCGGAACACCGACCATCCGTACCAGGACCCCCGGGTGACGGTGCACATCAACGACGGCCGGGCGTTTCTGCAGTCGACCGATTCGCAGTACGACCTGATCCTGTTCGCGCTGCCGGACTCGCTGGCCTTGGTCAACGGAGCATCGCAGATCCGTCTCGAGTCATTCCTGTTCACCGACGCAGCACTGAAGGCCGCCCACGACCACCTCAAGCCGGACGGCACCTTTTCGATGTACAACTACTACCGGGAGCCGTGGCTGATCGACCGGCTGGCCGGTACTGCCGCTGCCGCTTTCGGGCATGCGCCGTGCGTCGACATCTTCGCCGCCAACCAAGCGGTGGTGACGGCAGCCGTCGACCCGGCCAATCAGACCTGCCAGAGCGGGTATCGACCGACGTCGGGTGAGGTGGTCGCACCGGCCACCGACGATCGGCCGTTCCTGTACTACAAGGGCGGCGCCATTCCTGGCATCTATCTGTGGACGCTGGGCGGCATCCTGCTGATCTCGCTGATCGCGGTCCGGCTGCTCGGCGGATCGTTCCGCAAGATGCGGCCGTACGCCGACTTGTTCTTCATGGGCGCGGCATTCCTGTTGCTGGAGACCAAGAACATCGCCACCTTTGCGCTGCTGTTCGGTACCACCTGGCTGGTCAACGCGCTGGTGTTCGCCGGGGTGTTGGTGATCGTGTTGGCGGCCGTCGAAACCACCCGAAAATTCCGAACACCGAAACTGCCGGTGGTCTGGGTGGGCATTGTGTTGTCGCTGGCGATCGCCTACTTCGTGAACCCGGACTGGTTGCTGTCCTGGGCGTTCTGGCCGCGGTTGATCGTCGCCTGTTTGTTGGCGTTCCTGCCGATCTACTTGGCGAACATCGCCTTTGCCAAACGGTTCGGCGCCACCGACCATGCCCAGTCGGCGTTCGGGTTGAACCTGCTCGGGGCGATCGTCGGCGGCTGCCTGGAGTACGGAGCGCTGCTCACCGGCTACCGCAACCTGCTGATCGTGGTGGCCGTGTTGTACGGCTGCGCCTTCCTGCTGACGCCGCGGCGCGGTGGAGTGTTGATCAGTACCTGAAGTCATCCCCGGTCCGTCACCGGGTCCACGGCAGTGGTCTGTCACCAATGCCGACCAGCGAGCCGGTCAGGGTCCGGGCCCGATCGACGACCGAGACCGTGCAGTCCGAATCTCGCGCATCGCCGGCCCCGTCGCCGAGTTCGGTCCGGAGCTGACCGGACGCGATCAGCGCGGTCGTGCCCAGCCGATGCGCGGCAAAGGCGCGACAGGCCTCTTCGAAGTCGGCCCGGGCCGGAGTGCCGGTGATCATGAACCATGAGCCGAGGCTCTCCTGAGTGTGTGGTCCGTCGCAGGGCAGGAATTCTCGACCGGTTCGGCAAGTAGTCAGCTGGTTGGCTGCGCGCGGCGAGATCAGTGACAGTGGCTCGGTGCCACGATCGGTGTGAGCGATCATCATGCAGGCGGCCCACGACTGTTCGACGTCGGCCGGCGAGCCGACGATGACGGCGTCGATGCGGCCGCTCTGTGGTCGATATCCGATTTCAGTGGCTGTACCTGCCCTGTTGCCTTGCCAGATGAATTGATCCTTCGACTCGATGGAGTGGACGAAGTCGACGAGACCGGGACCGCACACACCGGCCCGGAGCTTCGCATACGCGGCGGGGTCGGTCCGACCGGTCGGCCGGTGTTGATGATCGACCGCGAACAGCTGCCCGGATCGCCCGTCGATGCATGACCCGAGCCGGCCGGTCGGCAGCTCGTACTCCGCATTCGGTAAACCTTCGTATCCCTGGTTCAGCCGTCCAGTGACGATCAGGCAGTCGCCGACCACCGGTGTCGGACCTCGCACCGCGGCGCCGGCAATGCGGCGGCCGTCGAGCCGCGGCAGGATGGCCGCCGCCAACAGTGCCGCTGCCAGCACCCCGATGCCCACCCATCGCCGATCCACTCCCGAAGTCTAGGAACGTCGGCGGCGGCGTGCTCGGCGTCACATCGTGGTGGTGTCACAGTTCCTGCCGGAGCGGTGTCCCGTTCTCAGGACCGCGGCACCGGGTCGCGGGCCGGTCCGGAAAGGGGATCGTGATGATCCACCCAGCTGTCGATCCGCAAGTGCGCGCCCATCGGGCCAGGGTCCCGCTGACGATGCGGAAGGGTCTGTTCGGCAAGTTCATCGGCTGGTACTGCCGGCGCACCTACGGCGAGGTGCTGGAACCGGCAGTGGCGATGTCGCACAACCCGAAGGTGCTGTTCGCGGACCTGATGTTCGAACAGCGAGTGGGCAAGTTCACCGCGCTGAGTCCGACGCTGACGATGCTGGCCTCGATGGCGGTCTCGGTGCAGATCGAGTGCAGCTGGTGTCTGGACTTCGGCTACTACGAGGCACACCATCGCGGGGTGGATCAGGCGAAGATCGAATCGGTGCCGACCTGGCGGCAGTCCGACGTTTATTCCGGCACCGAACGCCGGGTGCTCGAATACGCCGAGGCGGCTACCGCCACCCCACCGGTGGTCACCGACGAGCTGGCGGCGGCGCTACGCACCGACCTGGGTGACGCGGCGTTCGTCGAGTTGACCATGATGGTGGCCGTGGAGAACCTTCGATCACGCTTCAATTCTGCTCTCGGCCTTGCCTCCCAAGGGTTCTCCGAGTCGTGTCGCGTTCGATGACCGAACCAGAATCGATGAACGAGACCGAAGCGACGATCAACGGCGCCGGGCCGGCCGCCGTGTTCGCCGAGCACCGAGCGTTGTTGGTCACGGTGGCCTACGAGATCACCGGCTCAGCGGCCGATGCCGAGGATGTGGTGCAGGACAGCTATCTGCGCTGGGCCGCCGTCGATATCGCCGACGTGCAGGCGCCGCGGGCCTATCTGGTGAAGATCGCCACCCGACTGGCGCTGAACAAGCTGCGGTCGGCGGCCCGACGTCGGGAGGACTACGTCGGCCCGTGGCTGCCGGAGCCGCTGCTCACCTCCCAGGACATCGCCGACGACGTGGTACTCGCCGACTCGGTGTCGATGGCGATGCTGGTGGTGCTGGACACCCTGACCCCCGATCAGCGCGCGGTCTTCGTGCTGCACGAAGTTTTCGGATTCTCATTCCCGGAGATCGCCGGGGCGATCGGCAAGAACGAGGCCGCTGTTCGTCAGATCGCCCACCGGGCCCGGACGCACGTGCACGAGCGACGACCGCCGACTGCCCGCTCGTCCGCGGAATTGACCAACCGGGTGTTGCAACGGTTTCTGACTGCGGCCAGCACCGGCGACGTGCAGGGTCTGATGGATGTGCTGGCACCGGACGTGGTGCTGATCACCGACGGCGGCGGAATCAAGTCGGCGGCGCTACGGCCCATCCTCGGCGCCGACAAGGCCGCCAGGTTCCTCGCCGCCGTCAGTACCACTGGCAGCGGCGGTGAGCTGCGGATCGAACCGGCGCTGTTCAACAGCTCTCCGGGATCGGTCGTTTACCTCGACGATGAGGCCGACACGGTCGGCACCGTCGATGTGGTCGACGGCAAGATCGTTGCCATCTATTTGGTTCGCAACCCGGACAAGTTGGCCGGCCTGCACACCCTGCGGTCGCTGTCCCGCTGAGCTGTGTGCCGTGGTCAGTCGGTCGTGCGCTTGCGGTAGGCGCGCAACGCCAATGGCGCGAAGATCGCCGCCAACAGCAGCGACCAGCCGATGGAGACCGGCACCGCGTGCCGCAGCGGCCAGGCCGAACTGGCGCTGAATGCCGCATCCGGTGGAAGGTTCCCCCACAGCTCACGGAGCGCCTGCACCAGCGACGAGATCGGATTCCATTCGGCGATCGCCCGCAACCAGCTGACCATGTTCTCGGTCGGTGCGAAGGTGTTCGCCAGGAAGGTGACCGGGAACATGGTGGTGAACATGACGCCGTTGACGGCTTCCACCGACCGCATTGCCGAGCCGACCCAGATGCCGAGCCAGATCATCGCAAAGCCGAACAGCAGCAACACCACGAAGGCCAGGACAGCCTCGCCGACACCGTTGCGGATGCGCCAGCCGATCAGCAGACCGGTGACCGCCATCACCACGATGCCGATGCTGGAGTGCAGAATTCCGGCAAGACTGCGGCCGACCAGCACCGCGGACGGCGCGATGGGCAGCGACCGGAACCGGTCGATGATGCCCTTCTGCAGGTCGTTGTTCAGCCCGATGGCGACCACGAAGGAGGCGAAAGCCATGGTCTGGCCCATGATCCCGGGCAGCAACCACTCACGATAGTTCGCAGACTTGGTCTGGATGGATCCGCCGAAGACGAAGGCGAACAGCAACACGAACATCACCGGCTGGATGGTGACGTCCATCAGCATTTCCGGTTGCCGCTTGATGTGCGTCAGATTGCGTCGAACTAGCACCAGCGACTGCTGCCAGATGTTGGTCTGCTTGATCTGGGGGCGCTCCGCGGTGCTGAAGTCCTTGATCGCCGTGCTGGTCATGCTGTGACCTCTTTCGACTTCTCGATCGAGCCCGGTGCGGCGGAATCCTCATCCTCGGCGCGATGCCCGGTGAGCGCCAGGAACACGTCGTTCAGGCTGGGTCGTTTGAGTCCGAGGTCGTCGATCTCGATCTCGCTGCCTTCGAACACGGTGGCGATCCTGGTCATGTCGGACAACCCGTTCGCCGGTGCGGTGAGTTGCCTTGCCGACTCGTCGACGTGCACCTCGGAGGTGTGCGAACGCAAAAGGTCTGCGGCGACCTGGATGTCCTCGGCATGCGACACGGTGATCACCAGCGCGGCCTGCCCCGAGGCATCCTTGAGCTGCAGGGCGGTGCCGGCGGCGATCACCCTGCCGTGGTCGATGACGACGATCTCATCGGCCAACCGATCGGCTTCCTCCAGGTACTGGGTGGTGAGCAGCAGGGTGGTGCCGTCCCGGACCAACTGCCGCAACACGTCCCACAGTTCGATGCGGCTGCGTGGATCCAGCCCGGTGGTCGGCTCGTCCAGGAACAACACCGGTGGGACCGCCACCAGGCTCACCCCGAGATCCAGCCGGCGGCGCATCCCGCCGGAGTACTCCTTGACCACCTTGTCGGCGGCGTCGCTGAGATCGAACCGCTCCAACAGTTCGTCGGCGATGCGTTTCACGTCGCGGGACGACATGCCGTACAGCTGACCGATCATTCGGAGGTTCTCCCGGCCGGTGAGCAATTCGTCCACCGACGCGGCCTGGCCCGTCAGCCCCATCGACCGGCGGACCGCATCCGGCTCGGTGTGCACATCGTGGCCGGCCACCCTGGCGGTGCCGGAGGTGGGCTTGGACAGTGTTGTCATCATCCGGACGGCGGTGGTCTTGCCGGCACCGTTGGGCCCCAGCAGACCGAGCACCGTTCCCACCGGGACGACGAAACTGACGTCGTCAACGGCGACCTTGTCGCCGAAATGTTTGACCAGATTGACCGCTTCGATGGCAGGTGCGGAAGGCATGACAAAAGCGTAGCTGCGCCCACCGACAGCCCGCACATGGAAAAAACTTGTTGCCCAGAGCTACAAACGGGGATCGACCGGTTCGGATTCCAACGCCAGCACCGCAAAGACCGCCTCATGGACCCGCCACAACGGCTCGCCGCGGACCAGCCGATCCAGCGACTCCAGGCCGAGCGCGTACTCCCGCAGGGCCAGCGATCGCTTGGCGCCGAGATGCCGCTGCTTGAGCCGCACCATGTTTTCCCCGCGGGTGTAGTCCGGCCCGTAGATGACGCGCAGGTACTCCCGGCCGCGGACCTTGAGTCCCGGCTGGGCCAGTCCTTTGCGGGTCCGCACCAGGTTGGCCAGCGGCTTGACCACCATCCCCTCGCCGCCGGCATCGGTCAGCTGTTGCCACCACTGCGTCCCGGCGGCCCGGGAGGCGTCGCTGGCCAGCTCGACCACCAACCGACCGGTGGCCCGGAAGGTCTGCCTATCCGCTTCGACCAGCCGATCCACCAGCCTCAGGTGGAACAGATGGTCCCGGTGCTGCCAGGTTGATCCCTCGGTGGCCAGGAGTTGAAACGGTGCCAGCTGTACGCCGGTCAAACCATCAACCGGCCAGCAGTACCGGCGATAGGCCCTGGTGAACGCATCGGCATTGTCGGCGCGAGAAGCCGTGCGTCGTAACAGCTCTGCCACGTCCAGTCCGCGGTCGGCGGCTGTGGTCAACGCATCGATGGCTACCGGCAGCGCCGAGCGGGCCGCGGCTCCGACCGAGGCATACTGCTCGCGCAGTAACGGCTCGGCCTTCAGCGACCATGGCAGGATCTCGGCGTCCAAGAGCAGCCAGTCGGTTCCCAGCTCGTCCCACAGACCCGTTGCGGTGACAGCGGTTCGCACTCTTTTCAGCAGTTGCTCGGTGAACTCGCGATCAAGCATCGACCGTCCGGTGCGGGTGTAGATCACGCCCGTCTCACCGCTGCCGCCGAACCGCCGGGCGGCGACTGCCGCGTCCCGGCAGACCAGCAGCACGGCACGGGATCCCATGTGCTTCTCCTCGCAGATCACCCGATCGATGCCGGGGGCAGCGGCGAAGGCGGTGAATGCCTCGTCCGGGTGCTCGAGCAGATCGGCGCGGGCGGACGTGCCGACTGGCGCCATCGTCGGCGGCAGGTACGGCAGCCAGCGGGGATGCAGGGCGAACCGGCTCATCACCTCGAGGGCGCCGGCGGCATTCTCGGCACGGATGGAGATCCGCCCGTGGTAGGCCGTCTCGACGGCGGTCTTGCCGAGCACGTCGGTGATGTCGAGGTCGTCAGCCGCCCTTGGTTCCGGCGCCACCGACGGCGGCATCGCACCGTCGGCCGCCGTCGGAAACGGTTTCGCCGGCCGGAACCAGAGCTGTTGTGCCGGAACCTGTACGATCCGTTTCTCCGGGTATCGCAACGCCGTGAGATGTCCGCCGAACACACATCCGGTATCCAGACACAGTGTGTTGTTGACCCACTCCGGCACCGGAGTCGGGGTGTGTCCGTAGATCACCATCGCCCGGCCGCGGTAGTCGGCGGCCCACGGATAGCGGATCGGCAGGCCGAACTCATCGGTCTCACCCGTGGTGTCGCCGTACAGCGCGAACGATCGGACCCGGCCGGACGCCCGGCCGTGGTATTCCTGCTTGAGACCGGCGTGCGCGACCACCAACGAACCGTTGTCGAGGACCAGATGCGACACCAGGTCGTAGCACCAGTCCTTGACCGCTGCCTGGAACTCCGCCGGTTCCGCGGCCAGCTGGTCCAGTGTCTCCGCCAGCCCGTGACTCACCTGTACCTGTCGGCCGCTCAGCGCCCGCACCAATTTGTTCTCGTGGTTGCCGGGAACGGCACGGGCATGGCCGGCCGCCGTCATTCCCATCACCAGCCGCAGCACTCCTGGCGAGTCGGGTCCCCGGTCGACCAGGTCTCCGACAAAGACCGCTGTCCGGCCGTCCGGATGAGCCGCGTCGACCGGGCGACCACCGGAGTCGAGGATCAGCTGGTAGCCAAGGAGTTCCAGCAGCGACTCGAGTTCGCCGCGACAGCCGTGCACGTCGCCGATGATGTCGAACGGACCGTGCTCGTCCCGGTGATCGTTGTGCAGTTTCGCCCTGCTGATGGTCGCGGCGTCGATCTCGTCTGCCCCATGCAGCACATGCACCACGCGGAACCCTTCCCGGGCAAGGCCTTTCAGCGATCGCCGCAGCTGGTCGTGCTGGCGACGGATGACGTGGTTGCCGAAGTTCCGATCCACGCGGCCGCGGTTGCGGGCGGCCGCAACGGATTCCGGGACGTCCAGCACGATGGCCACCGGCAGCACGTCATGGGCCCTGGCCAGCTCGATGAGTTGCCGACGGGCATCACGCTGCACGTTGGTGGCGTCGACAACGGTCAGTCGCCCGGCCTGCAGGCGCTTGCCGGCGATGAAGCCCAGCACCTGGAACGCCGGGGCGGTCGCCGACTGATCGTTCTCGTCGTCGGCGACCAGCCCGCGGCAGAAGTCGCTGGAGATCACTTCGAACCGGCCGAAGTGCCGGGCGGCGAAGGTGGATTTTCCGGAGCCGGAGGTACCGATCAGTGCCACCAGGCACAGTTCCGGGATCTCCAACGCTGTCATCCGCCCGCCTCTGCGTCGCGGGTGAACAGGGCGAGTTGGGTCGGCGGTCCGAGGTCGGGGTCGACGTCACCGACCGGTCGGTGATCGACCCGGTAACCGTGCTGCGCCGCCACCCGCTCGGCCCAGCCGCCGAATTCAGATCTGGTCCATTCGAACCGGTGGTCGGGATGCCGCATGCTGCCGGCGGCCAGGTTCGGATACCGCACGTTGTACTCGGCGTTCGGCGTCGTCACTACCACCGCATCGGGCCGGGCATGGTCGAAGACACTGCGCTCGAGCGCCGGCAGCCGTTCCAGGTCCAGGTGTTCGATCACTTCCATCAGCACCACGGCGCCGTAGCCGGCCAGCCGGGCGTCGCGATAAGTCGCCGACGACTGCAGCAGGCTGATCCTGGCGCGCTGGCTGTCCGGAAGCCGTTCCAGGTTGACCCGGCGGGCGGCCCGATCGAGTTCTCGGGCCGATACGTCGACCCCGACGATCTCGGTGAATCGCGGGTCGCTCAACAGTTCACGGAGCAGAGCGCCTTCCCCGCACCCGAGGTCTACGACGCGGTGGGTGCCGACCTCGGCGAGCGCTGCCAACACCGCCGATTTCCTCTGCTGTACCAGCGATTTCGGGGACACTTCGGCAGGTTCGGCATCGACCTCGGTGTCGTTGACCTGGATGGCGATGTCGTTGACGTCGATGTCGTTGTCAGGTGCCGCATCGTCGAGAGCGGCGAGGCGTTCGGTGGCGTCGGCAACATAGCTGCGCTGATGGGCGAGGTAGCGCTGACTGATCAGCTCCCGGTGCGGGTGTGCCTGCAACCAGGACCCACCGCGAGTGATCAGTTTGTCGACCTCGTCGCCGGCGACCCAGTAGTGCTTGGCGCCGTCCAGCACCGGCAGCAGCAGATAGAGGTGCGACAACGCGTCCGCCAACCGCATCGCTGCTGTCAACCCCAGATCGACATACCGCGAGTCGCCCCAGGGCCGCCCCTCGATCAGCTGGGAGATCTCCGGATCCAGCAGTTCGGGCCGCGCTGTGACAGTCCAGCCGAGCGGACCGAACAGCTCCTCGGCGAGCTGCGGGCCGCCCCGGCAGGGCACCGCCGGTACGTGGATCGACAGCGGCAGTTCCTGGTCCACCAGATCGGGCCGGATCTTGCATTCGCCGCGCAGCGCGGTGCCGAACACCCGGCCGAGGGCGACCGCGAGCATCGATGACGCCGCGTACGGACGGTCGTTGACGTACTGCGAGAGGGCGAAAGCAATGGGTGACGGTGCACCACCGAACCGCCGACCACGCACCAGGTCGATCGGATCGACCTCGAGCAGAAGGGCGACGGTGCAACGAGTTTCGGTGGCCTCGGGATAGAAGACGTGCGCCCGGCCGACCGGCAGGTCGAAGCTCTGCGCCCGGCCGGGATGTTTGTGCAGTAGGTACCCGAGGTCGGTGGCGGTCGGCGCGGTGGAGGTGACGGTGAGGAACACCCGACCATTGTTCACGAACCGATCGGCCCCCGCGGGGTGGTTATCCGAAGCGGTCGCCGAAGTTCGGGAGGTCGCAGCCGACCGGCTCGCACTGACACCAGCAGTTGGCTACGCAGTACTTCACACACCGGGGACCACAACCGCAGGGCTCGTACTGTCGCGGCTCCGGCTTCACCCGATCCCACCAGTCCGGGCGTCGCCGGCGGAGGTGACGCGCCAAACGCAGTTCCAGTTCCGAGGAGTGGTCGCGCGGTCGGACGTCGTAGCGTCTGCGGCGTTCGTCGCGCCAGAAACGATGATGGAAGGTCAGTCGCGGCTTCGGTCGGTCCCGCCGCCAGCCACCGAGCGGCTCGTCGTCCCTGGTCGGGATCCATGCATCCAGGTGGGCGGCGTAGCGTCGCTCGCCGTGATTGCGGGCCGCGTCGGGCCGCATGGGTGCGACCGGGGCGCCGTTCCCGTCCACCACGATGATCCGCAGGCCCGCCTGGGCCAGTATCGCTTCGACGACGGCGATGGACACCGGGACGTTTGCCAGTTCGGCGCGGGCGACGGTGGCCCGGCTGACCCCGATCCGCTCGGCCATCTCCCGCTGGCTCAGGTCCGCCTCCCGGCGGGCCCGACGCAGGATGCCGGCACGGTCCCACCGACCGGCACCGTCCCAGCGAACAGCGCTGCCCAGGCCCGAACGCCCCCCGTTCGCCCCGGTCAACGGCCGGCCGGTCTGCTTGACCAGGGTGACCGATCGGTGATTGCCGACCGCTCCTGGTTCCGCTGGCTGACTGTTGCTCATCACTCCCCCTGTTCCACGTTTCGGGTCACCCTGACATCCGGCACCGACAGTGGCTTCGCGGCGCTGCTGACCGGGCGCCGGGCCGGGCGGGGCGGACCCCCGGGTCCCCCCTTTGGCAATGCTTCATATAGCGGAGCATTGCCAAAGGGGCTCGCGCAGCGCAGCCAGGAAGACCGGGGCGCTGACGCTCGGTGATCGGACGGCGGCCAGCTGCCGCGATCACGACAACCATGCGATCACGACAATCACGCGGTCCTCACCATCACGCGATCATCACAACCAGTCGGCGAACCGCCGACCGGACACCAGCTCGTAGGCCTGTAGATAGCGATCGCGGGTGGCCGCGATCACGGCGTCCGGCAACGCCGGTGGCGGCTCGTCGGACCGGCGGTCCCAGCCGGACTCCGGGGAGGTCAACCAGTCCCGCACATACTGCTTGTCGAAGGAAGGTTGCACTCGTCCGGAGCTGTAACCGTCGGCCGGCCAGTACCGCGACGAGTCCGGCGTCAGCACCTCGTCGGCCAACACCAGCGAACCTTCGGCATCGACGCCGAACTCGAGCTTGGTGTCCGCCAGGATCACTCCGCACCGCGCGGCGTGCTCGGCTCCCCGCCGGTACACCGACAGGGTCTGCGCGCTGAGCTGTTCGGCCCGGGCGGCACCGACCATCGAGACCACCGCTTCGAACGGGATGTTCTCGTCATGGGATCCCAGCTCGGCCTTCGCCGCCGGGGTGAAGATCGGCTCCGGCAACGGTGAGGACTCGACCAGCCCCGCTGGTAGCGGCACCCCACATACCGCGCCGGTCGCGGCATATTCGATCAACCCGGACCCGGTCAGATAGCCCCTGGCCACACACTCCACCGGCAGCATCGCCAACTGCCGCACCAGCATCGCCCGACCACGCACCGACTCCGGGATCCGGTCGTCATCGACCGACAGCACATGATTCGGTACCGGGTCACCTCCCGATGCGGCGTCGGCGAGCAACTCGAACCAGAACATGCTCATCGCCGTCAGCATCCGGCCTTTGTCCGGGATGGGCGTCGGCAGCACGTGGTCGAAGGCGCTGATCCGATCGGAGGCCACGAACAGCAGGGTGGCGTCATCAACCCGGTAGATCTCCCGCACCTTGCCGGAGGCAAGGTGCGGATAGCCGGCCAGCTCGACCGGCGACTGCCCGGTCGATGATTCCGACGAACGACTCACGAACGATCCAACCCGCGACGGCGCAACAGCGGCACGATGTCCGGCGCATGTCCGACCACGTCGCTGAATGCGGCCACCGGATCTTTCGATCCGCCGACACTCAACAGCTTGCGGCGGAAGGTGTCTCCATTGTCCCGGGTGAGTCCGCCGTTCGCCTTGAACCACTCGACGGTGTCGGCGTCCAGCACCTCGGACCAGATGTAGGAGTAGTAACCGGCGGAGTAGTCGTCGTCGCCGGAGAACACGTGCTGGAAGTAGGTGGTGCGATACCGCGGCGGGATCAGATCGCTGGCCACACCAGCATCTTCCAGCGCTCTGGCCTCGAAATCGGCGGCGTCGTCGACCAGCTCGCCGGGCGCCAACCGATGCCACGCCTGGTCCAACAGGGTCGCCCCCAGGTACTCCGCCGTCCGGAAACCCTCGCCCCACAGCTCGGCGGCCTTGATCGCCTCCACCTGCTCGATGGGCAGCTTCTCGCCGGTCTCGTGATGCATCGCGTAGTTGTCCAGGATCTCCGGCCAGTGTGCCCACATCTCGTTCACCTGGCTCGGGAACTCGACGAAGTCGCGGGGCACGCTGGTGCCGGACAACCGCGGATAGGTCACCCGGGAGAACAGCCCGTGCAACGCGTGTCCGAACTCGTGGAACAGCGTGCGCACTTCGTCCAGGGTGAGCAGTGTCGGCTGCCCGTCCGGAGCCTGCGGGATGTTCAGATTGTTGATCACCACCGGCTTTTCGTCATGCAGGTCGTTCTGCTCGACGAAGCTGCTCATCCACGCGCCACCCCGCTTCGTGTCCCGGGTGAAATAGTCGCCGAGGTACAACCCGATCGCCTCCCCCTCGGCGCCGAACACCTCCCAGACCCGCACCTCGGGGTGATAGGCCGACAGGTCGTCCCGCAGGGTGAAGGTGATCCCGTAGAGCTTCTCGGCGGCGAAGAACACGCCGTCGCGCAACACCCGGTCGAGCTCGAAATAGGGCCGCAGCGCTGCGGTGTCGACCTGAAACCGCTCGGCGGAGACCCGATCGGAGTAGAACGCCCAGTCCCACGGTTCCAGGGAAAGCCCGTCACGCTCGGCGAACTCGGCCAGCACGGCCGCCTCGTTCTGCGCGTTGGCCATCGCCGGCGCCACCAGCCGGCCGAGCATCTCGTCCACCGCCGCGGATGTCTTGGCCGTCTGATCGGCCACCATCCGGTCCGCATGGGTGGCGAACCCGAGCAACTGTGCTGCCTCCGCCCGCAGCTGGGCGATCTGGGTGGCAATCGGTGCATTGTCGTACTCGCCGGCAGCGGCCCGGTTCACCGACGCCTCGTACAACTGGGATCGGACGTCACGATCGGTCAGGCTGGCCAGCAACGGTTGTGATGACGGCAGGATCAGGGTGATCAGGTACTTGCCGTCTTCGCCGCGCTTCTGGGCCGCCGCCTTCGCCGCCGCCACCGCGTCCGGGCTGGCACCTGCCATCTGGTCGACCGAGTCCAGCAGCAGTGCACTGGCCTCGGTGTCCTTCAGCAGGTTCTGGGTGAACTGGGTGGCCAGGCCGGCGATCTGCTGGTTGAGACCCCGCAGCCGTTCTCGCCCGGCATCGTCGAGTCGGGCGCCGGCCAACACGAAATCGGTGTGATAGCGCTCCACCAGGGCGATCTGCTCGTCGCCGAGGGTGCTGCCGTCGGCGGCCGGCTGATGACGGGCCGCGTGCACCGCGTCGAGGCGGGCGAACAGGCCGGGGTTCAACCTGATGGCGTCGGTGTGGGCGGCGAACCGAGGGGCGAACTCCGACTCCAACGCCTGCATGTCGTCGGTGGAATCCGACGACGACAGGTTGAAGAACACTGCCAGCACCCGGTTCAGCAGCCGGCCGGCGTCCTCCATCGCGACGACGGTGTTGTCAAACGTCGGCGGCTCGGAATGCTCGGCAATGGATTCGATCTCGGCCAGATGTTCGGCAGCACCGGCGTCGAAGGCCGGTCGATAGTGCTCGATCCGGATGTCGTCGAAGCGGGGCAGACCGTACGGCCGATCGGAGGCGGCGGCGAACGGATTGTCGGTGGGGAGCTGGATCGCAGCATTCATGTCGACCAGTCCATCACATCGGAATTCGGTCGACGCCGGCCGGCCGCGGCCCTAGCCTGCTGGGCGATGGACGACCTCGATAGAAGGGAGACCCGTGGCCACTGACCGCACCGAGATGGTCTGACCCTCAGGGGACGGACGCCTCCAGTAATGGAGTCGGTGACGTGGAGAAGACACCTACCGGTGGCACCGGTGGCGTGCGCCGCACCCAGCGGTAGCGCCACGGGTGACAGTGGCCGGGGAACCCGGTCGTGGTCCGGATCCGGGTGCAGCCACCGAGTGCTGCACCGGTGAAGCAGGAACTGGAAGTAATCGCCGATCGCGGCGGTGAATCGCGTCCCTCTCTCCGCACAGCCCGAGAGCCCGCTCCGGCGGCTGAGAACGAACGGATCCCTGCACCTCGCATGTCGATCCTTCGACTGCGCGGAGCAGACCATCTCCAGACGAACATCACGATCCGCCGAGAACACCCCATTCAGCTGCGGCCACTGCGGGGCCACGGTGCCACCTCTGGTGTCCGGCAGTTTCCGCAATCACTGTCCGCACTGCCTGTGGTCGCGGCATGTCGATGATCAGCCTGGCGACCGGGCCGCCGACTGCGGCGGACCCATGCGTCCGGTCCGTATCGAGCATCGCAGCGGCAAGGGCATGGTCCTGGTGCACTGCTGCGAGTGGTGTGGGCACCGTTCGGTGAACCGGGTTGCGGTCGACGACCCCGCCCAGCCCGACGCGGCGGACGCCCTCGGCAGCATCATGATGCGGTGAGCGGTTCGGCGGTTGCGTATTACCGTGGTCGTTACCGCCGTGGCTCTTACCGCCGTGGCGGTTACCGCCGTGGCCTGGCGGAGCACCAACCGGCCGCCGAGCTGCTGAGGGTTGGATCGACCGGATCGATGATGCTACCGATCGCCCGACGACAGATCCGGCAGCGCCGCCTGCAACTCGGCGAGCCAGACAGCGGCTGTCGAATCGGACGGGGCCCGCCAGTCGCCGCGGGGTGAGAGTGCCCCGCCGGCAACGACTTTCGGACCGTTGGGCAGTGCTGATCGTTTGAACTGGCTGAACCCGAAGAACCGCCGGATGAACACGTCGAGCCAGCGGTGGATCTCCGGCAGCTGATAGCCGACTCGGCGGTCGGCCGGCATGCCGGTCGGCCAGTCACCTGCCTCGACATCGGCCCAGGCGTGCCAGGCCAGAAACGCGATCTTCGATGGCCGGAAACCGTAGCGCAGCACGTAGTACAAGGTGAAGTCCTGCAGTGCATACGGCCCGATCGATGCCTCGGTGCTCTGTGGCTGCTCGCCGTCCCGGGTCGGCACCAGCTCGGGGGTGATCTCGGTGTCCAGGATGGTCTGCAGCACCTCACCGACGTCGACGGCGAACAACTCCTCGGCGATCACCCAGCGGATCAGGTGCTGGATCAGGGTTTTGGGCACCCCGGAGTTGACGGCGTAGTGCGACATCTGGTCACCGACACCGTAGGTGCACCAGCCCAACGCCAACTCCGACAGGTCGCCGGTGCCGAGCACGATGCCGCTGCGGTGATTGGCGATCCGGAACAGGTAGTCGGTGCGCAGCCCGGCCTGGACGTTCTCGAAGGTGACGTCGTACTCCGGCTCACCGGCGGCGAACGGATGGTCGAGGTCCCCGAGCATTTGCCGGGCGGCCGGCCGGATGTCGATCTCGTCGAACGTCACTCCCAGTGCCGTCGCCAGCGTCGTGGCATTGGACTTGGTGTGCTGGCTGGTGGCGAAGCCGGGCAGGGTGTATGCCAGGATGTCGGACCGCGGGCGGCCCAGTCGGTCCATCGCCCGGGCGGCGACGATCAACGCATGGGTGGAGTCGAGACCACCGGACACGCCGATCACCACCTTCGGCGTGCCGATCGAGGTGAGTCGACGTTCCAAGCCGGACACCTGGATGTTGTAGGCCTCGTAGCAGTCCAGCGCCAGCCGGTCGGAATCGTTGGGCACGAACGGATACCGATCGGTTGGCCGCCGCAGACCGATATCACCGGAAGGCGGGTTCACGCTGAATTCAATCGTCCGGAATCCGCCGACGCGGCCGGCGAAACTGCGCCGGTTGTCGTCGAACGTGCCCTGTCGCAACCGATCCTGCCGCAGCCGATCCAGGTCGATGTCCACCAGGCAGGCCCGCGGGCCGTCCGGGAATCGCTCGGTCTGGCCCAGCAGCTCGCCGTTCTCATAGATCATCGTCTGTCCGTCCCAGGACAGGTCGGTGGTCGATTCCCCTTGTCCGGCAGCGGCATAGACGTAGCCGGCCAGACATCGGGATGACGCCGAGCGACACAGCAGGCGGCGGTCCTCGGCCCGGGAGACGGTGATCGGACTGCCCGACATGTTCAACAGCACGGTGGCGCCGGCCAGGGCCGCCTCCGCGCTGGGCGGGATCGGCACCCAGAGGTCTTCGCACACCTCGGCATGCACCACCAGCCCGGGCAGGTCGGTGGCCGCGAACAGCAGATCGGGACCGAACGGCACCGCCGGCGCACCGGCAAGGGTGATCCACTCGCCGCGTTGATCGTCGCCGGGGGCGAAGTGCCGACGCTCGTAGAATTCCCGGTAGTTCGGCAGGTACGACTTCGGCGCCACCCCAAGGATCTCACCGCGATGGATGACGACCGCGCAGTTGTACAGCCGGTTCCGGTGTCGCAGTGGCGCGCCGACCACCAGCAGCGGTCGCAGCTGCGCCGACTCTTCGGCGATCCGCAACAGCGCCGCCAGCACTTCGTCGAGCAGCGGATCCTGCATCAACAGATCGTCGATGGCATAGCCGGTCAATCCCAGTTCGGGAAAGACCGCCACCGCGACCCCGTCCTGGTGCAGTGACCGGGCCTGCTCGATGATCCGGCCAGCATTGGTCGACGGGTCGGCGATGGCCACCGGCACCGTGCAGGCCGCAACCCGGGCGAACCCGTGCGCATAGGCGGAATAGAAATCCATGACATCCATGAGTCTGCCAGCACCGGGCCGGACCGGCGATGCAGGGCGTCCGGCCTGCCGCCGGCGCACGCTGAATCGGTACGGACGGCCGACCCACTTCCCCCCAGCGCCGTTCGGTGCTGTAGTGAGCCGATCAAGTAATCGTTTTCTCGACCTGCCAGGCCGCCCGTCCCCCAGATCCGGAGTCGATGATGAGTCCAGAGCACCCATTGATGTCCCGAAAGACGTTCCTCCGAGGCGCTCTCGGCGCCGTCGCCGGGTCCGGTCTGGCGACAACGCTGGGTAGCACCCCAGCCGCCGCAGCGGTCCCGGCGGTCACCAAGATCAAGAACCTGGCCGGTACCGGTGCGAATGCCGGATACGGCGTCGGCGCAACGGATCTCGGTATCCCGGCGCGCTGCCCCGACGGTCGCACGCTGTACGTGTTCGGCGACACCTGGACCGACACTGTCGGCGGCAGCAACTGGCGGTCGCCGGTCGCCCTGTGGTCTACCACCACCAACTTGGCCGCCGGCGTCACCTTCTCCGGTGCGGTGGGTGGCGCGGTGGCCCAGCAGCTCTGGTATTACCCGCACGACAACTACTACCAAACCGTCATCCCGTCCGACGTGATCACCATCGGCGGCACCATGTACCTGCACGCCATCGTCAACGGCCCGACCTTCGGCACCGTCCGCTGGACCGAGATTTGGAAGTCCACCGATTCCGGCGCCAGCTGGCAGAACACCGGCGCCCGGTTCGATACCGCCAAGGACGGCGGCATGTTCCAGCTGATCAGCTGGGGTCAAGGCAACGACGGGTTCGTCTATGTGGTGTCCACCGGATTTCAGCGCGACAAGGGCTTCGTGCTGAACCGGGTCCCGGAAGGCCAGATCGCCACCCCGTCGGCCTACCAGGGCTGGGGCTGGAACGGCAGCAACTGGGGCTGGGGACGGCCGGCGTCGGTGATCCTCGGCGGCCAGTTCGGCGAGCTGTGTCTGCGGCCGCTCGGCGGAAAATGGCTGCTCACCTACTTCGACGCCGGCAACTACCGGATCGATGCGATGGTGCTCAACACACCGACCGACAACCTGGTGACCGCCCCGAAGACCACGCTGATCTACGGTGGCAGCTGGGGTCAGGAGAACAACAACCATGTCGCTCAGCTGTACGGCGGCTACGTCATCCCCGGTTCCACCCTGCAGGACCTGCATCTCACGGTGAGCCAGTGGAACACCACTGCCGGCGCCAGCAACATCCCGTACCACGCGATGCAGTTCCGGGTGCAAGGCCTGGTCTGAGCCGGGGCACTCCGGGGGGAAGATGGCGGCATGCGGACCCAGACCATCACCGGCGAGATGATCCGGCTCGGACAACTACTGAAGCTGGCCGGCGCCGTCGATGTCGGCGCCGACGTCCGGCCACTGCTGGCCGACGGGCTGGTGACCGTCAACGGCGAGGTGGAGACCCGGCGCGGGCGTCAACTGTTCCGCGGTGACGTGGTCACCCTGGACAACATCTCGGTGCGGATCGAATGACGCTGCACCTGGCAACGCCTCGCCACCCAGGAAGGTGCGACATGAAGCTGCTTCTCACATCCGCCGGCATCAAGAACGAGGCCATTCACGACAGGCTGGTCGACCTGCTGGGCAAGCCAATCGGCGAGTGCGACGCCCTCTGCATCCCAACCGCGGGGTATGGGCACCCCATGGCCGGTCCGACGAAGGCGTGGGATTTCATCAGCGGACGCGAGCCCCGATGCCCGATGACCGAGCTGGGGTGGAAGTCCATGGGAGTGCTGGAGCTCACCGCGCTGCCCAGCATCGGCGACGATCGCTGGATCACCTGGGTCCGAGAGGCGGACGTGCTACTGGTGAACGGCGGCGACGCCCTGTACCTGGCCCACTGGATGCGGGAATCCGGACTGGCCGACCTCGTCCCGTCACTGCATGACACGGTCTGGGTGGGTCTGAGCGCCGGCAGCATGGTGATGACGCCGCGCATCGGGAAGGCATTCGTCCAGTGGCAGGCTCTCACCGGCGGCGACGAGACGTTGGGGGTGGTCGACTTCTCGATCTTCCCGCACTTGGGCCACCCGGAGCTGCCCGAGAACACCCTGGAGAACGCCCAGCGCTGGGCGGCGACGATCCAGGGACCGGCGTATGCGATCGATGACGACACAGCGATCTCGGTGGTCGACGGTGCCATCGACGTCGTATCTGAAGGACACTGGAAACTGCTCACCCCCTCGGCACCATGACCGTCCGAGGTCCCTCGTCAGGGGACGAGCAACACCCTGCCGAGCCTGTCCCGATCCTCCAGCAGCGCATGGGCTTTCGCGGCCTCGGTGAGCGCCAAGGTAGCCTGCACAGCGGTTCGTAGCCGCCCGGACGAGACGTGCTCGGCCACCCCGTCATCTCGCTCCTGGCGGTGTCCGGGCGGGCGTTCTGGAACGCCATGATGCCGAACCCGATCACCGACTTCAGTCCAAAGATGCTCCGAGACGGCAGCACCGGAAGCTCGCCGCTCGCCGCGCCGTAGACCACCATCTGACCGAGCGGCGCCAACAGGTCGAGGCCTGTTGCGGTCACGTCGCCGCCGATGCTGTCGAGGATGACGTCCACCCCCGATGGGGCGATCGTGCTGACTTGGTCCGCCCAGTCCTAGTCGCACCGGGCGCGAATCGAGCACGCAGCAAGACACACTGGCCCCGGACAATCGCAGCAATGGGACGTCAACTGAGCGATCCCCTACCTGCCACTCAGGAATTTCACCAGCGTCCCGGCGAGCGCCTGTGGGGCTTCTTCGGCCATGTGGTGACCCGAGGGGATCTTGACGCCGGTGACGTCGTCGGCCCAGGTTCGCCAGATCTGGAGGGGGTCGCCGAAGAGTTGTTCGAGATCGTCGAACTCCGACCAGGCAATCAGCGTCGGCAGGGCGAGCCGGGCGCCGCCGGCGCGATCGTGGCGTTCGTTCTCGGCGTCGATGGTCAGGCCGGCGCGGTAGTCCTCGAGCATGGCTCGGACCACAGCCGGGTTCCGGATCGCGGCGCGCCATTCGGCGTGGTTCTCGATACCCATGGCATCGGGGTCGCCGCGGTACCAGGCGTCCGGGTCGGCGTTGATGACCCGTTCGGGGGTGTCAGGCTGCGCGAAGAAGAACCAGTGCCACCACTGGGTGGCGAACTCCGAGCTCATTCGTTCCAGGTGTTCGATGATCGGGATGCAGTCCAACAGCGCCAGCCGGGTCACCACGTCCGGTCGGTCCAGGGCCATCCTGAACGCGACGTAACTGCCCCGGTCGTGTCCGACCACGGCGAACTTGCTGTGGCCCAGCTGTTCCATGACGGCGACCATGTCACCGGCCATCGCACGCTTGGAATGCGCGGCGTGGTCGGCGGACGGCGGCGGTCCTGACGATCTGCCGTAGCCGCGTAGATCCGGGCACACCACGCTGAAGCCCTCGTCGACGAGCTGCGGGGCCACCCTGTGCCAGGTGCCCGATGTTCTGGGGTGCCCGTGCAGCAGCAGCACCGCGGGGCCATGACCGCTGCTGCGAGTGAAGATGCGGGCGTCGCCGGTGTCGACCAGGTGCTCGGTGAAGCCGTGGAAGTAGCCGTGGTCCTGCTGACCGGAGTCGCTCACGATGCGATCCTCGCTGCGGGTTTGCGGAAGGCCATGTGTTGATCTTCCTTTACTAATCCGACTGGCTGCCCGTGGACTACAGGATCGATGGTGGCGAGTACCCGGCGGCATCCGGGAACTTGTCCGTCACCGCGGCGATCTGGGCCAGCACCGCATCGACCTGTGCGCGGGCATTTCCGGTGAAGGACAACGAATCTGCCAGCAGCCCGTCCAACTGCGAGCGGTCCAGCGGAAGTCGCTCATCGGCCGCCAGCCGGTCTAACAGATCGTTCTCCAGCAGACCTTCCTCGCGCATCGCCAGCCCGACGGCCACCGCGTGTTCCTTGATCGCCTGGTAGGCGGTCTCCCGGCCGACACCGGCTCGGACCGCGGCCATCAGCACCCTGGTGGTGCCAAGGAACGGCAGGCACCGCTGCAACTCCCGCTCGATCACCGCCGGATAGGCACCGAAGCCGTCGAGCACCGTCAGGAAGGTGGCGAGCAATCCGTCGATGGCGTAGAACGCATCGGGCAGCGCCACCCGGCGGACGACGCTGCAGAACACGTCGCCCTCGTTCCACTGGGCGCCGGCCAGTTCACCGGTCATCGACGCATAGCCGCGCAGGATCACCGCCAGTCCGCACACCCGCTCACAGGACCGGGCATTCATCTTGTGTGGCATCGCCGATGAGCCGACCTGGCCGGGTAAGAATCCTTCGGTGGCCAGCTCAGCGCCGGCCATCAACCGGATGGTGTTGGCCAGTGAGGTCGGCCCGGCAGCGAGCTGCACCAGCGCGGACACCACGTCGTAGTCCAGCGACCGCGGGTACACCTGGCCGACGGAGGTGAGCACCCGATCGGTGCCCGACACCTGCTGCACCACGGCTGTTTCCAGCTCGGCGACGGCCTCCGGGGTACCCAGCAGGTCCAGCATGTCCTGGGCAGTGCCGACCGGGCCTTTGATGCCGCGCAACGGATATCGGTCCAGCAGCTCGGAGATCCGGTGATGAGCCTGCAGCACCTCGTCGGCGGCCGACGCGAATCGCTTGCCCAACGTGGTGGCCTGCGCCGGCACGTTGTGCGAACGGCCGGCCATCACCAGCTCGGCGTACTCAGCGGCCCGCCGTCCCAGTCGATCCAACAGGGCGACCGTGCGGTCCCGGATCAGCTCGAGACTCTGCAGGATTTGCGCTTGCTCGACGTTCTCGGTGAGGTCGCGGCTGGTCATCCCGCGATGGATCAGCTGGTGGCCGGCCAGCGCATTGAACTCCTCGATCCGCGCCTTCACGTCATGCTTGGTGATCTGCTCGCGGGCGGCGATCGAGCCGAGGTCAACCGCGTCGACAACCCGTTGGTAGTCGGCAACCGCGGCCGGGTCGGTGGCCAGCGCGGCCGCCTGAGCCCGGAGCACCGCCAACCACAGTCGGCGCTCGGCGATGATCTTGTTGTCCGCGGACCATATCGCTCGCATCTCGCCGGAGGCGTACCGCTGGGCCAGAACGTTGCTGGCGATGGTCTCGAACGTCACCGCACCAGTATCGCAGCCGGTCAGCGGATGATCGAGCCGACGACCTTGGCGAACGAGATCAGGCTGGCCTGGCCCAACTTCAGCCCGGTGGACGCACCGACCTTGATCTGCCGCCCACCCTGGTACAGCCAGACGAACGTGAGCTCGCCGCTCTGCCCAACGTAGCTGCCGGCACCGATCCGGCGACAGTGCTCCGCAGCGCAATCGCCGGCGGTAGCCGCGGCGACCACCTCTACGGTGACGCTGCCGCGAATCCCGTTCGCCGCTGGGAACACCCCGCCGGCAACCCGGGAAGGCAGACAGCTGCTGCTCAGCACCCGATGGCGACCGACGACACCGGCTCCGAAGACTGTGGTCGCCGCCCGGTCCACCGAGGCCGGCAATTCCGGCCACCTGCAGCCGGTGGCTGACCGATTTCCGTCCGTCGCACTGGCGGCGGCGGAACCGCCGGAGCTCGACGTGGCCGACGCTTCCTCCTGCGATTGGGTCCGACTGTTTGGTGACGCAGCCTCGGGCGGCGTTTTCGCCCGGGTCGGCGAGCCTGATGACCCGGCCGACGCCCTGGACCCCGGCGGAGCCGCAGCCGCCGAACCAGAAGAATTGCCGCCGCTGTCCGACCCCGAACCGCTCGCGGCTCGGGCCGAATCACCGGGCGCCTCCGGAGCGGGCCCCGATTCCGGTGCGTCCTGTGCGGAAGCCGCAGCGGTGGACTGGCCGGCCGCCCCGGCCGGGGAATCAGCGCCGGTCTGGCTGGTGTTGCCGGAATTCAGGGCGATCGGCACCCCGATGGCGACCACCGCAGCGACCGCAGCGGCGGTCAGCAGGCCGGTGCGGATGTTCCGGCGTCGGCGGCGGGCGCCGACTTCGTCGCCGGACCAGACCGGGGACGCACCGGCCGGCGCCGACCGGCGGCGGGTCCGATCAACGAAACCCGGCGGCCCCGACTGCCCTGACGCTCCGGACGGGCCGGCCGAATCGGCGGGTGTCGGCAGGCCGACCACCGGCCGGCGCCGATCGGTATCCGGATCGTGCTCGACGGCAGGCTGGTCTCCATTCCGGGCGGCCGCCAGGATCGAGGCAACGGTCATCCGGGACGGCGGTGGAGTCGCCACGTCAGCGGCGAACAGGCCGCGGAGGAATCGCTGGTCGTTCTCGGTGATGTCCTCATCCTGCTGGTCGCCGCGGATGTCCGCGCCGAACAATGCCCGGAGTTCGTCGTCGTCGAGACCGCCGGCCGGATCTCCGTCGTGGTTGCCTAGCTGGTCGTCGTCCTTCATCGCCTGTCACCTCCTTCCCGGTCCTGCGGGTGGCCGTCATCGGTACTGCCGATCGATCCCGCTCCGAACGCCGCCAGGCCTTCCGGACCGAGCGCCGCCTTCAACGCCTGCAGACCGCGAGCGGTCTGCGACTTCACATTCCCCTGCGAACATCCCAGTGCGGTTGCCGCTGCTGCCACATCCATTCCCTCGTAGAAGCGGAGCACCAACACTGCCCGTTGACCCTGTGGAACCAGTGCCAATGCCTGCTGCATCAGCTGCCGGTCCACCACCGCGCCGGACAGGTCGCCGGCCTCGCCGGGTCCGCTGGTCCCACCGAAGCCGACCGGCGCGACCGTCCCGGCCCGCTCCGGCAGTTCCTCCGTCGATGTCTCCCGTCGCCAGGGGCGTCGGGTTTCATCGATGGTCGCCCGGACCAGGCAGGATCGCACGAAGGAGTCCAACGCGCCGCGGTCGCGGACCGTGCCCCAGGCGCCGTACAACTTGACGAACGCCGTCTGGGTGAGGTCCTCGGCCTTGTGCCAGTCCCGGCACAGCAAGTACGCCGTTCGGCGGACATGCTCGCGCCGAGCCGTGACGTAGGCAGTGAATTCCGCCTCCTCTTCGGGCCCCACTCGGGTGTCCTCCTGCCCCTGGTTGATGGACGGAACCTAACGCTTCGCGGGTTGCATCGGGCCCCGAACTCGCGGAACCCGCAAGAACGGCCGGCTCGCTGTCCCGAATCCGTCTCCAGATTGACCCCAGCCCGGCAAACCGGCCCGCCGGAGCCATCTGGAGACGGAAAAAGGACACGGGCTGCCAGTCAGCGGCCGACCACCCGCCGAGTTGCCCCGCCCTGGTGCCCCGCCGCAGCGACGGACAGCCCGATGCCCCACGATTCAGCGGTGACGAGTACCCGGTCGGCGACGATGGCCCTGCTGGGGCTGCTGGCCGTGTCGGCGACCTGGGGGTCCAGCTTCCCCCTCACCAAGGTGGTGCTGGAGCAGGTGAGCACGCCGGATTTCCTGGCGGTCCGATTCACCCTGGCCGCCGTGGTGATGGCGGCACTGTTCCACCGCTCAGTGCGAGCGCTGCCCCGGTCGGTGCTGGGCAAGGGGGCGATTCTCGGCGGCCTGTACGGGACCGGCCAACTCGTTCAGACTCTAGGGCTGCAATACACACCGGCGGCCATCTCCGGATTCATCACCGGGCTGTATGTCGTGCTCACCCCGATCTGCGCTGCGGTGCTGTTGCGGACCGCAGTCGGCACCCGGGTCTGGATCGGCACAGCGCTGGCCGCGGTCGGTCTCGGGTTCCTGGCGCTGAACGACTCGTTGTCGATCGGCATCGGCGAGTCGCTCACGGCGGCATCGGCGCTGATCTACGCGCTGCACATCGTCGGCTTGTCGGCCTGGTCCCGATCGGAACAGGCGCTCGGGCTGGCGGTGGTGCAGATCGCGGTGACGGCGCTGGTGTCGCTCGTAGCCGCGGTGCCGGACGGCATTGAACTGCCGCATACCCCCGGCGTCTGGCTCGCCGTGATCTACATGGCGTTGGTGTCCGGGGCGCTGGCGATGATCGTCCAGTCGTGGGCGCAGGCGCACCTGGCGCCGAGCAGAGCGGCCATCATCATGTCGACCGAGCCGTTGTGGGCCACCGTGTTCGCGGTCAGCTTCTTCGATGAGCAGCTGACGATGCGGATCGTGATCGGCGGGATCGCCATCCTGACAGCCATGCTGCTGGTCGAACTGCGTCCGCGGCGACGAGCATCCGCACCCGGCGACCGGCCCGATCCGCGGCCGGAAGACCTGCCGAAACTCGCTGCCTGACAACCGGTCTCGGACGGCGAGCGCGGGCCGGGATCGACGACCGGGGCCGGCCGCCTCTGAAATCAGAGTGCCCCCTTGTCGGGGTGGTCGCCACCGCCCGCACGCTCCCCGCTCAGTGCAGGTTGACCTGCCAGATGGGATCGTGTGACGGCTGCTCGGAGCCGGCCGCCGGTTCCACCGTGACGGCGACCGACTGGTCGCCCTGGTGGATCTGCAGCGGCATCACCACGCCATTGAGGTTGTTCACCATGCCGAGCGACTTCGCCGCCTTGTTGCCGTCGATCAGCCACATCTGGTAGCCCTCGCCCGCGCCGGGGGCGGCCATCGCCGGCAGGTTCAACAGCACGGCGCCGCAGCTGTCGGAGCGGGTGAGCGAACCGCCGTCACCGACATTCGGGGTCAACTTGGTCGCGGCCGGATCGGCGACAACACACTGGGACAACTCACTGGCGGTAGGCGGAGTGGTGTTTCCGGCCTTGATGCCCCAGATGAGTCCGCCACCGATCAGCACCACAGCGGCGGCGGCGGCCAGCCAGCCGGTAGGCCGGCGAATCCATGATCGCCGACGGGACGGCGCCGAGCCGATCGCGATGACGTCGGTGGCCGGGGTATCGGTGGTCGCTGCGCCGGTGGACTGCCCGTCCGAGCTGCGATGCCGGCCGACCGGGATGCCCATTTCCGGCGGCAGCTGCGGGGTACGGGCTGCGGCATTCAGCACCCACACCCGCAGGCGGGCCGGAGGCCGGATCGCTTCGGCAGCGCCGAGCATGGCGGCGGTCGCCTGCAGGCCGCGATACTCCTCGGCGCAGGTCTCGCAGTGCGCCAAATGGTCCGCGAAACGCTCCGCCTCTTCGGCCGGCAGCGCATCGAGTGCCATCGCGCCGGTGGACAGGTGCAGGTCGGCGGGGTCGATGATCGTCATGCCGTCACCCCCAAGCAGTCGCGTAGCCGGATGAGTCCGTCACGTAGGCGGGTCTTGATCGTCGGCAGCGGCGATCCGAGTAGCTGGGCCACTTCGGCGTAGGTGTAGCCGCTGTAATAGGCGAGCCCGACCGATTCGCGCTGCAGCTCGGTCAGGGTACTCAGGCAGCGCCGGACGGCCTGGCGTTCGAAAGAGGCCTCCACCGCTTCGGTGACGGTGTCGTGGTCACGTTCCACCGAGGCATGCGCCACCTTGGAATCCCGGACGATCGATGCCTGTGACGAACGCACCCGGTCGACAGCCCTGGCATGTGTCAGGGTGAGAATCCAGGAAGTGGCCGAACCCTTGTTCGGGTCGAACCGGCTGGCCCGCCGCCAGACCTCGAGAAAGACTTCCTGGGCGACGTCCTCCGCCTGGGCCGGATCGCGGACCACCCGTCGGGCCAGGCCGAAGACCCTGGCACCGAAAGCGTCGTAGAGCGCGGCAAATGCCGATTCGTCGCCGCGGGCGGTGCGAACCAACAGATCTTCCGGGGAGGCCGATTCGTCGCCACTGCCGGTTTCCGGCACGAGCGACAACGGCGGAGTGGTCATCGGTCGATCCTCCCTGATCCAACCGACTCTGTCGGTTGCTGTCGGAGATTCGCAGCCGGGGGCCGAACGGATGGGTCGAATCGCCCACACCACCCCCGTACGGGTGACGAGGAGAACCGGTGTCGATCGGCGTCACAGTTCCGTAATGCCGGTGCCGGCCCGTTTGCTGCCTGCACCGGGTATTCGGAGCGCACACTGGAGCGGATTTCCCCTTCCACTGCAGGTCGACCCGAAGAAAGCACATGACCTCCGACATCACCGCACCGCAGCAACCGGTGCCGGACACCACCGACCCCCGCGGCCGACCGGGCCGCCCATGGCGCGCTGCGCTGCTCGGGGTGGTCGCGGTGGCCGTGACGATCACCGTCGCCGAACTGCTGGCGGCGCTGGCAACCTGGTTCGACTGGCTGTCCAGCTCCGCATCGCCGGTGTTCTCACTGGGCGGGGCGGTCATCGACATCAGCCCAGGGTCAGTGGTCGAGTGGGCCAAGGAAACCCTGGGCGCACCGGGCGACAAGATCTTCCTCGGCGCCGGGATCGTGGTGGTGATGGTGCTGGCCGGAGCGTTGGTCGGCATCATCGGCCGCCGCCGGCCCTGGATCGCGGTCGGGTTGGCGGTGCTGCTGGCGGCCGTCGCCGGAGTCGCCATCATCACCCGGCGGGATGCCGGCATCGCCGAGCTGCTGCCGCTGGCGATCGGCAGCTTCACCGGCTGCCGGCTGCTGCTGTCCGCGTTCCGTCCGCCGGTGGTGAACGGTCGGTCCGCCGGCTCCGGAGCGATTCGGCCGGTGACGCCGAGTGCGGACCGACCCGACAGTGTCACCGAACGGCGAAGGCTGTTGCGGCTGGCCGGCTTCGGTGCCCTCGGCGCGGTCCTGGCCGGCACCTTGTCCCGGTTGGTGCCGTCCGACGCCGCCACCGCGGCCTCCCGGGCGAACGTCAAGCTGCCTACTGCCGCCCGGCAGACTGCTGCCGGCACCACTGCCGGCACCACTGCCGGCACCACTGCCGGCACTACTGCGGGCACCACTGCCGGCACCAGCTCAGCATCGTCGGGCAGTTCAGCGGCGGCCAGCGCCACCACTTCGGCCGGGACCACCGCGTCCAGCGTTGCCGGCTCCGGTACCGCACCGGCCGGCGGTGCGCAGACTCTGGACACGGTGCCGGGAATCAGCAGCTACCTCACCCCGAATGCCGACTTCTATCGCATCGACACCGCCTTCGACGTGCCGAAACTGACCACCGCCGGCTGGAAACTGCGGATCCACGGGATGGTCGACCACCCGATGGAAATCAGCTTCGACCAACTGCAGGCACGCGCGCAGATCGAGCGGACCATCACCCTGACCTGCGTCTCCAATCCGCGCGGCGGCGACCTGATCGGCAACGCCACCTGGATCGGCAGCCGAATCGCCGAGTTGCTGGCCGAGGCGAAGCCGCAGGCAGGCGCCGATTGTGTGTTGTCCACCGATGTCAAGGGCTTCACCTGCTCGACGCCGCTGGAGGCGCTCACCGACGACCGGGACGCCATCCTGGCGATCGGGATGAACGGCGAGCCGTTGCCGGTGGAGCACGGCTTCCCGGTCCGGATGGTGGTCCCCGGGCTGTACGGCTACGTGTCGGCAACCAAATGGGTGGTCGACTGGCAGGTCACCCGGTTCTCCGACGTGTCCGCATATTGGACCGGGCTCGGCTGGTCCGATCATGGTCCGATCAAGACCTCGTCCAGGATCGACGTGCCCACCGATTCCGCTCCGGCCGGCACCATCGGAGTCGCCGGGGTGGCCTGGGCGCAGCACCGCGGCATCAAGACAGTGCAGGTGCAGGTCGATGACGGGCCGTGGGCCGACGCCGAACTTTCCCGACCGATCTCCCAGGACACCTGGGTGCAATGGGTCTACCAATGGAAGGCCACTCCCGGGAAGCACACCCTGCGATGCCGCGCCGTTGACGGCACCGGGATGGTGCAGATCGCCAAGGACTCCGACGTGTTGCCCGACGGCGCCACCGGCTATCACCAACGCGCCATTACCGTGACCGCCTGATCCGGTCCGTATCGCACCTCCAGCTCAATTGCTTGTGTTGATACAATAGTTGTATGAGCACAAGCAGTCCGGTACTCCCGCCGGCGATCAGCCGCCGCCGACGAATGCTGATTCTGGCCATCTGCTGCCTGAGTCTGGTGATCGTCGGCATGGACGTCACCATCGTCAACCTCGCCCTGCCGGCCATCCGCGCCGACCTGCAGGCGTCGGTGTCCGGATTGCAATGGATCATCGACGCCTACACGGTGGTGCTGGCCAGCCTGTTGATCCTGTCCGGCTCGACCGCAGATCGGCTCGGCCGGCGCCGGACGTTCCAGCTGGGGCTGGTGCTGTTCACCCTCGGGTCACTGCTCTGCAGCGTCGCACCCGGGCTCGGCTGGCTGGTCGCCTTCCGGATGCTGCAGGCCGTCGGTGGCTCGATGCTGAACCCGGTGGCGATGTCGATCATCACCATTGTGTTCACCGATCCGGTCGAGCGGGCCAGGGCGATCGGGATCTTCGGCGGAGTCATCGGGATCAGCCTCGGCGTCGGGCCGGTGGTCGGCAGACTGCTGATCCACTCGATCGGCTGGCGGTCGATCTTCTGGATCAACGTGCCGATCGGGATCGCGGCGTTCGTCCTCGCCGCGATTTTCATCCCGGAATCCAGGGCCGAGCGGGCCAGGCGGATGGATGCGACGGGCCAGCTCCTGGTGATCGTGGTGCTGCTGTCGCTGACGTACGCCATCATCGAGGCGCCCAGAGCCGCTGCCGCGCCGGAGATCTGGGCGCTGGCGGCGCTGTGCGCCGCGGCACTGGTGACGCTGGTGCACTACGAGAGACGCCGCACCGATCCGCTGATCGATCTCGCCTTCTTCCGCAGTATCCCGTTCGCCGGTGCGACCGTGACGGCAGTCTGCGCGCTCGGCGCATTCAGCGCCTTCCTTTTCCTGACCACCCTGTACCTGCAGGAGGTTCGGGGACTGAGCGCGGTGCACGCCGGACTGTTCCTGCTGCCGACGGCGGCGATGACGGCGGTATTCGCACCGCTGTCCGGTCGGCTGGTCGGTAGCAGCGGACCGCGCCTGCCGCTGCTGATCGCCGGTGCGGCAATGTTGATCGGCGCGCTGCCGATGACCGAGATCACCGATCATCAGGGCTTCGGCTGGTTGCTGGCCTGCGACCTGGTGTTCGGACTCGGCTTCGGCATGGTGAACGCGCCGATCACCAACGCTGCGGTGTCCGGATGCCGCGCAGCCAGGCGGGCGTGGCGGCCGCGATCGCATCCACCGGCCGGCAAGTCGGTGCGGCTCTCGGAGTTGCCGTCGTCGGGTCGGTGGTCAGCAGCGGGGCCGGCGCCGACATCCGGACCGAGTTCTCCCAGGCCAGCCGTCCCGGGGTGGTGGATCGTCGCCGGCTGCGGCGCCGCGGTGTTCGGGCTGGCGGTGCTGACGACCGGTCGATGGGCCGCCCGCTCGGCTGACAGGATTGCCGACCTGCTCACCGCATGAGGACACCGGTGATCGTCGCCGGAGTTGCGATGATGACCCGATGAGCAACGAACCGGAATTGGCCACCAGCGCCTGGCAATCGATGCGCAGTCTGGTACTCGACCTGCACGATCGTCGCGGCGCAGTGTCCGACGCGGTCGGGATGAGCTACCTACGCGTCAAGGCCCTGCGCAGATTGCTGGACGGGCCGTTGCCGATGCGCGAACTCGGCGCCGGGCTGATGACAGATGCGCCGTACACCACCGTGATGGTCGACGATCTGGAGCAGCGCGGCCTGCTGCTACGGCAGATCAATCCCGCTGACCGGCGCTCGAAGCTGGTCCGGATCACCCCGGCCGGCCGCGCGGTGGCGCACAGAGCCGAACGGATCCAGTCAGCACCGCCGGCCGCGCTCGCCGCATTGACCGAAGCGCAACTGACGACCCTGGAACGAGTCTTGCGTCGGTTGGTCCAGGCATCGGAAACGACCGCGTCAGGTGGGTAGCGACCGATCGGTCACCACCTGCTTCATCACCAGCGTGGAGTTCAGCCGTTGGATCCCGGGCAGTGCGGACAGCGTGTCGTCCTCCAGCTGCTGATAGCCGGCCAGATCAGCGGTCAGCACCCGCAACAGGTAGTCGGGATCGCCGAACAGCCGCTGGGCGTGCACCACATTGGGCACGGCCTGCAGCGCCGCCTCGAAGCCGAGCAGGGTGTCCCGGTCCTCCTGCTTCATGGTGACGAACACCAGTGCCTCGAACGTCAACCCGACCGCCGCCGGATCCAGCACCGCGCGGTAGCCGCGGATCGCGCCGGAGCGCTCCAGGTCGCGCACCCGACGATGGCACGGCGAGACGCTGAGCTTCACCCGGGCGGCGAGATCGGTGACGGTCATCCGGCCGTCCTTCTGCAACAGTGCAAGGATCTGCCGGTCGATACGGTCCATCGGCCAGATTCTTCCATCGATCCGGCAATTCAGCGGGAACATCGGCAACATCTTCCGTGGTCGGCTGCCTATGTTTGCTCAAACAGCCGAGCGAGGAGGCCAGACGGTCGATGAACGTGACCCTGCTGGTCACCTTCTGGGGGGTCGCCGTGCTGCTCATCGTGGTGCCCGGACCGGATTGGGCCTTCGTCCTGGCGTCCGGTCTGCGGGACCGCACCGTCATCCCGGCCGTCGGCGGCCTGATGATCGGCTACGCACTGCTCACCGCGATCGTCGCCGCCGGCGTCGGCACCCTGATCACCGAGCGACCGATGATTCTCACCGTCATCAGCGCGGTCGGTGCCGGCTATCTGATCCTGCTCGGCGCCATCCTGCTGGCTCGGCCGACCGCGATCCCGGACGACCGGCCGCCGGACGGTTCTCCGTCACCCTGGGGTATTCGACTGGCGACGGGCATCGGTGTCAGTGCGTTGAACCCCAAAGGACTGCTGATGTTCCTGGCCCTGCTGCCGCAGTTCACCCGGCAATCCGCCGACTGGTCGTCGACCTGGCAGATCGGCGTCCTCGGCCTGGTGTTCGTCCTCAGCTGCGGCGCCTTCTACGCCGTCCTGGGCACCACGACCCGAGTGGTGTTCCGGAGCCGCCTCGGCATCGCCCGGACCCTGTCCCGGATCTCCGGCGTCGCGATGATCGGAATCGGTATTGCGCTGGTCATCGAGCGCATCGTCGGATCTCGCTGAACGCGGCCGCCGCTACGGTGACGGCGTGAGCATCCTCGAACAAGTCCGGTCCAGCTGTCGGCTGGTCGCCGACCAGGCAGACCGGGTGCGGATCGACGTCGACAGAATCCCGGCTTATGCCGGCGAACTGGCGGCGGCCGGATCCGGCGCTCCCGAGTTCGACGCCGAGCATCATTTCCGCGGTGATGTCGAAAACACCGCCGGCTACGTGTTGTGCCTGGACAGCATCAACTTCGGGTCCGGCTGGTTCCCGTCGTTGCTCAAACGGCCGGGCATGTCCGGCTACTTCACGGTGTCGACCGCACTCAAGGACCTCTTCGACGGTGGCGGCTGGACGCCGTCACAGCTCACCGGGTTGACCGGCAACGATCTGGCACAGGTGTTGGGGCAGAACGGGAATGTCGCGGTCGCGGATCTGATGGAGCACTTCGCCGCGGCCCTGGTCGACCTCGGCCACTGGGTGATCGACCGGTTCCGCGGGCGTTACCTCGACGCGGTCGAGGCAGCCAACGGCAGCGCGGATCGGCTGGTCGAGCTGCTGATCGAAATGCCGTTGTTCCGCGACGTGGTCGACTACCGCGGGCAGCCGCTGTGGTTGCTCAAGCGGGCCCAACTGACCGCCGTGGACCTGTCGCTGGCCTTCGACGACAGCGCGCCGGGCAGCTTCACCGATATGAACGAATTGACGATTTTCGCCGACAATCTGGTGCCGCACGTGCTGCGCACCGACGGGCTGCTGGTCTATGACGACGAGTTGGCGGCCGGCATCGAAGCGGGCCGGCTGCTGGCTGCCGGATCGATGCCGGAAATGGAGATCCGGGCCTGCGCCGTGCATGCGGTCGAGTTGCTGGTCGCCGAACTCGACGGACGGGCGACCGCCGCCGACCTGGACTATCTGCTGTGGAACCGGGGGCAGGCGGCGCACTATCGGGATCGACGGCGGCACCGGACCAGAACCACCAACTACTGATCATCGACGCGTCACTGCCAGGTCGGTTCAGTGCGAGGACACCAGGCTGGCGAAGGCGATGATGTTGGACTCGTAATGGCCGGACTTCGGGTCGAAGGTGCCGCCGCAGGTGATCAGCCGCAGACCGGCATAGTTCAGGTTGCCGTAGACCACCTCGGTCGGGAAGTTGTCCTTGCCGTACTGCCGGACGCCGTCGACCTTGAAGACGGCGACCGAGCCGTCCCCCCGGTTGACCGACACTTCGTCACCCGGTTTCAGGGTGCCCAGCGAGTAGAAGACCGACGGGCCGTTCTTCGCCGAGTCGACGTGACCGAGGATCACCGAAGGCCCGAGTGCTCCCGGCGCCGGCGACCCCGTATACCAGCCGGTGGCATTGGTGTCCTCCAGCGGCGGCACCTCGATGGTGCCGTCCTTCATCAGCCCGAGTTTCTGGGTCGGCGACTGCACGTTGATGGCCGGGATGGCGATGGACACCGGCGGGGACGCCGAGAGCACCGGACCCTTGATCGGCGGCGTGTCGAAGGACGGCAGGACGATCGACGTGCGCGGTTTACTGGGAGCGGTGGCACCGGTGGCCGGCTTATTCGCAACCGTGCTGCTGGCCGGCTTGCTGGCGACCGGAGTACTGCCGGCCGGCTTGCTCGACGCAGTATTGCCGGGCTGACCGGTCGATGACGGTTTCGCCGACGGGCTGTTGCCTGGGGTGTCGGTCGCCGGGTCGTCTCCGGCGGATAGCGGTGGGGAACTCGGCGCGGCGGAACTCGATGCCGCGACGCTCGGTTCGCCGATGGAGCCGGCAGCATCGGAGCCGGGCGAGGGCGGCCCGGACTGGCTCCCGCAGGAGCCGAGGATCAGCAGCAGTGCGCCGATCAGAACGAACAATCCGGAACTCCACCTCAGCAGCACACCGCGGTCGCTGCCGGCGGCACTGCGGCGTCCCGAGCTGCGACGTCCCACGCTGTGACGTCCGACGCGGCGACGACCGAAGCCGGGTGGATTGCTGCTCACGGAATTCATGTCCTCTCACTTCACTGACCGGTCGGCCGACCGGTGAAATGCCGAACGGGGCCCGTACTGGCGCCCCGTCCGGCAGCGATTCACCTGCGGATCACACGTTCAACTCCGGATCAAACTGCGTCAGGCGGACTCGTCCTGAGCGGAGTGACGGCGGGCAGCCAGTGCGGCCACTCCGGCGGCACCGAGCAACGCAGCTCCGCCGATGATCAGACCGGAGTTGTCGCTCTTGGCAGCGGCGGAACCGCCACCGGTACCAGCACCACCGGACGGCATGCCGTTCATCTGCGTGATGAACGGTGCCACGCCCTTGAGCACATCGGCCTTGGCAATACCCTTCTCGAAGGCGCCCATGTAGACGCCACCCTCGGCCGGCAGGCCGAGCAGGTTGCCGACCAGCGCGGCGTGTCGAGCTTCGACACCGAAGATGCTGGCGGCGGCCGACAGGACGGTCTTGTCCTTGATGAATCCGGCCGCACCCAAGTACGCACCGACACCGGTATTCTCGAAGGTGTGGCTGGTCTTCAGGTAGCTCTCACGGCTGTCGAACGAGCCGCCGAAGTCGACGCCTGGGGCATCAACCGGCTTGCCACCCAACTTGTTGATGGTGTCCGTGATGGCCGCGACGTGAGTCTTCTCGTCCTTCTCGATCTGCTTTAGGTAGCTCTTCTCGGAACCACTGAGCAGGCCGGCCTTGTTGCCCTGGACGTAGAATGCCGCCTCCAGGTACTCCAGGGTCAGGGCGAAGTTCAGGACGTCGACATCACTGCCGAAGTCAGCTGGCGCAGCCAGGGCCCAACGGTTGTTCAGGGCACTCAGTGCCAGCGGCGCAGAAACATCGCTGACCTGGCCGTGTACAAGATCGCGTGTTGTCATGAAATTTTCTCCTTACTTGAGCAGGGGGGTGATGGCGGCGACGACTTCGTCCATCGACTTGGGCGTCTCGAACGGTGACGGGAAAGAATTTCCGCCGGTGAGTTGCGCGAGAATCGCGGCGTGCCGTGACTCCACACCTGCGATCGATGCTGCGGCTCCCAGGATGTCGCCACTCTTGATCAGCGGGACCTGGCCGTGGTACGCGTGCACACCCAGTTCCTCGAACTGGGCCGCCGTCGCCAGGAACTTGTCCTTGGAGTCGAAGGTCCCGCTCGGGTAGGTGATCTTGGGCTTGTCGACCGGCGTCCCGCCCAAGGACTTGATGGTGTCGGTGATGGCCGCGACGTGCTGCTTCTCGTGATCGCCGATCGGGGTGACGAGCTCCAGGTCGCGATCTTTCAGCAGGTTGGCTGCCAGTCCGGTCGCGTAGAAGTCGGCCTCCAAGTACTCCAGCGTCAAGGCGTAGTTGAGGATGTCCAGGTCGCTGCTGGCCTTGGCCGTTGCTTCCTTGATCGTGCCGGCCGATGCTGTGGGAGCGGCAAGCAATCCACCACCGACCACGTACGTGGCGCCGACGCCGACCAATCCTGCCCATCTCAAAAAGCTCCGCCGGTCGGTGTCGGTACTGAACTGCAGTACCGGTTTTCCATCGAAGATGCGGTCCTTGCCCATGGTGTTCCCTCCGTGCGTAGGGGATGCACACAAAGCGGCGTCGCTGTGTTCGAGCTAGCTGCGAAGTCCTTCGGGTGCGTGAGTCCTGACGACTGCACTTCGTTGACGCTACGGCTCTGGATGGGTGGCACCGGAAAGTTAGCTCGTACGGCCAGGACGGAACCGTGGGTTCACGCTCGGTAGGCGCGAGATGTCCGGACTGCCGCATATCGGCCGTTGCTCTGCTCGATCGGGTGATGGCCTTGACAGCAGGAGTGAGGACAGCGCGGCGGGTAGGTCAAGGCAGCCCGACGCGGTGCTAGGCCGCCAGAGCTCGACCCGTCCATCTGGCGTACTCACGCCTTCGACACACCGATCGAACGGGTTACGCCCGGTTGGTGCGGGTGGGGAAGGTCAGCTCGTCACCAGAAGCACCGCGATGGCGATCATCGTCAACCCGATCAACAGGTCAAGCACCCGCCAGAGCAAGGGGCTGGCGACCCAGCGGGACAAGGCCTTGGCGCCGAATCCGAGCCCGGTGAACCACCCGATGCTGGCCAGACCGGCGCCGATCGCGAAGTGCCAGCGACCGACCGGGCCGCGACTGTTGGCGATGTTGCCCAGCATCAACACGGTGTCCAGGTAGACGTGCGGGTTCAGCCAGGTCAATGCCAGCGTGGTGAGCACCACCGGCGCGGTGGCCGACGCTGCCCCGGAGCGCAGCCCGTGCGGCTCACGGGCGGCGAGCAACGATCGAATCCCGAACCAGACCAGGTAACCGGCGCCCAGCCATTTCAGCACCGTCAGCAGCGTCGGACGGCTCTGCACGAGCGCGCCCACCCCCGCCACGCCGGCAACGATCAGTAGCAGGTCGCTGATGGCGCAGATCGCCACCACCAGGCCGACGTGCTGCCGGGTCAGGCCCTGCCGCAGCACGAAGGCGTTCTGGGCGCCGATCGCGACGATCAGCGACAGCCCGGTGAACAGGCCGGCGAGAGTCGGACCGAGCCAGTCGATGGTGGACACCGGCACACGCTAGAGCGACACCTGTGATGAAGTAAAACAAAGGATTCTGCAGCTCCATTAACATGACTTCATGCAATCGGATCAGCTGACCGCTCTGGTCGCCATCATCGACAACGGAACCTTCGAGCTGGCCGCCCGCCGGTTGCACATCACTCCGTCGGCGGTGAGCCAACGAATCAAGGCACTGGAGAACGAGATCGGCCAGCTGGTGATCCGCCGGGCGGTGCCCTGCAAGCCGACCGCCGCCGGCGAGGTACTACTGCGGATGGCCCGCCAACTGTTGCTACTGCAGGACGATGCGCTGGCCGAGTTGACGGCCGGAGCGGAGCGATCCGGCGACCTGCCGGTGGCGGTGAACGCCGATTCGCTGGCCACTTGGCTGCGGCCGTTGCTCGGGGTCGTCGCCGAGTGGCCGGATACCGAGCTGCGACTGCATGTAGAGGATCAGGACCACAGCATCCAACTGCTGCGCTCCGGTGCGGTGGTCGGCGCCATCACCTCCGATCCCGTTGCGGTGCACGGGTGTTCGATCGAGTTTCTCGGATCGATGCGTTACCTGCCGGTGGCCACACCTGCACTGCGCAGTCGTTTTGCGAAGGGCCGCGGCGTTGATTGGGCGGTCATGCCGGCGATCCGGTTCAATGTCAAGGATGATCTGCAGCAGCGGGTGCTGAGCGCCCGAGGTGTACGGACATCGCCGCCACTGCACCAGGTTCCGTCGTCTGAGGGGTTTCTGGCTGCGGTCCGTTTCGGACTCGGCTGGGGCGCCCTGCCTACCGCCCAACTCGGTGACGACCTGTCCACCGGCGCCCTGGTCCGGCTGGGCGCGAGGGACCACATCGACGTGCCGTTGTACTGGCAGGTATGGCGGCTGCGGTCGCCGCGGATCACCAGGCTGACGGACGCGATCAGGACGTCGGCCGAGGTCCTGCACCGGTCGGGCGTCGCACCCCGGCAACTCCCCGCCGCGGCCGGCGGCCCTGTCGTCGCCGTCGGGACGCCGCGATGACCGGGACATCGGACCGCGCGGATCCGCTGCGCATCCTGCAGTTGTCCGACTCGCACCTGCTCGGCGACGGCCGCCGGCACTACGACCGGGTGGATACCACAGAGGCGCTGCGCCGGGTGCTGAACTGGGCCGGGGCGATCGGGTCGATCGACCTGGTGGCCGCCACCGGCGATCTGTCCGACGACGGCAGCGAGGCCTCCTACCGGCTGTTGTACGAGCTGCTGGAACCCTGGGCGGCCGCCCGCGGCGCGGCCACCGCCTACCTGATGGGAAATCACGACCAGCCGGCCGGTTTCGAAGCGGTACTCGGCGCCCGGGAAGGGGTGACGACGGTGGCTGGACGGCGGATCATCCGGCTGGACACCTCGGTGGCCGGCGCCGCCTACGGCGACCTGGACGACCGCCAGCTCGATGGCTTGCGCTCCGTGCTGGCCACCCCGGCCGAGCACGGCAGCGTGTTGCTGCTGCACCATCCGCCGCTGCCCGCCGTCAGCCCGCTGCTCGGGGCCCTGCAGCTGCGGGATCCCGCTGCGCTGCTGGAGATCTGCGCCGCCGGCGACATCCGGGTGATCCTCTGCGGTCACTATCACCATCCGCTGGCCGGCCGGGCCGGTGGTGTCGAGGTGTTCGTCGCTCCCGGCATCGCCAACACCACCGACGTGATCGCCCCCGCCGGACACGAGATCGCCAGGATCGGATCCGGCTTCGCTCTGTTGGAGATCCCCACTGCCGCAACGGAACCCGTCCGATGGATGCCGATCGCAGTTGCCGGTCCGGACGACGGCACCGTCATCTTCGACCTGCCACCGGATCGGGTGCAGCAGATCGCCGCCGAGTATGGGCCGCCGCGATGACCACCTGCCCAGCAGGCCGGTTGGTCGGCACGTTCACCTTCTGACGGCGCTCAGCGGGCGAGTAGGTCCTCCGGCGCCGGACGGTTTCCGGCATCTCCGACGGCACCGCCCTCGCCGGCGTTCGGCTGCAGCCGGTTCGCCGACACCGAGCCGAGCAGGGCGAACAGCAACGCCAGCGCGATGCCGACCGCGAACGCTCCGGTCGGCGACACCGACACCAGGTAGCCGAACAACACCGCCGAGATCGCCAGCAGCACCGAGCTGGTCAGCGTCTCGTTGGTCTGCAGGGCGGAGGAGTTCCGGCCCTGCTCGGAATCGGCCGACATGCCCATCACCAGCACCGTCAGCGGCGAGTAGGCCAGCCCCATCCCGCAGCCGGCGACGAACCAGCCGAGGTAGACCACGATCGCCGGGATGGCGGGAATCGCCGCGATCAGGCAGACAGCGATGCCGACCGTCAGCGCGCCGAACCCGATCCTGATGCTGCGCCGGCGTCCGTCGTCGGTCCGGATCCGGCCGGACACCCAGGCGGCCGCCGACCAGGACAGCGCGCCCGAGGTGAGCGCCAATCCGGCCGCCGTCGGGCTCATCCCGTGCTGTCCGGTGAGCATCAGCGGCAGATACACGTCGGTGCCGGAGAACGCTGCCCCGAGCAGTGCCCGCGACATGATCACCGAGCCGATGCCCCGGCGCAGCCGATAGGTGCCGGCCGGCACCAGTTTCGGTGCCGACCGGACCAGCAGGGCGATCCCGACCACCAGCAGACCGATGCCCAGCACCGCCGACCAGTGCGCGGCCAACGACAACAGGCAGGCACCGGTGGCCGCCGCTACCGCCGCGCCGGCCCGTCGGGTGAAGCCGGCACCGGCGTGACGATGACCGTCGATGCCGGGCAGCCGGCGCAGCACCGGCACCAGCAATGCGGCGGCGGGCACCGCGAAGACGGCCGCGACGAAGAATACCCACCGCCAGCTCACCTGCGTCACCAGCAGACCGGCCAGCGGCGGCCCGAACAGGGACGGACCGACCCAGGCGGCTGAGGTCCAGACGAACACCTTGGGGCGCAACGATTCCGGGAACATCGCGGCGATGATCACGTACAGCGCCACCATGTCCAGTCCGGAGCCGAGGCTCTGGATGGTCCGGCCGACGATCAGCACCGGCATCGACGGGGCAGCTCCGGCCAGCAGCAGACCACCGACGAACAACGTGACCCCGGTCAGCAGCACCACCCGTGGGCCGCGGACGTCCGCCCAGGTGCCGGCGCAGACCATGGCAATGACCGAGGCGGCCATCGGGATGGCGAAAGCGACCGGATAGCCGGCCAATGCCCCGAGTTTGGCGGCAACGGTGGGCATCGCGGTGGCGACCGCGATCGCCTCGAAGGCATTGAGAGTGACCAGCAGCACGCCACCGGCCACCGTCGCCCGGCGCAGCGCGGTCCAGCCGTCCGTCGGTGTCGAGGCGGGAGCAGGCACGGGGTTCACCGTAGAACCTCAAGTCCGCTGCAGTTCAAGCAGAAGCGGACACTCTCGAAGAACGGGTAAATGGCGAAGTCCCGGTCCACCTCCCCGACAGAGGTGGAACCGGGACTACACCTTTAGATGTCCGGTGGATCCCCGACGTTGCAGCCGCCGGACGACTTTCTCGGATTTCTTCGGGTCCGAGAGGCCCGATGGTGGTCAGCGGATGGTGGCCTGGCCCCGCCGGGCGCTCAGCGGACCGCGGTTGCGACCACCGATGGAGGACACCACCCAGACGCCACCGGCGATCAGTGCTACCCAGAAAACGGCACTGGCCAGGAAGTGGAACACCCAACCGATCAGCCCCAGCGCCACCCAGGCGACCAGGACGATGCCTGCGATCTTCAAGAACTTGTCCATGACGTTTCTGCTCCCTCTCGGCCGGCTCCCTGCCGGTATGACTCCACAGTGCCAGCCGACCCGTCGCCCGGCATCGGGTGCGGTCCCTGATTCTTCGCTCAGGGTTTGCCCTCGCCGTCAACCAACCGCGAGGTGCCCGCCCAGCGCCCGCAGGGCGCCGCGGATCTCCGACTCGGTGCCGGCGAACGACATCCGGACGTATCGGTGTCCGTCCACCGGGTCGAAGTCGATGCCGGGTGCCACCGCCACCCCGGTGCCGGCCAGCAGGTCGGCCACCCACTGTGACGAGTCATCGGTCAACTGCGAGACGTCCGCGTACAGATAGAACGCGCCATCCGGCGGTGCCACCCGGTCGATGCCGATGGCGGCCAGCCCAGCCACCAACAGTTCCCGGTTCGCGGCGTAGCGGACCACGTGCCCATCACATTCATCGGTGGCGTCCAGGGCGGCGATGGCGGCGATCTGGGAGACCGCCGGCGGGCAGATCGCCAGGTTGCCGGCCAGCGCGTCCACCCGCTCGGCCAGATCGCCGGGCACCAGCAGCCAGCCGATCCGCCAGCCCGTCATCGAGAAGTACTTGGAGAAGCTGTTGACGACGAACCCGGTGCGGTCGGTGGCCCAGGCACAGGATTGTTCGACGGTGCCGAAGGTGATGCCGTGGTAGATCTCGTCGGAAATCAACCGGATGCCGCGGCGCCCGCAGTGGTCGGCGATCGCCGCCACCTGTTCCGGTGGCAGCATCGAACCGGTCGGGTTGGCCGGTGAGGCCAGGATCAGGCCGTCCAGTTCGATCCCGTCGGCGGCCACCCGCTGCAGCATTGCCAGGTCCGGCTGGAACCTGGTGGCCGGGCCGCAGGGCAGATCCACCACCTGACAACCCAGTGCCCGCAACAGGTTCCGGTACGCCGGATATCCGGGACGGGCCATCGCCACCCGGTCACCCGGGTCGAATGCGGACAGGAAGGCGAGCACGAAGCCGCAGGACGATCCGGTGGTGGCGTACACGTCGTCCGGGTCGACGTCGATGCGGTACCGGCGTCGGTACAGCTCGGCGATACCGGCTCGCAGCTCGGGCAGGCCGGGCGACTGGGTGTAACCCAGGACGTCCTCGTCCAACGCCCGGTGGACCGCAGCGAGTGCGGGTTTCGGCGCCGGGCTGGACGGCTGGCCGGCGGTCAGCCCGTAGATCCGGTCACCCCGATCGCGGCGGGCGGCCGCGTCGGCCAGTACCTGCATCACCCGGAACGGGTTGACGTCACTGCGATTGCTCGGCAAGAATCCTGGCCGGTCGGCGCGTCCGGGCACTCGGTTCGGCGAGAAGGTCAGCGACCCGCCGGCGCTGTCGGCGCCGCCGGTCGGGGGGTCGGCACGCCGTTGCCGGCGTTCGGTGCGCCGCCGGCGCGCCTGCGGTGCACGGTGCCGACCGGAAGGTTCAGCTCCATCGCCTGCTCCTCGTTCAGCGGCACGTATTCGTCCCGGCCGAACCTCATCTTCTTGGTGTGTTCCAGGGTGTCCTCGATGAGCATTCGATTGGTCCGGATCAGGTCGGCAGTAATGCCGATGACCAGCATCAGGAAGGCCAGAATCATGCTGACCGCGCCGACGATGACGGACTGGATGTGCTGGCCGCCGCTGTCGGCGATCTGCAGCACGATGAACCGGCCGAAGAAGAACAGGCCGAGAGCGCCGAAGATGCCGCCGAACAGCGAGAAGATCGCGTACGGCTTGTACATGATGTAGGCCCGGATGATTGCTCCGGCGGACTTCATCATGTGCTCGCGCATCGAGGAGAACAGCCGTGATTCCCGAGTTTTCGGGTTTGTCCGGATCGGCACGCTGCTGATCGCCAGCTTCTTGTTGCCGGCCTGGATGATGGTCTCCATGCAGTAGCTGAACCGGGTGATGGTGTTCAGCAGCATCAGGCTGTCCCGCGAATAGGCCCGGAACCCGGAGGCGGCGTCCGGCAGCGTGGTGCCGGCGGCCTTGTTCACCACGCCGGAGCCGACCTTCTGCATAAGCACCTTGAACTTCGAGAAATGCTCGATATCGGCCACCTGGCGGTCGCCGATGGTGATCTCGGCCCGTCCGTCCAGGATCGGTTTGACCAGTTCGCCGATCATCTGCTGCGGGTACTGGTTGTCGCCGTCGGTGTTCACCACGATGTCCGCTCCGAGTTCCAGCGCCCGCTGCACCCCGTCATGGAACGACCGGCCGAGGCCGCGGTTGCGGGCGTGCCGGACGAAATGGGTGACGCCGTGTTCCTTGGCCACCTCGATGGTGCGATCCGATGAGCCGTCGTCGATCACCAGCACGATGATCTCGTCGATCCCCGGAATCTGTTTCGGGATGGTGGACAGCACCAACGGGAGGGTCTGTTCCTCGTTGAGGCAAGGGATCTGCACGACCAGGCGCACCGGCGGGACCTTCTTCTCATCAGTCGGGTTCACGGATTGCAGGCGGTGAGCCTGGCGCTGAAGACCGAACCCGCTACCTGCACAATCGCCGGTTCGAGGATACGCCCAGCGGGCCGCTGAGCCCGGCATCGACAGCCGGCCGGGTGTTCGGCATCACGCCGGTGGGCCGGGATCCTGACCGTCGACCGCGATCCGCTGACAACAGCTCGACCGGCCGGCTCGATTCCAGCCCCCGGTCTGCTGCGGGCGGCCCTCATCGGATGTCACCGTCAGTCGGCCGCCAGCCCGGTGACGGTCAGTCCGGACAGCTCGCCGGCGCTGACCCGGCCGGCGGCGTCGATGGCCACCCGCCACTCCTGACCGGCGATCCGCAGTCCGTCGACGGCGAAGGCGCCCACCGCATTGGACGGCTGCAGCGTCACCGACCCGCCGGGGATGTCGGCCTCCAGACCGAGGAACGCCTGCAGCATGACTACGGCGGCGGCCGCCGACCAGGCCTGCGGTCGGCAGGCGGCCGGGTAAGGCACCGGGGCCGGCAACTCGGCGGCGTCGAAGCCGCCGTACAGCTCCGGCAGCCGACCGTCGAAATGCGCGGCAGCGGCCAGCATCCCGCGGGCCAACTCGGCGGCCTCGGTCGCGAACCCCTCCCGAAGCAGCCCGTGCACGGCGATGGCGGTGTCGTGCGGCCACACCGATCCGCAGTGGTAGGACAGGGGCGAGTAGCCACCGGTGGTGGACGACATGGTGCGCACGCCGAAGCCGCTGGACATGCTCGGGTGCACCAGTCGAGCGGCGATCGCGGCCGCCTCGTTGTGGTTCAGCAGACCGGTGCCCAACAGATGGCCCATATTCGACGCCGGCGAGTCCACCGGGCGTTTGGCCCCGTCCAGGGCCAGCGCGGGGAACGCGCCGAGATCGTCGGTGAGCCAGAATCGCCGGCGGAAGTTCTCGCCGAGATCCGCAGCGTAACTATGCCATCGGTCGGCGCCGGGTCGACCGAAGGCGGTCAGCAACTCGGCGCCGGCCAGCGCCGCTTCGTAGGCGTATCCCTGAACCTCGGCCAGGGCGACCGGCCCGGTGGCGATGGTTCCGTCGGCGAACCGGATCGAGTCGCCCGAGTCCTTCCAGCCCTGGTTGGTGAGCCCGCGATCCGCATCGTCCAGGTATTCCAGGAACCCGTCGCCATCGGGATCGCCGTTGCTGCCGAGCCAGTGCAGCGCCCGCTCGGCGACGTCCAGCAGCTGCTCCACCTGACCGGGATCCATCCCCCACCGCCAGGCATCCCGCAACAAGCAGATCCACAGTGGCGTCGCGTCGACGGTGCCGTAGTAGACCGGCGGGAGGAATGCGCTGTCGAAGTCCCCGCGGCGGAGTTCGTGCAGGATCTTGCCGGGCTGCTGCGCCGTCTCCGGGTCGGTGACGGTGCCCTGCCGTCGGCCCAGCACGCGCAGGGTGCCGGCCGCCATCTCGGTGCCCAACGGCAGCGTCATCCTGGCCGCCCACAACGAGTCGCGACCGAACAGCGTGAGGTACCACGGTGATCCGGCCGCGAAGAACGGGTCGGCGGGCTCACCGACCAGGGCGGCGGTGAGTCCGAGCAGATCGCCGACCGATCGGTGGACGACCTGCGGCAGCCGGCGGTCGTCGGCCAGCACAAGCGGGCAGCGAATCGTCCGGTCGGCCGACTGCCGGATCACCGCCCCGGAATCGGTGACGGCGATCGACCAGCCGACCGTTGCGGCTCCACGGGCCGGCAGCGTCAGCCGCCAGTCGAGGGTGACGCCATCCGCGGACTCCGCCAGTGCGGCAGCCGGGGCGGACAGCATGATCTGCACGGCGTCGGACCGAGCGATCGGGCCGGCCGGCGACGACCGGAACGCGATAGGTGGATCATCGTCGGCCTGTCCCCTCTTGACCCTCTCGATTGGCGCCAGATCGGTGGCCACCGCCATGCTGAGCTCCACCGTCAGCTCGGAGTCGGTGACGTTGGTCAACTCGAGGGACTCCGACATGCCGTCGGGGCGGGCCGTGCGGCGCCGACGGACCCAGACCGTCGGGTCGGGGATCGGGTCGCCGAGCATCCGCAGCACCGAGACGAACTCGGCATCGGCGGCAGTGAACTCGTGATGCGCCACCGGCTCCGGGCGGCATCCGTTCACCTCGAGCTCGGCGCGGGCGAGCACGCGCAGGTCTGCGGCAAAGACTCCCTGGCCGCCAGCCGACCGGATCTGGCCGGAGGGTTCGGACAGCACAGTCACCGGCGCAGCGAGCACCGTCACCAACTGGTGCAGTGCCGGCTGCAGCCAAGTCACCGCAGGTGCGGTGAGGGTGGTGTCGTGAGAGGTCAACCTGCGCCTTTCGCCGGTCGGCCGGTCGGCCGGTCGGCCGGTCGGTCGGTCAGTCGGTCAGTCGGTCAGTCGGGATGAGACTAGGCCATCTTTGGATCGATCAAAAGATGAGGTACATCGCGATATCGGAATGGGGAAAACCTTGACCAGAGTTTCGGCGGGGAGCATGCTCCGGACGATATGAACGTTCCAATCGCCCTTGGGCCGGTGTTATTGGAACGTTCAAGAGACCGATGGGCTGACCTCCACCGACAGGAGAACGAACGATGTCATCAACGAAGAAGCGCCGCACGCGTGGTGTGGCCGCCGCGCTGTCCCTGGCCGGAACCCTGGTGATCAGCGGCTGCGGTGGTTCCGGATTCAACTCCGACACCTCGACTCCAGCGGCGCCGGCCGGCGACGGGTCGGCGGCCGGCTCGGCCGCCGACACTGCCGCCGGATCAGCTGCTGGATCTGCCGGTGGCGCCACTGGCGGGTCGGCGGCCGGCTCGGCCCCGGCGCCGAGCGGCAACCCGGTCAGCCTGAAGTTCATGATCACCTCGAACGGCCCGGCCGACGTGAAGCTGCAGCAGGGCACCGTGAAGGCCTGGGAGACCAAGACCGGCAACACCGTCGAGGTGATCGCCGCCTCCAACATGAACCAGCAACTGAGCCAGGGCTTTGCCGCCGGCTCACCGCCCGACCTGTTCTTCACCGATGCCAATGTGTTTCCGACCTACGCCAAGGCCGGCAACATGCTGGCCTACGGCGACCAGCTCACCGCCAAGGACGACTTCTACCCGGCCCTGGTGCAGACCTTCACCTTTGACGGCAAGTTCTACTGCGCGCCCAAGGACTTCTCCACCCTGGCACTGATCGTCAACACCGACATTTGGAAGAAGGCCGGCCTCACCGAAGCCGACGTCCCGAAGAGCTGGGCCGATCTGGAAGCGGTCGCCAGCAAACTCACTACCCCCGATCACGCCGGACTGGTGATCGGCGACACCCGCGACCGGATCGGCGCCTTCATGAAGCAGGCCGGCGGCTGGATCACCAACGCCGACCAGACCGAGATGACAGCCAGTTCGGCGGAGAACCTGGCTGGACTGCAGGAGGTGCAGAAGCTACTGGCCAGCAAGAGCACCTCGTTCCCCAAGGGCGTCGACTCCGGCTGGGGCGGCGAGGCGCTGGGCAAGGGCAAGGCGGCCATGACGATCGAAGGCAACTGGATCAAGGGCGCCATGAAGGCCGACTATCCGAACATCAAGTACCAGGCCTACGAGCTGCCGGCCGGCCCCAAGGGCAAGGGCACGCTGTCGTTCACCCAGTGTTACGGGATCGCCGCGGACAGCAAGAACCAGGCAGCCGCCATCGATCTGGTCAACTACCTGTCGACCGCCGAGCCGGCGCTGAAGCTGGCCACCGGCCTGGGCGTGATGCCGTCCATCAAGTCGGCAGATGCCGGCTACCGCAAGGCATTCCCGAACGACGCGGCGTTTCTGAACGGCGCCGGCTATGCCCAAGGCCCGGTGACGATTCCGGGAATGGACCCGGTGCTCAAGGACTTCGACACCCAACTCCAGGCGTTGCCGGGCGGCAACCCGCAATCCATGCTCGACCGACTGCAAAAGAACGGCCAGGCCGAACTCAAGTAGCGCCACCGCGACAGCGACCGGTCCCGGACCTCCCGGGCCACGACCGGTCGCCGCCTGCTCGCTCACCCGCCACATTCTGTCGAGGAGAGACGCATGAGGCAGCAGCGCAGCACCACCGGCGTCGGGCAGACAAGATCGGGGTGGCTGTTCGTCAGCCCGGCGATCGTCATTCTGGGACTGTTCCTCCTAGCGCCGATCTTCATCGCCTTCTGGGTCAGCCTGAGCGACTGGTCAGGCAAGGGGTCACCGTTGGCCTCCGGGGTCAACTTCGTCGGTGCCGATAACTACTCGCAGTTGTTGGGTGAGGACACGTTGGCGCGCAGCGACTTCGCCACCTCACTGCGCAACAACTTCTACTATGTGATCATCGTGGTACCGATCCAGACGGTGCTCGCGCTGGGGCTGGCCATCCTGCTGAACAACCGCAGGCTCAAGGGACTCAGCTTCTTCCGCACCGCCTACTACTTCCCGTCGGTCACCAGCTCGGTGGCCATCGCGTCGGTGTTTCTGTTCCTGTTTGCCGGCGGCGGCAGCGTCAACGCCTTGCTCGGCTGGTTCGGCATCCACGGGCCGCAGTGGTTCGCCGATCCCCGCGGGGTCGGTCACCTGATCCTCGGCTGGATCGGGGTCGGCGGCGGCCCGGACGGCCCAGGCCCACCACTGTTGGTGTCGCACGGGTTCCTGGGCCTGAGCTGGTGGGACTGGCTGGCCGGCCCGTCGGTTGCGATGTGCACGATCATCATGCTGGTGATCTGGGTGTCGGTCGGCGGCTACATGCTGCTGTTCCTGGCGGCGCTGCAGAACATCCCGTCGGAGATCTACGAGCAGGCCTCGATCGATGGTGCCGGCACCTGGCGGAAGAACTGGTCGGTCATCATCCCGCAGCTCAAGCCGACGCTGTTCACCGTGCTCACCCTGGGTCTGATCGGCACCTGGCAGGTCTTCGACCAGATCTACATCATGTCCCAGGGCAATCCTGGCAAGACCACCCTGACCCCGGCATACCTGGCCTACGACACCTCGTTCAACAACGGGAATTGGTCGCAGGGTGCGGCGATGTCGTTCATCCTGTTCGCGATCATCCTGGTGATGACTGGGATCCAGACCCTGGTGCTGCGGGACAAGGGTTCCCGCTTTCGCCGCCGCAAGTCCTACGGGCCGCCGTCCGCGGTCGGCCCAAAAGTCGTTGCGCCGCTGCCGGAACCGATGAAGGGACCTGTCGCATGACCTCCGCCACGAAGGTCGCATCACTGGACGTGCACCTGCCATCGCCGGTCCCCGATCCGCTGGCCACCCGCAAGCGCATCGGCAAGATCGCCGGCTACGGGCTGCTCATCCTGGTAGCACTGATCTACCTGTACCCGTTCGTGATCCAGCTCGGCACCAGCTTCAAGGCCGACCCGGAGGCCACCGCCAACCCGCTCAATCCGATTCCGGCGCACTGGACGATCGCGGCCTACCTGCAATTGTTTCAACAGGACTTCGGGGTGTGGATCGGCAACTCGGTGATCGTCGCCGTGCTGGTCACCGCCGGCCGGGTGTTCTTCGACTCGCTGGCCGGATATGCCTTGGCCCGGTTGAAGTTCCGCGGCCGCGGAGTCATCACGTTGGCCATTATCGCCACCATGGCCGTACCCGGAGTGGTGCTGCTGATCCCCAAGTTCCTGATCATCAATCAGCTCGGCATCTACAACTCCTATGCCGGGATGATCCTGCCGCTGCTGGTCGACGCGGCCGGCGTGTTTATCATGAAACAGTTCTTCGAAAGCATCCCGGTGAGCCTGGAGGAAGCGGCCAGGATCGACGGCGCAGGGGTGTTCCGGACGTTCTGGTCGGTGGTGCTGCCGGTGGCCAGGCCGGCGATCATCACCATCACCATCATGTCGTTCCAGTCGTCCTGGAACGAGTTGCCGCACATGCTGGTGTCCCGGTCGGATCCGGGACTCAACACCCTGACCACCGGGGTGGCCGGACTGCTCAGTGGCGCGCTGGGATCCGGCAATCGCTACCCGCTCAAGCTGGCCGCTGCGGTGCTGATGACGATCCCGGTCGCGATGATGTACTTCTTCTTCCAGAAGAAGATCATCGCCGGTTCGCTGGAGGGTGCGATCAAGGAGTGATGCTCACAACGATTCAGGTCGTCAGAGCAAGGGGAAACGCAGGATGAAAGCCGACGGAGTCGGCCCGGCCGACAATGTGGTCACCCGCCCCGGGCGTTCGACGCTGGATTCGGTGGCCGACCGGGCCGGGGTGTCCCGGCAGACCGTCTCCAACGTGATCAACTCGCCGAGCATCGTGGCGCCGAGCACCGCGGCCAGGGTCCGGGAGGCGATCAGCGAACTCGCCTATCGACCCCACCCGGCGGCCCGTCAGCTCCGCACCCGCAGATCCCAGGTGCTCGGCCTGCGGGTCGAACAGTCCAACCGGATTTCCATCCTCGATCGATTCCTGCATTCGGTCACCGACTCGGCCACCGCCAACGACCACCGGCTGATGCTCTACACCGCGGACGACGATGCCGCCGAGATCGCCGCTTTCGACGAGTTGGTCGGCCGCTGGAACGTCGACGGGTTCATCCTGACCGGCACCCATCCGCACGATCCCCGCCCCGGTCACCTCAGTGCGGCTGGCATTCCGTTCGTCACCTTCGGCCGTTCTTGGGACCCGGCCGAACACCCGTGGGTGGATGTCGACGGCGCCGCCGGAACCCGGGCCGCCACTGAGCATCTGATCGTCCGCGGCCACACCCGGATCGGGTTCCTCGGCTGGCCCGACGGCCCAGGCGTCGGCGCCGACCGATTCGCCGGCTGGCGCTCCGCACTCCAAGCCGCCGGCCTGGCGCCCGGTCCGATCGTCCGCTGCACCAACGATCTGACCGAGGGCCGGCACGCCGCCGCCGAGCTGCTCGACCTGCCGGCCGAATCGGTGCCCAGCGCAGTCGTCTGCGTCTCCGACGCGCTCGCGTTGGGTGCCCTTGCCGAACTCGGTGCGCGCGGGCTCCGCCCGGGTCAAGATGTTGCCGTCATCGGATTCGACGACACCGACGTCGCCGAGGTCGTCGGCCTGACGTCGCTGGCCCAACCGCTCACCGACGTGGCTGAGCGCAGCGTCCGGATGTTGCTGGACACGATCGCCGGTGCCGGCCGGCCGGCCGGTTCGGCGCTGCTGCAGCCGCGACTGGTGGTGCGCCGCTCCGGCTGATCACCCTGGCGCCTGGGGGACCGCTCCGCGACGCGGTTTGCGATCCTTGGCCGTGGTTCTGGGCGGCGAATCCGCCGCCCCTGCGGCGCGTTTGCGATCCATCGACGCGGTTCTGCGCGGCGAATCCGCCCTGCAACACACGTTTGCGATCCATCGACACGGTTATGCGCGGCACGCCCGTCCTCCGCGAGACATTTGCGATCCTTCGACGTGGTTCCGCAGGGCGGACTCGACCACTGCGAGACGATCGCGATCCCCGACGCACTTTGCACCGAACCATCGCAAGCAGATTTTGCAGAAAGCATTTGCAAAACGGTTTTGCGGTGTACGGTGCGTTCATGACTCCCCCCGACCGGCCCTCAGCGTCCTGGTTCGATCCTGCGCAGGACGAGGTGCTAACCGCCGCCCAGCTGCGGATCCTCGCGCACCCGATCCGGCAGCGGATCCTGCGGCTACTGCGAAGCCGCGGCCCGAACACCGCGAGCGGCCTGGCCGCGCTGATCGGTCACTCCAGTGGGGTTACCAGCTACCACCTGCGGATCATGGCCGAGCACGGCCACGTGGTGGAGGATCTCGACCGCGGCAACGACCGGGACCGCTGGTGGCGATCCGCCCGGCGCAACTCGTCCGTCAGCTTCCGCGGCGCCCACGCCGGGCCTCCGGACGCCGGCGAGTCGGATGCGGACGACGTGGTCGAGTTGGCCGAACAATTCTTCCGGATCTCCGCGCAGGCCGGTCTGGAGCGGTCGCTGGAGTACATCGACACTTTGTCGAGTCGCCGCGAGGAGCTGGCTACCCTGCCCTGGCAGATGAACGACTGGCCGCTGCGGATGACCAAGGCGCAGGCTCACCGGTTCGCCGCGCAGATCAACGATCTGGCCGCGCAGTACCGACACGATCCCGATCCAGACACCGAAGCTGGTGCTGACGAACTGGCCTCGGAGGACCGGGCCGAGTCGGTGATCTTCCAGTTCCAACTGCTGCCCGATGACGCTGCCGCACCGCCGGCGGGCCCGATCGCCGGACCAGCGGGATGACCGCCGGATCGGCGTGGTGACTGCCGGGCCGGGCCGGACCTCGCTGGTGGCGCTCGTTGCCGCCTGCCTGGTGTCCGTCACCGGAACGACGATGTCGGCGATCGCGCTGCCCTGGCTGGTGCTGACCGTCACCGGCGATGCCGGCATCGCCGGGCTGGTGGTCTTCGCCGAGCTGACCCCGTACGTACTGATGCAGGCGGTCGCCGGGCCGTGGATCGATCGGGTCGGCGCCCGCTGGACCTGCGTGATCTGCAACGCGGTCGCCGGAGTGCTGGTGTGCCTGTTGCCCACCTTGTTCATCGATCACCATGCGCAGATTCCACTGGTGCTGGCATTGCTGGCCATCGCCGGGGCGACCCGGGGTGCCGCCGATTGCGCGAACAGCGCCCTGTTGCCGCCGGCCGTGCGGGCGGCCGGGATACCGTTGGTGCGGGCGGCCGGGTTGATCAGCAGCGCGAACCGGACGGGCTCGTTGGTCGGTGGCGCGCTGGCCGGGGTGCTACTGGTGGTCATCGACGCACCGTTGGTGGTGCTGATCGACGGAATCAGTTTTCTGGCGGCCGCCGGGTTGCTCCTGCTGGTGGCCGCCCGGCCGGAGCGGCCGGATCAGGACAGCACCACCGAAGGGATCAGCTATCGACGGAAGCTGTTGCAGGGCTGGCGCTTCATCGCTCGCGACCGGCTGATCTTCGGCACCACGGTGATGAACATGACGACGAACGTGTTCGGCGGCGCCCTGGGCAGTGTGCTGCTGCCGGCCTGGGTGGTGGACCGTGCACAATCCCCCGGCGCACTCGGCGTGATGTTCACCTGCTTGGGCCTCGGTGGTCTGCTCGGCAGCCTGGCTGCGGCCTGGCTCGGCCCCAGATTGCCGCGCTGGGCGGCCTTCTCCGTCGGCTTCCTGCTCGGTGGCGCCCCGCTCTACTTCGTCGCGGCGGCCACCACCGCCGTCCTGCCGGTGGCCGCGGCAGCGCTGGCGACCGGCCTGGTGACGGGGGTACTGAATCCCATTGTCGGTGCGGTGCAGTACGAACGGATCCCGGAACAGCTGCTGGCCAGGGTGCTCGGCGCCATCAAGGCCGCCTGCTGGATCGGGGTGGCACTCGGACCACTGATCGGCGGGCTGGCGGTCCGGATGTTCGGCGTCTCGGTGGTACTCGTCGGCTGCGGCGCTCTGTTCCTGCTGATCACCATCGCGCCGTTCGTTCTGCCGGTGTTCAAGGAGATGGACCGGCCACCGCCGACGGCACGGGCGCCGACATCTGCCACCATCGGTGAACGCCGAGGCCGCGGAGAGAGCGGATGAATCAACCGATCAACAACGGGTTCGCCGTGCACCAGGTGCACTGGGACGTGCCGTACTCGATCTGCTTCGAGAAGGTGCTGGGGCCGGCCTGTTGATCGGGCCGTTGCAGGTCCACCATGGACGGCATGAGCGATTTCAACGAACAGATCATTTCGAGTTCCGGGCGAACGCCGGCCACGTCGGGACCGCCGGCTTCGGCGATGGCTTGGTGCTGCTGCACACCATCGGGGCGAGGTCCGGCGACCAGCGGATCAATCCGCTGGCAGCGATCCGGCAACCGGACGGTTCCTGGCTGATCGCCGGATCGGCCGCCGGCGGACCGAAGAATCCGGACTGGTACGCGAATCTGCTGGCCCTGCCGGAGGTGGAGATCGAGGTCGGTGACGCCGGCGGCGAGGGCGGGATCGAGACGGTTCCGGTGACCGCCCGCGATCTGGGCGGCGATGAGCGCGACACCGGCTGGGCGCAGTTCACCTCGATGTCGTCGGGCTTCGCCGACTACGAGTCCACGGCAGCGCCGAGGCGTATTCCGGTGGTGCAACTCAGTCCCCGCTGACCGCATCGTCCGGACCGCCGCCACCTCTTGACGGCCGACCGATCTCGTCCTACTGTGCCCTAAATCGATTTAGAGCCGGCTGGGCCGGTCGCCCCGACAAGGCGGTCGAGATCGACGGGTCCCCGACAAGGAGGTCTGGGAGATGCAGTTCGACGACATCGACACCCCGCAGATGCGGCGCTTCCAACGAAAGGTCACGCTGCTGTCGGCGGGTGGCACCTTCCTCGACGGGTTCGATCTCACGGTTATCGCGGTCGCGCTGCCGATGATCGCGGCACACTGGCAGATCGGGCCCGGCGCGAAGAGCATCATCACGGTCGCCGCCATCGCCGGCTCGTTCATCGGCGCCAGTTGGCTCGGCAGGCTGACCGACCGCTTCGGCCGCAAGGCCATGTATGTCATCGACCTGCTGGCCTTCGTAATTTTCGCGGCGCTCACCGCGTTCTCGCAGAACGTCTGGCAGCTCGTACTGTTCCGCTTCCTGCTCGGGGTCGGCATCGGTGCCGACTACCCCATTTCCGCCACTCTGGTCTCCGAGTTCAGCTCGCAGAAGCGTCGTGGTCGGCACGGCACCTCACTCGGCGCCATGTGGTTCGTCGGCGCAGTGGCGGCCTACGTCCTCGGGCTGGCCGTCACCCCGTTGGGCGACTTCGCCTGGCGCGCACTGCTGTTGATCGGCGCAGTGTTCGCGCTGGTGGTCTTCTACTTCCGGGTCAAGCTGCCGGAGTCGCCGCGCTGGCTGATCTCCCAGGGCCGCCAGGACGAAGCCCTTGCGGTGATGCGGGACATCACCGGTGACCCGGAACTGCAGGCCGTGCCTGGCGCACCGCCCGTCGAGAAGCAGCCGGTTTCCGCCCTGTTCTCCGCGGCCATGCGTCGCAACACGGTTTTCGTCTGCGGCTTCTGGTTCTGTTACGCCACCGCGTACTACGGCATCTCGATGTACACCCCGACGATCCTCGCGCCGTTGGCCGGCGGGTCCCGCACCCTGACCATCGTCGGGTCCGGGGTGGTCGCACTGCTCGGCCTGGTCGGCGCGATCATCGGGATGAACCTCGTCGACGGGTGGGGCCGCCGGCCGTTGATCATCACCTCGTTCGCCGGACTCACCGTCGCGCTGGTGGTGCTGGCGCTCAACTCGTCCCCAGGACTCGGCTTCCTGGTCACCCTGTTCAGCATTGCCGTGCTGTTCGCCAACTCGGGCGGCGGCGTGCTGAACTTCGTCTACCCGACCGAACTGTTCCCCACCTCGATCCGGGCGGCAGCAGCCGGGCTGGCCACCTCCGTCAGCCGTATCGGTTCCATGCTCGGTGTGCTGGTGTTCCCCAACGTGGTGGCGGTCTGGGGCGCGAACGTGGCGTTGTGGTTCTTCGCCGCAGTCGGCCTCACCGGTTTCCTCATCTGCGTGGCGATGGCCCCGGAGACCCGCGGCCGGAGTCTCGAGGAGCTCAACACCGGGAAGGTCGCCCAGCGTGTCCGCTGACGCCGGTCATTCCGATCCCACCCACGGTGCCACCCGTCCGGCCGACCCCGCGGACACCACCCGGCGGACGCTCCGCCGCACCCCGGCCGGACCCGGCGGCTACCGGCGGCTCACCGACGGACCCGGCGAACCACATCGCCACCGGGCCGATCTGCTCGATGGTCCGGACCACCCGGCAAACACCGACCGGGACCAGCCGGACAACTCCGTCCGGATAGCAGAACTATTGCACCTCACCGACTTCCAGATTGCCGACCTGGCCTCCCCGAGCCGCGTCGAGTACCTGCAGCGACTCACCGGGGTCGGAGTCTGGCGGCGGATGCTGCCTGCCGGTCGGCCGCAGGAGTTCCTGCTGGACCAGGCCGTCGAACAGGTGGTGCGCACCGCCCGTCGCGCGGTCGCCGACGGCACCGCCGCGCCGGACCTGATGATCACCACCGGCGACAACACCGACTCGGCCCAGCTGGACGAACTCGAGCGGTACCTCGCCCTGCTGGACGGCGGCCGAATCCGGCCCGGGGCCGGAAACGACGACCTGGCCGCCACCCCCACCCGGTCCGGCGACCCGGAGTACTGGAACCCGGAGCCGGAATCACGCGACCACTGGAAGACCCGGCACGGCTTCCCGGACCATCCCGGCGCTCTCGCCGCCGCCGTCCGGGAGTTCGACGCCGGCGGGATCGGCCTGCCGTGGCTGACCTGCTTCGGCAATCACGATTGCCTGGTGCAGGGCCGCGCCGCTGCTCGCGACGACTACGACGCGCTGCTCAACGGCGACCGCAAGCCGATCGCCCTGCCCGACGGCCCGGAACCCACCGACGACGCCCTCGACCGCTACGTCGATGACCCGTATCACTGGTCCACCGGTCCGTCGATCCCGATAGAACCCCGCCCGGACCGCCGGTTGGTGACGAAACAACAATGGGTGCAAGGACATTTCGGTACCGGCGGGGTGCCGCAGGGCCACGGATTCACCACGGACAATCTCGCCGACGGCACCACCTGGTACGTCCACGACGCGATCCCTGGGGTCCGGATCATCGGGTTGGACACCACCAACCCGGCCGGTCATGTCGACGGCTGTCTGGATGATCGACAGTTCCGCTGGCTCGAGCGGCGTCTGGTCGAGGTGCACGCCCGGTACTCCGATGCCGCCGGTCGAGACGTCCACACCGATGCCGACGATCGCCTCGTCGTGCTGGCCTCGCACCACGGGCTCTCCACTCTCACCAACGCCACCGGTGATGGAACCTGGGGCGGCAGACTTCATCTCGCCGACGAGGTGCAGGCGCTGCTGCACCGGTTCCCGAACGTCGTGCTCTGGCTCTCCGGCCACACCCACGTCAACCGCGTCACTCCCCGGCCCGGTCCGAACGGTGGCGGCTTCTGGGAGATCTCCACCAGCTCCATCGCCGAGTGGCCGGTCCAGCTGCGCTCGGTGGAGCTGCGGCTCGCGCCGGGGGCGGGGGTGCTGATGCGGAGCACGATGATCGACTCCGACGCCCCGGCCGCTCCCGGCACCGGGACGTCGTTGGCGGACCTTGCCGCCCTGCACCGTGAGGTCGCGGCGAACGACGCAGGATCGGTCGGGGGCCTGGACGCCGAAGGTGGGCCGGAGGACCGCAACGTGGACCTGCCGGTTCCACTGCCCGCCGCGACCGTCGACGGCCTGCTCCGTCGGCAGGTCGCGCGGGCCTGAGGTGATGCGGTGAACCTGGTCCCGGTGTTTTCGCCCACCAGTTGGCTGGAACTCGAGTTGCTGCTGGCGACCTTCGTGCTCTGTTCGCTGATCGGCTTCGAGCGGCAGACCCGGCAGAAGAGCGCCGGCTACCGCACCCACGTGCTGGTCGGACTGGGATCCTGCGCTTTCACCATCGTCTCCGGGTTCGGTTTCCAACTGGTGCTGGGCGACGATGTGAACCTCGACCCGTCCCGGATCGCCGCACAGGTCGTCAGTGGCATCGGATTCCTCGGCGCCGGGGTGATCTTCAAGGGTCGCGACATGGTGCGCGGGTTGACCACCGCAGCGACCATCTGGCAGGCCGCGGCGGTCGGCATGGCCTGTGGCGCCGGCATGCTGTCGCTGGCCATTCTGCTCACCCTGCTGCACCTGGTGACGCTGTTCGTGGTCGCCCCGCTGGTCCGCCGGATCCCGACCGTCGACCACAAACGGCTGTTCCGCATCGCCTACCTGGACGGCCACGGGGTGCTCCGCGAGATCCTCGGCCTGGCTTCGTCGATGGGCTTCGCCACCACCATCCAGCGCAGCCGTCGCGTGTCCGGCGGCGGGGCCCCGACGGTGTCCATCGACATCCGGTTCATCGGCCGGCAGTCGATCCGTGACCTGATGCCGCCGCTGCTGGCACTGGAGGGAGTGGAGGGCATCACCTTCACCGGGGCGGATGACGACGACCCTGACGATGACGACGACGCATGACGGCCGCCGCTACAGTCGCCTGATGGGTGGTCGGGTAGCGGATGGCAGCCGTCCGACGCTGGACACCGTCGCCCGCGCCGCCGGCGTGTCCCGGTCGCTGGTCAGCTTCGCCCTCAACGGCCGGCCCGGGGTCTCGGCCGAGAAGCGCGCCGCAATCATCGCCATTGCCGACGAACTCGGATACCTGGCCGACCCGCTCGCCCGGGAACTGCGGACCGGTCGCTCCCAGATGTTCGGGTTCATCGTCCGGAACATCGCCAATCCGTTCTTCAACGACGTGCTCGCCGGCATGCAGGAGGCGGCGTTCGAGAAGGACATCACCGTGGTGGCAATGGATTCCGAGTATTCGGAGGACAAGGAGCGCCGACATATCCGCACCCTTGCCGCCCGCCGCGCGGGGGCCCTGGCCATCGCCCCGGTCGGCGCCGGCGGGGCGATCGGTGAGTGGCTGACGGCGCGGCCCGACGGCCGGACCGTCCTGGTCAACTCGAGCATGCGGGTGGCCGAGGGGGTCCCTCGGGTCGCCCCGGACTCGGTCGCCGCGGTAACCTCCGCCATCGAGCACCTGATTGCCCTCGGACATCGGGACATCGCTTTCTTGACGGCGCCGGTCGCCCTGATGTCCGACACCGACCGGCTGGAGACCTACCTCGCCGTGTGCGCCGGCACCGGGCTGACTGCTCGACCGGTCCAGATGGACCTGCAGGGCGAGGCCATCGCGACCGGTACCCGATCCCTGCTCGCCGGGTCGGAGCCACCGACGGCGATCATCACGAACTCCGACCATGCGGCGCACTTCGTCTACCGCGCGGCGCGGGACGTCGGCGTACGGATCGGCGACGGACTCTCGGTGGTCGGCCACGACGACCTGCCCACCTCGGTGCTGCTCGATCCACCGCTCACCACCGTCCGGTTGGACCGTCGGGCTCTCGGCCGGGCGACCTTCGAGCGACTCTCGGGGGATGCCGACGGCGATCTGGCGATGCCGGTCGAGCTGATCGCCCGGGGATCCACCGCCACCCCCCGCCGCTGATGCGGCCGTCCCGGGGGGCGCCCCCCGGACCCCGGGCTCAGGGTGCCGAGATCCGGCCGGCCACCGCTGCCTCGGCGATGTCGGTGCGATGCTGCGCGCCGCGTAGGCCGATGCCGTCCACCAGTGCGTAGGCATTGGCCCGGGCCGCGGCCAGGTCGGTGCCGGTCGCCGTCGCCGACAGCACCCGACCGCCCGCGCTGACGATGGTGCCGTCGTCGGTGATCCGGGTTCCGGCGTGCAGGACCACTGCGTCCGCCGTCGGCGCCGGCAGGCCGGTGATCGGATCGCCGATGACCGGACTGTCCGGATAGTTCTCGGCGGCGATCACCACCGTCACGGCGGCGCCCGAATTCCACTGCAGCGCGGTACCTTCCAGGCTCCCGGCGGCCGCCGCAGCCAACAGCTCGCCTACCGGTGAGGCCAGCAGTTCCAGCACCACCTGGGTCTCCGGATCGCCGAACCGGCAGTTGAACTCGATCACCTTCGGACCGTCGGCGGTCAGCACCAACCCGGCGTAGAGCAGGCCGGAGAACGGCGCTCCGCGGCCGGCCAGCTCGGACAGCACCGGATCGAGCACGGTGCGCTGCACGGTGGTCACCAGGTCGGCCGGCGCCCACGGCAACGGCGCATAGGCGCCCATCCCACCGGTGTTCGGGCCGGTGTCGCCGTCCCCGATCCGTTTGAAGTCCTGCGCCGGCAGCAACGGAACCGCCCTGCTGCCGTCACACACGGCGAACAGCGACACCTCCGGACCGGCCAGGAACTCCTCCACCAACACCGGATGTCCGGCCGTCAGCACGTCGATGCCGTGGTGCCGGGCGGCCGCCCTGTCCTCGGTGACCACCACGCCCTTGCCGGCGGCCAGCCCGTCGTCCTTCACCACGTACGGCGATCCGGTGGTGTCCAGCGCGGCCTCCAGCGCTGCCAGCCGGTCGGCTCGATCACCCATTGGCGGCACCGGCACGGCCCGCCCGGTCGGCACCCCGGCGGCGGCCATCACCTCCTTGGCGAACGCCTTCGACCCCTCGATCCGGGCGGCGGCGGCGGACGGCCCGAACACGGCGATCCCGTTGTCCCGCAAGCGGTCTGCTACTCCCGCGACCAGCGGCACTTCCGGCCCGATCACCACCAGGTCGGCCTCGAGGTCGGCCGCCAGCACCGCAATCGCCGCCGGATCGGCGACGTCCACCGGGTGCTGCTCGGCCAGCGGACCGGTGCCGGCGTTGCCGGGCGCGATGTGCAGCTCACCGACCCCGGGATCGCGGCGCAGGGCCCGCAACAGGGCGTGTTCGCGGGCTCCGGAACCGATCACGAGGATGCGCACGGCGCTCAGGCTATCCAGCCGCATCCGGCGGGGCAGCACGGCATCGCCCGACGACGCCTGCCAGAGTAGGAGGATGGACACTGCACCGAGTGCGCCTGGCCAGCAGACCACCGACCTCGATTTCGCCGGCCGGGTGACCGCCATCCGGACGGCCACCACCCGAATGCTCGGCCATCTGGAGGCCGTCGGGTTCGGCGCCGCCGTGCCGACCTGCCCGGAATGGACCACCCGCGAGCTGACCGGGCACCTCGGCATGGTGCACCGATGGGCCACCCACATCGTCGCCAACCGGGTCACCGACCGCCCGGATTTCACCCCGGAGCGGGCACCCGAGGGTCACCTCACCGAGTGGTTCGCGGCCGGTTCGGCGGCGTTGATCGAAGCCCTCGAACAGGCACCGGACGATCTGCAGGCGCTGGTGTTCCTCAAGGGTGCGCCGGCGCCGAAGGACTTCTGGGCCAGGCGGCAGGCCCACGAGACCACCATCCACGGGGTCGATGCGCTCGCCGCCAGGCTGGGTCGGTTGCCGACCACCAAGGAGGCCGACCTGCCGATAGCGGTGGCGGTGGACGGGCTGGACGAACTGTTGACCGGATTCCTGCCGCGGCGCTCCTCGGAGCTGCGCGCCGAGACGCCGTTGACGTTCGTCGTCGCCCCCGCAGACGCTGACGTCGGCTGGACCGTGCGACTGTCCGACGACCCGCCGGTCACCACCCGCGCCGACCCATCCGGTTCGGGCACCGCCGACACGGTGGACGCGGTGATGACCGGATCGGCGGCCTCGCTCTACCTGGGGCTGACCAACCGCGGTGACGAGATCGCCGTCACCGGCGAACCGGAACTGCTCGGGGTGTGGCGGGACAAGGTCCGGATCCGCTGGAGCTGACCGCACTGTTGGGCCGGCGCTGCGACCTCATCACCGACTGCCGAGTCACCGGATAGCTTCGACAATGCTTCATATAGCGGAGCAAGGTCAAAGGGAGTGCCTCAGGACGCCCGGGTGAACGGGGTGTCGGGCAGACTCGCCGTCTGGTCAGCCAGTTTGTGCAGCCGCTGCCCGGTGACCTCGTCCGCCGGCGTCATCACCGACATCCGTAGTCCGGCGGCATCGTCGAGCATCGCCCAGACGAAGTTCAGCTGCAGCAAGCCGACCCGCGGCTGGTCGATCCGCTTCACGTCGTACTGCTGGACCATCACGTCGTGCCGCCGCCAGATCTCGTCGAAGTCCGCCGAACCGCTGCGTAGATCGTCGACCAGCGAGACGAACTGCGGATCGTCGAGGCGGGCCCCCATCGCCGCCCGCAGCTTTGCTGCCATCCGGACCGCGACGATCTGATCGTCTCGATAGCATCGCCGCCAGCTGCCGTCCAGGAAGAACATCCGCAGGCAATTGCGGTCCGCCACCGGCATGGTGTCCAGATCGCCGAACAGGAACCGATAGCCGCGGTTGTACGCCAGCACATCGAACCGGGTGTTCTGCACACAGGCCGGGAACGGATCCAACTTGTCCAGGATCGGCTGGAACGCATCGATCACCGTGGGCACCGGTTCGGTCGATGATGTCGGCACCGGCAATCCGGCCAGCGTCCACAGGTGACGCTGTTCCGCCGCCGTCAACTTCAGCGTGGTGGCCACCGCCTGCAACACCTGAGCGCTGGCATTGATCGACCTGCCCTGCTCCAGCCAGGTGTACCAAGTGACGCCGACACCGGCCAGGGCCGCCACTTCCTCCCGACGCAATCCGGGCGTCCGGCGGCGTCCGACCACCGGGATCCCGACCCGCTCGGGCATCAGCCGTTCGCGGCGGTTGCGCAGGAATTCGCCCAGTTCACGGCGGGTGCTGTCGGACATGAACCCAGCATGCCCGCTCGGCGGCGACGGATCCAGGTAGCACTGGTACCAGGATAACCTGGCTCCTGGTACCGGGATACAATCCGGCGCAGGCTGGCTTCGTGACCACCACAACCTCCACCAACTCTGCCATCATTCCGGCCGATCCGAGCGAGCGCCCGACTCCAGCCTTGACCACCGCCGGCCTCTACACCGCGCTGTCCGCGCTGCTGATGTCCGTACTGAGCTTCTCGGCGACCAGCGTCGCGCTGCACGACATCGGTCGGTCCTTGGATGCCTCTGCCGGCGGCCAGTCGCTGGTGATGTCGGCCTACTCGGTCGGCTTCGCCATGTTGATGGTGATCGGCGGGCGACTGGGCGACCTGCACGGTCGACGTCGACTGTTCCTGATCGGGATGGCCGGGTTCACCGTCACCTCGCTCGCCGCGACCATCTCTCCGACCGTCGGCTTCCTGATCGGTGCCCGGGCGGCAATGGGATTCTCGGCGGCGATGATGGTGCCGCAGGTGCTGGCCACCATCACCGCGGCCACCTGGGGAAAGGCCAGGGCCAAGGCGGTCGGACTGTTCGGCGCCACTGCCGGCGGTGGAACCGCACTCGGCCAGGTGTTGGGTGGAGTGTTGTTGTCCGGCAACGTGTTCGGCCTCGGCTGGCGCGCGGTGTTCGCCCTAGGGGTTCCGGTGGGGCTGGCCGCCCTGCTGGCAGCGGTGCGCTGGATGCCGGAAACGCTCGCCCCAGGACACCGACACCTGGATCTGGTCGGCACGGCACTGCTGGGTCTGGCCCTGTTGGCACTGCTGGTGCCGCTGGCCGAGGGCAGCGCCTGGGGCTGGCCATGGTGGTGTTGGGCGATGATCGGTGCGTCGGTGGTCATCACTGCGGTGTTCTGGCGGACGCAGAAAGTGTTGCATCGCAAGGGGACCATCCCACTGGTCCCGCCGCCGCTGCTGCAGTTGCGCACCTTCCGGCTGGGCCTGGTGATGGCGGTGATCCTGATGGCCGGTTACGGCGCTTTCACCTTCGAGTACACCTTGCTGACGCAGACCGGCTTGGGCTGGTCACCGCTGCACGCTGCCCTGGTGACGGTACCGTTCGCACTGGTCTTCCTGGTTGTCTCGATCGTCGCCGGGAACCTGGTGCCCCGGTTCGGTTCTCGACGCATCTTGACCATCGGCGCGGCGGTGCAGGGCTGCTCACTGGCGGCGATCGCCGCCGTCGCCTTCGCCGAAGGCGGATCGCTGGACTCGCTGTCGCTGGGTGGAGCCATGGTGCTGATGGGTATCGGCCAGGCGATGATGCTCGGCCCGCTGGTCGGCGTGGTGCTGGCCGAGGTGCCGGCGGCCACCGCCGGCGCCGGATCCGGCGTCTTCACCACCACCCAACAGGCGTCGCTGGCGCTCGGTGTCGCCGGCCTCGGAGCGGTGTTCGGCGCGGTCGCCGGCGGCCCGGCGACCGCGCCGGACCCGAGTCGGTTCGCCACCGCGTTCGGCGTGTGCCTGCTGATCCAGGCTGTCGCGGCTGTCGCCTTCGTCCTGGCCGCCGCCCGATTGCCCCGACTCGCTCGCTGACGCCGATCCGGACCTGGACGACCCCGGTGGTGGTCGGCGGTTCGGGAGATCCGACCCAGGCCCGACAAGTAGCGGCCTCCGCATCGTATGAGGCCAGGGCCTTCGGTGTCCGGTCCGGCATGCCACTGCGGGCGGCGGTGCGCAAGTGCCCGGAAGCGATCTTGCTGCCGGCCGACAACCGGGCCTACGACGAGGCCTCGCACGAGGTGATGGATCTGGTGCGCCGCTTCGGGTATCCGACCGAGGTCCGGGGCTGGGACGAGGCCATCATCGGCGCCCGGATCGACGATCCTGAGGGCCTGGCCGGCGAGCTCCGGGCGGCCGTGCTTCGAGTCACCGAGTTGTCCTGCTCGGTCGGTATCGGCGACACCGAGGAACGAGCGAAGATGGCCACCGGCTTCGCCAAACCCAAACCGCTCGCGCTACGGGCCAACAACTCGAATTCCCGATCTTGCAAACCGTCACCGCAAACGCCGCATGTTCCGCAAGCCGTTCGGCGGATTCTGGCGGTGGTCGCAACACGACGTGTTGATGAGCCTATTCGGGATGGTCGTTTGGCTTGCGCTCGACTGTCCTGAGGGCGTCGCGCCGGCGGTGTGCGCCGGTGGTGCCTGAGGTTT
>JAABUS010000159.1_pt1 | contig 165694 bp, 165 predicted proteins | sample 5560161 | NCBI WGS metagenome assembly JAABUS01 (sample SAMN10711885, study PRJNA513376) | rock metagenome | isolation source: Antarctica rocks | place: Antarctica: Victoria Land, Trio Nunatak nord | collected 2016-01-04
ATACTATTAAATATAATAATTATATATATAGAATTAATAAGAATTATAGGGTATTATTAATCTTTTATTATTATATATATTTTAAATAAAAAATTTAGTATTATAAAAAAAGAGAAAAAAATAATAAAATTAAAAGTAATACTTCTCTTTATTATTAATAGAAATTAATATATATAAGAATAAAAGAGAATATATAATTTATATATAGTATTAAATCTATTTTAAAAAAAAACTAATTATTATTATATAAAAGTATCTCGGGGTAAATAATATTATCGGTATATAAATTTATATAAAGGAGAAATAGAACTATAAGCCTCCGTATATCCCTTATACGGGAGAGTATAATATAGAGTTACTTATAACTAAAATAGGATATTTATAAATCGATATTTATAACGGATAATAACTAACTTTATAATTTATTAATAGTTATTATAAAATAGAGCCGAATAGGGAATTATTTATATATTAATATTTAAAGATAATTACCCTCTTTACTAATTAGTTTAACCCGAGGAATTAACCGGATTCTATCGTTCTAGGCTCTATTAAGAATACGACCCTCGATATAATCTCTATATAACCGGGTAATGATTAACCGCGTATTATTATATATCCCTTCCTACGGATATAAGTTTTATAATAATATAATCGGAGTATTAACTTTAAATAATAATTAAAATTAAGGGAACTTAAAAGGCTTTAGGGTTTATAAAAACTCCGTATTTAATTTATTTATCTTAACTCCCTCGTTATATAAAATAGAATTATAAAACGAAAAGACTCGCGTAGACTTATATATATCTTTAAAGATCTATTAATTAAATATCTTTATTATATTATTTCGAGAGTATAAAATCGCCCGACTCTAAAAGAAGTTTAAATTAATATAGGCCTAGGTAAATTTATACGGGGGGAAGACCTAGTCGATAAATCCCCGTATATTTTCGAAAATATTCATAATAACCGGCGGTAATAATATTAAATTATATAACCTCGGATTATATAATATATAATTAATTTAATCCGTAAAAGTTATATTATCCTAACCGGTGTAGATTCGTATATTTTAATATAATTATAATATAGTTAGGGAGTACTAGATCTAGGAGTTACGGATATTAATATTAATTTATATAATATAATTTCCTTAAAGGACGATTAATATAATTTATATAAAATTCTTATTTAAAACCGTTAAAATCCCGCTAAAGAGTTACTCGCTATTATAAATATTATATAATATTATATTAACCGCCGAGAAATTATTTTTATATTATATAAAAACTTTATCCTAGATAATTAATATAGTATAATATAATAATATAGTAAGATCGGACTATAAAGAAATTATATAAATTAAAGTCTATATATATATAATTAGGATTTTAAAACGGGAATAAGAAATCCTCCCGTTTAATAATAATATAATTATAATACCCGTAGATATTATATATAGAATAATCTTACCGCGCGCGCGAAAATAATAATATAAATACTCGTATAGAAAGGTCTTCCTTATTCTAATAAAATTATATAAAAAGAAATAAAAATCTATAAAGAATACGGATATAACTATAATAATAATATTAAATATATAATATTATTTAATATTTAATTACACTACCTTCTACTCTTATAATATAGTTTTATAATTATAATCGTAGTCTAACTCGGCCGTAAAAAGACTAGATTAAATATTATCGGCCTAGGATAAAGACGGTATAGAAAGAGTAAAAAATATAAAGAATAAATCGTAAATATATAACGCGTTATTAATTAGAAAAAGCCTATAATTTAAATACGGATTAATAAAATCAAGAGGTATAAACGGAAATTACGCGATATAATAAGATAAATTATCGTAAATATTAATATAAAAACGTTTTTATAATATAAGCGGATCTATAATATAAGCGGATCTATAATACTTTTATATAATAACGTAGTTACGAAAAGACTATATAACGATATATTAATAAAAAACCGAATAACTTTTTAAAAATAATTAACCTATTCGCCGTCGTCTTTTAATAATCGTAACTCGATATAAATAACGCGGAAAGAAGGGTAGATTTAATTATTAATTATATAGAGGTTATCGAAACTACGCGGCCTACGGATAATTATAAATAGAAAATATATATAATATTTCTCGCCCTATATAAAATTATACTAATATATATAGTTAATAATACGACTTTTTTTATATAATATTTATCGACGCTCGCCCCGTTTATCGTAGTAGACGTAGTACTCTAGGAAGTCCTAGTATAAAAAGTAACGACTATTTATATATTTATTATTATACCGTAAAAAATAGGTTAAAGTATTATTAGTAGTATTAAATAAAACCTATATCTATATAAAATCCTCGCGATTTATATTAGAAAAGTAAATCGGCGCCTACCCTAGTTTATAAATAATAAGGCGCGTTATAAAAGGATCTTTATAATAATAATTATAAAATTCGAATAATTACTACGCCGCCTATATAAGGCCGATATAGCGACTATTAAAATACTATATAACCTCGTTTTTATTATTCTAAAATTATAATATTATCCGATCGTTACCTTTATATATATATTTATAAATATATTTAATAACTATAATAAATACGTATACCTTAATATTAATATACGCGTTATATTTACGAGTTAAATACGGATTATATAGAACTACTTAATTATTATTTTTTTAAATATCCTATCTACGTATATACTTTACCTAGACGCGCGGATTATAATACCGGCGGTAAATAAAATAACCGTCGTTTTATATAACGATATCTTCTTAGAATATTTTAGGAAATCTCTTTTTATAAATATAACGACCCCCTTTATTCTTTATATAGAGTATAATTAAATTAATAACCCCGTAAAACTCATAAGTTATTTATATCTTAATAATAATATATAAAATATTATTAAAATTTATCGCGGGATAAAATAACTTTATATAAATTAAATTATCGATATAGAATTATTCTAAGAAAGTATTATCTCGGTATAAAAATAGAAGGATATATATATACGGAAGACCCTATTTCTAATATTTAATTATATATATAATTTCATTATACCGATTATATTAATTCTTAAGGTTTTAAAAAAGGGCCTTTATTTTTATATAAAAGATTTATATAATAATTTCCGTATACTCTAATATAGTTTATTTAAAGAATATATTCTCGGTAATTTTAGGCTAGCTAGAGTTTATAATAAATATAATAAATATAATAAATTTCCTAAAATACTATATAATAATTATAAAGTTTTAATATAGTTAATTTATATTCCGATTACTACCCGAGAAACTAGACGGGAGGATAATATATTAACTTATCTTTTATAAATTCCTATAATTACCGGTTAACGCGTCCGTAATACCGTTATAAAGGTTAATACGAATAATATTCTAATTATTATAATAGAAATTCAAAGTAATCTAGTCGATAACGGAAAAATTATCGACGATATATTATTAAAGTAAACGCGTATTTCTTAATAAAGAATTATACTACCCGGTATATTAAAATAAATAATACCGTAACTATATATAATAAAAGTACCGCGTAATAATACGAGTATTATAGTTATTATAAAGTTGTAAAATTTAATACTTATAATACCTAAGGCCGCTAGCGTAGAGTTAACGGTTTAGTAATAATATAAAAGACGTAAAATAATTACGGGGTTCATTACTAGGTAGTTTTTAAATCCTAGATTTAATAATAAAACTAATCTCTAAGAATTCTAATAAAACGGGGGAATATTAACTCGATATAAAATTATTAAAAATTAAAACCCCGCGATATTAAGGCTAGAACCCCGTATCGATAAATAATAATATTATAAAAGTAGCGGGGCGTAGGTATATATAATATATTAACGTCTTTAACGGGGTATAAATATATATAATATATTATTACTTTATAATTACCTCCCTCTTTAGGCCCTAGTCCTTAGGTATTTAAATATTTTAATTAAAAAACATTTATTAAAAAACCTTTAAACCCCCTAAGGGAAATAAGGGAAAAGAATTATTTAATATAACGACGTTATTATACGGTAATTTAAATATAAAGTTACGTACCTAATTCTTTAATACCTATAATACTAGTTACGGAATAATATTTAATTAATTAATCGAAGCTCGTTAAAAAACCTTTAAAACCCCCTAAAAGAAATAAAGAAAAAAAGTCTTCTAGTTTATATTATCGGTCCTATAACGTTAATATATAATACTAGTCGCGGAGCGACACGAAACTATTTCCTATAATACTATTATATAGTATTAGTAATGGAAAAGTAATACTATTAAATTACCCCTATTATATAATAGTATTAATAGTAAATAAATAATATATTTATAAAATTATCCCTATAGCGCTAATATATAATAATTGTAGTTAATTAAATAATATTTCTTTCGTCCCTATAGTATTATTATATATAATAATAACGGAGCGAAATAGTATATACTATCGTTTCTATAGCGCTTATAGTACTTATAGTAAATATAGTATATTAAATTATTCCTATAGTACTTATAGTATTAGTAGTGGAATAATAGTAACTACCCTTACTATATACTCCTACTATACTATAATAAACACTAGTAGTAAAGTATTATATATAAATAGTATAGCCCTAATATTATACCCGGAGATTAGTAATAATATAACTATTATAATAATAGTTATATTTATTAATAAAAGCGAGGTAGCGGAACGGAGACGCGTATCGATATACTATAACGATAAGGTATTTAGCGCGACGGTTTATTATTAAAATAAACTCGCTCGCCTATTTATTTTCTCTCTTCGTAACTCTTTTAATCTTTCTCGTATATTATTACTCTAGCTCTATAATAGTGTTCTAGTATTATAACTAATATATAGATAATATTCTCGTTATATATAACTTTCTTCTAACTCTATAAATAACTTTTATTTAACGATAGTATTAATTTATTTATATTAATATAATTTAGTTATAAATATACTAGTAAATATAACTAGTCCGTTATTAGCGCGACTACGTGATATTAATTATAATAGTAGTTTACTACGCTTCGTAGCTCCTTTACCGGGTCTACTTCTATTAATTTAATAATAATTATATTTAAGGTACGTCCCCTCCTTATATACTCTATTATATTAATCGCTACGGAATCGACTATTACGTAAAAATAAATTATAACTATAAGTTTTAAAACGGTATATATTAATAGTAAAAAATCTCTAAACCTTTTCGAAGGAAGGTAAAGAGGTTTATATATTAATATATTTATATCGGTAATAGGACTCCTAAAAAAGAATATAAATATAAATTAATAAATAAAGAAATTACCTAGTAGTATAAGGTATATAATAAAATAATAATAATTAATAGATAAACCCCTATTATAATCGCTAATCTATAGAATTAATTAATAGTAGCGAATTAATATATTAAGGAATTAAAGGCGATAAATAAGGTTCTCGAAAAAAAAATTAAAAGTTTCCGTTAATATAAATAGGACCTAAAGAGTCCCGAGGAAAATAATATCCTTAAGAACTATATTAAAGAGACTACGTCTTTTTCTAGTAATTCCGATAGTAACTAAATCTTTTATATAATATAATAACGATATCGAATTCTTTTTTTTTCTTAAATCGGCGCTAATTAAATTTATCTAGATATACTATTTAATAGTATATTTTAAATATTTATATAGACTATACCTAAAGTAAAAGTATTTTTATAAATATAATATCTTATCGCTATCGTATATAAATAGTTTAATAGTAAATTATATTTAATTATATTTTAAAATCGTATAATAAGATTATAAATATAGAGGAGAATATCCGTTATATAAATATTAATATAAAAGTAGTAATATTTACTTTTAATATCGGCTCCGTTTATTTTACTTTATCGTTTTATACGGCTAGGTAACCTCTTTAATTATATTTATATATTTATATTTACTACCCGCCTATTTAAAGACTTTAGTTAATTTATTAATATTAATAAACTCTTCGTCTAGTAATTATTAATTATATTCTTCGCCTTAATTAATTTATTTAACTTTATATTAAATACTTTTTTTATTTTTAATTTTATTTATTACCTCTTCTACCTCTTATAACTTATTATTATTAATAAATTCGAGGGCTTATATAAAAAATTCCGCCGTATTAACGTAATCGCGAAGATAATATAATTTAAATAACGATATATAAAAGATATTATAGATTCTATACGTAGAAGGTAGTAGTAGGCGGTAAATTTATACTTTTATTTTATTAATAATTCTAAAGGGCCCTATAAATTTATAGGATAATTTCTTATTTAAGTACTTTTATTTTAGGTTCTTTATTATTAATATAACTAAATCGCTAACTTTATAACTTTATAGTTTATATATTTTATTATATTATTTAGTTTAATATTCGGTAGCGCTTTATAAATACTTTATAACTTTATCCTTTAGAGTTTATAATTATCGTATTTTATTATTTATAATTAATACTCTTTTTTCCCTAAAGTCGTCCTCGACCTCTTAACGGATTTTAGGATAATAACCGTATATATAAAAAAACGGCGTCGTTCCGACGGCGGTACTTTAATTATTATTTATTAAGAATTCTACTATAAGTAGTAATCTAGCCTAATTAATTTATTTATTATTAATAAATATATATAAATAGTACTCTAGTACTTAATTTTAGCGCTTTATTTACTTATCCGTTTAAAAGTAAAAGATAATATTTAAGCGTCGTTTAATTTTCGAATAAAAATATATAATTAACTAGAAAGCGCTCGTAAGAATAGAGCCTCTATCGCTAATAATACTATTTAATATATTATAGCGGTAAATAATTTTAAAATAAAATACTTCCGTTAATTAAATAATATCGATTTTAATAATTATAAATATATACCTAACTATTTTAATAAATTAATTTATAACGATAAAGATAACGTTATAAACGGTACCTTTATATTTATTAAGTAGTAAATTAATTATAAAATCTATAGAAATCTCCTTCTAAGGTTAAGTAGTAATAGGAAGCGAATTTAATTCGTTATATAAACGATATCGCGGCGCCTTCGTCCGTTAATATATATCGTAAATTTTAATATAGTTCGTAACTTACTTTAAATTACCCTCCTAGAAAAATTTTCGGGTAAATAATTTATACGACTTCGTAGCGCTAAAGTAGCTTATTAAAGAATTATTATAATACCTCTTTATAAACTCTTCCCTTAGAGCTTTATTCTTTAATATATAAAGGCGACCGTTATATCTTAATAATCCCTCGGAGTTTATAACCTATATTTTATTCTTTATACGACGGCGGTTCTTTAATATATTCGCTCTAGTTCGAAAAGAGTTTATTTAATTATTATAAGTTTATAATTCCCGAATTAATATTTTAATAGGCCTTTCAGGATTATTATATATAGTTTTAGGTACTATTATAATATCCCGCTTTAGAATTATTACTTTTAACCCTATAATTTAAAAAGTAAAAGTTATAATTATTTTTACTTCTTTATCTCTTTCCGATAATTAACTATTAATCTAAAGAGTAAGTTTATTCTAAAATATTAATAATAATTTAGTATTTAACGGCGATACTCTTTTATAATTAAAACGTCGCGACGATATATTAATAGGATTTAATTTTCTAGCCCGATAAAAGATCTTAAAGTTATAAATAGTTAATTTAAATACCTAGCGGGCCTACTTAAAGTTTAGTTCCTTCTATTTTATAAAATCTTTTAAATTATTATAATTAATCTAGACTTTAATATAATAGGGGCTATTTTCTAGGTAGTATTACTATTATTTTATTACTACTATAATAATAAGTAATTCTTAATTATAAATCTTATAGTTTTATTCTAGGGGATTTAATTTCCGTGACTAGAATATTATAAAATATTAATAATTATCCTTATCCTATTATAATAGTATAGAGTTAAGATTAAAGTTAGAAGTATCGATCTTTATACGTAATTATTTAGTTAGATTATAATAACGTAGAAAAGACGCGTTTACGAATATATCTCGTAAGATTTAAAACGTTTCCGTAGCGCCGTTTATTTATTTAAATAGATTTATTTTCTTATTTACTTTACTACTCTTAAATAGGTTAGTAAACGGCGTAGTTATATTAAAATAGTTATAAATAAACCGCCTATAGAAGTTAATAAAACTTAAAAAGATTTATACCTCCCGATATATTTTTGGTTAAGGTTATTTCTTAATAATCTTAACGCGTTCCAGGTTTATAACTACCTTATTAATAAATATAATAAAACTTAAAAACTCGACCGTTTCGATATTAAATTAATATTTCTTAAAGTTAATAAATAGCTAGAATTAATATAATCGTTTAAATATTTATTTAATATACCGTTAATACTCCGCCGGATTAATATTATAAATTAGGATATTATCTAGATATACTATATACGTTATATTTATTAAATTTATAAACGTATAGTTAATATAAATTTAAAACGTCGCTAGTATATTAGCGAGCTTAAAAGATATAATTAAATATTCGAAATAACTATAACGAGTTCGGAAAATAATTTTCTATTTATCGCCTTCTTTAATCCGGATTCTATAATAGGTATCCTTAAGATCTAACTTCGTAAAGATTTTAAAACCGTATAAACGGTCTAATATCTCGGTAATTAAGGGTAACGGGTATCGATTTTTAATAATTATTATATTTAAACCTCGGTAATTTACGTAAAGACGTAACCTATTATCCTTTTTAAATATAAAAAGAATAAATACTCCGGTTAATAATATTAAATAACGGATCTAGCCTTTATAAAGTAAAGATTCTAAATAATACCGTAACTCCGATAATTTAATTTAAGATAAGTTATAAAGAGGTTTATAAAGCGGTTCTTTACTAACTTTTATTTTAATAACGTAATCTCTTTATTTAAAAGTAAATAGGGTACTCGCCTTCTCGTTAAAAAAAATATTATAAAACTTTATAAGTTCCTTAGGAATCTTTAGGTTAAGAAGTTCTTCCTATTTATCTTATACTACCGTAATATATACGACCGCGAATATATTCGGTTTATTTTTAAAATTACTAGTAAATTTAACCGGTTTTTTAATTTATAAATTACTAGAATTAACCTTAAACCGTTATTAATCCGCCTTAGGGTTAATTAATATCTTTAATTAATATAACCCGGGTATATCTAGAATAACGTTTAAATCTTTAAAGTTTATAGTATAGAATAAAATACTATATTTACGCTCTTAATCTTAACTATCGATTATTTAATAGTTTAATTAATACGCGCTATAATAATATATATTTTACCCGTTAATTATTTTAGTTAATAATAAAATAGTATTATAAGATTCTAAATCGTTTTTAATAACGAACTATTATAAAATTAAATTAATTTATACTTTAGAGTTAATTAAGGTAATAAATTACCTAACTTTATTTTAAAGAGTAATTTAACTCTTAGAAAGAATAAAAGGGTATATCTTTATTAATCGTTTTTCTTACCCTTCTTCCGAGGCGTAAATTAAGTTTAATCGTTTTTTACTAATATCGCGCCGACGTATATAATTAATTTATTTAGGTCGGGATATTTAGGTTTAATATAACCTTTTATTCTATAATATTAATAAATAATCTTATCGTACGAAGAATTAATAGTATTAACTTTACACTTATTACCCTTCTCCTTTAAATATATTTATTTAATATTATCGCCGGCGTTAAGCTTAATAATTCGGTTTATTATAAATTTTCCTTTATTAGGGTTCTTTAATTAGGAACCCGAATTAAAATTAAAACCGCCTATTAACTATATACACTCTAGATTCTTTTTTTATATAATAATTTAAATAAGAATTTCTTCCCTTTAAATAAGTATATTACTAGTATTAAAGATTTTATTTTTAAATTTAAATTTAAATTTAGTTAAAAAGAAATTTATTTTATACTCCTCCGAAAACGGGGGTAACTAGGCCTTTATTTCTTTAAAATAAACTTTAAATAACGATACCTTTTAATAAGATTATTATTTAACTTCCTCCTACTTTTTATAAACGAGGAGATAATAATTAACTAGATTTATTATTAAATTAAGAAGAAACTTTTTAAAAAAGTTAAATATAATATTAATTAAATTATATAAATCGTAGTACCTATACTACTACGTCGAAGGGTTACTTTCTAACGAGTTTATATAATATATAATTCTTAAATAATCAGTAGTAAAATATTTAGGACTAATTAAAAATTTAATATTTATATCGCGGAATTAATATAAATATTTACCTTCGCTCGTATCTTTATAAAAATATATTTTATTAAAGTGTAACGTTTTCGCCCTAATAAGAATATCCCTATTAAGTATAGTTAAATTTATTACTATTTTACTAGTAGGTGTAATAATTAGGGGACCTCTACTATAAATAGTAGATTCTATTAATACTCCGTTAACGGGTATAAAAATAGTAGGATTACGTAGTTTTTAATTTTAAATTTATAATACCTTTAACTTTTATTATTATTTAAAGCGACGGTTTTCTTCTTTAATAATTTTAAATTATATATTTAAAGTCTCTTTAAGGGTAATAATACCTTCGAATTCGCTACCGTCTTTATAACGAGGGTCGTTAAAGTAGGTTTAATTGATATTATTATTATTAAATTCTTTTAAACGTCCCGAGGTTAAACCCGATATTATAATAATAATAGGCCTTTTTTTTAAAAAAGTTTAAAAGATTAAAATTATAATACCTAAAGCCGCTAGCGTAAAACTAGTAATTTAATAATAATATAAAAGATATAAAGTAATTACGGGGTTTATTATTAAATAGTTTTTAAATCCTAAATTTAATAGTAGAATTAATCTCTAAGGATTCTAATAAAACGGGGGAATATTAACTCGATATAGAATTACTAAGAGTTAAAACCCCGCGATATTAAGGCCAGAACCCTATATCGATAAATAATAATATTATAGAGGTAGCGGGGCGTAGGCGTATATAATATATTAATATCTTTAACGGGGCGTAGGCGTATATAATATACTACTACTTTATAATACTAACCCGGGTTATTATATAAAAAGAATAATATATAATAAAGAGGAAAGTATATAATATTTATATAATAAATATAATAAAAGCGCGGCTCTTTACCCGTAACGGTATACTCGATTATTATAATATCGCGGTATCTAGGGGTATTATACCTATTTAATATAAATACTATAACCTCGCTAATAATAAATAGATTAATATAATAATAATCGAAATCTTACTTTATAACTAATTATATATAAAAGTTTAGGATAATTTATATAACGTCGGTTTTTAATTAGGTAATCTTAATCTACTCCTTTATAAACTAGTATATAATAATAAAGGAATTCGAGTAATCTCGTAATATAACGGCGAGTTTTTCTAGAAGGTATTATTATAAAGCCGGGTTCTATACTAAATATATAATAATAACTTAAATAGGATCTACGAAATATAATTAAATAAAAGAAGGGAGGCCGCCGGTAATTATATATAAAAAACTTTATAAATAATAGAGCTCGCCGTAGATAATAAATAACTAAATACCGGCTTAATTAATAAACCGGTTATTTATATTATATATATAAAAGGTAAATACTATTATAATATTATACCTACGGATATTAACGAGGAAATATTTAGATTCGGGGGTACTATCTTTAAATAAATTTTTAAAAAGTAATAACGGTTTTAGAAAAATATCTAAAATACTATTACCTTTCGAATAATATATAATAAAATAGTACGGGTCGTATTTTCTTTCTATAATTTAATATAAAACTCGATAATAAATATACTACTCCGTTATAATACCTAGGTAATAAATCTCCGCGGTATAATTCGATATTAAACCGCGTAGACTAATATAACGCGGTAAAGAAAGCGAGGGAGGTAGAGATTAAAACGGTGTAAAAGAAGTAGGTTAATATATAAAAATAAATTAATATATAAAAGTAGGCTAAGTAATATATAAAGATAGGAGAGCGGATAAACGGTAAAATAAAAAGAGAATATATCCAATTTACGGTAAATATAACCCGAGAAGAGTATATTTATAAATATATAAAGTTCTAGGCGGAGGTCGCGTCGAGCCGTAAAATAATAATATAAATATATTTCGACTACTTAATTAAAATAGAGGCGGCGATATTTAAATCGATATCCTATAAAGAATATTTAGTAATTCTCTTCTAAAGATAAGTTAATATATATATAATATATAAATTAAAAAGGGATTAATACCTAAATATAATATTATATATAGAGGGATAATAAACGCGTAGCGTTAAAACTTTCAAATTTAAAAATAAGATATATATATATATATTTAATATAAATTCGTTAAAATATAGAGTAAAGGTATAATAAATAATACGGATAATTAAAGAAAGTATATAGAAATTAAAGAAATATATATAAAAATAATATAGAAGGGTATATTTTATTTTATTATATTTTAGTTATATTAAGGGAAGGAAAAACTAGGAAATAAAATCACGTAAAAAATCTTTTTTAATAATAAATTATAATTAATTATTAATAATAACTTAGCGGAAAGTTTAATATATTTTAATATAATATAAACTACGAAACGGAAATACAATAAACTAGAATTATAACTACGATAGAATAGAATATAGTTTTTAATATTAATATTATAAAACTCCTCTATAAACTTATTAACGGGCAACTCTATTTCGATAATATCGAATATAATATTTTACGTCTCTATTTACCGAGCTCTATAGAATATAAAATATTCTAGAAAGTTTACGACGATATAGGGTACTTTAATTATACTAGAATTTATAAAAAACTAGTAAATTATATCTATATCTTTAATATATCTACTAAACTATATAAATATCTTAGATACTATCTATACTACTAGCTATACTAGACTTCTAGGTATTAATTTTATAAATTTTTATAATTTATTTATAATCCCGTAAAGTTATTTTATATTTTAATAATCGACTTTATTTTAATTTTACCGAAGGCTACTATAGGGGAGGACTATATAATATCCGTAATTAATAAATTTAATAAAATAGTTATATTAATACTTAGTTAAATAATATAGAGAGGTTTATAATAGGTATATTATTTATTAACTCGTTTTCTTCTTCTAAATTAAAAGTTATTATCGGTAATTATTTTAAATAAAAACTATCGCTTTATTAACTAGTTATAAAAGTAGATTATAACTAAATTTAAAGTCGATATATTATATTTAACCGTATATTACCTCTAAACCGACGGGTAATTAGAAAAATTAAACGAGATTATTGAAATTACTTTATATTACTTCCTATTAATAGTAGATATTAATAAATAACCTATTATACTACTATAACTTTCCGCTATATTAAATAATTCGACGAAATATAATAATATATACTTAGTATTAACTTAAATTCTATATAATTTTAAGATTAAGGAATTATTAGATTTATTAAATCTCGATAACCTTAAGCTAGTAGACTTTAACGATATCGAAATACCGAATATAATAATATATAATACTACGGAGGAGCCGAATACCGAAACTTTCTATTATACTAATTTCTTTAATATTAAAATACTAGAAACCTTCCGTAGGAAGGATTCCTTTAAAGTTTTCTCTATAATCTATCGCCTTAAATATATCGATACTTAAAATATTATTATATTCGCGTCGCTATATATAAAAGAATAATATAATATTTATTATCGACTTATTTTCTTTAAGGTTAACGATATAGTATATTTATATTTATATTATAAATATTAAATAATAAATATTCTATCTTATAAAATAGGATAATAATTTATAAAACTATTTAAAATCTTAGAACGAATTAATAAACTCGTATACTACTTATAACTACCGCCTACTATAATTATTTATAATATTATATTAGTATATCGGCAACTTGGGAAACCCCGATTTTTATATATTTTATACCGAAATTATATAAAATACTGGAAATGCGTATCTGCTTATATCCCGCATTCTAAGTATATTATACACCGATATTGCACCGATTTAGTAACTTTTTTTTTTGACTTTAACTTTTAAGAGTATCTAGACTAGGGCCCCTATATAGGAATATAAATATCTTACTAAATCTATTTTTAGCCTAGATTCCGAATTTTTAATTAGATTTTTACTAGCGTTGCCCTATAGGGCTATAAAGCTACTTTTAGGATTAAGTTTAGCGCTCCCGCGCAGACCTTAACTCTAACTTAAAAATCTTGGCGCCAAGACTTGCCAAGGCTACAAAATACGCATTTTACACCGATTAAGTAGCGATTTTACAAAACTATTTTTCCGGACTTACCGATGTAGTATACCTAGAGTTTATTATAATTCCTACTATTAACCTCTACGGAAGGTATCTCGAAATACTATTATCTATCGTCGTTAATAACGAAGAGGAATAGGAAATAGAGTAGTTACTATAAAAATAATAATATCGATTTAATAGGGTAAAGAATATAACTATATAATATTTAATATAGTAGAAAAACTATAGGCCTAAAGACGATAAATAGATATTAATTAAATAGTTATAATATATAAATACTCTAATAGAGGAATACGAGGGTCTTTATAAATAATTAATAGGTATTTATTAAAAACGTATTAACGACTAGTCTTCGTCTATAGTATTTTCTATTTAATAGAAATAATACCCTTTTATACTTTATACTAGAAGAATATTTCATATATATTCATTTCGTTCTAGCGGAAATACCCTTACTATAGTATACTATCGGGGCGATAACTTTATTCTATTTAATAATAATTAATATAACTATATTAACTTTACTATACTAGGTTAGTTCCTTAATAACGAAGATTATTTACTATATTAATTCGTTAAAGACGAATACCTAACTAGGTAATTAATTAACTATTACTACTTTATAGAATATGACCTTATCAATAATAAAACGAAGTTATACGTTAATTTAAATATAGTATAATTTAAATATAATTTAATTTAAATATAATATAATTTAAATATATTATTTCGCTTATAAAGTTAACCTTAACGAGACTAAGTTAGTGTGTGTTACTAGGGTATAGCAACGGATTTTAAAGCGTTATTTGAATGTATTAACTACTTTTAATTATAAGGTCACGTTGAAGTGGTAGAAATCGCTGAAGAATGAAGACTAGAGAGATGTAACCATGCTGTAGAGAGGTCACATAGGATAGACACGTGACTCCCAAGCGAAGTCGGTCCAAAACCACTTCCTGCGTCTGAACCTCAACCTTCTCTCCTTAGTTTTGTATTCTAAGTTACAAATCGATATTATGCCCTCCAGTTGAGGCCTCTTCTCTCGTGCTGTTATACATCAATGAAACCATTTCAGGTGAAAGTTTCTTCCCAGAGCGCCTTGAATTGCGACATGAATGCTTTCTCTGACCAAGTAAATTGCTTCAAGATTTCAAGCATTTCTGGCCATGATTTGTATAAGTCTCCGAACCTGGCAGCGTTGTTCGATCGTAGCAGTAGGACATAATCGGAGCGTACAGTTCCTGCTGGAGCGAATGCCCCGCCGATGTAAAGGAGCCAAAGTAGCAAATCAGGGTGATCATCCCATATGGGGTCATCGTTCGCCTGTTGTAGTTCGCGGAGTAATTGAGAGGAAACATGGGACTGTACAATCCAGAGTCAGCACATTCATGAATCGGACTAGCAAAGAAGTCTGGTATATCGTCAAGTCCATCTGGACCAAGGCTTTCTTAACAGGAGCAAGACGAGCGAGAGATAGAGAACCCAATGTTTGTGGTTCACCTACGGGAATTACTAAAGCGCACCAAACCGTACAGCATAGCATAACTGAGCATACATATGCCGCAAGGTGACAACACTCCAGGACAGGAGAGAGGTTCGGCAAGCCTACAAGCCTGGATTGAATAGATGCTGTGTGGTTATTGATACGTGCCATCAGCATTACATCGGCCTTTGTGAAACGGGGAAGGTCTCGAATGCATTGCAATGCATGTATATCTTCAAGCACTTCAATGAACTCTTTGGTGAGTATGTGGGACCGCGTCTGGAATCCTGGCGGTAGCCGAAAGAAGTTTGGAGAGAATGGATCTCTTGTCCATTGAAGCTCAGCGAAAGTTGTGTGATCAACTATGCGACTAGACCCTGCTAGAATTGAGGAATTCAGATCTTGCCTGTCTGCCAGTGTAAGAGTAGGTCACAAAAATATTGCATCCTTGCTTACCAAAATATGGCCCGTTTGATTCCTCCAGTGAGATAAACGCCCTTCCTTTGACAGATCTCAAGCAGCAGCTGCACTGCCCCCATGTGAAGTTGAACCTGAGACGTCATCCCAAGGCAAGCCTGGATAATCAAATGTCAGCTTAACGCAGCTCGAGACACCCGGGAAAATCCAAAGAGCAAGGTTTGCAGACCTCCACCCCTGCTAGCAGCAAGATGGCTCCAATGGTTGATTCTGAAGTAGCCTCATCCAGGGAACTCATCTTCTCACGAATATAACTGATTGCCTGACCTTGGTACCCGAGACACTCTCGATTAATGCTGCCCCCAGTTACCGCGAATGCAAATGAGAGCATAACAGCGTTCAGAAGAGCGGGATCAACTAAACCAGTTCGAAAAACCGAGCGAAAGTTCTGGAATGCAAGCTCTTCCGCAACACTGAAGACTGGCTCAGGAGCCTGTCTAGCCTTGTCTGAACCATTTAATGTGAGCCTGTCCAAGACAGTTTCAAGCGACCAGGAGGAGCTTACAGTCGCCAAGCAGTGTCTGCAACCTCGACGAATCCACAGCAAGCGTCTGGAACGGATCGAGCACGCCTGCAGACAGGGAGAAGAGCGCCGCGGCTAGAGTTCCGGTACGCATTCTTTTGCTCACCAACCTCTTGGCTTTATCTCTCAAAGTCCTGACACGAAAATTGTCCCCCGACTTTTGCTGAAGCTTCCGTTTGTTCTCGAGGGCATGCTTCACAGCATGCGACCGGGCTAGACGCTTCGTGATCCGATCCTTCGCGTCATCTGGAGCTTGGATCGAGATGAACTGAAAATGCCCACCTGATAAGAGTTAGTAGTAAGACAATGAGCGACTGCCCTGAACCTGCTTCGCTTACCTGCGGTCGGTTCGCTTTCGGCTGCTGCGGAACGATGAGTTGTTGACACCATTTGTGCAGGACTACTAATGCGAAGACTAGCAGTCGGGTTATCACATTTGCGCTGTAATGGCACAGAGTGGGACGTATCTTGAAGATGCTGGAACAGCTGTCGTCGATGGGGCGGATTAACAAATTGGCGTGTTTCTTACACGGATTACCAACAATCTCGCTTATAAATACATGTTAAAAGTCGCCCGCCTTTTCTCAGTCTAGCGCAGATAATACTAAACGCTAACCCCTTAATGGAAGCACCTTCTTTCCCTAATTGGAGTACATTGTTTCCTTATTCGGAACCATCTATTTGCCCTAAATGGACATGTCCTAGTTGCTTAACTGATAGTATCTCTGTTCCTTGATAGGAAGTACCTCTGTTTCTTGAGTGGAATTCTCTTTGTTCTTCATTATTAATTGTTTCATAACTCTCCTAAATTGGTAAGCTCTTCTAGCCATTAGGTTCTTTTACCATGGCGAGTTTGTCCTTGTCAGACGTACTAATCAAGGATTTTTATTGCATTCCACCACTTTGGGAATTAGCTCAGAACACTCATGTTTCTAGGGCTTATTAGGCCCCATTTTTCTTGTTTTCTTCCTCATGGCCAACAGCCATCTGATTTCCTATCATTCCGTTCCTTTGCCCCTTACTCAGGGCCTTACCATGTATATTAGGGAGCTCTGCTCCATCATCTAGCAATCAGACGATTTCTACCTGATTTGCTTTCTCCAAGGTGCTGCGCATACGTTCAACAGTCCTCCAACTACGAGGCCAAAGAGTATAAACCCTTCGAAGCCCAAGCCGGTTGCTAGCTTCGTCTCCCAGATATCCAAACCACCGGCAGACAACACGTCCTATTCCGAAGAGTGCGAAATCACGTTTTTAAAGTTACTACGCCCAGAATTCTTTGCTGATGGCCGAACCACGCCTTTTCAAGCCGTTGAAAATTGGCAACGTGGAAGTGAAGCATCGGATCGGAATGGCTCCACTCACTCGCTTCCGGGCGTCTGCCGACCGCGTGCCGGTACCTTTGATGAAGGAATACTACGGCCAACGAGCCTCTGTGCCTGGCACTTTGATTATTTCCGAGGGCACCGCCATATCACTGTCCGGCTGCGGCGGGTTCGCCAATGCGCCTGGGATTTGGAGCAAAGACCAGGTCGCGGCCTGGAGAACTATCACTGACGAAGTCCATCGCAAAGGCTGCTTCATGTTCTGTCAGCTATTTGCAATGGGCCGTGCTGCGGATGTTGAAGTGGCCAAACAAGAGGGAATCAGCATCGTAGGGCCGAGCGCCATCCCAATCGAAGAAGGCGCCCCGATGCCACGGGCCATGACTATTGAAGAGATCAAGCAAACGATTCAAGACTTCGCGACGGCCTCGGAGAATGCAATTAACGCAGGGTTTGACGGTGTCGAGTGCCATGGCGCAAACGGATACCTTGCCGATCAGTTTATTCAAGACGTTAGTAACCAGCGCAACGACGAGTACGGTGGGAGCGTGGAAAATAGGTCTCGCTTCATCAACGACATTATGAAGGCTGTCGTGGATGCTGTTGGCCCAGAACGTGTTGGGCTTCGTCTCAGCCCGTGGAGTCGATTCCAGGGCATGAGGATGGAGAATCCAATCCCACAATTCTCGGATGTCATCGACAAAGCCAGCCTGTTAAAGCTGGCATACCTTCACTTGATCGAGTCGCGGATGTCTGGCGCCGAGGATGACGAAGGCAGTGGGCGACTAGATTTTGCATACAAGCTCTGGAAAGAACCTCTTCTTGTTGCTGGGGGGTATAAGCTGGCGGATGCACAGAAACTTGTTGATGAAGAATATCCGGCCAAGGACATTGTGGTCATATTTGGGAGATACTTCATTGCTAACCCAGATCTGGTATACAGAATCAAAGAGGGTCTGGAGCTTAATTTGTACGAACGCAAGACTTTCTATACCAGCAACTCAGCTGTGGGTTACGTGGATTACCCGTTTAGCGCGGAATATCTAGCCTGCGAAAAAGTTTAGATTAGCTTAGCTTAAGATACATACATATTAGATAGACTTTAGCGATACATATGTCTTGTCGATTACAAGGCATACTTACCTTATATACTAGATTCTTGTTACAAATTAACACCGAAAGCTGCCATTGTTTTATTCTTCTAAAAACAAGTAATATAAATCATGATAGGTCATATATATATCCTGCACAACAGCCTTAAGTCGATCCACTTTATTGGCAAGATCTTGACTGTGGTGATTGTGACCTGCTCTAGACCCCGGTTTCTACTTCTTGTTGTAACACCAGCCGCAAGATGGTTTGCTTCGGATGCGTCTGACCTGTCTCGTCTGATATGACAAGCAACTATCAATATTCGGATTGGTGGGAAGAGAGTGGAACGGCCTTGGAGGATACGCACGACTTCGTGACTACTCCGTGAATTGTTTCCATCCATCTTCCCAACATTCTCTCCTACTTTCAGAATGTCACGACTCTCAAGGCTTTCAAGCTGAGTTGGAGTGGGACGCGGGAACCTCTGCTGTGCTGTCTCTATAGATTCTGAGAGACACCGAAGCTCGCTGTATATAATGCTCCTAGAGGATTGCGAGTACGAAATCCCTGAACAGGATGAACATACCAATAAAGGTCCTAGAGTTCCTAGAGTAAGCACACATTAAATATTAGCGTTGGTCCTAACCGGCTGCTATGCTACTAAGACGACACCGCCCAAGGCGTTGGAGATACTGGCGGACCTTTAGGCTTAGTTCTATGCCTCGAGTTCTTGACTACCGGATACTACGGAAACTTCTTCTCTTTCAGTCATGTTGTGCCTTCTTTGACATACTCATACTTTGAACTCGACATATCAGTCCCACCGATATATTGCTTCGGGCTCAAGCACCGAACATCCGCGAAATCTCGAAATAGCGCATCTCGTAAGGGACGAATCGAGATAGCTCGGGATCATGTTACTGGCAGATTCTGAAGCAGCATTGTTACTAAGACCTACGTTTGCAGGCCTCAAGCCAATTCATTACTCTTGGCGGCCAAATAATTCGGAGAAAAGAAAAGCCCAAAATTCTCACATGCTTCGAAGCTACTAGTAAAGAATACAAACATATTGAAACCTAGCAAACGACTCACAACCAACAGGCGTCCGGCCCCCGGACAGGAACATTTCGGGAGATCATCCACGATGATGCACCCCATCCTCAAACATAACGCCGACGTCAACACCGTCAGCGGTACAACGGACCTCAGGTCCGGTAAGGGACGTTACACGCCCTTGCAAATAGCTAGCCGTGGAAGGAGACCATCTGGCGGGTCAGGAAGCTTTCGCTCGAAATCAATGCAGATGTCAATCAGTGTCACAGCATCCCCGATTGGATCGTGCTTCATCTGGCAGCTTTCAATGGGCACTTGAGCAGGGTCACAAGAGCTTCCGACGGCTGGTACACATGCTATTCTGACATTCGATCATGAAGGAATAGATCCTTGTCCAATTTTTCCTCCATGTCCCGTGGCCAAGAAGGGTTAATGCTGTTGTCAGGGCCTTGCTGGATCTTAGGGCAGCTGTCAACCTTTCGTCGTTCCTACAGCCATTCCGGGCTTCATTCGCGGATGAAATTGTCGAGTACTCGAGCATTGAGCAGAGCAATACTGTATCCTCGTTACTTTGTAGCAGGATTGCTGCTAACAAGAGGCGCAAATTTTCGAAAAGGACCACTACTTCATAGACTAGACCACGACAAGGATGAAGTCCGATAATACTCTTAGTAGAGCCGGGTGAAAAACTAGACGCGATGGAGGCAGTTGCCACGATGGCATTGTTATGCGCGTTGCATGCAGACGTTGGTAATGGGAGGCTCTTTTCCACGGTGCAGTTCCTGGCCGAAGAGGGGCCAAATATTGATGAGTAGGATCGAGACGGAGACTACCCACTTGACTATGCGGCGCAGCTGGGAATACAGACTATCATCGAGTTACCGCTAGCCCGCGACGCAGATACTAGAGCCATTATTGCTGCGAGTGAGATAATACCGTATTTCCAAGAGTACTCCGCTTCGCTCGCACCAGGAACGGAATCTAGCCCAAACCAATATTTCCTTCCACATTAGCAAATCTACCGGATATCTCGGGATCTAAGATTGCAGGATTATCATGCTCGTACGCATCTAATCAAGTGAAGCTCCCTCTATCTACGCTCTGTCCCTATCCCCTCTCTTCATGTCAGTAGCCATTGGCCGCAGTCCATCCGTCCATGGAGACAAGAATGGTGAGAGGCCCTCTTCAGCAGAGGCACTCATACCTCCATGGGCAAAAAATTTCCAGAGGCTCACTTGGATTAGGAAACCTGGCGCACCGATCTCATAGTTCAAAGTTCCAACAGATTTGGAGAGTGAAGCCGACATCGGATGTTGACTGGATCTGTGGATACGAAGGATAGCTCCCTTTACATACATGTATCATGCTTTTTCAGACGAGCCGAGTGTATTTTATTGTCCTTACGTGGAGAACTGGCCAAGTGAACTATAGCTATGAAGTTGAGATCTACCATGTTAGTCTCCGTAACATGTCACACACGAGATGCATGCCGTGAGATATCAATGCCCCAACGGAGGAGCTGTTCAAATAGTACCACTACCAAATAAGCAAACAGACACTGACACAGCTCATCGCTATCAGGTGGCTCACAATCACCAGTTGGCCTTCCAGAGACCTAATACGAAATCTCCTTCTCAAAAGGATGCACGCCCTTCTCCTCATGCACAACAGAAGCCTTGCGTTCCTCATACGCCACATCTCCGATGGTACCATCAGCATCATGATACCCGATCTTAGTCTCCCGGAATCCATCCAGTTCCCTCGCGCACATAGTATTCAGGTAGATTGGAAATGCAAAAGCGACGAAGAATCCCACGAGTGGAACACACATCGCGATATGATAGCCCTTATGATCCGCAACCAGCCCGGTGAGAGACGGGAAGAGCGCACCGCCGGACACGGAGGCCACGATCCACGACGAACCACGCTTGGTGTGTCGTCCTAGGCCGCGGATCGAAAGCGTGAAGATTGTCGGGAAGACGCAGGACTCGAAGAAGAGGACAAGGGAAAGGACGGCGACGCCCCCTTCGCCCTGCGCGCCCATGGCCGCGGCAATGAAAATCATGACGCCGCTCATGAAAAGCATGAGGATCCAGCGAGGTTTGATAAGCATCATCGCGCCAGCTGCAGCGAATCGACCAATGGCGAACAGGCCTTGGCCGATAGCGTAGCGGTCTGAGCCTTGCGAGTCGGTGACGCCGGCACTCTCAACGGAGTATTTGATGAACTGCGACGCGACACCAACTTGGGCGCCGACGTAGCAGAATTGAGCCGCTACGCCGAAGAAGAGCTTGTATTGCTTGCGCATGGGCTTGTCCATGTAGCCGGTCAAGCCGGAGCACTGTTCGGCTTGAAGAGCCATGTCGGCGTCTGTGACTTCGGGGATGGGAGAGAAGAAAAAAACGATGGCGAGGAGGAAGACGAAAGCTGCGATGCCGAGGTAGGTCCACTGGACGCTAGACAGGTCTTTGGGCTGGGTGTTTTTGAAGAAGACACGGGAAGCGAGGAGAGGCGCCATGACCGAGCCGATGGCCTGGAAGGACTGGGAGAGCTCAAGACGAAATTCTGACAGTCGCGGGGGCCCGCAGGTTGCGATGAATGGGTTTGCGGAGGTTTCGAGGGTCGAGAGACCGGAACCAACGATGAAAAGGGAGCCGCAGAAGCCGGCGAATGAGCGGTGGATGGCTGACGGCCAAAACATCAGGGCGCCGACGCCGTAAATGCAGAGGCCCGTGATAAAGGTCCATCTGTAGCCGAACTTGCGGACGATCCAGCCAGAATAGGTGAGCGGACCTATGAGATAGGCGCCAAAATATGCACCTTGAAGACCACCAGCTTTAGCCGCTGTAATGTTAAGGGAAGTTTGGAATTTCGCGTTAAGGACATCCAGGAGGCCGTAGGCGAATCCCCAGAGGAAGAATAGAATCGTCACGAGTGCAATGGGGAATATAGACTGTTTGACGGTGAGGGCTGAAGCACCGGTGAGGCCCTTGTTGGATACGCTCTTCCGATGCTGTTGTCTTATGGCCTCAGTATTTGACGGTCGACGTTGGTTGGAGACCTCGGAGGTTTCTGGTTCTTCCTTGGAGAAGAACATGATTGCGGCTGATGGGAAGGGAAAGGAGAAAATTTGGTGGTGTGATCGAAGGGACTTTGGCCTGACTCCTAACCCGTTCGATGATGGATCTCTAGCGCGATATACGATCCGGAAGACTGCCCTGATGATTGGAAACGGCGCACGGTGGAAAAGGGAATACTTATAGCTCGCCCAAGAGCTCTTGGCAGAAATGCTCAGCTTAGCAGGCTGGTCGACAAACACCTCTCGAACGTAATGATAGGCGAATATGACGCTCGTTGAGAAACCTTAAACAACAAGCTCAAGGGTAGAAAAAAGATAGAACAGTTTTTACTTCTAAGCTAGGAGGTATGGAGGAGCAAGCTAATTATTTGTTTCGGTTTGCGGAGAGATGCAGCAACATGTAGATTGTTAGAACGGAGGAAAAGAAATGCCCTGCGTTGAGCAAGAGGATAGAAAGCAGACATATAAGGCACTTGCTCCGTGAATTCTCAGTCGAAGATTGCTGTATTTTGCTCCATTTTACCCCAACGGTTAAGGATCGCGGCAGATGTTGATGACGGGATGTGGGGATGCGGGGAAGCGACGTGGCGACTAAGCCAGCCTTATATCTACTTTAGGCCCTAGCCTCACTTGGCAAAACTCGGTCGACAAATAACAGTTGACAACAATACAATGCTGTCCTTTGTATATCATCCTTTTGGTCAGGAAAGGAGCGAGATTTGTCCTTTACCATTCTATACCCTTTTAGACGCTTCGGCGGAACTGTGTCTATCCTAGCAACGGCTAAGGACTTTATTCGTCGACAAAAAGCTTTCTGCCCGAGTCGAAAAGGCCCGATAGTTGTGGACTTGACGTTCCAGACACTTACAAGTGTATTAGTATCTCCAGATGGGGAAGTGTCACGGCGGTATTCTTTGACCACAGCTGCTAAGCCACTATATCTAGATCAGATATCGCCCCGAGTCACACTTAATTCTAGAGCAACGCCGTCGCTTACCACGATTGTATAGTCCAACCTCAAGCGCTTGAGGAAGACTTCAGGCTCTCTAGGAAAGTTGCTGATACTAAGTAAGGACCTACGCCCCTAGTATTTGCAGGAAGCGACGAGTATGAGTTTAGCCTTGCGCACTGCAGCTGCTGTCTGGCTCCCAAAACTTCCGAGACAGATGATTGATCCGCTCCAAATTGAGTGGTATTAGTTGTTTCAGAACAGCTTGCCAACTTGCCTAAAGCGCTTTTGGCATGAAAGTGACGAGCTACCTCATGGCTCCGTCCTCCTCGATATGCAAATGAGCTACACTGCAGGAGAAGATACCGAGGCCCTGGTCCTGGCAGCTAGCCAAGTCTACACGGTGAACCGAGCTGTGTTCCCACGCAGCATCCCAGCTACTGCGATGGTTATCTTCATCGCCAAGAAATTGGTGATTCGAGTAGTTCAGCCTGCTCATGGTCGGGTAGCGTCTCTGGGCAGAAAGCGTGGGATTGGAATAACATGGGAGAAAGGTATCATTCAAAGTATCATTTCGACGGCAAGGAGGTTGACTGACAAGACAGGGAGAGGTTAATTCCGCTTCTGCAATTCACCCATCACATGAATAATCGCAAATCATTAGTACTGAGGTCTTAAAGATTCGTCAGGCAGTATAATTGTTACTAGTGAGCATGAAAAGGAGCCATGAGTGACACGTGATGTAAAGCAGACACTTTAGCAATGAAGGAAGACCTTCGAGAACTCCAAGCTGGAGAGCAAGGGGCCTGAGCGAATGGGAGAAAAGCGCCGATTGCGGTACGGCAAGAGTGACAAGCAATCTTCCGAGCTGTGTGTATATATAGGCAGAGGTGGCATTGCTTAGGTGGAAACCCAACGCATTACTGGGATGTAGATAACTTTCGTTCCATACCAATCGACTAAACGCTCAGGATAAGGCGAGATTTTTGAAACATTTCTGCTCAAGGTTCAGACTCCCTATCATGGCGGTAAGAGGTTGACCATCCTGGTCACGTGATGTACGCGCTCGCCAAGAAAAACCGCAGCCGCAAGTGCCCTTTGAAAACCGCCTACGCTCCAGTATTAGAACAATTGACGAATCGTCGAGAAAGTCTTACAGAGACGCAAAGGACAGAGCCCCACGGCTGTGCTCAGAGTTGACACAAACGTGGCTCTCTCGACCAGATGGTTGGACCAGGAAGAAGACAATATATTATTGCCATGCAACCGAAATAGCATACTATTAGATGGGACACCGTCGGTAGTGAAAGTACTGTCAAGCGATCAGGTACCACTTTTACTCACAGTCCAGACGCTGCGGCAGCCAACGCTAGATCTCCCTTTAGGAATGACTGTATTAGGTTTGGAAAGGATTGCTTTGGAATCAGATCTTAATGTAGCAAAAGTGCATGCTGCTAATTTCTTTCCCATCTAAGTGTGGAAAGTTACTGCTGTGACAATCTTTTCGATGATCGGATATCCCCTGCACGGGCTTCGTATTGTGGCTGATTTTGTCGCGTCCGTCACACTGCCACATTATTTCACATGACATTGCTCTCAATGACTATAGCCTTCCATGTTGGAATGCTGCGGATGGAACACTGCGCCATCTGCGGTGTAGGTAAAGTGTTACCCCATACGTCTATATAACTCTGCTTCCAGCCGGTTTGACTGGTCTCCATAAACATTCTCCAACCAACAAGAATCGTCGAAATCAAAGGTACGACCACACATAGCAACCATGAAGCTCTCCTCCATCTTGCCCTTTACTTGCTTTGCAATCTTCGCAGCTGCCTCGCCCATTGATCCAGCTCCAACTCCCGACACCACAAGTGGACCTCTCTTCTCAGTCATTGACCCAGCTCCGACTCCCAATCTACCCGGGGCGCTCTTCTCCGTCATCGATCCACCTCCAATTCCCAGCGCAAATCCAAAAATTAACGCTATACATGCTACAGAAAAGCCCGAAAAAGCACTGGTGCCAACACCAACGGCGTTCTAGGCCTCTTTTAGATGATCCACTGCATCAATGTACGTTTAGAATTCACATTGATTAGAGCAGAGGCTGACAGTCGGCAGTGCCACGTGTTTGCCGAGATGGTAATGCTTAACGATGAAAATTGCGAGGTCTAAATATTCACCGTACTTGAGGGTTTAAGGGCATTGCATATTGGGTTCACAGCAGCAGTAGTCTTAGACGTGGAGAGAATGAGTTTACGAAGCAAGCACTTTGTTTTTGTCAGGTCAAATTAGACCAAAATGAAAGATTTTCCGATCAGCCCGTATTTTTGCCGAGTGTGATCATATCGTCAGCTATGGTGAAAACGTTCTCTTCACCCACTTACCCTGCGTATGGGACCCACTCGCAGACTTCTCCCCGTCGGAATAAAGCGTCCCCTAGCCGGTGTAGGTCTCCCGTTCTGGCATGCGTTGGCCTGGACCCGGAAACACACAGATGTGGAATCGAAAATCCCATCTCCGATATGCGAGCCTGGATCATTTGATCTCCTTCATCGCAGTACTCCACATTACCCAAGACACAACAGGCAAAAGCCGGTCTCCATCTTCAGGTACGGCCAATTCGTGTGATGCGACGAAAGACAGGATGAAAAATCGCTGAGAAGCCACGTACAACACACACTTCATACCTCGAATCGATGGTCATGATGCCGTACTTATCCTGTCGATAGGTCTATTCTAGGTCCGCTGTTATTCCACATTGAAAGCCTTGAGGCAATAGTCGCACTGTTGAGTACAAATTCGTGAAACTAGGTTCTATACTATACGGAGACTCCTCGCCTTTCCCCTCGTTCATCACATCCTGGAATGGGGCGCCATCTGCCCACATGTAGATCACTAGTTCCCGGCTTGCCTCGATGGTCTTCAACAAACCTTCAAATTTTAGTAGAATCGTGACATGCGAGAGGGCTAACTTCACTATATTGTGTTTTCCACGACTCCTGCTCCGCCGTCGTGATTGGAAACACAGTACGAGTTTATCAACAGGCCACGCGGGTGAATGCTCGACCACGGCAAAGGCGGTCCTGAATGAAGGATCCTCCTATGTTTGAGGCTGAAAAGTGTAACGCCGTAACCTTTATAGATATGTCCAAAGCAGTATAACGGTGGTTGGGTGCGGGCGATAGCTACGAAGAGATCGGAGCAGCTAGCTCGCTTTTTAGATGATATATAGTCTAGAATACCTTTCAGCGGTCCGTATATTATCACTAGGTCCACCCTTTAAGGCATAAAGAAATTATGGCCTTTATATTGGGGATATTGGAAGCCCTAATCCTTTAATTTCGGGGTTTAAAGACTAGTGTAAACGGATAGTGATATGCCGTTTTCGAGCATAAATTGGTGCGTTCTTTTATTCAAAAAGATGACATTTATTTCTTTTACGTCTAAAAGGAATTGGCGAGCTGAGTCATAATCACCGTAAACTTTTTATATGAGGCCGGGGTCAAGAGGGGAATTGGCGTCGGAAATCATGTTCTCGAAGGCGGGTATATCTAGTGTTTAGTCGTGGTTGCCGGCGATAATGAGTCTAAGGGGTGCGTTGATTGCTTTGAGGAGTTGCACAATAGTTTGGAATTCTGAGAGTTTGGATTCTTCGGTCAAATCGCCGTAGTGGATGGCTACGTCGACTTGCTGAAGTGTTCGAGCATACACTGGGAATTCAATGCAGTTGGTCTCTGAGATGATGAGGAAGCGAGTCTTGAGGGAGGCTGAACAGCTGGTGGGTCCCATGACAGTGCTTCGATTGAAACAATCTTGGATGAAATGAACAGCCGCTTATGTTACAGAAGGTGATAGGGGAACAAAATTCAATTTCCAGCCACGAAAAGTTGGTGCTTGAGATTGATGCGGTAGGTAGCCACATACTTCCATTTCCCTACCTGTTCCGAAAGCTTGATACTCCTAACGGTAATTTAGGTGCTAATGTCAAGTCGCATTACGATTCGAATGAAGAGTATCTTGTCGCTGGATGGCCTCTTAAAGTCTTCACTGGACGCGACGACGATTCGAGGATCTCAATAAATAGCTAGTAATTGAGCTGCACTCCGTGTAAATAGTCATCCATGGCGACATGTCAAGTTCAGGAATGAGCACCCAAGAGCGCCGACGTTTAGGTGCTGTTGTCGCTGACGTGGGACACTCATTCGCCAAATTATTTTTACTCAACAGCGGTGCGCGCTTTGATATTGCGCAATGTAGATGACCTCTACGCATGTCGAGTAGTATAAAGTCTGGTTCATGCTGCGACAGATGCTTCTCATTGACGCCTTTCTGGGCTCACGCCGGATGTCCCTCGAAAAAGAAAGAAAGAGATAGAGAGAGAGAGAGTATTGACCAGGTTTTCCCTTGACTTTGGCAGCGATCGGAGACTTTACTAAATCGGGTTTAGAAGAGCGGGATCAACGGAGACTTCATCGTGTCTTTTGTATGGGGCAAATTCCTCATGTACGCCCAATGAAGCTTGTTATCGTACGTAGTATTGCAGTGAAGAGATTCGTCGATTGGTAGGGTTCCTAGGGCGCAAATTTGATAGCAAATGCAAAATAGTATATGTAAATTAATAGTGAAGCAATCTATAGCAGCGATTTTAGCTCAGTTGGGAGGCATGTACAATTCTAAAATAAATTTCGCTAGAACTAACACTCGTGTAGAGCGTCAGGTAAATGCATTAATTAATTCCGCGTCCGAATCCACTAACGCCATCTAGACTGAAGTCAACTTCAGTTGCGAAATCTGAAGGTCACCCGTTCGATCCGGGTAAATCGCATATTTTTGCTTTTCTACGCCTGGGAGATTTACTTTAGATCACATACACCAAATTGACGCTAGGAATTATTGAAAGCGGCAATTGAATAAAGTAATGTCGTACACGATCACACATGGCATTGCAAGCGCCACAAGCGCTGACTCGGCCCACATTTCACACCCGGCCGTGAACATCTTCGACATATCTTGTGCAAGCATTTAGCCAAAATTCTAGATACATTACAGACATCTACTTCTAGCTTCCACGATCATCCTGTACGGATTGTGGAAGGCAGTATCCAGACATGGCGGCCAAGGCTGGAGATAAGCTCGAGAAGCTCAAGTGTGCGGACCTCTCGAACTCTTGCCTTCGCCAGCTATATCTTTGCTAATACTGGGTTAGTGACCGACAAACCTGGCATAAACGGCCATGCGAATGGAAGTAATGGCGTAGACTTAACAAAAGCAGAAGACGACGACTCGGACGATGATAGAGAGGATGAAGGTGGAAATGTTGACGCAGGAGCTACTGGAGGTATGATTCCTGGTCTTGGCTGAAGGACAAGGCTGATTTTGCGCAGCTGCAAAGAAAAAGAAGAAGAGAAAGCCAAAGAAGAAGAAGGGTGGAGCAGGCGGTAGCAAGACACAGACCTCACCCCCACGAGTCGCGGTGTCGAGCCTCTTCCCCAATGGGCAATATCCAGAAGGAGAGATTTGCGAATATCGGAATGAGAACAGCTTCCGCACCACGAGCGAAGAGAAGCGTCACCTGGACCGAATGAACAACGATTTTCTGAGCGAATACCGGCAAGGGGCGGAAGTTCATAGACAAGTCAGGCAATGGGCGCAAAAGAATATCAAGCCCGGTCAAACACTCACAGAGATTGCTGAAGGGATCGAGGATAGTGTTCGGGCGTTGACAGGACACCCAGGCTTGGAAGAAGGAGATAACATAAAGGGTGGCATGGGCTTCCCCACAGGCCTCAGTATAAATCACTGCGCAGCACATTACACGCCGAATGCGGGTAATAAGACGGTTTTGCAACAGGACGATGTGGTGAAAGTGGACTTCGGCGCTCATATCAACGGAAGGATTGTTGATAGTGCCTTCACCATGACGTTCAACCCAGTATACGACAATCTGTTGGCTGCTGTCAAGGATGCCACGAACACCGGCATTCGAGAAGCTGGGATCGATGTGCGAGTGGGTGATATTGGCGCTGTAATACAAGAGGCTATGGAGAGCTATGAGGTTGAGATCAAAGGCCAAACGTATCCTGTGAAGGCTATCAAAAACCTCAACGGTCACGATATCATACAGCATAGTATCCATGGCGGTAAAAGTGTGCCTATTGTCAAGAGTCAAGACCAAACGAAGATGGAGGAAGGCGAGATCTTTGCGATTGAGACGTTTGGCAGTACAGGGAAAGGCTACGTGCGGGACGATGTAAGTCGTCGTTACCTGCCCATTGAATCGTACTCACACAGACAGATGGAAACGTCCCATTATGCGAAGAGAGCAGATGCACCGAATGTTGCTTTGCGAGTATCATCGGCGAGGAGTCTTTTGAATACTATCAACAAAAGTTTCGGAACTCTGCCGTTTTGTCGAAGATACTTGGATCGCTTGGGACATGATAAGTACCTGCTTGGGGTAGGATTCCACAGGCACCTCTTTGCAAATCCAAATTGGCTTACACTTCTTAGTTGAACAATTTGGTCTCGAGCGGCATTGTGGAGGCATATCCTCCTCTTTGCGACACCAAGGGCTCGTATACTGCTCAATTCGAACATGTAAGTTTCCCTAGCAAAGAGAACCACTCCATAGAGATGTTAATTTTGTGCTAGACTATACTTTTGCGGCCTACCGTTAAGGAGGTCGTCAGCCGAGGAGATGATTATTGAGTGAACAGGGACGCTTATGGCGAGAATTGAAGCTGCTTGGACAATTATGGGTTATATGACTGGCATATGTGTGATCCATAGGATGGGAAGATACCCAGAATGCATGCCTTGAATAGGGTCACGCAAGATAGAGACAGTTAAAAATAGACGTAGTATTTTTCACTGACAGAAGATACTAGCGTGAAATCTTCATCGCTTGGCCTGGACGTTCAAATTGCACTTCTCTTACATTTGTTTTTGTTTGGCAAAGGGACTCTTTGATGTGCGCGCAATTGGTTGATCACATTACATATCTTCTAATTGATTGTTAGGCAATGCCCCCCACATTGTCAACGACTACCGTTCAGGCTTCCTCGAAGCTTGATCTGCCAAAAAACACACCATCAACCTTCGATGGCGACCAATTCTTCTGGTCCTACACCGAGGAGCCACATAGGACACGGAGGCAAGCTATTATAAAAGCTCATCCAGAAGTAGGCGATATCTACAACAGATCAGATGGCAACTCTGGCTAAGATATCTATAGGTACTCAAGCTCTGCGGGCCAGAACCATTGACGAAGTACTTCGTGCTAGGGGTCGTTGCTTTGCAATTGACGTGCGCCATACTCCTACAAGACACTCCCGTCTTCTCACTCGGTTTCATTGCAACAGCCTACATCATTGGAGCTACAGCAAACCAGAACCTATTTCTAGCCATCCATGAAATATCCCACAACCTCGCCTTCAAGGCGGCATTAGCGAATCGACTATTCGCGGTCTTCGCCAACCTCCCCATCGGAGTGCCATATAGCGCCGCCTTCAGAGTCAGCACCCCAATGCCCCCTACACATCCAGAATATACAGGGCTAACCCATAACAGCCATACCACCTAACTCACCACAAATCTCTAGGCGTAGACGGCCTCGACACCGACCTCCCCACCTCCCTCGAAGCTTTCTTCCTCGACTCCATTCTCGGGAAAGCCTTCTTCTGCACATTCCAGATCCTCTTCTACGCCCTCCGCCCCATGATGGTCTACAAGCTTCCGCTCACTCACATCCACCTCTTCAATATCGTCGCTCAAATCGCCTTCGACTACCTACTCGTGCGGTACGCTGGTGCCAAGGCTCTGGCGTACTTGATCATGAGCTCGTTCCTGGCGGGTTCATTGCACCCTTGTGCTGGACATTTCATTGCGGAGCATTACGTGTTCGACCAGCAGCCCAAGAACGCAAAGGACGCCAGCAGTCTGGTGCCGGTGCCGGAGACATTTTCCTACTATGGGCCACTGAATATGCTCACCTACAATGTGGGGTTGCATAATGAGCATCATGATTTCCCAGCTATCCCGTGGACACGACTGCCAGCTCTGCATGAGATAGCAAAGGATTTCTATGCGGATCTGCCGCACCACAAAAGTTGGATTTGGGTGATTTGGCAATTCATCTGGGATAAGGAGGTGGGTTTGTGGTGCAGAGTCAAAAGGAAGGAGGGTGGAAGGAAAGTGGGCGGTTGGAGGGAGGATGAGTTGGGCTCGAATGAGGCGAAGGGAGCTGGTATTCCTGGTGTACAATGAAGAACGAATAGGCACATAGAACGGCGGAGTACCGTACGACCACGAAATACTTATAGACCAATGATAGAGAAGGAAGCCTTGATTTGCATGTTCCGTCAATTACGCAATGATCCAACAAGATAGATTACAAGACTATCAAACAGGCAAAGTATAGGGTCTGGGATTGCTCGTCTTCATACGCGGCTTGTACACCGTTACAAGAGAGCGTTATGTCCTTCAACATGCCTTGCTCGATCGTGAACCATGATCAGGGCCACATTTCCATGGCATTGAATTGCTGGATGTACTTCATGACTCCCACAGCATTTCAATTGCACGCTACGCAAGCAACCACGCTCTCAAGAAGCCATTTGTTGAACATCTATCCCATTACTCCCTACTGCTCCGTTGGCACCGCCAATCAAAACAAGAAGTAAGCGAGCAGGAAACTCAGCAAACACAGAGCGGCCACGATCTGTACAGGCACGCCTTCCGCTGGTTGTTGCTGAATGCCCATCCCAGTGGTACCAGTTGAGATGCGCTCTCGCGAATCCTGATTCACGGCATCAGTCTTCCTCTGCCTCAGTCCTTGCTCTTCGGTCTGCTGGGTCAGCCTCGTGATGGTAGCTTTTGCCTGTGCAAGTTGTGCTTTCAGATCTTCGCCAGATGTGGGCACGGCGTTGGCAACGCTGGTGGCGGCACCAGCGACGTTAGACTGTGCCGATGCGGCTGCGTTGCTCGCTTGTTCCATTATGGGCTTGCTCTGAGCACCACCGGTTTGCGAGTCAGGGGCGATGGAGCGAGTATTGGGGGTCACGGCTTCGGGGGCTGGAGAGCCATATGGAGATGGGGAACCGTATGCAGGAGGTGCTTCATTGCCAAGGTGCTTCATGTCGAATCAGCATCTATAGAGACTAGTGCCCATCATCAAAGGCTTACTGTTCCGTTGACGTTGTTATGTTGGGGCGTTGACATAGTGCCATCCGCGGGCAGGAATACCACTCGGATTTTCCTCTCCTCAACGGCACCCTTCGCAACCTTCTCGGCGTTTTGCCACTGTGAATGTATTAGCGCAATGGTCATTGAGCGCAAGTCAGCGACTGACAATTGCTGTAACGCTGCCCATTTCCCGCTCGGGGGTGATCGCGACAGATTGAACCAGGAACTTATCGCGGCACCGAGCGTCTGGTGGTGGATCTTCTCTCATCGCCTGGAGGAGGACTGCATATTATGTTCAGCCGGGCTGGTTCCGAGGCTTGTTCTATCACACTTACCCTGCACTTCAACTTCGCTGCCAACATCGATGCGGCCCGAATTGGGGCGAACACAATATCTGGCATCTTTTCAGTATTTTGGACATGCAAGATTTGGGCCGTTAAATACGTACTGCTTAGGAGCTGTGGTCTTGACCTGTGATAGACAATGTTAGCATGGTTTCCACTATCCCGGTTTTTGCAGGAGATTACCTTGAATGCTATAGGATCGTTGCTAGGATTCTTGAGACGTAGAGTTTGGGTGACCTCGTGGGTGAAGGGACCTGAGCTGATTAGCGACAAGCATCTATCCAGAAGATACCGTACTTACGGCGGAAGCCGAGTTCTGGGGGATCAAGTGTGACCGACATGATAAGGGCTCGAGGTCCGGTAGCACGGTGTTGCTGGCAGGAATTTTCCAGGCGCAGAGGAGCAAGTGGACGGTGCTATCGGCTAGCTCACTGTTATGGAATTAAGCGCAAGTTCGAAAATTGATAGGTGTAGGTAAAGTGTTCTGGTGGGTAAAGGCAACTTGTGTCTGGGTTGCCAACTCGGCTACCCTGGCGCCAAGAATTTAAGCGCTCACCAACTAGCGCGCGAGAGTGACATGCACGTTCGAGGATTTGAAGTTCACAATTGGCTCTAATTATGAAACAAGTCGACTAATTCGGGCTCGCAGGACCGAGAGCACTTTGACCCTATGAGATCCCCTGTAGGCGGCTTACAAAGCCTGCTGCCACATACTGTAGCTACAAGCTCAGGGGTTGTCGAATGTGTTTCGGGGCGGTGCAGGAGCTGCAGGAGCCTGGGCGGCTGGGCCTTTGACCGCCCGAGTGAAGTTATGAAAGGGCTTCAATCCCCTTTGCAGTCAATCGTTTGTCATTACAAAAGTGGAATCCTCTCTTACAAGCTGCAATTCACTTTCGCTTCCCGAATGAGGCAGGTTCTCCTAGTGAATCCCCCAGCTTCCGAGATCTTCATTCACTCAGTCAATACTTCACCCCTTCCATCCTGCCTTACTACCCTCGTTTTCTCAAAATTCAGCACAAACAAGTGCTCATCTTAACCCGCTATTCGTTCAAACCCTTCAGCTGAGGTCAAACTTCATCTCACTTACCTTCTTAACATCACCTTGAACTAGGCTTTTCTGCTTCCTTTCCCAGTAAAAGTCAGCTTGTCATCTTCAATGATAAGCTTGGGTTTTGCCTCACTAACCTTGCCCTTCAACTCACCCTCGGCTCATCACCTTTAATCCTTACCTTGAAGCTGGCTCATCTACCTTCCTTCGGCACCTCATTAGCTTAAAGGTTCGGTACGAAAACTGCCCCTCTACCGCCAAATCTAGGGCTCGTCCTTCACTATTGTCGGCAGGTGAGAAAATAATCCGACCTCACTTCTTTGCCACTTCGCTTTTCAAAACTCCTTCATAACACCGACTCTACCCTCTCACTCCAGCCCAAAGTCTACCTCTTTCAAATATCTTCGAGCTGTTCAAACCAGTTTACTGGCTCGAACTTCAGAAATTCTGTCCATACACCGCACCGACTGACGTGGGGCTCCAGAATGCCTCCTCCACGAGCTTCAAAGAATTTCCAGCAACGTCAGCCGATCACAACAACTCTGAGGAACATTTGTGCTTCGTATCCTACTGACACTTGCTTACGAGAGCTCCTCCAAAATGCTGACGACGCCGGAGCTACTGAAATCGAGTATGTGCTTGACACTAAATCGTACACTGACAAACCTCTACTACATTCTGAGCTGCGTGAGTATCACGGGCCGGCTATACTGGCCAGAAACAATAGTGTGTTCAAGGATGAAGATTTCAGCAGCCTGTCGTCCGTGGGGGACTCAGGTAAACGCGACGACCCAGCCTCGACAGGAAAGTTTGGTCAAGGATTCAATTCCGTGAGTCGTTCTGCTCCTCTGCAGCGTGAATTATGACTGATCGACCTTCAGGTGTATCATTGGACTGATGGCCCATGGATATACTCCCGCAATTGGCTTTTGATCCTGGACCCACATCACAGATGGTCCAGCGAGACAGACAAGCCTGGAGGTCCTGCATGGGACGTGGTTGAAAATCAGGACAGAATCGAGATTCAGAACGCTTTGAAAACTCTGGAAGCTTTCAACGTTGAATGTGGTCCCGAATACAATGGTACTATTATCCGCATTCCCTTACGAACGGAAGAGCAGTCGAGCACCAGCAAGATAGCCAACAAAGCCATAACTACGGAGATGATGCGAGAAGCCCTTGCGGACTTTGACAAAGAGGTTCGTGACGGGGCTCTGCTCTTCCTGAAGCACGTCCGCACTGTTACGATTAGAGTCGACGGCACGACCCTCTCGAAGACCCAAATTCTTGAGAACAACAGTCAATACACAAGGTAAGTTGGTACGCTAAGTAGGCTTGGTGTCAGAATAAATGGCAATTGTGAGGGCTACAGAGGCCAGAATGGGCTGCCAAAACCTCAAGTCGTGTGCACTAATGTCCAAGACTGCCACTTATTCTGATACTAAGTCTGCAAGACTTTTTACTTTTACGTAGCTGACTCTAATCATAGGGCGAGAAAACAACTACCGACGGATTTAAGAAAGCTTTATGATCCAAATGTGTCGAACGATGCCAAAGATGTGTCCAGAATCTTTGAAATCGATATCAAGTACGAGAATCAAAGGTTCTCGAAGACAGACACATATCTGGTCCAACATACCATGACAAGTTCATGCGGAGACGAGGAGCTAGACTCTTGGGCACGCGAACAGAAGCTCTTTCCTTGGGTGGCCATCGCAGCTCCGCTTGGCCAGTCCGTCAGAGAAGGGAGGTTCTCCGGAGGCCTCTTTTCGACCCTGAGACTGCCCCCTCATACCGGTCAACCTGTGCATATCCACGGCTTGTTCGCAGTACCGCCAGATCGTGCAAACCTTGACCGCAAGGCAGAAGCAGTGCAATGGAATCAATTTCTGTTCGAAAAGCGTGTCGCGGCTGCATGGGCGCAGCTACTCCTGTATCGCAACCGCATCTCGTGGAAGGAAGAGAAATTTGGCTTGTGGCCTCGGGCTAAACTCTCGGACACCGGCCTTTGGGCGAAACTCGATGCGTGGGTCATCGACATTGTCATCAGGGAGAGGTGGCCAGTCTGGAACACTATAAGTGGATGTTGTGTAGAATTCACCCAAGGTCTCTTTGCTAAGGAGAACGCCGAGATCGCAGGGTACAATCCAGTCCTGGCTCATATCCAGCTTCCCGCCGTTGTCCTAGAAGAGGCTCTATTTCATAGACTTGAGCAGGTACGTCTTTTCGGGGTCAACCCTGCCTCTTGAGTACTGTAGCTGGAGTTGCCAGACATGTTTTGGGAGTGACGATGGGCTTTTTACCCTACAATACACTCCCAGATTATGTTTCACGACCCAATAATTGACCGTAAGAGGGCTTGCTGACTCAAACTTTGGGTCTAGGCGGTAGCTTGCCGAGCGAATGAGCTGAACCGAATGACTCCCAGTGCAGTGCGACACTTCATTCGAGAACAGTGCCCTGCTGATTTACCCGGAGATGTGTCGTCACCACTGTTGGAATATTGTCTCCTTGACGCAATCAAGAGCGACTTGAAGGGCAGTGCTAGGACGGTTTTGTACGAGGACCTTGCTAGTCTTCAGCTTTGGCCTACCATGGATAGCAATCTGCAGACTGCAGGTGATCTCTTCCTCCCACGCGATGGAGCAGAAATGGATTTGTTCTCTGGTTCAAGGACGACAATTTCTAAGACAGTGAAGCTTGATGCACTGACTCCAAAAGTTAGAGACATTTTGTTAAGGGATGTCGCACATCTGGGTACAATCTTGAGGTTCCGTTCACTACAAGATTTGGCCGCAGATTGGCCCAATATGTATCCTGTAGCCTCAGCGTCGGATCATGTGGGCAGGCTGTCACAACGATCAGAACAGCTGGATCCACTCTTACGTGACATATGGACCTGGATTTGCAGAAGATTCAAGGAGGAAAAAGGGAAGATCTCGGCAACCTTGCATGATTTGTGGCTCGTCCCTATCAATGATTGCCGAATTAGACGTCTTGGTCCCGGCAGAAACGCTTCTCCTACACTGATTATTGAGAAAGGAGAGCCACTTGCAGACATAATTATAGCCTCCGCTACACGGAATGCTAGCCTCACGCCGCCATTGTTGGACACCATCTCACTGACAATAGAATCAGTAAAACTCTTACGGAAGGTCGCCAAGACAGTTCCAGACCTCCGATTTGCATGCCATGATCAGCTCGATACGTTGTTGGACTGGTTGGTACTTGGCAAGGAGATGCTCGCAGTGGCCCCAATCGAGAGCACTCAGGTGCTTTTGAAACACCTCGAACAGCTTTTACGGGAAGAAGACCCATCTAAGGGTCAACTACCAGAGCTTGCAAGCCGGATAAAAAAACTACCGATCTTTAGCAAGACTGTCCCTTGTGCACCGTCTGAGTATGTATGCTTCCTCACTATTTTTTGCTGTTCGCTAATGGGTTTCACGGTACAGGACACGGAAAGTAGTCAAATCTAATATCGATCAAGGCGGCAGAATGTATGAAGCACTGCCCCAGCTTCCATCTCTCCCAGAGATCGTTGGGGTACATTTCTACACTATTGATGTCGATGCCGCAGAGAAGTACATAGTCCGGAAACTCAATCTTCTCGAAAAGATTTCCATGGAGCAAGCGTTGACCAAGCATTTTCTGCCATGGATGGCGACTACCCAGGACGATTCGTGGGTTTCGGCCAAAGAAGCCCTTGTCAATTGGATATTCGACAACTCTAAAACCCCCTCAGAATCATGGATGACCAACATCATAAGCCAGCCAATCGTGCCTCTTCCAGCTCGTAATGGGTACAAACATTACCGTTGCTTGAGAGACCTCATCGACCCAGCATCTACATATTCAGCGCTGTACTTTGATGAAGAATGCGTTTTCCCTTGTCCGGAGTTCCTCAAGCAACACGAGGTAGCCTTGAGAAGCTGTAGGCTCAGCAAGGGAATTAAATCAACGACCCCATTGGATCGAGCACGATACTACTCTTCTTGCGGTGCAACCGTGCAGGAGCTTCAAAAAAAAGTCACGTTGCTTTTGAAGGTTCTAATTGAGTGTGATTTCGGCTCTTCGGCCATTTCGATCAATGAGATTCGGTCCCTCAAGTGGCTTCCTGGAAAGTCTGTTGACGGACATTTTGCTCTTTTCGCCCCCAATGAGTGTCGTGGAATTGATCAGGGTCACCTCGTCGACGTAGTCTGGGGCACGGCCGATTATTCTGTGAGCGAGGACTGGAGAAGGATTCTGGGTCAGTATGTCCGATACAATTTGCCCTCCCGTTACTGATAATGTATAGGATGGGATCGACCTGTGCCAAAGCTTGTTTTATTCGAGCAACTGGACCGCTCTCTGGCGAGTCGCGAAATCGAGAAAGTCGACAAGATTCTTGCCAACATCAAGCTCGAAGACTTGCCAGAACTGGAAGCCAAGCCTTGTATACTGGGTCGCCAGAGGTCATACATGACTCCAAATAGGGTTTTCATGCCCAGCACTTTGCTGAAATTGCACTCCTTGGCTCCATTCCTGGATGAAGTCGACGGAGAATTCGCTCTAAAACACCCCAAACTACTAGCAACTCTGGCAATCAAGCCTCAGCCTTCGATCGAAGATCTCCAATATGTCCAGAGCAGTCTTGACTCTTCGAGTGGAGGGCAGCTCAACGAGATTGACTTGGGCGTCGTGATTGCTACTCTAGAGGTCGCTACTCGGCTTGAATACCCCTCGGTCAACTTCTTGATACCAGACAGGACGTCAACCCTGAGGGCACTCACGGATATCGTGCATGGAGATCCTAATGTCAACGGTGGTATTGCCGATCTCAACTTCACGCATACTAGGATCTCAGAAGATCTGATTACTCGACTCGGGGTAGAAAACTCATTTGCGTATGCAACTCGCAATGAGATCAATATTGAAGACGAAGACGAGGATGAGTACACGCCAAGGGAGAAACTCTCCACGGTTGTTGCGGACACTCTGGGACGATATCCAATTGAGACGACTTTCAGTGAATTCTTAGCTAATGCAGACGATGCTGGAGCGACCAAGATCTCTTGGACCATCGACGGATGTGATGAGGGGCCGCACGCATCTCAATCATTACTAACGAAAGAATTGGCTGAGTCTCAAGGAGCAGCCCTATTCGCATACAATGACGGAGTCTTCTCCGAACAAGATTACGCCGGGTTCAAAGATATCGGCCAGGGAGGCAAGGTGGAGGACGCTACCACAACTGGCATGTTCGGCAGAGGTGCCCTCAGCATGTACCATTTCACAGATGTACCTATGCTAATATCGGGTGGTTTTTATGTGGCCTTGGATCCGCAACAGAGGTGCTTGACCCGGAATCGACGGTGGAATCGGAAGGTCGGAGTAAAGATAGCGCTCTCAACGGCTCGTCGTGTTGCCGGAGATCAGCTTGCTCCATTCTATGGGCTCCACGGCTTCGATAAGAACTGCGACTACTACCGAGGTACTATCTTCCGTTTGCCTTTCCGAGCCCCTTCGAAGCAGACGCTGCTGAAAACCTCTCCGCTCCATGCGGACTCCCGAGCGACACAGAGGCTGCTAGAAGACTACTTTGATACGGCTCGGATATCGCTCCTCTTCTTACATAACGTCACCAACGTCCACTTTTGCATTCGTGGGGAAGAAACGCCAGCGTGGTCCGTTTCTGCGCAACGGCCGGAAGACTCAGCTGACGATGTGTTTCAAAAAGTCACAGTGAGGAGCGTCAAGAGACGCTATGAGCCTGTGACAGATGTTTGGCATGTCGGTATTACCGACATAGAGCATAGCCCACCAGGGGTTGTCAGACTTGGCAAAGGCTCTTCGAAGATCACTGAACGTGGCATTGCCGCTTGTCTGCAGCAAGGAGAGTTGCTGTTCCACAAAGACGACAAGAACACTGTACATAAGCCAGCTTTGGCGGATAACGGAGAGGCCAAGAGCTCAAGGGTCGGCCCCAGCATATTCTGCAGATTGCCAATAGCGTCCGAATCTCAGCTACCGGTGTCGTTTCATGCCAGCTTTGCGATTACTGGTGACCGCAAGACTATTGCGTTCGAAGACCGGAGTGAATCGGCTGATTGGAACCATTGGCTCTTGACCGAATCCGTACCAAGATTCTACCTGGAGTTTCTTAAAGACTTATCTTCAAGATTGGGCGACGAAGCCTTCAAATTCTGGCCATCAAAACTCAGCGCTGGTAAACGATCAAACTTGTCTGTTGCTGTGGCCAATGGATTCTGGACCAAAGTCATGGATCAAGAGCACGTCGACCTTCAAATATACCCGTCTATAGACCATGGAGACTTGGCTTTAGCCGCCGGCGCGAACGATTTGAGGCGAAAGAAACAACGGAAGACTAGAAAGTTGCATGTAGTCACGTCTCTGAGCAATTCTCGGTTCGACTTTCTCCCTTGCTCCGCGTCCTCAAAGCTTCGGCCTTTGTTTGGAGCCTTGCAAGTTGATCTCGTACGACCCCCACAACGCATCTGGGATGCTTTGAGAAATGCAGCTTCCGGGGGGCGTTTGGTTGAATTAGGTCCTGCTTACCTCGCCGAATTGTTCAAGCAGGAAAACAATTGCGTTGCTCTCGAGATATTCATTGCCCAGATTAAAGACGAAGTCAACAAGTCCGAAGCAATGGCAATGCTTCTCAAAACTCTAGTACCTTGCAGTACTGACAGGGTTCAAACCTCGATCAGCATTGTACAAGGATGCAGAGTCCTTCCCAGACCATTCTTTAATTCTCCGTTCGGAATGCTGCGTCCGAAAGGGGAAGGAGACTCAAAAGACCATCTTGTACCAACGCTCAAAGAGCAGGAGCTCTTCGCTTTTGCATCAGACTCCTTGGTCAATATCACATTGTCACCACGCTCAATCATTAAGTTAGAAGGTGAAGAAATATCAAGAAGATTTCGGAATCCAATCACTGAAATCATGGACGCTCAATTCAACGTTCGAAAACTTGCATTTGGGGATCTAGGACCTCTATTGGGACACCCGCAATCGCCAATCGCCTTGGCTGGCGCTGGTAAAGACCGCGACGAATGGGTTCCGAAATTGTGGACTTACATCAATGCTAAATTCCAGGCATTGAAGAGTGGTGCGGATCGGGACCCTTCGGGAATGGTGACCCTTGAACAATTATTGTCAGAGGCTAACCTTTGGGACCAAGCTATCTATCGCTTCAGCTCTCAGCAGCAATGGTGTTACATCACGCCACGTCAATTTGCGGCCGGACCTTGCATTGTTGACCCTGAGCCTGACGAGCAAAAGGAGCTCTGCGCCTTGATACCCGATCTGAAATGTCTTGATCGCGCTTGCCTTCCAGATTTTCTGGTAGAGAATGAGTGCCAGCTCAAGAATGTCGCCTCTTTCCAGCGTTTCTTAAAATGCCTCAAGACCATCGAGCACTCAACGGACATGACCGTGAAACCAATACTCGACACCGTACTAACTCGTGGAGCCAGAGAGACTCTTCGAGAGTTATTGATCTGCTTTCTGGGAAATTGCCTCAAATCAGACGTTGTGTGCGACAAAGCTGTACTTCAACACCTGCCAGTATGGCCTCGTTTGAAGCGCCCCGAGCAGTCCAGTCTTGGATACATTGCCGCTGAAGACGCCCGCTTTTGCGTTCATTCAGAATTGTTCATGCCTTGGATCAAGGACCTGAGTATGTTTGTTGAGCCAGAGGTAGTCAGGAGCGTGCAAATCTCATTGCCAGAGCTAGGATGTCACACGATGACTGCAGAGCAATTTTGGCACTACACGAAAGGAGACCTTCCTCCTGCCATTGCGTTAGGAGCATCTATGCAGCAATATGTCCGACTCGTCCAGTATCTAGCCGCACACTTGATCACGCCATCTGGTAATGTTGCACCAAATGGTAGCGGCGCATTATGCAAAGCGAACACCCTCTACGACCACGATGATACGATATTCAAAGCAGCATTCCGAGGAGAAGACTCAGCCCGCTTTCTACACCCGGATATGCGGCACTTGCGTTCTTTCTGGGTTTCAGCAGGGCTACGTGCTCGACCAGCCACTAGAGTCATGAGTAGCGAGGATTATCTCCAATGTACTTTAGCTATAGACCAGCAGTGGACGCCAAACACAAGTGACCATGTCTTCAAACAGGATGCAGAGACAGTCTCAGCATACCTATCATTTGATCGTCCAGACTTCCGCACGTGGCCTCAGTCAACTTGGGACCAAATCTCAAAGGTTCGGATGTTCCACGTCGAGGAGCATCATCTTGATCAGCGCCCATATCGTCAGCCTCGAATGCGGGAACTTGCCCAAGAACACACCCACTGTGCTTTGATCAATGCCGGCAGAACCGCGCACATACGTATTTCCTGGTCTCAAGTCAAGTTCATGAAGAATCCCGCAGCTACTGCTGTTTTCGATAAACTTCCAAATGGTGGTCTACCATCGACCGCACTTGTTTATAGACATCTCCAAGGCGTGATTGGTAATTGCAAGCACGTAAGCCAGCGTGATCTTGAAGACTATTTGCGAGACGTTCAAGCCTGCTACACCCATCTCCAGGATTCCGCTGACACCACGAGTCTACTTCCTGGAATCAGAGACGCGAGGATCTGGTTCAATCTTGATGTCACCCAGCTCGACAAGATCCTGAAGCAACAACTCGAAGATAGTCTTACAACTGCAAAACTCCTCTGCTTGAACTCGCCAGGTAAGAAAATTTTGCCTCATTCTGCTCAAGACTATTGCTAACGAGGGAAATTAGTCGATCCATTGCCCATCAGAACTGCCCAGAAGTTCCTGACCCCCTATGAGAGTCTTCTCAGCCGCCTAGGGTGCAAATCTGTAATCCAGCCGCGCATGGCAAGTCCGAGAGCAAACATGAATCAAAACAACCCAATGGCAGCGTCCCTGATCGAGATCCGACGGCTACGAGACCAGAGCATTTTAACAGACGTTATCTTCGAAGTGAACGGTAACAAGAAAGCAGCCCACAAGATTTTCCTTGTCGTTGTCTCCGAATATTGCAAAAAGCGGTTTCTGGGCGAATGGGGCCGGCTACTGGAGCGAGGAGCGACCATAACGCCCGAAATTCTGAGCTTTGAATCGCTGTCTGCCATGGTCGACTTCGCCTATACTGGGGAATTTGTCGCGCCTGTCCTCAGAAATCCAACGGATAACAACGAAATTGCGGATGCACTAGACTACGTGTTGGATCTTCTCAAAGGCACAGACATGTGGTTCCTCGATCGACTCCACGATCTGGCTGAAGACTTCTTGCTTTCGCCTTCGATATCGGATAAGTGGATCCGAGTCGACAACGTCGTTGAGGTGAAGAAAAACGCCAAAATTGCAAGAGCTTCGCGACTAGAAAAGCATTGCGAGGACTTGATTGTGGCGAACAAGGAGATCATGGAGGCGCTAGCTGCGTCGGATGAAGATCAAGCTGACTAGAAAGTGTGAACAGCGATAGAGGAGATCTTGAATAAAAGGGATCCCACTTGGACAGATGAGGGATGGATTTGAGCAGCAAACAAGGATGAGATTGGACAGAATCATTGTTGTTTCGACGCGTTAGAGATTACGCAGATAGATAATGAACAGGAGCACCGCTCTCTCCCCATGAATTTAGACTAGCGCTCACAAAGCGAGGTCTGAGACACGAAGGGAGTTGTGCACGGCTCTTATTGACTTCTATATACAACATGATCTTGATATTCATGCTGACTTCGCCCACAGCATTCCCGAAATTTTTGCCATTCAGACTCTGCCTGCGAACGTGGAGTCACCGATTCGAGGCTTCACGCTTAGTAAAATTATATATCTGGGCTCAACTTGGTCCTGAGTATCGACCTGGAGCGGGCAAGTTGCCTAAAAGCTGGCCATGTCGAGCTCTATCTAGAGCGGCAAAATTACCAGAAAGATGCGCAGAAGGTTGAATGCTCAAATCAATTCGCAGTCAGCCGTTTGACGGGTTGGAAGCCGACGAGGGCTTGCGTCCAAGACTGCCACTTGTTATGACTCCCAACCAGGCTTTTTTGGCCTTCGGGGGGAAGCGGACGTGCTCAGTGCCCGAAGCCAATGGCTCGCGGGCTGTCCTTCTCTTTATGCTTCAAGCTTCTAAGCTCCTGCCGACTTCTTCTTGTCCTTTGGTGACTTCTCGACCTGCTGTGCTTTGTCGACAACCTTCTTGGTGGTCCCAGCAGCCATGGCTTTCTTGTCGTTCGGTGACTGAGGCATATTTTGTGCCTCGTCGACAATCTTCTTCGCCGTCTCACCGATGGCTTTTTTGACTGCTGATCCATCGACAAATATCTCAATAGTCCCATCGACGGCATTTTCCGCCTTTTGCATTGCATCGCCAAGCCTCTTCTTATCCCAGGGGTAATACCTAATGGCATCTAGCAACTTTACTGACGCTTTGTAAATAGTCGTGGTATTGTGGTGCTGCAATTCAAGTGTCATCTCCTGCAGCTTCGTCTTTGCCTCCCACAGCCTCGACCAGAATTCTTCAATCTCCCCCATGACCTTGGTCTCCTCGAACGGGATGGCCAATGTCTCCGGCTCTTTCTCGACTCTGTCAAACCAATTGCCCATCGCCACGGTTCTGTTGCCATAGTATCCGGCGAAATGCACCAGAAGATCGCCATCACGGGGCTCCGTCTCGTTATACTTTCCGCTGTGATATCCATTGAACCAGACCCGTGGCTCATAAATGACGTTATCAGGCCGCCCTTCCCATCTCAAGACGTGCTTCATGGCATTTTGATCTGGTTGGCCATATAATTCGATCTGGGGGTGCAGACGTGGTAGGGCGGAGACGTCCGTCAACATGTAGACTGACCATTCGGATACCCTCATGAAAAATACACCGCAGTTGAGACCGTACCAATCCTGGCTGCCGATGAAATGGATGTCGGAGAAGAGGGGATCGGACGGAGGAAGAAAGTGTTCCCAGCGGATATTCGGGTTGAGGATGATAGTGTCGCCGTCGATCCAGCTGTGTGAGGACGTTAGCAGTCGAGCGATTGGAAAGGCAAAAGGCTCTCGGAGCCAACCCCGATGACTTTCTCTACTTACACTATCCACTCAGCCCGCTCCTCAGCTGGCTTTGCCAATTGATTGATCACGAGAGACAAAAGATAGAGCGGCTTTTTGAAGACACCTGACTTCCAGTGCACATCGATATTCCTGCCATTGTCGTCTGCGCTCCCAACAATATCTTGTCGGAGGACGTGGGTGGTATAGCCCCATCGCTCCCCATGTGCCAGATGTAGCTTCAATACTCGCTCGTAAACGTCATGTTCGGGACCCTTGTCATCGAAGATCATCGTCACTTGATGGAGTTTCGCTGATCTCCCAAGTTCGGTATGATTGACGGGACCAGCAGGGGGGGCAATTAGGGTGCTGTTCTGCTTCGGCTCGACATTGTAGATAGCAGAAGCGACTACTGCTATAGGAGAGGCGAGGTCAGGCGAAGCAGCGGTAATCTCAGGTGCAGTAGATTCGGCTACCGGATAGGGACGGCGACATGGGTTGTAGCATAGGCAACTTGAGGTGCTGCAGATTCCGGCACTGGCGTTACGAGGGCGATGGGGGCTGTAGCAGTGGCATGGTTATAGGGAGAAGGAGACTTGTTCCAGCCGCTAAGATCCTGTGTCGACTTGAGCGTAGATTGACGTTGTGAAGAGATGGAAAACAGGTATATTATAATGGCAATGGCAAAGAATGGAATGGTAGCAAGACGCCTTGGAAATGATGTGAGCATCTTGGCCAGCTGTGTACAAGAAAAAATGAACAAGAGACTGTCGGAGAAAAAGAAGTATTTGCAAGAGATACAATACAGATTATATTGTTATCGTTGACTCCATAGATATTGTCAATTTTCTGGGAGGCAGGGCGCCTTGATAAAGGCGTGTCTCTCGCCCCTGAGAGAACGGCCAAGTCTGGTAGAGGCATGTCAACGGTAGATGTGATAGGACAAATCTCGTTCAAAGCAAAATAAAGATTCTAGATGCAGATCTGCCATGCGACTACATCCCGTCTGTTAGTGCGTCCTAAGGGAGAACACGCTGGAGATTCAAAACGGTTCCTGTACACGCAAAGAGACATGTCGGATTTGTGAACGGTGATCATCGAGACGTCACTTCTAAGTGTTTGGGTGAAAGGAGATGCTACCGAAGATATTATTCATGACTTTTAGTAGTTGTAAGCGGAGACTTGAACATTGCCAGCAAAAAGGCCGCTAAAACCCACTTCGAGATGCAGCCCTACGGGGCGATGTGTTGACAGCGCGTGTAAAGCACTCCTCGACTTCAACCACTTTCATTCGTGACTTGTGGAGGCTCGTTGAACATGTCAGAACTTATTGCAGCTAGCCACTGAATTTCACATTAGCCCTAGCGATGGCTGCGCCGCGTCCTGCTCTCTACAAGGAGCTTCTTACACCCGCTCTCCATCGAAGGTTTACAGGAGCAGCAGGAACAATACTGCTGGTCTGCTATGTCGAGGCTGTGTTGATTGGAGACAAATCTTCTTGTAAATATTGAGTCCAGGGTATCCGCATCGTATACTGTTCTGACTCTCCAACAGTCTTCTGGTCCTGGTTTCCAATTGGTACCGCCGGCATAAGAACGCTTCTGCTCTTCATATCAGCTCTCTCGATATTTGTGCTACGAGTCGCGCAGCTACATATAGGTGGGACCTGCCAGATATTCAATCTTTGGGGCAGGGTTAATATGGGATAGGTGCTCGTGCGACCTCCTCGCAGGTCGAGACATTCACGAAGTACCTTTTCCGATCGAACACCGTCCAGACCTTGGCTTGGTACTTCTTTTCAGCATGGTGGTTCAGCGAAGTCTACATGTGGTCCGTCCCGGCGTCGGCGAATTTGGGTTGGATCTCGGAGGGAAAGCAAGAGCATAACACGGTCCCAATGTTATTGGAATCATGGCTGATGGAATCCAGAGCGTGGGAACGCAAGAAACTCAATGAGAGACCGATCTACCTTCGAAGCGTCTTCTTCATGCTTGCTACCCTCCAATCCTTACTACACCTCTACTACGACTATGACAAGGTCCTTCTACCTCCCACACAGTCGAAGACCGAATCCACGACCGAACAGCCGCAGAAGGAAGAACATCCGCTCGCAAGAATAAAAGCATTGTTACCAAATCTTGCACAGGATTTGGGCCTCCGTGCTGCGGGTGTGAGCATACTTGGACCTATAATCTATGCGCTCTTCATACGACGAACAGCGTGGAGTTGCTCTCTCTGGCTGGCAGAATTGCTTTGGGACGTCCCAGCTTCGCAACTTTCTTACATACCGCCCTATCATATCTCACTCATTCTCCGTTCGCTGAGCTCTGGAGTTTTCCTTCTTGCATTATGGGAGGCCTCGAATGCCTTGTTCGGTGCCTATGTAGCCCAGGAACCGATCAAAAAGGGCCAACCACTTACGAGCGAGGCCAAAGATCCGAATGGAGCCTTGCTAAATGGTCTCAAGTCAAAGAGAGGGACACTCAGAGTAAGTCGCCTTACCCGTCCAACCTATCGATGGCTAATAGTTTCTAGTCTTTTGCATACTGGGAGCTCGTCTACATCAGCCAGCGATTTCATGTACGCCGCAGGGCCATCTTCTCCGACATAGATCGACCTACCGGTGCTGCCTGGAACCAGGTCATGACCCTCTGCCTAGGCGACATCCTCGGCATCAACAACCGCATCACCGCTTTTCAGAATCCTACAGCCACACCTGCATCCGTCCCTCCCCAGCAAAAAACCACCATCGAATCTCTCCCTCGCATTTCCGCCCCACCCAGACAAGAGAACATTCTTCGCAACCCCCCTCCCCCATCCACCTCCCGCGAAAGGTTCGAGTCCAGCGTTGGCAGCATCGCCAAATCCTACGGGCAATCGCCCCAGCCCGCAAAACCGGCGAGGTTCCTAGACGCTCAACGCGCAGAAACACAAAAGTATCTCGGCGCCGCACGCCAGAAGCTCTTGACAAACGGCCAACAAGAGACCCTCAGCGGTAGCGGTCTGCTTGCTCAATACAATGATTACATGATGCGCTTCTTGCGCACTCCAGTCGGCTACCCATTCCGGCAGACATTCAGACGGCGCGTTTGCACAGCTGTGCTGGGATCGCCATACAGTGAGCTCAAAGTCATCGTTGACTCTGCTAATGCTCTGAGTGGGCTAGCGCTGGCAAGTCTGAAGGAAGATTCGTATGGCAGGGTGGCGAAGGATGTGCCGCTGATGATTCGCGTATTCGTCTCTACGATCACTACTGTAGAAGGCTTCGTAAGCGGGCTACCTGCTCATTGGACGGACGTCGAGTTCTCGGAAGCAGACAGGAAGGTGGTAGAGGTAGATCTCATTTTGGATGCCTTGAAGACGGGACTGAAGTCCATGGTGGGTGCGTTTGGGCAGTATGCCACTGAGCTTGGACTGGGGAGGGAGGAGATAAGCGTAGCGAGGAAAGTCGCTGGGATGGAAGAGGGCGAGTGAGATGTTCGGATACGCAGAAAAGATACCCAATCGAAGTCGTGAATGCTACAACTGTTCCATCAGTCGACCGTAAAGGACCTTGAATCTGCTATCCCGTTCAATGCCCATGACCAGAGACCAAGAAATGAAGTCCAATCTTACAAAAGACAATTCGATCTGGCTCAACGCCTTGTCGTATTATATTGACAGATCCCTGAGGGCTCAGACGTTTGTATGTGTGAAAGGTAGACATCGATGAATATGAAATGGCACGCGACGGAAGGATAGTAGATGGGGTGGTACAGAAGACATGTCGAAAATAACGCGTAGCTACGGGTGATTCTATATCCGGGCAATAGAGGTGACGAGTGTAAATGGTAGGCTCGAGTATAGGTATCGAGTGCGATACTCGTAGCAGTGGACGGGGGAGGCTCAGAAATCAATGACCTCTGATAAGACAGGAATTGTGTTAGCATAGTGTAAACCGTAGTCAGGAGTTCAATTCCTGTGTTTGTGGTCTTCACCGTGCAACAGACCCAACGAGCAAAGACATGGACGACAACGAGTATGATTTTCGTTTCGAGAAGCACAATCCTTTTGATTCTCTAAAGCCCATGTATCAACTCCCTAGTATCGGCAGGATCATCGCCAGCAGCAACCTAAGCAAGCAGCCCTCCCATAAAATGAAATATGCAAGTCATTAATCGTCATGGTACATTAACCATGCCTTTTCGTAGCAAGCCAGTCCTCCCCAAACTCTCTAAACACAAAGTGCACAAGCACAGTAACTTTTGAAGTAGAATGGCATCATGACAAGAAGGCAGAGTTGAAGCGAAGGTGAATGAAACATAAAGAACGGTAACGCCAATACGAGCCCTATAAGGACGCCGTATGATCGAGCCTTGTAAGGACGAAGACAGCCCTATCGAAGCGTTCAATCGAGCCCTACCCGACAGACGAACGACGTTTCTCTCGACGTCAAACGAGCTTTGCGGAAAGCGATTAAACGGGCGGGAGCGAATAATCGTCGAGATGTGTGGATCTCGGCACGTGGTGAGAGGAGCAGAGACATTTGCCCTCTTCAGGGCATCTCGTCTTTGAACTCGCCGTGCATTTGACCGGCTTGCATACCCATCCCGCGCCCAGGACCTGCCATGTTGCTGATATTCGCCATCGGATCCATGTTGCCCATCGTTTGCAGGCCAATGCTGGGATCGATGTTGCTCATGTCGATTTGGCCCATCTGCGCTTGTCCCATATTTTGACCCATGTTCTGACCCATGTGCTGGCCCATATTGGCTTGGCCCATGTTGGCCTGTTGCATGCTTGCTTGGGCCAGGCTTTGCGCCATGTTCTGGGTCATTTGTCCTTGGCCAATGCCTTGTCCCATGTCGGCCTGACCCATCGGAGACTGAGGCATGCCGCCTTGACCCATACCCATATTTGCGATGGGCGCACCTTGAGATTGCATGTTGGGGTTGTTGTTGTCTATAGGCACAGGATTCGGCTCATCCTTCATGCAAGCGGTCTCCAACATATTCGTCCATTTCCCACTTGTGCCAGCGTGACTGTGCTTCAGGTGTTGGCGAAAATGGTCAGCACGGAAGAACTTCTTCGACTGATTGCATTCTCCAAACTTATGTGTGTTCGTGAGATGCTGCCCTCGAGCGTCCCAATCGGGGGGTTCATTCGTGAATTGATCACCACAGTAGCCGCAAGTGTCGAAAGCTGAGACTGAGCTCATGGGGGGTGGAGGCTGACCAGGGCTGTTATCTGCGGGAGGGATAGAGGCAGAAGGATAGAAGGCAGTGTTGTATTGGTTGCCGAGAATGGAACATGACCAGGAGTGCTTGCGAAGGTGGAGGGAATTCTGGTGTCGCTCTGCTTCATTCTTGTTCTTGAAGCGGTTGTTGCAATATTGGCATGAGTATTGTTTCTCTGACTCGTGATTCCTAGAAACAGTAATCGTGATTAGCTGACGTTGACTGGAGTGTAAGGCTGTCACGGCTTACCTCAACTCCTCTGGGGTATCAAACTTTTTGGGCTTCTTCGGACAGCATGCGCAGATATAAGCGTGCGACTGCATGTTTGGGACGTTAGGTCTTCGTTGATTTGGATCCGTTTGGGGTTTTTGGTCGAGAGACGGATCGGGGTATTCGAGGGGAGCTTGAGGATATTGTGGTTGAGAACCCGTATTTCGGGGATTGGGATTCATGGGAAGACTAGTGACGTAGGGCGAATCTTGACCGTTTTGTTGTTGATGATAGTGTTGTTGCTGCTCTGATGAAGGCGAGATGGCGCCCGGTGAATGCTGGTCTAGGCTGGTGATGCTAGACCCGCCGACCGACAGTCCTGCAGATGACGCGTATGAGTTGTTGCGAGGACCAGCAGATGATTGCGATGAAAATGAACCTTGATATTGACCAGATCGGCCCCCAGGAGAAACTCGTTGTTGAGCGTTGCGATTGTAGATTTCGGCGTTGATCCCGGGCGCGGCCAGTAATTGAGTATTAAGTTCCTGCGACTCAGACGGAGGCGGGGACTGGGATGCTCTTCGCTTCATGCCTGGTCGTGAACGCGACGTATGGAGTGAAGGGTTTTGAGCTGAGTGATAGTAATTACCAGAGTCGGGATGTTGACTGAGTGGTGTGCGATCCTCAAGGCGAAGATGTCTCATGGGGAAAGTAGGATCCGCCGAGTCAGTTTCTGAAATCATGGTTTGCTCGTAACTTTCGCGCTTAACACTAGTGCGCTCATTAGCGGTATTTTTCGCCGCGGACTCATCGTAACTCGAAAGGAGAGAGCCGCTCGTGGAACGTCTGGATTTTTGTTGTCGCAACACGTCGGTTGAAGAGGGGAATCGCTGAGGGTAGTATGGATCTTGATCAGAATCGGCCGGCGAGAGGGCAATACGCTCGTGCTTGGGGCTCCGCCAGTCTTTGAAACTTTTAGCGCTTCCTGCTGAGGAGATCACCCCGGGCGACATAGGTCTTGATCTGGGACTGTCGCCGTATCCCATGGGCTCCCTCTTTATTGGTGGCGTTTCAGAGTACGCACTGTTCGAGTACGCGCTGTTCGCAGAGTTGGGAAAAGAGAGTGATCTCAGCTGAGATGGATGCCCGCTTGGAAAAGAGGGGATGCTTGAGGTGGGCGACTTTTCAACGCTTTCTAGCATAGAGGTACGAGGTGGAGTCTTGGGTTTACCAATTTTAGAGAGTAACTTATTGTCGTATGCTTGTGAGGAATTTTCGAGATTGCGCTGTTGTAGATGTCTCTCGCCATGCAACCTATATTCAAACAGTAATCAGTCAAATTCATGCTAGTAAAAACTCGTTTGCATGTCAAATAGAGACCAGTACAGACAGCCGCAGTCGAAACTGGTCTCGGGATATTATGTGGCTTGGACCTCCTGAACAGCGTGCGAGAAAGAGACCTGTAAAGAGATGTGGGTACTGACTGTTGTGTCATCGCACTCGGTCTCGGTCCTGACACGCTATAGTATCCCTCATCTTGCTGCCTCGCGAAATCGTATCTTCTGTCCCTATCCGCAGGAGACTTGATGGTTGTGTTAGCGCTCTCTCGCCGTCTGTATTCCGGCCGCTCTCCTCGCTCATTCTGCTCCTTCTCCTCCGGCCTGTTGCCCCAGCTCTTAGGAAAGTTTGCTCCGGCCATAGAAAATCCTCCAGATTTCCCGAAGCTCCCACTAGGATCGTTTCCCCAAGCCCACCCAGGATCACTGCCCGCAGCGATGTCGCCGATGAATCTCGGAGGAGGAAGTGGAGGGGGAGGTAATTCTGGTCTCGAATTTGGTATAGCCATTGGGGTGCCAGGAGATCTCGAGATAGAAGTCCCTGCTGACCGACTCGTAGAGCCCCTCCGGCCATGGTTGTTGCCATTATAGTCATGTACACGAATAGAAGGCGTCGACGTAACGCGCGAGTTATCCATAAGGGCGTGGCTTTGCCACGCTGAACAATTAAACCAATGCTATCATTAACGGTCGTAAATCGCTATAAATTCAGGTCGTAAAAGTCGTGTGGCTTCGAAGTGGTGGCAACGATGAGCGGCGAAATGCTATGAAGGCGAAATTGTTTGTCCAACCAACTCCCACGGAGACGCCGATCAACAAAGCTATGGCGAATTGAAACTTTCAGATTCAGGGTATAGCCATTGAGAGAGCAGAAAGCAAACAGAGTGTATTTGAAGGCCGCTGGGCGTTACCCTTCCTCGCTGAACCTTCGACCTGGAACACAGTGTTTAGGTAAAGCTCTTTACTTTCAGCGCACCCAGTGGAAGTGGGGCTGACGAGTACAAATAGTCGCCAGGGCAAGAAACAGCTGAAGGGTAGGGCTGACCCATCCCCGAGCAATGTAGAGGGGTACTCGTACTTAGCTTGCGGACAAGAACTCTTCCTTAAGAGGATCGCCGACGTGGTGCGCAACTAGGGGCACTGGAGTTAGGAGAGCGTTTCTGCTGGTGGGAGAGCTCAAAGCAAGGGCATCCTAGTCGAGAACGCTATCGTGGCAAGCGTCTGTTGACGGGGATGCAGTGAGCACGGAAGCTGCCTTATGAGCCCTATAAGGTGCAGCCCGGAAGGAATCTGATAGGGTTGGGCGTGGGAAAGAATACCGCATACAGAAAAGGTTCGACAGGAAGTGTTGGCGGCAGTGTCCTAGAGCCTGGATCCGCATGGTAATGCTCTAGTGAGACATAAGATCGTACCAGATATAAGAAGGCTTCAAGTGACAGGATCTACTTTCTACGGCTTACGGAGATGACAAGGCGTGGTCATGGTAAGGATTTAGAAGGATGACATGTTTGTGTGCATGGAGCACAAATTTGCTTGATTGCGATACGGCTCCCACGCTAGAAGGGGGATGCGCTTATATGCACGCATCAGCAGAAGGAGCATTTAGTGTCAGACATGGGAGCTGCCGGCATGACTATCAGTCGTCTTTCCAGGCAGAGCGCTGACTGCTGTCAGCCTGGTTTGATGACTGCCCCCAAATGATTAGAAGTGATTGCCCCCTATGGGACTGTCAGAATACCTACCTTGGATGAGCTGAAGGCAGCCCGAAGGCACAGTGGCTCTCGGTCAGGAATAGGTCATAGTCTTGTTGTCCTAGGGAGCGTGCCGCCCGTGCATAAGGACGTCCTAGCGGTGTTTCTGGCACACAGTCTGGATCTTCGATCATTGTCCCTTGTGCTGGAGACCACACATCCAACAGTAGAGCATCCTCTCCTATATTTCAGACATGGGGCAGAGGTAAGGATCTAGCTCATCATCTCAAGATAACAATGCTTGAAGTAAATCGGAAAAACAAGACACAATCCATCAGGCAATTTTATAGAATTGAGACCAGACGAAAGGCTTACAGAGACTAAGCGTTGAATCTTACGGACACAAATTCTCTCGAAGCCTTCACAAAGTCTCATTCAAGAGACGCAACATCAACGGGAGGGACTTCGGAGACAGCGAGATATATATGAGATGTGAACGGAGAGGATACCGGGTTCGAGAAGTCCGCTTGCGGTTCCCAATCCGAGCGTGCTGACTCCTCGCTGCAGGCATGTTGCAGCTGTACGGCACATTGGCCGAAAGGATTTCCCGGGATGAGACCAATCTGCATCATCCTTTCAAGCGTAGATGGGTGTGATCTAGGAAAATGGTGACTCGATGGACTGGAGCGTTTATGCGAGATACATCGTAAAGTAGTAGTGCTAGTGAATAGTGCTAGATGTAATCAGCAACTGCGAAGTTGGCCAGTCCCACGTTCGGCACTGTTGCTCCTGTCAAGTCCAGATGGGAATGGCCAACGCGCTCTTCATGCATGAGACCAGTGACAGCACCGTCTTCTCGTTCATGCGTGCCAAGAAATTGGTAGAGGAAAGATTGAGGCAGTGCGCAGCGGGTGCATTGAGCTGACCAATCGCTGTGACCGCGATCTGCGCTTGGTGATCCGCCGGACTCCAGATGGAAGGCGCTGAGGTTTTTCAGGATTCCGAGAGTGGATGGTAAGATCAAGACGGGATGTAGGGTTTCAGCTAGAGTAGACAAGCCACGCACATGAAGATGTCAAAAGCGAGGGCCATTTCTTGCAATAAATTAGGTGAGACCTAACATTGAATGAATTTTTTTTGGCGGGGCACGCTCGAATCCCACAGGATATGGACGCTCTACAGGCTAGAAGACAATGGGGCTCTTTTGCAAGCTTCTAGAATGACAGTTTGGCCACGTTTCAGTGTCGGCACCGGGGCAGACTGCGCGTTCCCCTGACTAGAGAGTAAAGTGCTGACCCACTGTCTCACTTATGGCGCCTCCAAGTTTTTGAGACAGATTGACAAGAATTCTGCGACAGCAGCAACAGAGAGAAGTGGATGCGAGGGTTATTGTGGTCTTGACACCTTTGTACAAAGGACATCACTCGGAGCGGGGTAGAGGGAACTGCTGGCGCGCTTGCTATGAGCTGAAAACAACGACACCCATAGCAGGAACATCCAATGAGAGCTTACTTGCCCCTCTCAAGGACATCGATGATGACCTTGGTGACTTTATTAGATGAACAGCATCAACGGTCTGCTATGCGTTAGTGAGATGCAATTAACCTCATGATGTTGAAGATCTTCCAACACTTTTTCGCCTAGCCAGGCCGAGCCGATATGAGTCAAGGTCCCATCATCGCAAATTTTACGTGACCAGCATCCTTCTTCGCTTCGACTTACCACATTATTTGAACCGTTATCATGTCGCTAGACCGAGTACAAGGCGATGCTAATCTGTACATTGGAGGGTAAATTCGCGAACGATACACAAGAAAGAAACCAAGCTAAAAAGTGAGACCAGGCTATTCTCTTTGAGGCGTAAAGAAGCCCTCAAAAAAGCGAACATCACACATGTAGTGTCAGCCTTGCGACTACCCCTTGATAAAGATCTATTTGTGAACTACAAGCATCATATCGTGGAGCTTGACGACGTGGGAGATGAAAATATCATAGAGCACTTCGCCGGCAGCAATGCCTTTATTCAGGAAGGTCTGGATGGTGGAGGTGGTGTGCTTGTTCATTGGTGGGTCAAATACTTTTCTTGGCTATCCTTGCGAACAAAGCGGCCAACAAATCCATTTTGAAGATGTTGGTTTCCGGCCTCACCGAATATTTCTTTCCGTCATTTTCATGTCTCTCGTTTCTACCTCGGACATGGAAGAAGACATCGTGCTCTACGCTTTGCTTGCATTTTGTTAGTCCAGGCACCTCCATTCATGGGCCGCGCTTTGCCACAACCTCACGGACCTTGCACGAATGTCACAGCTCTGTACTCTTTGGATCGTCTCCAGTCAAGGCAGACTGCACGAGCAATCATACTGCTTTTGATTCCCCTGCCGTTCCAACTGCCAAGCTGTTCGCGAAGCAAATGCGTCTTCTCACAAGCACCAGCATCAGCTATGTCCTTGTCCAAGCCTCGGAGAGGAGATCCATGAGAAAACTTGATGTTCCTGATAGCGGTCTCGGGTTCCGATCTGAATATGCCATCCTCTTCAATCCGTTTGCGCTCGTCTCCTGAATCATGACAGGCTTTTGTCTTTTTCGACTGCCTTATACTGCAACCATGCCCAATGCTTCTTTCCTCCTGTGTCCTTCCTACGACCTTCGATCCGTCTTCGATCCGTCTTGTCAAAACTCCAAATTGACCTCCTACTAACACCTTCACCCACAGCGCAATGGGCAAATCCCGCTGCACAACCCTCCTAATCGCCTACCTCCTCTCCCGCCACCCCTCCGCCACCCCCTCCACCGCCCTCGCCCAAATCCGCGCAACCCGCCCCTTCGCAGAACCGAACTCAGGCTTCATGGATCAACTCTCCCTCTACCACGACATGAAGTGCCCATCCACCCAAGAAGCCCTCGACGCCCACCCGCTCTATCAACGCTGGCTTTATCAAAGGGTCGTTCAGGCGAGCGTGGCCGCCGGTGTGGCGCCTGAGGTTGGGGAGTTGAGGTTTGGGGATGAGGGGGGTGCGGCGGGGATGAATTTGGCTGCTGAGGAGGGTACTGCTGGTGCGGAGTCTGGAGTGTTGGGATCGACGATATCGTATCGCTGTCGCCGCTGCAGGACGCCTCTCGCTACATCAGCCTACCTTGTCCCCCACAGCCCGGGGCGACCCTCGACCTCCCAATGCGCACACCTGCATCTCACACCACTATCTTGGATGCGACCGGAGCTGGAGCAAGGGAAGCTGGAAGGGAGGTTGGAATGCCCGAATCAGAAGTGTGGACAGAGTGTGGGGAGGTATGCGTGGCAGGGCATGAAATGTAGTTGTGGGGGTTGGGTTGTGCCGGGTATGACATTGGGGAGGAGTAGGGTGGATGAGGTCAGGGAGAGGCCGAGGGGTGGTGGTGGTGGACAGAAGATGTAGGTAGGAGGAAGAGAGGGAAAGAGTGTATGAGTACATAGCATCGATGATAATATTTCATACGGAGTAGTAGTGCCCTGAAAATCTACCACTTAGCCACGACCGCCATTTGAGCATTGGGACCCATCACACAATCTGTATGCGCCGTCCATCGTTGCCGTGATCCTGCCTTTCGCAGTGCGGTCACCGTTCAAAAGAGCAATCACCGCGAGCGTTGGCTGGGCGACATCCTGCGCTCAGACGAAGCCATCAAGCCCTGAGAAACAATTCGAGTTGTTGTGCATTTCCCGGGAACGATCCCAATACCCAAGGTGCAGGGCATTTGAGTCTTCGACCTGGTTCTGGTGAGCATGGAATTCGTAATGAAGGCGATAGCATATCGAGAAGCCGCCTCCGAGGCTAGAAGGATTCTACTACGACTAGTAGGCCTAGGCCGTATGATATGTACATGGCGAGGCTGAACTAGAGAGGATGATAGGTCGAGCCAACTCAAAAAGCGCCCATCCCCTGTTCCCCCTTAGATGTAGCTATACTTGCCTCGTCGAAAGCTTCGTTCAGTGGTTGCCTATTTTCAGTGCTGATGAGTGGCTTAATCATCACGGGCATAGACTTGAGGAATTCTCCACTTGAAGCGGTGTGATGCTGGCCAGTCCATACTTTTTCGGAGTGATGGTCGGCTCTCGAGCCCCCTGAGAAGAGGGCGGTGAGCATGCACGGGCTTGTGGCGAGAAGGAACGAGAAAAACAGCTGTTCGAGCTCGATCAATAATTTGACGCTACCTTGCAGCGCTCGGAGCTCGTGGTCACGATCCGACAGGGTTGGATATCAACGCGGCAGGCTGTGCATTCGTATCCAATCAAGCAACCCGAGCTTGACCGGCAGACATTCGTAACGTAAAGCATGCTGGCCGAGATTGTCCTAATGTCGATCAAGCCCAGTAAGACGGCCAGAGAGTGAGCGGCCGCTCGTCCCGTTCGTTGTGACGATCTTGGGAACCGAATTGTGCATTATTGCAATTCTGACAACCAAGACCCACGAATTTCGGCTTTCGCCCAGTGCTGGTCTTTGAGTCATCGTACATAAGCCGCCTTCATTAATGATCAGAGGCTTCACTAGTATCCACAGGGATATTGATACGCTGTGAGGTCCATTGGATACTGACGGACTTGGGTCACTGGCCCCATTCCTCGCTGCAGAATGGCCTCCGGAGCATTCTCGTAATGGTCATATCGAAAGTGGCAGTGGCAATAAGGAGGCCAATGATTGAGGTTGCCAAGAGCTATGAAGGACACAGGACCGAGGTATCTCGTATGGCAAAAGGAGGCAAAGACTTCCTGTGATGTGATTGGTCAGCAAGTGGCGAACTTTCCGCACATTTTCCCTTTTCAAATTTTCCTGAGAGGAAGAAGGGCCGATGGCCGAGAACAATCATGAAGACTCTTTAAGTCAAGCCGAAGCACTGTAATAGCTTTGAGGCATAAGCCTGATTCGTAGTGCCTGTTGTGAGAATTTCAAGGAGCCGCATTAGCTCGAAGGCAGCAGCGTTGCGAGTTGGGAGCCACGCAACGATACTTCCGCTAACTCTGCAAGAGATCCCATGTAATATTTGATATAGGTTCACCTTCAGCTGGGCCTGAGCACGGCTGGCTTACACCTGATTACCAAAGGACTGATAGAATACTGAAGGGCAACATTCACGATTTTCCCTGGTTTCGCACATCACGCCCAGAGGCTCGTGAGTCGTAATTGAGGAGACATAGAGCTCGTTATGGCCGTTTGGTGGCTTTCGGGGGCTCGTCCGAGCAGCAAAGCTTGTGGCAGATGCCTAGAAGCAAACAGACATAGGATCGAGGAGACTGACGTCTGCCCATCGTCTCTAAGACTCTGATTGGCATATCCAAGCCTGCCGTATACACCGCCTCCACATTCAGCGCTGCGAAGCATTGGAAAGGCTTTGGGTCTTGCTTTGGGCCGAGCCCGCCAAAAAGAAGACCTTTGTCGCGATCATCTCGAAATTGGGGCAACGGGCTATGCATTTAGCTCGATGTCAGAAATTCTGATTTCGCAGCTGCCAAGGCGTAGACATCAAGGCTACGAGCATTCCCTTTTCGGGGTAGTGGCCAGCACAAGGCAGTCTCGCTAGGACCTTAGGTGGGTGGCGAGGATCGGCCGTGAAAGGTCATTGATGCTCGACGGTCCCCAATTCGCAAGTCAAAACTGTCTTACGATGTAGTGTTTCAGACTCGCTCAGTAGCGATCACATTCTGCAGTGCGACATCAGCAGCCTCATCATGGCGGTAGTGAAAGTGATTAGTATGTTACATTTCCGTGTCACCCCAGGCTATTAGTAGGAACAGATGGAAACATTGTAGGATTCTTGAGGCGCTCTTTGTTCCTTTTAGCAATCTCGGCATTTCGTATTCGATCAAGCCTCTTTTGATAAAATACTCTGTATCACGTCAGATTGCTAGCTTCGTGAGATTGCGATTCACCAGTGATCTTAGAAGAAGCTCACTTTTGAAGAGCGTATATTCGAGGAACATCATCTGCGACCACGGAAGTCTCTTTGTTGGTAAGCTCTTTGATCTTGAGTCTAAGTCAGATTGCGTGGTCGATGAGTATAGACGATTAGTACCTTGGTATCCTTTTCTTTCTCAGCCTTCCTATCATCCTCGTCTTTGTTCTCGCCATCTTTCCCGTTGTCCTTGCCTCTTTCTGCATCCATTCCCTTCTTGTTCTTATCCTTGCTCTTTTTATTCTTCAGTTTCTCCTCATATTCCTTCTTGATAAGCTCGATCTCACGGTCTAGATCTTCCTTCTTTTTCTTCGCCGCAGCTTCGGCTTCATCAACAACTGCCGTGCAAAAGCCACGATCTTTTAAATGTCCCGGGCATACGTAGAAGTGATCCTGTCCTCCAGTCAGCCAGGCAGAGTACTATCGGCCGCCAGGCTTACCTTGTTGTCTGGGGTGATCAGCACGCTGGTAGTTGGCTTATAGCAGATATCGCACGACTTTGCTGAAGCCTCTGCAACCTTCCTTAGGTGCCAAACGTTCAGAAGAGCCATGATAAGTCTATCATGTCTCAATAAAATGATAGGGCAACTCGTTCATGGTTTGAGGTCGAGGAGGATCTGATCAGTACTTGCAGCGCTCTAGCGATTGGCCCTAAGTTCATACCCGAGGTGCCCTTATTAGCCTGATAGACGCCGGAAGTCAAGTAATTCCGTATCCGGCGCTTAAGTGCGGCTAGACTACACATAAATTGGATCCCGGTTTCTTCTATTTCTTCTATCCAGTAGCATAAAGGACAACCGGATAACACTGCACATGATTGGTTGGTGTTACTCTTATATCAAATAATGTCTTGTTGCATGAAAAGGCGCTCCTTGCCGACGTTGGTTCGATTGGTATACTGCTGGCAGACTGCAGCTGCTGGTGTTGAGCGCTGAGCGCGTCCTCGGGTTTGAGCGTCCCCTTGAAAACAGCGACGACAATCTCTCAATAACACCAAATTCGGGTACTAGGTCAACCTTTCATGGTAAAGAATCACGACGTTGATATTCAATCGATTCATGGTTGATAGACTACAGCTGCTGGAGTTCAACGCCCAGCTACCCTTCGAGTTCTTGGATTCGAGCGTCCCTTAAAACACCCTGGGGAACGGCGATAGTGATGTTCTATCAATAATGCCATGCCCAGGCGTTAGGTCAATCCAAATGGGCACAACGTCGATATTAGTCGATTGACTGCTGGTAGACTGCAGCTGCTGAGGCTCGTTTCAAACTCCGCATCTTGGGGGCTCGAGCGTCCTCCCAGGCTCCTCGAAGAAGGCAACCGCAAATTGCGATGGTTGACATTTAGGCCTATCGAAAATTCAGCGAGCCAAGCTAAGCTGTGCTGCGAGATGTTGTGCACCGGCTCGACACATAATGTCAGTCATGATGTCCACCTTTTCCTCGATTTTGGCGTATCACAGGCAGGCTCTTCACATCAAGCGATAAGTTGCTCCCAACAGAAGTCAGACTATCAATCTTCCGTCCAGAGTTCGAGGGCGAAGACCTTTGAGAATTGGGATCCCTCCGTCGGCTATCAGTTGGATGTGTGTGGAGTATGTTCATCCATGTTGCCCGCTGGGTTGGCAGAGATGTTGTGAGGATATTAGGTATTCAATTCTGCTATGGCCAGGCATCAGGTCGATCCCCTATCGCAAATGGTCATTCAGGTCAAGGAGCAATTATCCTGCTGATATCCGAAGACGGTGGGCAAGGGTCAGGGACAAAAGTCGTGGCCAACTCTCGAAAGCTAGTCGAACTTGGCCACAATACAGTGAGCCTTAGCAACGTCGCAAGAACTTGATAGGTCAAAGAAACTATCTTCCGCTTCTTGTTACTGACGTTCAAGAGTTCTAAGAAATTCTGAAGCTATCATAAGGTATTTGCCGGTCCGCTGCTACTTTTATCCGCAATTTGGAGCCATGATTAGCGCCGAATTTTTGTTTCAACACATATGATGAAGTGACCACTCGAAAGCATTGTTTTGGCCCCTACTTTCAGTCTTGCTCATACGAACCCCCTCCTTCCTGCTCTTCCGAGGAAGTCAAACCTTTCCAAAACAGCTTCTTAAGATATAATTTACGCCTTTTCGCAACTCAATCGCGTCTTGCTATCAAATTCTCAAGCAGTTGGTTCGATTGCACTCATACATTCCATCCAGCACGCTTATCTACATACAGCCAATAGCAAGACAAACCAGAACCATGTCAGGTTCATCAATTATTGGCAATCCACCTGCCAATCAGCACGACCTTGATATCGTCAAAGGGCTTTATGCACAAGCCAGTATAATATCCGCAGACCTCAGCAAGGGTTTTGCACTACCTCCTGTTGCTCCTTTAAACCCATCCCAAGCGAACAAGGGCCCTGGTATCATTGCCGGCCTCGTCATTGCGATGATCATCATTGTCCTTATCACTGAAGGCCGCCTACTTGCGCGTTGGTACCACAAGGCTTCGAAGCTTGGCTTGGATGATGCTTTCATTGTTATGGGAGCAGCTGGAGCAGTCTCGTGGCTCGGTATAGCGGTCGCAATGGTACCGCAAGGAGGCTTAGGGCAGCATATCTACAATATCACCTACGAGAAATATGACTGGCTCTTACGACTTCGCTCTATCGACCTCACCGTGTTTTTCGTCACTGTCAGCTTCACCCAATTGTCGATCGTCTGTTTCAATCAGCGCCTTACCGGCACAATATCGAATGCATGGAAATGGACTCACCGACTCCTTCTTGTCGCCATATCTATTTACCTTCTGGTTTCTCTCCTCTGGTCCGTCTTCTTGTGCAGCCCTCCAGCGGCGGGATACAGCCTGATAATCTATGGAGAGAACGCGGACCGCGTCAAGTGCTTGAGTGCCAAGACAATGACGATTACCCTCAGTGGCTTCCATGTCGCTTTCAACTTTATATTGCTCTCTATACCGATAATCGTCCTCCCGCAAATGACAATCCCGAATGCGCGAAAGCTCTTCTACATTATCCCAATGAGCGTGGGCGCAATTGCATGCATTGCTAGTATCATGAGGCTCTACAATGGATTGCACCTCCCTGAGGACATTACTTGTAAGTTAAACCGTGGACTCTTGGCGTTCGCTTTCTAATGAATCTATAGATAATTGGGATACTTATTTGCACTGGACCGTGGCCGAGCTCGTCGCGTTAGTCTGCGTCAGCTCACTACCGGCCCTACAATCCGCATTAATGAGGAACCTGCCAAATTTTCTAGAGTACTGGGGCAACGACGCGAAGAACTGTGATGAATTCGGTCGTCCATTGAATGGCCCCTTCTATCGGCAAGAGAACCGGCAGGCGAATGCGCGAGGGCTACGCTCAGACAGCCATGGCGAGCTTGTGGGTGGAAGTGATATTCGTCTAGAGAGATACCCAATACCCCGGACGCTAAGTCGGTCAACTTCACACAATACGCTACCAACGTCAGATCGGGGACAGGTGCCGAGGGATTTTGTCAATGATGATCCATTCCCAGACATAATCGGACGTGGGAGGATGGACAATCAAGCCTTCGTCCCCAAGAGCAGGCCCCCTCCCAAGATGAAGGTAGTTGACCCGTCCGTTGTCCCAAACAGCAACGAGGGCCTTCGCGAGCGTGGAACACCGATTACTGCCCAGCCTCTACCCAACAAATTCATGGATCCCGGAGAAGGCTCGTCTGAGCCTCATGCTCTGTAGTGCAGACTGCCCAAGCTCTCGCAATTCGAGCATTCCGCGCGCAGGCGCTCAAATGGATTCTGATGATGGGACGGAAGATGTGGTTGATCGGCTGGCCGATTATGACGGAATTAGCAAAGGGCTACTGGTGCAGGACGAAAGAGGTGGTTGTTTACCTGATTGTCTCATGGCATGACGCAGTGGTCCATGAACTGGTTGTTAATGACAAAGATACCCACTCAGCCTTGAATTCTTCATACCGTCACCACTGTTGCGTACCATTACTTGAAGTCGATTTCATATGAAAGGGGAATCAATGATGCTCGTTACACTATGTACACTTTATTGCACTACTTATTCAGTGACCCTAGACTCCTTCCCTTCATCCTTCCCATCCTTCCCATAGGCTTCCAACCCCTCAATATTCGCACCCACCCTTTGAGCTCTTCGCCTCGCATCTACCCAGATCATAAACTCCGAGTACGTCTGGGGCATTACTCTAATGTCTTTCTCAATCAAGAATGTGTAGTTGAATTGCCCCGTCGGTTTCGTCTCTCCATGTTCGATATTTCGGACTTTGCTGTCAATACGTATTTGTACTCTGGTGTATTTCCCCCCATTATCGGTGGTCTCTTTGACAGTGTCCCCCTGTGATGTCTTCGTCACCAGCGGGGGGTCTGTGTAAGCGACGGTCGCTGTTAGGTAAAGTACGCTGCCTACAGGCACTGGGTTCTCGAACGTGCTGGGATCAAGATTCAAAAACGTCGGACGAGAGTGGGAGAAAGCCGCAGCACAACAGAAGGCGAGCTCGAATGTTTGTTTGAGGAGGAAACCACCGAAGATCATGAAATTGTGGCGGTTCCGGTATTGAGGTTGCATTATTTGGGAGCTGTGCAACCGCGTCTTCTCCATATAGATCACATTTTCGGGCTTCCGTATTGGCAGGTTTGGGTCTGTGTCGCAGGGTCAGTGTATGCCAGACGAGAGTTGGCCTTGCATGCTTACCGTGATAGTCCAGCTGCTTCAGCCACATTGCATGGATCAAATCGCTCTCTTCGTCGTTCGGTGTCTGTTTCCGGAGAGCTGTCTTCGCCTGAGCCTTCCTCTCGTTCGAGTTCTTCTCTCCCAGCGCGAATAAGCGTTTGTCCTCCGCAGTCTCCAACTTGATCGGGCATATCGCCACAGGCTTCTTGGTGCCAGGATCTAAGGAAACCATCGTAAAAGCGCAGGTCATCAGTGTGTCCTTTTTCTCAACTTTGAACCCTTTTTTTGGAGCTCTGGCGACTTGACAAGATATCTCCATACTACTTCTCCCTGTCGCATAAGTAACCTGGCCCGACAATTCCAGATCACATAGCTCCTTCAAAGGGTGATTGATCGTAATCCTGTCCACAGCAGCTGTGACCGTAGTGACGTCTTCCCCAGTATGCTTATACGCGATGACTCCAGAAAGGGCATCGAGGTCCATGAATAAAGTCCCAAGCCTTGGCTGCCTTAGCATCCATTATTCTCCCATTGGACAAGACTTCATGCACACCTGATATGCCCATTGGCATTGAGATAATTGTCCAGCAGCCACGGATCTTGTGCCAGAGGTATCACCTATATCTGTATCAGTCAGCTCAGACAAGTTGCGTGGTCTGCGACGGTTTGTGTACCACTCGATGGTAGCTGTCAGACATCTTCTTCGGCCTAAGATCGCGATTTTGCGGCGTGGGTGGCGTGTCCGACTTCTTAGTAGGATCAATCCCTTCTTCTCTCTGTTTCCGTAAAGCTTCGATCCAGGGTGTCCTGACACGCATGTTGGTCAGGTCTCTGTATACTCCGTCCGTTTGGGAGGCCGGAGTTGTATGGAACTGGCGTGATATTCTGGGGCACGTTCCTGGCCTGGGTACGCCCCATGCTGTGAGCTTGACGTTATGCAAACCACGCATTGAGCGTTTAGACACCATGACACTACAGCTGTCCTGATCTCTCAACAATGGCAGCGATGAGGGGTGCGGAGAGGAAGAGTGCGGAGCGGAGCCTAAGGAGATAAAAAGCCCTGATAACTCCAACTAGGTTAGCCTGACTGGGATGCAGGGTCCCTTGAGCCTCAACTGTCAGCTCTGCAAGGCTTCGTCTCTTCTACATCATGAAATCCTTCGTTGCAGGCCGGAGTCGCTTGAAAAATCTCTCAGTGGCAAGCTATACGGCTTGAAATTCAAGCCCAGGTTCTCGAGGGTTGGGCGGCACCGTAGAGCTTTGCTATAGCTTTTCTAAGATGGTCTAATCAAGACTCAACCGCCTGTACAACGTTCCACTCGTGCATTACCTTTTCAATACTATAATTTTTCAAGCTCCCACAACGTGCCAGTCTCATTTGCATATAATTCCTTCCAGAAGTCTGCAGTTTTGCCAAGGAGCACCATTAGAAACCACTGCTATGCCTTCTGCTGTGCATGACCTCGGGTTGCTTGAGCACATCTATGATAGACAGAACCTCAAGCTCAGGACCCATGTTTCCGTTACCATTTCTTCGCCTCGATTGTTCGAGTTCCCTTGCTCTACAAACTTCGAAAGCCTTGAAGCCTTGGTCTCCTCTAGTACATGGGTAACTGGTGGGAATCGGCTACAACTACTTGTACACCTTTTCTTTGATGAAATAGCAATTTCGGACTCTGACAATAGCCGTGTGACGGAAGACCTTGGCCTTGTACTTTGCAATGCAGAGGTATTATGGCGTTGATGTCCTTCTCAAGAACCGACTAATGGCCTCTTGCAGATATGGTCACAACTCGGCCTGGACGCTTCTCTCAGCCTTCCTGGAAGTGACTCCCATACATCAAACCATTTGCAAGCTATATCAATCTCTTTGACTCGTCAAACATCGAGTCAGCCCGATGCAGACCCTCCAGACGGCGTACCGACCGCCTGCCTAAAATCGATCGATCTGGCGATGCACTTTTCTACGTGCAGGCGCCGTAGGGTTCCTGTGAATGATGCCCTGATAGGGAACGCTGTCAAGCAGGGTACAATAGAAGCAGATCTCACATACAACCACCCGGGCGAGCGTCTGTATTTATCACTGCTGTCGCAAGAACAGTCCTTCAGGTACGTTGACGATCAGAGAAGGAGACGGCCATGGGAGCTAGGATTTTTAGCAGACGACAATGACCGATCACTGGCCTCGAACACGATTTCGTCGGCTGAAACCTCGGCAACGAGCTCCCAGAGTAGCATATCATCCGTTACCTCGCGCAGCTCGATATCAGATAACCTACAGTCCTCTCGCATTAATACAACCCATTACAGTCACGCCACACATGACGTCAGATTTGAGGAGTTGGTCAAGGTGGTGGATGCTTCAATGCAGACCCTGATCAGTGATCATATGGCCACAAGAAACGGCAGCAAGGGTGGCAGTCAGCGCAGGGACAGGCCCATTGTTTTATCGAATGATACAGGATGCCCTAAGCTTGCTGCAATATCGCCCGTTTTGTTCAGTCCTGGCTATCATGAGGTAAGCCTTGAAATGGCTACAATTCGAGGTGACATAGCTCATGATGTCTTGTCATAGGTACTTTCTCGACATCATCCCTTGCTCTCCACCATAGCACATATCATGTGTCGTGTCTCTCACCATACCCAATCCATGAATCTAAGACGCAAGGTCGAAGGTCTTCTCGATCTCTCTCCAGACAGATACCAAGCTCCAGATGCGGCGGATTCCAATGGCGAAAAACACACCAATTCGGGCCTAGCAGCTGCGATCAAGGCACGCTTGTGGTTCTCAATGCGGCGAAAGTTGGTTGATCCTCTCGCAAGCCGAAAACTGAAGCCGTTAGAAGCTTCAAAAAGGTTATTCGGACCAAGGTCAGTGTCACAGGATATGCTGGACGAGCTTATGGTTCAAAATAACAACCTGGAGCCGTTGTCCCGCCAGGAAGACACTGATCTCCTTGCCGAAAGTCAGGACTTATTGATGGATGACGAATGCTATCAGGCTGATAACCTCTTCGATGATGCAGGCCTGTACGAGGCCGAGGACATGGACGCCGGCTTGCTGATGGGCGGAGATATCGAGTTTGACGACCAGGGCGCGGTTGAGGAGTTATTCTGGGAGAACCTAGACATCGGCGAGGACACATCATATAACAGCCAAGCACCTTTCGGAGATGTGTTCGAGCAGGAGCCTCTGCAAGAGGAGTATCACCAGCTACTAGATGCAGGAATGGAGTACACCTTAGTCGAATGTACTGATGCTATGCATGACGAGATATGTGCTGAGAGCCAATTCGAGGGGATCTGGCGCCAGGACGATATGCGTGAAGACGCAGAGATGGGCTCGGTAAGCTGAGATTGGTGCGCTAGCCTCGTGAGCCACATTGCTTTGCTGGGTTTTGGTCATCGCTAGTGTTCTTCATTCGCTCAGAGCTCTTCGATGTACAGCTTCTCGTTCAGAATCCATCTCGCCACGCCATCCGTGACCAACTTCTTCAGCGCTTCTCCATCTCTACTTTTAGCCGCCTCCCTCACCTTGGTCGAGCTGACGACATCTTCACCATCTTTCCTACCTTCGATTAACTCGATCCTCTGCGCCCATTCCCTTCTTCCGCCCTCACTTTCCCTCTCCCCTCTCTCAATCCTTCTGAAGTATTCATCTTGCTCTTGTCTTCCGCCCCATGCGTCATCAGTCCTCCTCGTTACCCTGACTCGATGCTTCTCGAACAGTCCCTCTAGAGGCTGCAGGGTGTGATCTGGCGGATAGTACCTCGTATCTAGTAACCTGATCATCGTGTCATATCCCGTGAGATGAACCTGCTCCATGGGCTTCTCGCCTTCACGGTAGTCCGCCTGCTCCTCGAGGGCCATCGCTTTATCAATAAATCGGGCCTCTTTAGTCACGCCGACGTCTACAATCACATCCCCATCACTATGATTTCCGCCTGCAGAAGAGGTCGCATCTTTTACGAGCTCTTCGGCGAATATACTCATCATTGCCAGCCTCTGCTCGAAAGACGCTGGCTTTGGCGCTTTGTCTGCATTCTGCGTCGCAAGCAGCAGCAACAGCCTCTTTGGCACAGCTGTTGGCTTGTCCTGAAGCAGAGCAGAGGTGCAAATACGAAGATGGGCGCGAGTGGGGGGATTGAACGAGGAGTCAAGGATGTAGAGCGCTTTGAGTGGGCTTGATAGTTTTGGGGTAGGATAGGGTAGGGTTCGCAGGATCTGGAATGTATGCGGGGAGGAGGCGAAGGCGTAGAGGGATTGCTGAAGTGTTGGAAGGTTGCGCATGTCCTCAGAGGTCAGATCGGATGCCATTGCTCACAATTACATAGGACCGTGCATGGCATATTGAGAAAGATGAGGGTCTTGAAGGTGTCGTCATCACCCTGCACATCCCACCATCCCGCTCATTCTTTCGACAGCTAATGCTGAGTATCCGACGTTCACACGCGACATTCCAAGGCTCGGGTTAACCCCCAAGCGAGAGCGGGGTTGATCGCCCAAGGACATGCAACCCGCGCAATTTTATCTCTGAAATCGCCGACAACAACGTGTCTTCGATCCTTCTATCTTAGCTAAACTCGGCTACACACGTGAGCGGACTGATAATACAGACTCGAGACTGTTGAGAGGTAAGGTGCGGTGCAGGCGCATCTGTACTCTAAGGCCTGCTCCAGGCAGCGCCATGCTCTCTACATGTTCCTGAAATTTGGCTGAGGATCAGTGCAGATAGTAATATCGCAAAGCGGTCATACAGCCAAGGCCACAAATTACCCTGCTCTCGTATATCGGCTATCGATTACCATCTGGAGCGATAAGCCAAGTCCTACCAAGGCGCTGCCTCCACGGAAGATGAATTGTTCCATCAGGTGTCCCATCAGGACGCAGGACTCCCCTCTGCGATGGCTCAAGAGTAACAGCGGCGCCTCGACAGTAACAAGCAGTCGCATTTCTCCAACAAGAACGTACAAGCGTCAGCCTTTCCAGCGCTTGAAGGAGATGTCACGATGCTTTTGGTCCCCGCCCACCCCAATGCGATCAACCGGACCAATTACTCTATTATGGTATACTCCAATCATGTCATGGAATCATGCTAGCCTCATGCGACCATCTCAACCTTTCCGTCATCCTGGGGATCCAATTTGTTCCTGCATGATACCCCTGTATTGGCGCAATTACCCCGGCCTAGCCTGGCTCACCTTCATTTCCCCCTCTCGTTGTGTATCCCAGCCGACGACCTCACTCCTTCTCTGTTCACCACACTCTTTTGCAGCATTGTCGTTTGGGTTCTCAGTCGCTCTTTGCCAGTTTTCAGTCACTCTTTGCCAGTTTTCAGTCACTCTTTTGCGGATCGATTCTGCACCACGCTCATTCAGCCCAAATAACTTGCACAAAAAGAAGCGAAGAAAACCAATATTGTCTACCTCAACACCTCCATTTATCTCGAAAGAATCTCCAACACATATTGCACATCATTAAAATGTACAGCAAACTCTCCGTTGCGTTTGTTGCCGTATTGGCAGCCGGTGCACAGGCATGGGGTGGACATGATACCCACGCTCATCTGCACAAGAATGGGACATACTCGCAGCCATCCCAAACTCACGAGAGCGCATCAGGTCTCCGTGGCGGTCCTTACAGCCACCCTGTTCCAGGAAGCCCATCAGAAGTCCCGACCAGCGCCCCACCCAGCATCCCATTGACCACTGGCACATCTGGCCAGGGGTCTGGATCTTCTGGATCTGGCAGCGGCTCAGGCGAATCTGGAGACACCACCCTGACCTACACGCTTGGCTCTGGTACCTCGACCACCATCATTACTACCACCATCCACCGCACCGAGACGAACGTTAACGTAAGCAATTATCCCTGTTCCCACCTCAAGTTCAACAGCTAACGGACTTTCAATACAGACAGTCTACGCTACCTCAGGTGCCGCCGAGGCCGGCGAGACTGGTCCATCTACCACCGTTCGCAGGACTATCTACAGCACAATATTCGTCACTCCCCAAGCCCCCGCGCCAACTGGTGGCAGTGGCGAGGAGAGCGGAGCTACCGGCACTCCGGCCAGTGGTGCCCCAGCCTCTCCAACTGGCGGAAGTGGTGAAGGAGAAAGCGGTGCCCAAGTCAGTGGGGCTCCAAGCAGTGGTGCTCCAGGCAGTGGTGCTGCAGGGACCTGCGCACCTCAAGTCACCGTTACCGTGACTGCAGCTGAGCAGACCGTCACTGTGGTAAGTCAATCATCCCATTGGATCTGTAAGACTTGGTTCGCTGACAGAATCCCAGACCGCTGGCTCCGCGCCCACCGGCTCATCCCCAGGCTTTGGCGAGTCCCCAGCATCGCAAGGCTCCGGCGAATCCCCCACCGCCGCACCTTCCATGCACGGCCCATTCAACCCCCACACAGTATACAGCGCCACCACCGTCAGAAAGACAAGGACGAAGTGCGCTTCCACCGGCTTCATCACGAAACCCTCAGCCAGCTTCACCCTCCACCCGACCGGCACCGGCAATTTCCCGGCCCACACCGGCTATTAAACTGCAAGTCCCTGAAGTTCGTGCCCAAGTCTTGGGCGCGCTGGAAAGACTGAAGGGCTGCATTGTTCTCGGAGTATCACAGCGTTTGAAGCCGAGCATTAGCATATCATTCTTGTATTCTATCTTCTTTATATCCCTTTAGCAATTGTCGAGATCAACGAGCATCCGAGCATAAGAAGTCAAACGAGATTCTGAACATCCATGAAAATGCCGCTGTTTGGGGCCGTAGGCCACTGTGAGAGTCGAGTTCGCTGGTAGTGCTCCCTCGTTCAATACAACCTGACATTTGTCTTGGCCTTCGTTTGCCAATATTTGATTTTCTACCAGGCCACATTTTATTCCAAATTGCGGCAGCTTACCCCAGCGACGATCATAACTTGATGTGAAAAGCCACGTTCTGTTGCGAGGGATCCTTACCTTGAAAGATAGAAAGTTTTGCTTGTGGGAGCGCCACCCTTACCATTAATCACATGCTACTCAGAAAGTCCCATCGTTACAAAGTCATCTCCTCGGAATCTGGACCACGTACGTGGATCCCTCTGTCCTATCCCAAAGTCGTGCAGTCCAGCCCTCTCCGTCCGACGCATTGAATGTTGTTTTCGGCCTGTTGGCATTTAGCGTACGCTTGAATGACGAGTGATGGGCAGAGTTCCGGGAAAGACAAAGACAGCTAGACTAACAAAAGGTAGAGGAACTTGCTTAAAAACTTGAGCGAAAGCCACCACTACGGTATCAGATGCTGGTTGACTCCCGCCGCAAACTTGAAGCTCGATATGCCATTCTTTGGCCAACCGATTACCCACAGGAGGTTCTGCGCATGGAAGCAGCATATCAGATTCTAAAAGCAGCAATGGCGGGAGGCTGAGCAGCTGCACATGGAGCAGTTCTGGCATTCCACCCATAACCAATCCAATGTATTGGCAAGGGGCCGGGAAAACCACTTCGCATTCATTAGCAACGGTCCCGTGGAAGCGCTTTTCTGTTTGTGATATGCCACAGGAAGGCCAGTACAAGATGGGAGGAAGTCTCAAGGTTGGAATTCCTAATCATGCAGCATGATCTACCAATACAAAACAGACGACTATAGGATCGAGTGGAGTATCCGAGCGTATTTCACAAGACCGAATTCGTTGGAGTTTAGGCAACGTATCAGAACAAGTGGTAATTGGGAGACCTTCAGAACCCCAAAGTCACGGAACATAGCTTGGTATCAGATCAATGGTCTGTTATGGGCTTCAAGCCTGACATAGTATTTAGATCGAACCGCACTGCGACTTCCTGCCATTTTGTTTAGGAACTGATAGGGTAAGGATCTTTACCATGCCAAGAGATATCGGCGAAGGGTTTAGCGCCCGTTCGATGGCACGGGAGAGCGTCATCCTGCCCACCACCAGCCTCCTCTGGGTGTACTCCGTAAGGTACTTACAAAGCAACCGAAGAGTAGCTAGCCGCCTTCTGTCTCATTCTTTCACAATCATACCCTTGAAGTCATACCCACTGTCGTTGCTACGCTTCACTTTTCGCGCTTTTATGAAACCAAGGTCTCGTGCTCGCTGGCGAACAACCGGAGCTCTCCTTCTGATTCCAGGTCAAATACCCTAAACAACCACCTAATCAGGCCCAAGTCTTGGGAACATACCGAACTTCTGACAGATCACTCGGTATGCAGCCCAACCAATCCAGCCCGCCGGATGCGGAAGACGAGGTCCAGATTCCTAGTCAGATGCACCCAACGATCTCGGAAGAGATCAACATGTCTTCTGACGGGGAGGTACCCGGAACATACAGCCCACCTCCTCATATCGCAGCACGAATCTACCGCAACAGTACTGCAAACCGTCGGAAATCCTCAGCAGCCTCATCTCGTCGCAACTCCATGTCTTCACATGCCTCGGGTCGGTCTACCCGATCCGCTCACGGAGGGTCTCAGAGCACTCATATTGCCCAACATCTTCGTCGAGCTTCCATCATACAGAGTCGGAAAGATAAAGCAGCAGACCGAAACGCGCACGCCGAGAAGGTCAGGCTACGAGCTGCGATGAACAAGGCCGCTCCTCGAATTACCACGAACAGCGAAGAGCGTGCTATTGCCGCTCAACAAGCAAGAGAAAGATATCTAGCCCAGGTCAAGGCGAACTGCGCCGAGGAGGTCAAGCGTTCCAAAAGAGTAGCTGAAGAACAGCGGGAGAAGAGGGCTGCTGAGCACTTGAAACTGAGGGAAGATATGGAAGAAAAACATGCCGAGGCTGAAAGAAGGAAAGCACTACTCCAGGCGAGCCAACGTCGTGCTAGGACTGTCGGTGTTGGGGCTGCCGAGGGAAAGAGAGCCACCACCTACGTGTGGAAGCCAAGAAACGACGATGAGGCAGCTAGAATTATACAAAGAGCGTGGCAAAATCGGCAAAGGAAAATCAGAATACAGCAATTTCTAGGACTGGGCTTGACTGTGGAGGCGGTACAAAAAACTAGCTTCGAAGAAGTCGGGGTACTACTGGCTCGGGACGAGGTTCTTTCTTGCACCTCGAAAATGCTAAAGCTATGTGGTCTCGCGGACGTCGGAGAGGATGACATTGCAGAGAAGGCTGCTGTCCGGACCTTCCTGAGCACCTTTCTAATCCTTGGCCATCCAGCTCAAGTGCTGAGCAAGGAAGGCGAGCAAGAGCAAGACCTTGTCAATAAAGCAAAGGAGCTCCTGCTCAGTTTCAATCGTATTATTGAGGAATCTCCTGGTATCTGGTATAATACGCTCACCGCGCAGCTTGCAGAGCTTGCAGAAGGATACACATCATTTCAGAGAGCATTTGCAGCCTGGAAGGCTCACGACTCTTCATTCCTTGTGGCAAACATGATTGCGCAATTTGTAGAGCTAGATGCGATATGGCAAACCGTCAAGGACGATAAAGATGGCGAAGTCGCTGCTGACTACAAGGAAGGCATACAGCAAAATCAGACCTTGGTACTTGTCAGGCTGAAGAGACTGGCGGGTCCGGATAAGGCAATGAAGATGATCAAGGAGGCTCTTCGGGCAAGTAGAAAGGCAAGGAAGAAGAAGACTCCCGCTCCAGACAGCCAACCGCGCGTGGCACCAGCAGATCAAAATACGGACCAAATTATGCCTCCTCTCCCTGCTGTGAAGAAGAGTGAGGGGCGTCTGATCGATCCATCAGTAGCTTCAAGGGACGGGAGCTTTCCCGCAAAGCAGCAGCTTGGAGCTACGACCATCTTACCAGACAATCGGCACATGATGCACGAACTTATGATCAACAAAGAGTACAAGATCGACCTCGAGCCAAGAATGAACAAATGCGACAGTGTTATCGAAGTTGTGAGAGAGGGTTTGCAGCGAAGTCTAGACGCTGGACATGGAAATGTATGGATTCCCGCCATATCTGAGCTAATTCACGACAAGCTTTTGCAGCTGTTGAAGCCCGGAAATTCGCTACACGTTCTGATCTCTGAAACACTCGACCCCGGAATGATCGAAAATAAAGTCGCAAATGGAGCCTTCTCGTACGAGAAATACTTTTCATTCCTGAATACGATATTACCAAAGCTGTGCGCTCCCGTACGAGATTTAGAAGTCAAAAGTCTCGTGGACAATCCAAGCCAAGATCCCGTCATGCAGCTTGCGCGAATTTACTATGTTATCGACCTGCTCCTGCTTGACCACATGAACTTCGTTATGATGAAGTACGCTCCGACACTTCTCAAAAGTGCAGATGATTGGGAGCGAAGAGAGTTCCGCAAAAGATTGGCAGGCCATTTCCCAGTCAAGACTCTAGCATGGTGGAGAGCTGCGGTCACAAAGGCAAGCTCAGAGCCAGCGAGACGAACAACTGAAGGCACCGTTAATATGCCAGCTATAACAAAGCCCGACAAGATATACATGACTGGACTCGTCGACTTGGCTATTGCAACAACTCATCTCCATGAGAATGACACGCCCGAGACACTCGAGCTTGACTACGAGCGGATTATCCGTATCCGCTCTGACACTCTCCGTCTGATCACAGTAGCGTCTATCATGCTTACTGCCAAGAACCTACTCAGGCGCGACGTTCGCTCGCTATGGAAGAACGAGGCCCAACGCATGTGGGACTTACCTTTCACATCGCCGCCTACAGCTTTCGTCTCGATAGTCGAGTCTCGCTACGCTTTACCTCCTACTACCAAGCAGCAGCTCACTGGCACCATCACTCGTCTCCTCACAGATGCTAGAGAAGGACACGTCAGCCATCCGGTCATGAAAGTCCTCCTCAAGAAGATTCAGACGCACGTTCTATCCCGTCTAGCGGCCTCGAGTGCAGAAGAACGCATACGAACGAGCACTACTGCCACTGAGGTTCTAGGATCGAGCGGAATGCCTGAATTCGTGGGGAAAATAGGCGATATCGTGCAAGAATTAGGCAAAGTAGCAGATGTGGATCGTCAAGCTCATGGGATTTGGTACGATGAGGTCGCGAAGAGAGCTGCAGAGGATTCTGTCGAGAGCTCCTAGTCAATTTTCCTAAGACGACGTCTCTGTATGATGATGTTACGATGCATATATACATGAAGGTGGAAGGTGGGGGTTTTGACTTGGAGCACGGCTGGAATGGTCACGACAGCGATGGTGCTTTGGCTACTTGGCGTCTTCTACATGGCTGTTGGGCGACATGCAGCACAGTTGAGTCTGGGTATGTTGAAAACAGCATTGGTGCATATCACTGGGCTCGCTCTACCTGGCAATTCTACGAATACATGCATGAGTCCCCACACTTTATTTACCCTACATCGAGCCAGTAATCTGCCTCTGGTGCCCTGCCTACCTTTATCTCCATACTCTCACATTTCTAGATCTGAAGATCAACAGAAGGTGTTGCACAAGATTGCCAACGCTCGAGGCAAACTCCCAACAGCTGCCGACCGCTGCCACTCAGTGTCATCACCAACAACCCATGTCCGAAATCCGAGCAATGGCTCCCGTATATTCCTATCTGGTCCGCTAGGTCTTCTGGTCGTTCGTTCTTTCTACTCTGCTCGTCGACCTCCCTAGCTTTATACAATCTCACCGTCCTTTGATAGACCCATGTCTAACCCGAAAAATCCCAATATTGAGAAGAGAACTACACCTCAATATGCGCTCTGCCAGCGCGAAAATTTCTGGATGCCTAACACTGGAGAGGTCCCTCCGTTCAATGGCTTAGGCCATGATTGCCGAGAAATCGAAACTAGGTATAAATGACGAGACACGTGAATAGACATAGACAGGAAATATTAGCATCACTGCAAGAGAATTGCCGGCCGTGACTCAAATACTGAATCTAAACATCTGATGTCTATATCAAGAAGCTGAATGGAACCGGTCTAGGGTGGGCTCGCTAGAAGGAATGACCGATAACATAATAGGGAGAGGTAGTCAGAAAGAATACGAACGAAACCACAACACCATTGTAGCAGCGCCATTAGGAATCGGACTTAATATGATACAGTATTGAAACCCAGCAAACGAGTCAGAGGGCATCGTCAGGGAAGACGGTGTGTTGATATAGCTAGTGTGACCCATGTGACCTGATGAGCGGGATCTCCTGTATCGTTGGACGAGCAGGGTGAGGCGACAGGAACTCCAGACTCTTGGACAAAGCGACCCTGTTGCCAGTAGGGTGCTGGTTGTTTTAATGTTTATCGAGTCGTTGATTTCGATTCCGTATCGACAAATTGTTTTGCTGACAGTTTTGTGGACATGCATCCCCTACCCAAGGCCGCCAGATGTATGAAACGAATCGGGTGATCACCTAGACAGAAACGAATATTATAGGTTACATTCGCGGTCAAATTGGTCCATCAAAAGCGAATGGATTCATGCTATTTAGCTTTGGGACTATGCCTTTTGGGTATCGCGACGATACGCTAAGTTCACCGGCGAAGGTCAAGATCTCTTTCAAGACCCTAATCCTGAGCACGGCGTTGGTGTTGAGTGTGGGTAGCCATGTTTGGATTCCATCAATGCGCTAGGTCTAAGGATAAACTTCAAGATCACAAACTCTTCAACTTCTCGAGGACTGCTTGCCTGTGGACGCTAGGCTTTTTCAGGGTTGCATCAAAACATTCAGTCTAATAACGAAAGTCAAGATCACAGAAGACATTTGGACTTTGATGTATGATCAGTGTGGGCGCTAGGCCTATTTGGGACTTGATGTCTTTTGACGATGGGAATCTACATGTTGTCCCGAGCTAAAGCTGAGCACGAATCAGGAAGGCTTTGCTCTAATGCATTTGGAAATGCTAAGGCTTTGCCTTGAGCTGAGCAAGGAATGGAAGATATTCTGCAATTGGCAAGGTTTTCATTCGCAATTAAATCGCAAATGGTACGATTGAGGGGTAAGTTCCCTCGAGAACGACATGATTGTTTGAGAGGAATAGAATTGACATCAAATGCGCTAATTACGAAAGGCCTCCTTGTCACCCGCTACCATCATTGAAATGTATCAATAGCCTATGCTCGACAGAAACTCGGATCGCACGGTATTGCGACGAAGTAGAATCGTTGATCTTCAATTGTTGGGGATGCGGTGTTCACATTGAGGAATCGGGTGCTATTCTAGAATAACAAGTGGCATTCTTTCTTATGGTGGGGAGCTAAGAAGCGTCTATTAAGTGGACCAGTCACCTTTGGCTTTGCATAACAATATTGATAATGTACGTTCATCTTCTAATAGAATGGCTGCGCAACGCTCCTTCTGAGCTGATTCCAAAGACAACAACGGAATTCGACATGATGCTTAGGGAATGGTTTTGAAGACTAAATACCTGTTCGTAATGACACTTGAGCTGACGTTGTTCAGCCTTGTAGCGGTCGGAAGTGGTCGGATTGTGTTACCTCTAGCCCATTACGCCTAATGTGGGACATAGCATCCAATTTGCCCAAATGTTGGCGCATACTTATCAAGAGATTCAACATTGGAAACTCGAATACATCAATAAAGCTAGGCATATTATTGCTTAAAGTAATACTTGACAAAACTCAGGCTTGCCATTCTCAACACAAGTGAACACAAAAATCTCGAATCTCCAACAACTTGCCAGTAATCATGAGACGTCCTAAATTTCCTATAGGAGGGGATCAAGAGGGCTGCGCGCAAGTGGATCTAGGCTGTACTTAGAGACAAAACTCAAGAGTCCGCCCATGAGGCACATCAGAAATCGCTGAATTCTCCATGAAGCGCCCGAATCTTAGTCGTTACTGCGAGAAAGCCTGCTATGAGGTCTGGGGAGTTCAAGTGGGTGGTATTATAGAGGAGGCTCTGAATAAGCACAAGACATTGTCTTTTACAGCGTCTCCGTTATTGTGGTTGAAGGGGCAGGTTTTTCCACATCATGAGTAAGCCAATTTGGTGGACGGCAGGATCCCAATTCGTATATGGACAAGGCTTGGGTTACAATTTGACGATTTCAACCGGCAAACCTACGACCGGGCTTTGGAGGTATCTTGGAAGGTCAAAGGATGGCGAGGGCTTCGTTATGGACTTTCGGGCGGAAGATCGAGGCGAATAGAGCGCTCTGCGGAATAGTGATATCTAACCTATTGCGGCCTTTAAGAATTTTCCACTTTGGTCGCTGGAGCTTCGAGCGAGACCAAAAAAACCAACCTCCCGCAAATCAAGATAATTCTGCAACGATTAATCTTACGAACAAGACTTCTATGACAGACTTGTAGAGAAGAAGCTAATCTTTGATGCTTCCAGCCATCTTGCAGGCGCGGAGGTGATAGCTGGCGATCTAGAGAGGTTAAAAGTTCGAAGTTTTATTTTGGACCGCTAAATGCTGATAGACGTTCAATGTTGGATCCATATAAATTAGCCTTGGCAGTCCTATCCGAGCCAGAGCGCGAGGTGACGCGTCTATCTTTCTTCTCGCGTTCCACCCACCCAGAACTGTCAGATACGGCATTGGTTCCTTCCCACTCGCTTCCCTTTAACCTCCAATCATGCCCTCACGCAGCCTTCGCGTCCAGAAGACACGCAGCTCGAAGCCGACGACGAACATTCACACGAGAAAAGACGTCGTTACGCGAGTAAACAATGGCAATGTCAGAAGCAATGTCGCCAGGAAACGTCGATCAATATCGCTCAGCTCTGGCCCCGACATGGCAGACATTCCACGCTACGAGTCTCCGCCAACGACGCCCCCAAGGATCGACCGGAACGACGAGAGCCAAGACGGACGCGATAGGATACAGACTCAAATCGAAGAGCTGAGGGAGGCAGCAACACAATTCAAGGAAGAAAGAGAAACGACACAGGGACTGCTTCGTGCGGAAGAAGAGCGAAAAATAGAGGTCCGTTCCCGGATAAATCAGCATCAGCCTCAAACTAATCCACGGAGGAATCTACCTCGATTCTATGAGTACGACATTGACGGCTGCCTACTCCCTTTGACGGAAAGATACCCAGCCATCAACCCTGAATACTTCCAAGAGATTTTTGAGAATAAATTCAAGCCTGAGAACTTGTCAAAGCTGTCAAACGATTTCTCCACGTCCTGCCAAAGTATCAAGAGGCCGGTATCGGAGGGGAACGATACAAGGATTGTGAATATGGAAGAAGACGCTAAGCCGGAGGCTATCAAAGACATGCATAGTTTGTCCAGTTGCTTCGACGTCTACATCGAAGTCCTCTTCCATGTCACCAGTATCCTCCGGCCTTCTGTGCAGAATAGGCTGCGCATGGCGCTGTACACCTACCGACAACGACTACTCGGTTGGGGAAGAGAGGGTTATATGTTTGAGACAATTCGGACCTTTCACCTTGCGTTCCACAAAGCAAGAGCTATATTTGGCATCGATAACCACGAGGCTTGGAGGACTGCGGACCATACTATGGAGACTCAGTGTCTGAAGAAACGTCATTGGCTTAATACTAGTACGAGTGTAGCATAGGTAATAGCAATTTGCCGAGCTTCTACACCCTGCAGCAAGACCCAGGCTACAATTATGGGTAAGCGAGCCCACGCCTCGCCCAGCAGTATTCGGACGACAAGCTGGTATCATCTTCCATGACTATGAAGTATGTTCAATGAGCTCTCCAGCTGGGTACTATGGCACTTGGACAGTCGATTACAAGATCCGTGAGAGGATGGAGTCAATTTCATGCCTATGAAGAGAAAAACCAGTCCCAAGCAATGGTTGAGCTTCATCGAGGAAGAGGCAGAGGTCTTTTGTTATTTTAATTTCGCTTTTCCGGTACGCAACCACCGATACTTCTAGAAAGACGATCCACCAATTCGCACAGCCATGCAGAAAAGACCCAGTTGAAGGAGAGACCTCGATTGAGGGACGTCTTGAAACCCCATTTCCAGCTGACTTATCACCTATAGCCGGGAACACTAGCAATCAATCAAGCTCCCTCCATGCATGGCCTGGCTTCCTTGTGTCACGTTTAAATTGTTCGGCAAGAGAATTTCACTGGTATCTAGTCAGTTTTGATGGAAAAGATTGCATTGCTCTCGTCAATATTATCTCACTACAGTATTGTACAATTCCAAGTACAACAGCCTCTCGCTATGCTCAGAGAATGTGTGCTTTCATCTGATCATGCATGCATAAGTTGAACCACTTCCCTCTTTCAAGCGTCACCGCTTGCGTTTCCTCTTAGCTTGCATGCCATTGACCAATTGCTTTTCCATCGTCGTTTTTGTCGCTCAGAACCCTTGCCCTTGAAACGCAGGATGAGCAGCCAGGTCAGGCCTCTGAATCCCATTGACAACAGGCACCGGCTCATCCGCTTTGTGAACAGGGCTGGTAGCGGGCATCGGCGCAGAGACGTTGCGTGGTTGGTATCTTGGTTGGTTGTCGGTACGGTATGAGGGCAGTGTGTCGGAAGCCGAGCGGCGGTTAAGATGGAACGAGCGCCTTGGGCTGGACCTGGATGTCGAAGGCGAGACGTACACCTTCTGGGGCGCAGTAGAGCCATGGGCGCGGACCTGACGAGCAGTGATGTCGAGGTCCTTGTTGCGGAACATGTAAGTAGCGAAGAGGTTTACCACGCCCATGATTGAGACCACAATGCCGGACGCGATAGTGAGACGCCAGAAGGTTCCACCGAGCGACTCTTGGGATGTGGCCGTCTTGTTGAGGTTACCGAGGATGCTGATACCCAGGATGATCATAAGAACCCCAAGAGTGATGAAACCTGAAGCTGGGGAGAGGAGGGGCCAGTTGTTGGCGATGTACCGGCGAAACATGCCGATTTCGGTGATTACAAGTGCCACTATGGTTCTAGTAAGCAGCTGGTTCAGGATGGGGAGTGGAGAGCAGAACTTACAAGCAAGGCAGCCAGTGATGACGTGACTGACTCCGTCAAAGAAGAAGAATTTGGACACTACGAAAGTCTTGACTAGCATGACCATGCTAGCTGCGAAGATAGCGAGGAGAGTGATGATGTTGCAGGCGCGGATAACGTTGAGGACAATGTAGCCAGAGCCGTTAAAGGATTTCTTGAAGAAAGGCATGGTTGCTTTGAGAGGTGATGTGAGGTTTGAGGTTTCGTTGGAGTGATCGTGAGATTTGGAGTCCTGCTCGAGGTTAAGGTGGTCGAAGAGATGGCGATACTGTTCAGCAGGTGATTAAATGGATATAGATATTATTACGTTGTAGGAATTTGCTCGACACAGTCGAGGGAGGCGAAGAAGTGATAGTAGAATGAGACAATGAGAAAGAGAGGGTTGGAAGTGCACAAAGACGAGTCTCGGACCCGCCTTGTAGTACAAAGGTCAATAGGGATTAACAATAGTTGAAAAGAAAAGGAACAATAAGTCAATGGGGGAGAAGTGAATAGATAGAGTCAAGCAACACAACGTGTAACGCGACTTTGTGGATTCTATTCACGGCAGAACAATAGGACTTCTGTGACTCCACAATGAGACGCATCTCGAAATCTGTGGGTAAGCGCCTTGTCCGGAGGTTGAGATTGTTCTACGACCATATCTGCGACCTTACACTGTCCCCGCATTTGTCTCGTCATTCTGGGACATGCAACGCGTGAAGATATTGGGTGGACCTTGTTGTTCGACGTTGAAGACGGCCTTGTTTCAGGACTTTGTCCTGGCGGTTACGCGTGCCATTTGGATAGGAGGCATTGAAACTGATATGAAACGACGCGATCTGTTGCTCCTCGAAAATAATTGCACGACGCAAACCGCTCAAGAAAAGACTGTAGGTAACCTACACTTCCGAATGGGAGTTGAAGGTTATCGTTGGAAAGTGAGCGATGAAGTCGAGACCTTGGTAAATGCTAACCCATTTTTGGCAAAGCGTCGCTCTACCTTAGTGTAACGTTTCAATGGCACTATAAAGTCTGCAGACAGCGAACATACATATACAACTCATCTGGGTGGTCCCTCGTTCACTTGTATCTGCTGCATACCATCCTGCCACCCAGTAATACCCTCAGCATACTTCCTCGCATCTTCCTCCACGGTTTGAACATGGATCCTCCCATCCAGCGCGTTTCTTACACCCTCAATCACTTCCCTTTCATCCATGACCTCGCCCATTACTTGGACCTCATTCCTCCAATAAGCGTCTGACTTCCGCCTCAACCCCTCTTCCCTGCTAGTGACATTTCGCATTATACCCACAGCATTCAACTTCCCCCTTGCCTGCTCCAGCAACCTCATTGCTGTTTCCATCCTTTCCGCTGGAGAAGGAGGTATCACAAACATGCGATTCGTCGACGAGAGCCAGAGTAATCCAGCAAAGCACGCGTCTGCCAGCGCAATAATCACTCCGCGATACACCCGCACGCGCCAGTACCAATGAATATATTCCTCCGCACGAAGTTTCCGCGCATTAGCTTTCCAATCATAGGTGCCAAAGAGCCACATTTCACTCGCAGCTTGGCCAATCCCGAATATAGCAGCCAAGCCTCGCCATCTGTTGCCATAGTTGCCAGCAATGGCCGTTGATGTAGCCAACCCAAGTGCGAACGTGTGTAGAATGTGAGGTATGACGATTGAAGGTAGTGCGTAGTAGAAATATGTCATTGGCTCATCGGAGACGCAAAAGGGGCAATGCGTGAGGACGTCAGGGCCATAGGTGAAGTAGAGAAGTCGGGAGTCTAAGGAAGCAATCTTGGGACGTAGGGTGCTGTCGTGGTCTGTAAGACCACCGTCTCGGGCAAGTCCGAGGCGTGTAAAAAGAACGTCGTTGGGGGTCTGGAGGCGGGATTGTGTAATGGTAAAGATGTTCTCTGGAGCGAAGTATGGGATGGTTGAGATTAGGGCGAGTAATGCGGATATGAAGAGGATGTTGAATGATTTGTAGACAGGTTTCGGTACTGGCTGTTTCGAGACTGGTGCTGTGACAGTCTTTACTTTCTGGGTACGATACCACGTTATGAGTTTTGGTAGAACAGGTGGCCCGAGGGTAAAGAGGAGGGTCTTGAGGCTATACAGACATTAGTAGGAGCATTTTAGAGGGGGATCTTCGCTGTTACGAACGTAGAGAGGCTGACCATGGTGGCGACTGCTTTAGTAGTGTGGGTTATCGAGGAATCATGATAATACGTTGCGGGGGATGTGTTCAAATGTTGGAGTTTCAAGATGGCCACAGATCTGCCGCTAAATAGTGCCCAGAACCGCACCAAATGTGATTCATTTCTCCCTACTTAACAACAACATCATATCGATGCAGTCCAGCTACGCTCATCTGGTTCTGAGCTGCAGGCTACGTCTGAAGATAAGTGAGAGTCTTGAGTGTCAATGTAGTTGAATTGAGCATCATATTGGGCTTGGAGCCTACGATACACCACGTCTGTGCTCTCTTGTCCGAGTACCTGTGTTCTATGAGTGTTAGAGCCTGGAATTCTTGCAGCTGCCACTTGTTTCTGATACCTGGTCTGGCTACATGCTCCTATAAAGCTCAAGAAGACTGTGCCGATCGCTATACGAAGCCAAGTCATCGTCCAGCAAACTGCCCCATCCCTTTTGTCCCAATCTTTCTTTATCACTTGGCACTTTCGAAGCTTTAGTGATCCCCTCTACCATGATCACTCAGAGTCATCAAGAATGCCTAGACTGAATTTACAAACCTCTGCCAAGGGGTATCTCGCTTCGTGTTGCAGAATCGAGCGAAAGCCATGAAAGATCTCTGCGTCAATAGAACGAGAAACATCTTTACAATAAGGGTTTTATGGAAATGTGCAATGTTCGCTCCGTCGTTTATAGCTCCTTCTTTTCCTTTTCCTTCTCCTTCCCACCACCATCCCCCACCCGCATAGCCATCTTCTCCTTCTGCGTCCCCTGCTGCTTCCCCCCCAACAATACAACACCAGCCACCACAGCCGCACCCACAAGTTGCACCACGGTCGCGCAGGCAATACCCCACATCTGAATGCTAACACTCCCTGTTGGCGCTCTCGGAAACGCAAGGATCCACTCGACGTAGCTCGGCACCCAACCTCGCGGTATCCAGAACATGGGTCGCTTTGCATACCAGAATTGCAGAAAGAAACGGAGACCGTTGGTACCGCCCCAGCGGAGGAAGGTCATGGTGCGGTCGAAGGTTGATTTGAAGGATTTGAGGTTGTTTGCTGTAGAATGCTGCGTCAGCCCTTGTGCTCCGATGCCTCTCAAGTCACCGCGTTTTGAAGTAATGGCCTCAGAAGTAGCAGTTGTAAACGTAGCTCTTACTTTTTTCATCATACTGCGCCAACACCTTGTCATGATTCCTCCTAATCTTCGCCCATTTTGCGAATTCATCCTGCGAGCTCGTAGCATTCATCTCCCGCTTCAAGCGCACCACTTCTCTCCGCAGCTCGATCTGTGAATTTGCATCTGCGGAGGTGGAGGTTGGGAGCTTGTTATAGAGTGTCCATAGCTAGATGGACATGTAAGCAGCTGTTCAGAAGATCGTAGACGCAGGCTCGAGAGGAGGGGCATACGAATTCAGTGATGACAGGCGCGCCCACGGTGTTGACGAGGTGTATGAAGAGCTGCAGGAGGAAGACGACCAGGAGAAGAGAAGGCATAGCTGCTGCTCCGAGTCCGAAAATGCAGACCAATCCTTAAACAAGATGTACGCTACAGGCTCCAAAAAGTGAGCAACACCCATCGCGCACTCAGCCCTATCAACGGACTTTCCATGTCGTCCTCTTCCTCCTTTCGATCGACAATTACGTCCTCTCTCGTTTCGGCCTTACCATCTATCGATGATGCATACAATCAATTGGTTGTCGCTCTCCATCCGAGAGCCCCAGCAGTCCTCGAAATCGACATCCTCCCTTCTACCTACCCCTCCCAAGTCCTCTACGACCACGCCGCGCTCGCTCTTCCAACACCCCTCCTAATACAATTGTACCTGATTGCCAGGAAGAGTCTATTTTCCCATCTACAGTCCCATAATGAAGACACATACGATGCCGCCCTCGAGGCAACAGCGGTCATACTGCTCTTCGACCCCAACCACCTAACAGCAGCCAACTTCCGAAAACGGCATATCATCCACCTCTCCACACGCACGCCAAACGACCATGACACGCAGAATACTCGCGCAGAGACGCTGTCAACAGCCATGCAGCGCGAGCTGAAGTTCCTCGATAGCCTCCTAACCAGCCCACTAAAAAAGCACACCAAAGCCCCCACCCTCTGGCACCAGCGCCTCTGGCTGCACCAAACCCCCTTCCTCTTCTCCATCTCCCCCAGCACCACCAGCGGCGAAAAAGCCATCCGAGCAACTCGAAGTTATATCCGCGACCACTGGCATTCCGAACTCACCATCGTTATGGAAGCAGGAGAGCGGCACCCAAGGAATTACTATGCGTGGCAGTACGCCAGACAACTGTTCGCGCTGGTACAAGCTGATTTGGATGTTACGACCAGGAGGGAGCAAGAGGCTATTGTTGAGACGTTGGAGAGGATTAAGGGGTGGTGTTTGCAGCATCCGAGGGATGTGAGTGGGTGGGGGTTTTTGGTGTGGGTGATGGAGAGGGCGAGGGATGGCAAGGGGAGGGATGCGAAGGAAGGGGATGTCGGGGGGAGTTGGAAGGCGGGGTATGAGTGTAGGAGGGTGGTGTGGGAGGTGGAGGAGTGGGTCAAGAAGTACGAGTGGGTTGGGGGAAGTGTGGAGTGGTTTTTGAAGGCGACGAAGGAGTTGGGCTTCGGAGAATGAGACCCTATCAGTCAGGCTCGGTGTCAAAGTCAGTACCAATCTTGATTTACGAGTACAATCAACTTAACCCAGGATGCCCTCCATAAAAGCCGAAAACGGGGCATCCTACCTCAATGAAGAGCTACATATCAATTGATCAAGCTTCGTATTGAGCGCTGATAGGTAGGTTCTTCGCTCCACCGCGTCCCTCCATTAGGATTTCCAGGTTCTGCAACCCTCGCAAATACCACTCTTCTTGACGTTTTGGCTACAGTATAGTCAAGAAACAAAAGTAGAAATATTTGGATCATGACCTAGGGTCCACAATATGCTCTTCTCGAGTATACACCACCGATCTCGTAAACCGCGATTTCACTTTTTTCCAAACATGTAGAGTACACGCCATTATCGTACACCGAATGTCGCTACCAATATTTCCCTCCTGTCCGCTATGCAAGCTTCTTGAAATGACCAATTAGCGGCTCCTTCTAATCCAAGAGCTCCATCCACATCCAGACATTAGTTCATCATTCAAAAAATCGCATTTCTGTGTACGGTGTATCATGATGGTGGGGACTGCGCCAGTCCGTTCATTCTTCCATTCGGTCCTAGCATACTAGGGACTGGTTTTCGTGCTGCTTTTACTGTGTTCTGTCGAGGTATATTGGGGACGCCCTGGAGGACTCGAGGCTCTTTCATTAATGTGGGTTCGAGTTTTGCAGGGGCTGTAGAAGGTCAGGAAGTTGACAAGAAGAGGTAGAGGAGATGAACATACTTCTCGTTATGATTGCTCTAATATCCCCTGGAATCCGACCTTTAGGTGGTGTGGCGGCTGCTGTTCGCCACAAATGGTCGTAGGTGTCTGAAAGGAAGTCGGTCTTTGACTTGCTGAATATCGACGCCCGGCCCCGATTCCTCTTGGAGAGGATCATCTGGTCAAAGAGCATAATGGCAGGATCGTTGCCTGGCTTCGTTTCGCGCTCATGGATATATTCATTGAATCCTATAAGGTGTTAGTAGAGGCGCTTCTAGTCCCTCAGCGATGCATACCTTGTGTTTGCTGCAGCATTCGCATATATTCTGCATTCTCGTGCGGTAGACTTCGAAGAAAGCCATCCATGTTGAATCCATAGAGCATCCCCGATTTCCTCTGTTCTTTAGTCGGAGGTCCAATGTACTTCCGATAGGTATAGAACAAGGCCGCGAAGCATCTTGCAAAAGCTGCTCGGACTTGATCGGGATGGAAGGCTACGGGGCACACGACAGTGACTTGTTGTGCGCACCTCCCATGCGCGTTGATACCACATCCCGAACACCTGTAGATACCATCCTCAGCCTTGTCATCGCATATCGTGCAAACAGACCGATCATCGCGCAGTCGCCATTGAAAGCAATGACCTTCGATCCAACTAGTACTTTCATTGTTTCGCACGGGCTGCATCAGCATGTTTGGCATTACCGTTGAGGCTGCCAGTGTAGATTGTGCATATGTAGACGGCGCATATGTTGACATAGCACAGCTGCCAGTAGATATCGTTGCCATCGATTGCTTGGAGGAATGGCCACTAAACGGAAGGCTTGGCCGTCTCACATTTGGGTTCCTCTCAGGGGCGTAAGTCGAACTGCGCTTAGAAGCGCTATCAAAATGTCCGGAACGTTTCTCGCGAAGGGTAGACTGTAGACCAACACCAGAATCATTTTGTGAACTCGGGGTTCTTGGCAGAGGAGGAAATGAGCCCGATATTGGAGAATGCGTTGGTGATGGAGGTGACGAGCTTCCTTTAGTTGTCGAGCTTGTAGATGGTCTACCATCCGTCTTCTCGCCCTTTGGCCGAAAAGCGTTGAACACAAGAGACTTCGTCGGCAAGTTTGAAGTATTGTCTCCAAACAAAGTGGACTCGAGGCCGACGTACTTGGGTAGATTGGTAGACTGAGGTATGCCTGTGAAAACTTGAGGGTTCTCTGAGGAGAAGGTATCATATGGAAATGCCTCAATCGCATATGTTGGTGGTCCCTTGGGCACACCAAAGCGATTATGATGCGGCGCGGCCAATTGGAGCAAAGAGGTCAACTTTCGCCGCTGCTGTTTAGGCATGGGGAAAGGTCGAACGGTCGACTCTATTTCGTCTTGGTCCAGATCGACCAGTACGAAGTCGTCTTCGGGAAGCTCGACCTTCTCATAACGACGTTCAATACCGACAATGTAGGGGCAGGGTGCTTCGATGGCTTGTATGAGTCTCGCTGGCAGCACTGGGATGAAAACACCGGACCAGGTGATCGGGTATAACAGCTCCACGAGGGCTTTGCTTGCAAGATGAAGCATGGAAGTATGTGAAGAGAGGAGGATGATGCGCGATTCGGCCAAAGCGAACTATAAGCAAAGTCAGCTCGTTCATGAAACCCAATTGGAAAATTCGATCTACCTCAAGTAAGACTACGATGTTTGGAATGGACAATGCTCGAAACAAGGCGTAGAGATCAGTCTGAAAACTTGTCAATAGCTTACTTTCAACCCAGAGACGAATTCCTACATTTCTAGATCCTGGAAGCTCGTTGATCGCTTCCTTCCTTGCAAACAGTCGCAGCTCACGTATCGATACCTCAACTTGTGTCTTCGAAGATATGGGGCTTAAAGCCTCAAGACAAAGATTCACAACATATCTCTCTAATGGCTGCCACATCCCAATTTTCGGCGAGCTTGGAGGAACCCTGACGATGCTCCCGTCGGTCATGGGCACCACGACCGCTTTCAGCCATTCTTTCCAAAAGCTAGTCATAGAGGGATCTCGGCCAAGAATTCCGTAGGCTCTCGGTATCCAGAGACCTGTCTCGCCATCTGTGAGACCTTCGATTTTCGATGCAGCACCATGCCGCACGGGCCTAAGAAGATCTGCCATCAAGCCTATCTTCTCTTCCACAGCACTAATCTCGTCCTCAAGTGCGTCTCTTTCGTCAGATCCAGAGTCTACGGTGGGTAATCTAGCCAGTAACCTTGAAAGTTTGATTCTCTCGATAGCCAGTCTTTCGCCCAGACTGCTTGCCAATTCCCGCTCTTCACCCGTCATATTGTCCCGTCTCCACTTCTCACATTCGCGTTCCAGCTCCGACGAGGCTACTTCGTTGAGAGGCATCCAAACAACCATACAGATGCCATAAAGCCGCGAGTTGTCACCAGATGTCATGGCGTAGCCATGCCACGTCGAGCGCGGCCGCTCATCTGCTGAAACAATGTTCACATCATTGGGAAAGGCGAACATTGGCACGTAATCGGGAAAGGCCCCTCTTTGCTGCGTCGCCTCCACCATACTCTTGGGTGGATAGCGGTCGAGAAGCACGGGCTCGAATTTCCGTTTCAGGGGATGTGTATTCACCTCTTCGTTCAGGGGTTGAGGATTCGGTATGACGGAATTGTAATTGCTCAAACGTTTGGATGTACGGACTGAGGCTGTAACATTGTCAGCATCTTCGTGATCCAGAGATCGATCAGAAAGCCATCTCTGTCCATCGACATTAGACTGAAGCACATGTTTGACTCACCCTGCCTCTTAACTGATGACTGCCTCTTCATGCTGTTCATGTCCCTAAACGATATCCGCCGTCTGATACTCCCCACCCCAGATCTCCCAGGGATATCCTCACTGACAATTTTCTGTGTCTTTGGCCGAGGCTTCGGTCGATTGGGCACGACTGCACCGGCGCTAAGCGTCAAATCCGACAAGAAAGAGTCTCGCTGCGATGCGAACTTCTTCAAGGCATTTTCGAAATCGTAGTCGTTGAGCCCGCCATTTGCTCCGTTTGTGCTATTGACCGGTATCGCCCTGATTGTAACACTGCTCCTGTTGCTCTCTGTGCCCTTCCTTTCTGGGGAGAACGATAGGGATGATATCGACAGGCGTGCTTCGTCGGAGAGGCTCGATAGGCGCTGGTAGGAACTTCGCTTCGCTTTTCGGGGAGTAGCAGCTGGAACATCTTGAGCGTCGTCTTCAGCCTCGGCGGCTTTATCCTCCTCAATTGTTTGCTCGACAGGGGCTGGTGACGCTGGGTCTGGTTCTTCATCCTTTCCCCAATGGAGCTGTTCGCTGTCGACACCTGTGTCAAAGTGAGCAGTATTCCAAATCAGAAATGGGGCTTACCTACCACATATGTAGAACCAATCCGCTAGAGGTGCGGATGAGGTTTCTGTGGCTTGCTTCGGAGCCATTGAGTATTTAGTAAGGAATGTGGAGTAGCGAATGCAAATGAAGAAGTGTGCTGCGAAGGATTCATGTCACAAGCATTGATTTCTCAGTTCTCAGCAATCAATTTCGTTCATGGTAATGTGATTCCAAAAAATGTCGACTGGTGTGCAGGAAAGTTCTCGGGCTCGCATATGCACAGGCACAGGAGGGACTCGGACCCGCAGTAAGGAACGAGCAATATCGATGGGGGAGCTATGGGCAAGCTCTGCCGGGTAGCTTCATTGATAGACTGCAGATCTGTGTGCTGTTAGGTTGTTAGATATCTAATGAAGACGGGCAATGTTCGTCTATCAATATCAACTTCCCCGCATCAAGTGGCCTAAAGTAATTTATCGGACCCAGTGTCAGACCTGCTTTAGATTGCTAGAATTGCAGTGATTGGACCGCCACCTTAGGAAGTGTTGAGCGAGTTTGGCGCTGTTGCGAGTTGGGATGTGTGCGTGGGCTCCTTTTTCGGTCTCTTGCACACCTTTCTGGCCCGCGAGCTGACTGGACTCAACTCATGTGGGGCAACCAAACGAGCAGGGATCAGCCTCCTCCATCTCTCAATACCATCTCGACTATTTACAATCCTACAATCCTTCAACGGTACTCCTCCTAATCGCTACCTTGTAAATCCTTACGAATTACGGAAGTATGCTTTTTGTTCGGCCCCTCAATACAGACGCTGAAATTGCTCCTCCACACATTACACAATATCTACAAACGCCTAAGGCTGGCAATTCAGGGGTAAGCACCGAAAAGGGGCAACCCGTTGTCCGTTCTCGAGTCCGTCGATGGATCGCTTGAGGCCCAGTGCTTTGGGTTCTTGGGCAGATCTATCCTTGGGCCTTGCGACTAGGTTTCAAAGTGCTCTAGATCAGATTTGTTGCAGCCTGGACAAGGTGATGGGCGCGTTTGGGGAATCCTTTCGGAGTATGCACGTTTGCCTCTCGGGAGTACCTTTTCTACCCGCGGTTCCCAAAAACTGCGGGTAGGTTGCTTGCTCACTGGGTATCCAATCATTTCAAGGCTTTCACCTAGTACATGCTTCCGCATCTCTTTAACGAACAACCTCGTCAACATCTGGAGGGGGCTGTGTGTACCATTCTACAATTTGATATGACGAGTTCCAGTTGCTTCACCTTTGTTTCGTGGTCAACCATCCGGTACTGAGGAAGCCAGAGTCGCTATGAGGAATCAACGTCAGCATGAGGCTACCCTCCAAATTGCTTTCAGACCATACCCCATAGTTGTCCGCCACTGGATACCCAAGGTGCCCAACATAGCCCTCCCGTCTTTCGTGAGCTCCTTGCTAGGACCATCTGTCCGTTGTTCCAACAGGAAAGCTATCTGCATGACATCTCGTGGCGCCATAATCGGACAGTCTGTATGCTCTAGAACAGATCGAGCAAGATCCCAGTTGAGGGAAGTGGATTTGAAAGCTGGTTTGGAGTTGAAAGTAATTTTCTGCAGTATTATGGTGCCGTCGGCCAAGTTGTCTAATTGGACTTCTACCGTTTGGGACTGGCCTCCCTCTGAGTTCGCCATCGGTAGACTGGATACCTTCGTTCTCACACTGAGACATGGGCGGGCAACGAATTGATAGAGCTTTCTAAAGGTACGAACGCGATTGCTGGAGGCAGATTGACCACTCGTAATCATTGTCTCTGAGTAGCTCACGTTCACAGCAAGGGTATGGCTACCCTCTTCTCGTAGATCGAACCGAACAATCTTTTGGATGGATTTCCCTGGTTCGACTTGCTGATTCGGAGACTTCTCGTCAATTGGCGTGGCTTCTAGTGGATTTGTTCCAGACGGTGTTTGCATCTCAGCCTCAATTCTAACGGACGAGACTTGACGTTCAGCGTCTGCCAGAAGGTCGTTGTTCGCACATAGCGTACAAGAGAATGTCTCCCCAACGTAGGCAGAGCCAAACGCTGGTGGAAGCGTAAGCTAGTCGTGAAGTATAAGCAACAGACCAGATCGTACGACGACCAGTCTTACAATAGGATTGAAGATAAAATGGTCGTCGGTCTCTCCAGGTCCAAAGTCGAGTGCTGCTTTATGATCGATGTTCAAAGTCGAAGCATTTGCTGGTAAAGGAAGGGGAAATCGCTGTGATAAGGCCGGTCTTGAAAGTCTAGATGCCGTTCAGTCTTTGAATAGGAATTGTCGGAGATATGTTCCAACTGACCGTAGCACTGTTATTATTAGTGATCACACGATGTAACACTAACGTGGTAGATTACCTTTCAAGGACACTAAGTGAGGCTCTCGAGGTGCTTCCATCTTGAAGTAGTCTTGTCCCGTCAAAATGTATCCTGGTACCTAGAAGGAATATGTCTGCAGCTTCCTGTATACATAATCCGGCCTATGTCTAGGATAAAGAACTCGTTTTCTTCGCAGTAATTCCATCGAAAGCTTGAGGATGGATAAGAAAATCTGGTTCTCTCCTCAGCGAGTTGCTCTTCGATAGGACTAGCGTTAGGGCTTGCGACATCAGCATGCATGTCTTGGCGGAATGTTTACTTTCTCACGGCATGTCCTAGACTTGTCAGGATACATTGAACTGGTGTGCTCGGGTCTTTGGTACCAGAGTGTTGAGGGCACTGACTCATACTTGGAGAGATTTATTGAAACGACTCTCCCTCCTAGCATCTGTACATTCAACAGAGTGGCGCTCGAAAGCTCTTGCAATTACACACGCATTAACAAATTCGCGAGACTTGTTACTGTTGGCATCTGGCCTAGCGCCTTGGCATATCGGTAGATAGCTCCCACAGCATAGACCTTCTGAATGAACAACTTGCATCTATTCAGAATTCCAACAGTTACTACAGCGATGATCGAAGACCCTGTGAACGCAGCATCGAGCGACGTCCCACCGCCCAAGCCTGTGTCTGCTGCAAAGAAGCGAAAGAGGACCGCCACCGCTACACCTGCAAAGGGAAAGGGCAAGCTCGTAGACCATACATTTGGCGATGAAGCTGAAGTACAATCGCCGTCCTCGAAGAAGAAGAATCGTGCGTCTCCCAAGAAGCACAAGGACGAGGAGAAGAGGCTGAGGCGATTTCGGCAACATGCTCCGGGTTCATACCTTGAGAAGCTACAAAGAGCGACCACCCAGAGGTGAGGATTTCCGTACAAGAAGGGCAAGATAAACTGCTGATTAGTGTTCAGGATGTTTGTGATTGACCGCTCACGAGGTGGCACTGACGAGATTCCCGAAGAAAAGATTGATATGGCGGGCACCACGGGCAATATCTACAGCATTACTATCGCCCAATTACCAAGCTGTACATGCCCAGATAACCAGAAAGGCAATCAGTGCAAGCACATAGTCTACGTCCTACACAACGTCCTAAAAGCCCCCGAGCATCTACAGTACCAGCTAGCCTTTCTCTCATCCGAATTGAGAGAGATCTTCGCCGCAGCCCCCACACCCGCCTCATCGCAAGCCTCGAGCGAAGATCCCTCGAATCGCAAGGAAATTTCGGGCGACTGTCCGATCTGCTTTACAGAGTTTGAGCCCGAAACGGAAGAGATAGTGTGGTGTAAAGCGGCCTGCGGGAACAACATTCACAAGAGCTGCTTCGAACAGTGGGCCAAGAGCCAGGCTGGGAAGGAGGTGCGGTGTGTCTATTGCCGTACTGCCTGGCAGGGAGACGAGGATTCGATCAAGCGGATCAAGAACTCCGGGGGAAAGGTCAATGGCGAAGGCTATGTGAATGTTGCGGAGGAGTTGGGATTGTCAGGGGCAAGGGACTACTCCAGTTATCATCAGCACTGGGTGCGAGGGCAGGGATTTGGCTACTACTAAGTCTCGCATTTCCTCCGACATGTGATTTTGATGGCTTATTGTGGAACCTTCAGGCGACATGAGCTCGACGTCTGCGCTGAATCCTGCATTGCTTTGGCGCTTCAATTTTCAGTGATACCCTGCCTATGCTTTTTGCTCGAGCTATGCTTCCATGATCAGAACATTGAAGCTTTGTATACAGGCCCTCTGACTGGTAACATCTCTGAGAGGAACGACCAGCATGTTACTCATCAAGTTAACAGCATCTCTATCCTGACCACTAAACGTCTCGATAAATCGCTCTTCGGGATAAGAACGCTCAATGAAACATGATCTGGAGTAGTTTTTCGAGGTTTTCTTTTCGACTGATGCTTCTAGTCACCAGGATCGAACCTTTGTCATTGATTGCTAACTTTTCTTTTCTGCACCAAGCCCATTCATTACCTCATCTTATGCACTCTTTATCAGAATACGCATATTAAAGGAGAAATCTCTCGCCATCCCACTTCCTGCCTGTTCTCCTGGAGCCTATATGTATCCCGCATTCCCAACCACAAAGTCCCTCACATATGCAAAGGCCGCCGTCGGGTTATCATAAGGCACAGCATGCCCTGCTCCAAGAATGCGATGGTATGAGAGGCCACGCTAAAGAAGCAATTAGCACTGAACGCCTCGGACATAGGAAAATCAACGTACCTCAGCGCCCCAATTCCCCATATTCTGGCCGTTGACGAAGAAGGGATTATCGGGCTTGTTTTGCAGACCCTGCTCTCTGCACCATGTCATGTTCTGGATTGCTATTTCGCTTCCGAAGTGGTTGAGGTAGAGATCGTCGTTTCCTGAATAGATGTGGATTTCGACGCCAGCTTCCAAGATCGCGGGCATGATTCTGTAAGCCGGGGGCTCCACAAGCTCTTGCGTGAGGGTAGCGAGGATTGTGCTGTTGCAGTCTTCGTATATCTTGTTGGGTGCGTGGATTGCTTGCCGCACTGCAGGAAGGTTGAGGTAGTTGACGAAGTCAAGTGCGTCTGGGGCGTTGTCGCAGTTGTAGTTTATGTTGTATGGGCTGAAGCAGGAGCGATTGTTTGCGAGAAAGTCCAGAGCTGTAGTCCATGTAGCACAGCCTCCGTTGCAGTACTCGATGGATTCGTTTGCAAGGATTGGCGTATTAGGGTATGGTATGCATCCAGGGTGGTTTTGCCGCTTCCTAATGCGGTAATTGTTGCCCTCCGGGTCGCCTGGGATGGGGATGAAGCCCGCTGGGGGGTATGCTAGGCCTTGCTGGAGGACTTTGGTGAAGCCACAGGCTTGGTCTGCTTGATCGTACACGTCGAGAATGTCTGGGGGGATTTGAAGCAAGTCGTTGTGCTCATGCAGGTACGTGGTTGTCACTGCATCAGTCGCTGCTGCAGCGTTGCCAAAGGTACCGTCGCCAATGGCAATGCCCCTGAGGTTGATCGAGAGGCCATTTTGAGTTCCCAGAATGGCTTGAGTGAAATACGGGATCTGAGAGAGCGGTATGGTTAGTATCGCGTTTACAATGGAACACTTTGGGTTTCGCCTTGACTCACATAGATTCCTGCGTACGACTCGCCAATGATGTAAGTATTCTTGGCTTGAAGACTGGGGAACAAGCCGTAAAATGCCGCCAACCAAGCCTCAAATTCTTGAGTGACCTGAGCATTGATCGTGGCTTGGTCCCATCCGTCACTGTAACCTGTTCCAACCGGCTGATCTATGTACAGTACGTTCGCAAGTTTTGTCCAGGAGTTGGGATTTGCCGCAGGTGTCGTAGCGTTACCGGGAAAGTACAGTGGTCCTACGAAAGACTTGCAGTCAGCACTCCTTCCCCTTGAGTAGAGTAGTAGGACCCAAGGACGCGTCTTTGTAGCCATGAGATTCCTAACGGCTTTCCAGGATAGTACGAGATTTATGACGAACAACTCTGTACATACCGTTCTCTTTCGTCAATCCATCGAGTGATGAGCACCCTGGACCGCCATTCAACCATACTGGTATAGATGTCAGCTCTGAGCAAAAATTTCGAAGCAGTTAGGCTCCTACTGATCAAGTTCGCACTCGGCTCTTGGTTCTCCGCCGCGAACAGCCAGAAAAAGAGCTCGTCGTTGCTAGTGTTGGCCACTGGAATTTGGCCAGCCCAGCTTCTGGGAAGGCCAAAGTTAACATTTGGGAGGTTTCCTACCATGTATTTGTCGACAGCTGGTCCGAAGTCAAGGTATGAGGAATTGACAGAACGAGGAGCATGAGAGAAGTACTCTTCGGCACCACGGGCAAGTCCTGCGATCAGGAGCAATACTAGGGACACTAGGAAGCGTCGAAATGAATTTTTGGAACTCATTGCTCTCAGACTAAAATTTTGGGAGAATTGATAAAGGACGGGAAAGAGTGGACGGGCCTTTCAGAAAGCCTCACGCTGATTGCTAGGGCCAGTGTAACAGAACTAGAGGACCGCATGTAGTTCCTACGAAGTGATAAAGTGACGTGCCTCCAAAATTGAAATTTTTAAAATGGGTGACACAAAACCATTGCCTCCACACCTTCATCCTCCGACAGAAAGCCGAGGCACGATTAAGAGGAAACATCCACATTCTTCAGTAACAATTACACAATGCCCCGCTGGACACGCTAAGATATAAGAAGTCCCAAAGTAGTCTTCTATGAAGGAATGGACTGCGGTAAGGTACCGTCCGCATTCAGAGCCGTACTCTGCGATCCTTGTGTAAACAGACAACGCCCGCTTGCATGGGGCAGAGAAGTACATTGAAATTCTGCTCAGGTCAAAACCATCGCCTGGGTAATGCCAAAGAAGTGGTTTCAAAGAGGCGCAAACGACCATGATACATAGCAAATGCAGTGGATACGGCGCCCGTTGAAAGCTGGGCGTAGCCAGATGCGCAATTTTCGGGCCGCGGCGACAATCTCCTTCATTTTGCCTGACCAAATACGATGGTACTTATCTAGCATTTTTGTATGAACAACAATTGCTAAGTAAAGATGATGATCAAAATAAAGGTGATGATGATGGATCCGGCAGGCTTCGGGTAGCCTTGTTTTTTGCCTTGTCTTTCTGACCAATCACGACTCTTCTCCGTCTAGTCTCATGCCAGGAACTGTACCTAGTTTGCCTCGTTCTCATACTTTGATACTTGTCACTTAAAGGAACGATCTGCACTGGAATTACACGGATGTTTGAACAATGGACCATCATATGAATCGTCGAATTGAGGACCCTGCCACTCCTGCCTACGCTTGGGCACACATGCATGACTTTAGCAGACGTTGTCGGTCTCTGGACCTGCCGATTAATAGGGGACATGAAGACCTGCTTGGAAGCATTTCACATTTTTCTCGAAGGAAAGAATTGGTCCGTCTTGAAACAATCAGAAAGACAATGGATAGGGCCATTCAAACGCTAAGGATCTAGCCAGGGTCCCCTCGCATGGGTTCTGGGTTCTTTCATCTCGTTTGTGGCGGAAGCCGTTTTACCAACGCAAATCCTATTCCCAATCACCCAATGTCTACTTTATCATTGCATGATTGCAAGCCTCGCGCGGCTATTGGCTATTGCTAGAGTCAATACATGACCGAATCTTGCCGTCAGGACGATTCGTCAGCGTAATGGATACGCTATTGTTATTATGATGCTAGTGTATTTCTATGCAAATGCCAATCCTCGACGGACGCAGACTCACCGCCAGTCCTAGACGCTTTGTTGAGCCGCAGTCTGACTGCACAATTGGATGGCTATAGGCCTTGTGTTCAGAGCCTCAATTGGCTGCCTCCGACTATGGTAGGAACACAGGGGATGCTCGTTTTTGTCATTCGCCATCCTAGAAATTAATGCTAGCGCCCGTTCATTACTCTTTCAGCCTCACAAATTGTTAAGATTAAATCTAGCAAAACATACTCCTAGTGCCTCGCCTTGCAACTTGCGCTTCACTATTCCTCAGATCCTGTCAATACAGTAGCAAAACAATGGAAAACTCTTTCTCTCGTTGCCTCTGTGCAACGCAAATTGTCAATCTTCTTTACGAACACGTCGAGTGTATCGTGCTCAGTAATTCTTTACTGCGCCAGACACTGTGCAAACACCTATCATCGACGGTTCTGTATAAATGCCAACGTGCTATACTGCGCTTTGTTGAATGATCGCAATCATAACAAAGAAAGCGATTCTGTTTTCGGACATATTTTCAGACAAACCCGATTGCTACAGCGATTGTTACGTCCAGCAAATAGCTCATCAAGCCTCCAAAGTCTGCCAACACCAATCTTCCTTTATCGTCTAGCCTACAAAGAGACGCAGACTACACCAACCGCAAGGCGCATCATGTCAAGAACAAGAGTAGCACATGGGGACGCAAGGACTGTTCAACGTCGCACTACATCCGAATCTGCACAGACTACATACTCTCCATTGGGCAAGGCGTCTTCATTTCCACATTCCATACACAACATCTCCACGAATACGAGAGTCAACGAAATGGCTAGAATCGGGGCCCAGAAGACGTCAGGCAGTACCTTCAGAGAATCATCTCAGCCGGACCTTTCATCTCAATATCAGTGCAGCGTCTGTTCTGCCAGTCTCGACCCTCCGATCACAAGAGAGACTCTCAGCGAACTTGACTGGGATCGAATCTCTAGCAACCTACTCCTGAGACACGATCTCAACTTTGAACCCAACATTCAATATCGACCTAATACGCATGGCGCCCGTGGAATAGAAAGAAGTTTAGAGAACGTCCATTACTGGGATGCGGTGACAGTCGAAGTCGACACATTTCTGACGAGGAAGGAAAAAATGTTTACTTCTCGTTCGCAGAATTGTTTGCGTACTCCCCTACCGTCATCTGAGCCTTTACGCTCGTGCCATAGTAGCTTACTCAGGCTGCCGCGAATGTTCGGCGCCATTCGAGAGACATTGAAGACTTTGGTACCGGACAGAGAGTGGCCAGCAATAGACTCACGGCTCGACGTTGATCTATTGGTGCAGCAGATGGAAAATAGAGCTTGCGACTTTTCATCTCTCGGCGACTGTCTAGCATCTCTGCTTCGACGCTTTTGTTCGCCCGAACGTGATCATCTCTTCGACGACATGACAGCAAAGATACAGCTTGGAGTGCGCCAGGCGAATGCTCAACTCATTGTGCATGGTCTTAGATGTGCTTTCAGCATCTTAGAAATCATGAGGCTGGTGAGTGTGCCCACACATCTATTTTCCCCATTAACACCGACTAAACTCCCACCATTCAGGATTTCGCCAACCACCAGATTCAATCTCTACGACTCTCCGCAGTGAACAGCACTGTTGGTTTCGAGCAACAAGACTTCCTGCGCCGCGTAGCAGAAGGATGGGACCCAACTGCAGCATATGTCTGGCTCTCAAAAGAGCAACAAGTAAGAAGATCAATTTCTGGATCTAGCGCGTTCGTCGCAGCTGTCACGGACCTAATAGTCCAAGATGCCGATAGCCTGCCGCCTACATTTACCCTTGACTATGTCCGTCTACGAACACTGCAAGCCGATTTCCTGAGCCTGAAATTCCGATCATGTTGCCTTCGAACATTCCAAACGACTCTCAAGATGCTCAAGTGGGACGGTGCAGTACCTCAGCGCTCATACGACGGCCTTTTCGCTCGATTGTCAGTCTTAATCTCGAACGAAACAATCCAAAACGAACACTCGTCACGCCTGGGAGATGCAGCTCTCGAAATCGTTAGGGAGGCATACAAAATCTGCAAAATCACCAAGATCCCTGCCGCAGAACATCTCGAATCTGCGGAGAAATTGCTGAAGGACTCTTGCGATCGAAATAACAACGTCTTTGCAGACCTCGAAAGCTCGCTCGGTAATCAACTTCACAAGCTCGTCGAACATGAGGTCGATACCATCGGCAACCTCACTCCCGTGCAAATCATCAATCACTACGGCTCACAAGCGTCATTCAATGCTTCCTCCAAGGAAGTCAATGAACAAACCGAGCTGCTCCGCATAGCTAGAAGACTAGCGCACATTGCAGTTCTCCATTGGAGAATCTGGGCGCCCATCATCTACAAGCAGCCTGTCGGTCCTAGATTTCAAGAGGGATCGGTATCATATGAGAGACATTCTAACAATGCCACAAACCCAGCCCGATCGCTAAGCGATAATGTGCAGACAAGGCGCAGAGAGAGCACTGTGGCAGATATAACTGACATAAGAGGTGAAGAATGTTGAAAAGCTGATCCTAGAAAAGGATGTCTGTAACAGGCTGTCGCGATGCATCTGGGGGGAATGGCGTTCCGTTGAGCATAAGATACCCCCTTCTTTACCAGCGCAAAAAACCGCAAAAGCATATAGAAGATTAGGGAAAATCACATATTTTATAAACAGAGGCAATTACTTAGAATCTCGCTATTACTCCATGCGGTGAACTTCATGGGGCGTAGGCCGATGGCCTCCCTTAGTCCCAGCAGTTCGCCGATCAAGTGGTCGACGTGGAAGGTTCAAGGCCAAGAAAAGCCTAAATTCAATATACAGATTCTAGGCAGCAAAAAATGTGTTCCAAACTCCTCTAAACCCTCCGCTATCATCTATTTTTTGTCTCGTAACGCCACGCAATCCCAATAGCACCTAGCAGAGCCCGCTTCCCTGTAACAGCACGCTTGATCATCTTCGCTTCGCTATGCTTCGTAAAGTAGAGCCATTACATTCTCATTTCTTGCCTCCAGCAGGCTCAGCCTCTTTCTTTGCAAAAGCTGAGCTCAGCGTCAGCCATGGAGTTCTTTGTGTGGGTCCAAGTTGTTGGCTTCGTATTGGTATGGACGTACCTTCAGCCTGCTTCTGACGCATGATAGCCGCTTGCTGCTCTTTCGTGCGCTGGAATTCGGTGCCTGATTGCTGTATGACCGCAAATGGTAGATTAGAGATTCGCAGTCTAAGCGTGAGGTTGCAGGGGAAGAGGGACTGAATTGATCCACGAGGCTGGGGGATCGTACGGTGTTTTTCTTTTTCTGGAAGGAAATAGCGTAGTCAGTATTTTGCAATAATGTGCTTGAAATGTAGCTGTACTCCCTTGGGGAGGTTTGAAGGTAGTGACACTGTGCTTACCAGGGCACCCGATTCCTTCTGATTCTTTTCACGGGCTTTGTCACGCTGATTGCCGCGAGCCATGGCGATTGGTGGGTGTCCGCGATGGGTTTAAAATTTTACTTGGAAGATTTCGGACGTCCGTGGCTGCTAGGCTTCGAATGCGAAGTGTTTGGCAGGAGTAAAAGAGTGTTTGGAACAAATTCTAGAGTTTCTAGAACTTCCATTTTGCGGTCAGGGCTCTTTTGAACGCGGCAGCCGCGAGGCTTGGCATTCACCTGCATAAAGTAAGTGAGGTCAGGTGAGGCTTGCAAGCTTCCCCAACATTCGTTTCGGAAAGTGTTAGGCCACCATTGCTACTACCCCTGCGCTTATATTTCCCTCTTCTCTGTTGTCGAAGAGGCCTGGTACAAAATCAATAACACCAGTCAAGATGAGCTCCAAACTTTCAATAGTGGTCATTGGTCCAATTTACTTAAATTTCATCTTCTCTCATTACATGTTTCATTACAATGCAACCCATTAGCATCATCTCTGGAAGCCTTCATCCATCCGTCAATCTGTGGTCCTCCCTTGTTGTTGCCCTGTGGGTATCCTTCATCGTTCTTGCGTGGGCTCAAAAACGTTCAACGGAATTCAGAATTGGAGCCTTACAGGAGTCCATTTCACACTATGGCTAATCACTCCGGTAAGAAGCCGCACGCTGATGTCGATTTTACGCTTCGAAGAGTCTTTGGAAAATCAAGTTTCAGGTATGCATACTAAGGTCACAGAAGCTGCTTTCTCTCTCTCTCTCTCTGACTGATTACAGACCACATCAACGTGAAATCATTACTGCTGCTCTCGAAGGTCATGACGTTTTCGTACAAGCTGGTACGCCTCATCATTCGAGAAAGTTGATCAGTCACTGCTAACTATCGACTTCTTGTAGCTACCTCTTTTGGGTATTTAACCTCCTAATGGTTTCGAGGCCTGCACTGATACCTACCTCGTCGACAGGAAGAGTCTTTGCTTTCAATTGCCGGCTATGATCGACCATGGAATTACGGTTGTGATTTCTCCTCTACTAGCTCTTATGAGCAATCAGGTGGCCGCGTTAGAAGCGCTGGGCATACCAGTTGCAACCATCAACTCCAAGACCCAACATGCAGCTCGTGACGATATCAAGAAGGATCTCTGCTGCGGTAGGCCGCCACAATTCCTTTTAATTACCTTTGCTAAGACTGCGTATCACCCAGGCCATCCAACCGCGAGACTTCTCTACGTAACCCCTGAATTGGTCTTGACAGAATACTTTCGCGGTGTACTTGCAACCATCTACCGACAAGGGGAGCTTTCTCGTGTTGCAATCGACGAAGCCCACTGTATATCTGAGTGGGGTCATGACTTCCGCACAGCATATTGTCACCTGTCCCATTTCCGCTCCGCATACCCCACTGTTCCTATTATCTGTGTTACGGCGACAGCTACCCCCGCTGTTCGCACGGATATTATCAAGACCCTAGGTCTTGACCTGTCTTCAGTCAAAAACTTCATCGCATCAACAACTCGCCGCAATCTGGTCTACGAAGTCCGCTTCACCTCTGATGAAACGGACGATCGATTTGCATGGTTGCTCTCATGGCTACAGAAGGTCTACGCCCGTCGAGCGGATGATCCGAGCCGTTCACAAGAGATCTCTGAAGACGCATCGACTAACATGCAGAGGCCTGACGCTGTCTCAGGAATCATCTATGTCCCCTTCCGTTCCGACTGCGATGCCCTTTCTCAACGACTGCGCTCCCACAACATTGGTGCAGCTGCCTATCATGCTGGACTGTCGATTCTCGAGCGAAATGAATGCCAGAACAAGTGGATCGCCAGCACACCGGGCTATGATATCATCGTTGCTACCATGGCATTCGGAATGGGAATCGACAAAGACAATGTCCGCTTCGTCGTACATTGGAGCCTGTCGAAAAGCTTTGAAGGGTACTACCAAGAAGCTGGTCGCGCAGGGAGAGACGGGAAGATCGCAAGGTGTCTGCTTTTCTATTCAAGGGAAGGCCGTGACCGTGTGGGCTATCGAATTGCTCGAGACATGGGCAACGGAAGCAATGGAAATGGCAACGGGAACGAGGGCGCACAAAACAACAGAGAAATCAAAGCCAAGTCTCGAGCAGAGTCATTCCAGGCTTTAGTAAAGTATTGCGAAGGAACAGATCGGTGCCGACATGTGGTCATTGGCGATTTCTTTGGCGAAGAGAATGTTGCCGCCTGTAGCGGGGTCTGTGACTTCTGCATGGAAGGGAAAGGGCTGCGGAAGAGAAAGAATGAGGGACTGGCAAGCGAGGAATGGGTCAGTACTCAGAGAGAACGAAGCGACTTCTACGGTGAAGGGTATGACTAGGTCACCTCTTGAGAAACATGTACTCAGTTGCGCAGTCTCTAAGTTACAGTTAGTGCCATTTTCCTTGCGCTATGAGCTCTGATTGCCATGACCTTCGCCTTCTTATGGGCATGAAATTGTCTCAAGGTCCTCAGAGGCTTGCTTGCATCTCAAGATCCGACTCATTTGCAGGCTTGACGTCTGCTAGGTACGCTGAAGTGCTTCCTGATGTAAGTATCAAGCATAAGGATTGTAGTGCCTCGTAGCAAGTATGTTATTGCTTCCCTTACTTATGCTGATCTATGATGAAGATTCTGCTTGTCCGGGAACTTGCGAGAGTAATAGGCTTAGCGGCTTCGCTATGGTCGCTTTCTGCGTAGTAAAAATCGATCTATCTGATCTGCGAGAATGCTCCTTCTGGCTCGAACAGAATAGTATTGCAATTTGGTGGTCAGAGTTGGATTCATATGCGCAAGGCTGAGCTGGCATAAAATTTCTTACGATTAAGGGGGTGAGCTATGATAATCGCATGGATGCATAATAAAATACACAGTGGTTCAAAGCCATAAGGGCCATTCGACATCTCGATCATAGACCATAGTTCAACCTTTATCCCACCATGTCTTTATGTTGTCTGCCAACGACTAAAGCCTGGCTCCACGTTGACGTTGGGGACGAGAGATCACCTCTGGTTGCGTGGCGATGCAGAATGACAGGGAATCGGGATGGTGCCCGACCGAGAAGAATATACCACCCTTCATGCTTCCCTCCACTATCTGATGCTCTCCCTCACGCGTGCGCCTCACATTCCTGGAGGAGGTGGCACCTATAAATCCTTGCGTTAGCCGTAGTAGATCTCCATATCGATCACTTCCACTTTGGAAGAGCCCAGGGAGCCTTACAGAATTGTACCCTCCGTTTGTGCCGGGCGGAGAACCACTAGGTGGTGGGGGCGGAGGTGCATCGTCCGCTGGAGGAGCAGGAGGTGCTGACCCTGGGGGAGCGCCTTGCGCACCTTGCTGCTGAGCGGCTTGTTGTTGGTAGTACTGATAGTATGCAACATAGTTCTGGTAGCCTCCGTAGGCAGCATACGGATCTTGTCCACCGTAGTATTGAGCATATTGAGCGGAGTAGTCAGTGTTGCTACTGGCTCCTGGAGGTCCTGGAGTGACTGGTGTTGCCGCTGCTGGTGACTGAGCCCCCCCATAAGAACCGTACCCGCCGCCATAGCCTTGTCGATCACCACCTTGTTGACCTTCTTGCTGATAGCCATAGCCCCGTTGCTGGGGTGGGTTCTCTTTGAAGCGGGCGTACTGCTCTTTGACGTTTTCGAGAAGAGATTCGCAAAGCTCTTTGGCGTGTTGGACTTCGTTGGGATCGGGGCCGCTGAAGCAGTCAGTAAACACATATTATAGGAGCAGCCAAGAGACCACTCACGCTACATGGAGATACATAGGCTCGTCACTCTCTCGGTTCGTGCCATGCTCCATGAAACCGGAATTGCGCCCCTTGATCTGGACACGGCAGCGAGTTTCTTGCTGGATGTGCTTGACGTAAGCACCCCCATGACCAACGACTTGTGCTCTCAAATTGAAACCTGGGATGGGCTCGAGGTCGATGGGTATACGCTCTTCAGGCCATTTACGCTACTAGATATCAGCAATCGCATACATGAGCGCGTCGAACCGCATACTCGTCCAAACTCATCCCGCTCCACTTGGTCTGGCTCTCGACGTCTGAACCGCCGCTCGTCCACCAGGTTCGGAAGTTCTTGCATCATTAGTTCGTTGACCTTCTCAACCGCTTTCTCGAGGCCGTCTTTGGATGTGCTGGTGATGTGGAGGTACAATGGTGGAGCCTAGAGGTTTATGAGCGCCAGTGTTATAGATATATTGACTGTGCTGAGGTCTTACCGCTGCCGTAGCCATGCTCTTATCGGGATAGTAGTTTCCACGGGTCGTGACATCTTTACACTATGAGCATCTGTCCTATCAAAGTCTGTAAAAGTCAGGTATATCGTACCGGCGCCAGTATCTTCTTTGATCTAGATGTCACGCAGTGGAGGTCAGCAGATGGCAAAGAGGGATTGCAGAGTGCTATATCAGCCCAGTGTAAGCTTCAGACATTCTTCCACACAAGGTTATGAGTAAGAGAATATAGAACCGCATGAAGCTAATGCACTCTCGGACGACGATGCCTGGGAGTATCAGTGGACATGACAAAATTATTTACCATCTTCTGTGTAGAGCCTTTGGTCAGTGTATATCGATTTCGGAGGTCATTGACCTCGATATCTTTGATGTAATCACCATCTGCAATGTACATATCACCGTTGATATTGCTGGTACTTGAGCCTGCGTTTGGATTTGGCGAAGACGCTTTTGCTACTGGGCTTGCTGTCTGTAGAATCTTTAGTGTTCGAGGTGCAAGGGGGTGGCTCGGCGGTAAGCTTACGGAGCGGATTGGTGGAACTTCGACATGCTGTATGCCTTTCTTAGCTTGTATTTGAGCATTGATGCGAGCTGCGGCGGCCGCTATGGAAGGTGTTAGTTCTGCCCGTTACACAAGACCGGTCTGACTTACCAGCTGCTGCGGCAGGGTCAAAAGCAGTCTTTTTCTCCTCTGACCCCGAGCTGAACGGCGACTTCTGAGCAACAGGGCTGCGGCTCCGTTTTGTCTCTGAGTCTCTTCTCGAGGGCGACCTCGAACGCCTGTCATAGCGAGAGGAGCGCTTGACCTCTGGCTCGGTTTGGTCAAACCGTGACCGCTTTGAGCTTCGTTGCTCGTTGTCTGCCATTGTGAACTTGTAAGAGTATCTGTTGTCCAAAAACGCGTGTAGGGTTTTACTATGTAAAGTCTCGAGGGATCGGAGGTTGGAACAGAAAGTTCTAGCCCGCAATTCCGCCCGGCAAAACCTTCCCACTATAAAAATCTACCCATGGAGAAAGTTCAATACTGAAAAAGACCTATTCTTATCGTGTTGTAGGCCCAAACCTTCTCGAGTAGGAGGTAGCCTTCCAGCTCTACTAACTAACACTGATACTGAGCGCAGCTATGGACGAGCTTTTTGACGTTTTCGACGACCAGTCTGCTCGGGGAAACTTACCAAGCAGCTCGCAGAAAGCCCGCAAGGACAAGAGCAAGAAGAGACTGGCAAGTGGCGAGGCTAAAGAGAGCAATGTACCTGCAAATGGCGATGGGGATGTATCGATGCTAGGGAATGGAGATCAAGCCTCAGGCGCAGCGCCTGAGATGGGAGCGAACGGAGACAGCCAACCAGACGCCAAACGCCAGCGAAGGGAGCCCGAAGCGGACCCTCTGGTTACAGATACATTCGAGACCGAGCAGTCGAGGGAAGTAGCTGCATCTGCTGGTCTTCAAACTCAAACAGCAAAGGAGGGCACTGCCGTGGTTCTCTCGCATCAGGTCAGGCATCAAGTCGCATTGCCCCCAGACTACGATTACGTGCCTATCTCAAAACATAAAGCTCCAGAGACCCCAGCAAGAACATGGCCTTTCACCCTGGATCCGTTTCAGCAAGTTTCAATAGCTTCTATCGAGAGGGGAGAGAGTGTCCTTGTCTCGGCCCACACCAGTGCGGGAAAAACAGTGGTCGCCGAGTACGCAATCGCACAGAGCTTAAAAAATAATCAGAGAGTAATTTACACCAGCCCGATCAAAGCACTGAGCAACCAAAAGTACAGAGAATTTGCTGCAGAATTTGGCGACGTGGGCTTGATGACAGGAGATGTGACAATCAATCCTACGGCAACTTGTTTGGTCATGACCACCGAGATTCTACGATCTATGCTGTACAGAGGCTCGGAGATCATGCGAGAGGTCGCCTGGGTGGTCTTTGACGAGATTCACTACCTCCGAGACAAATCACGTGGTGTAGTCTGGGAAGAGACTATCATCCTACTACCTGACAAGGTTCGCTACGTTTTCCTCTCAGCCACGATACCGAATGCAATGCAATTTGCGGAATGGATCACCAAAACTCATGGCCAGCCTGTTCACGTCGTTTACACGGATTTCCGACCTACTCCATTACAGCATTACTTCTTCCCAGCAGGAGCTGATGGCATACACCTGGTGGTCGACGAGAAAGGTGTTTTCCGCGAGGATAATTTCAACAAGGCCATGACCACTATAGCTGACAAGCAAGGCCATGATCCTGCCGACGCAATGGCAAAGAGGAAAGGCAGGGGCAAAGACAAGAGGCTGAACAAGGGCGGAACCAAAGGACCCTCCGATATTTACAAGATTGTTAAGATGATCATGTTGAGGAATTACAATCCGGTCATTGTCTTCAGCTTCAGCAAAAATCAATGCGAAGCATACGCTCTACAGATGAGCAATCTATCTTTCAACGAGCCTTCCGAGAAAGACATGGTTGAAAAGGTCTTCGACAACGCACTGGACATGCTGACCGCAGAAGACAAATCACTGCCTCAGATCCAGAACATCCTCCCGCTACTCAAGCGTGGTATTGGAATTCACCATTCCGGACTTCTACCAATTCTCAAGGAGACGATCGAAATCCTTTTCCAAGAGGGGCTCATCAAGGTCCTATTTGCTACGGAAACTTTCTCTATCGGTCTGAACATGCCTGCGAAGACCGTCGTCTTTACCAGCGTGAAAAAGTTTGACGGTGTCTCCCAGCGATGGGTCACACCTTCAGAATTTGTGCAGATGTCAGGACGAGCTGGTCGACGTGGCCTCGATGACCGAGGTATTGTGATCATGATGATTGACGATAAGATGGAACCTGCCATAGCAAAGGAGATCGTTCGAGGCGAACAAGACAAGTTGAACTCAGCGTTTTATCTAGGATATAACATGATCTTGAATCTGATGAGAGTTGAGGGAATTTCGCCCGAGTTCATGCTGGAACGATGTTTCTATCAATTTCAGAATACAGCGAGTGTCTCCGGGCTGGAGAAGGAACTACACGATCTGCAGACGAAGCGTTCAGAAATGGAAATCTCCGACGAAGGGACGATCAGGGAGTATTACGATTTACGAAAACAGCTGGACACTTACACGAAGGATATGCGCGACGTCATCAACCATCCCAATTACTGCTTACAATTCATGCAGTCCGGGCGGCTCGTGAGAATCAAGTACCAAGATCATGACTTCGGCTGGGGAGCGGTCGTCAACTTCACGCCGAGGAAACCCGGTAGAGATCAGAAAGCTGAAGACATCACGCCTCAGCAATCCTATGTTATAGATACGCTTTTGCAAGTGGCCGACACATCGTCAAACGGGACGAGAACCCATCAGGACTTACCACAAGGTGTACGCCCAGCCATGGACGGGAAGAATTCAAAGATGGAGGTTGTGCCGATACTACTATCCTGCGTTGAATCTATAGGTCACGTCCGCATCTTCCTGCCACAGGATCTTAAGTCAGCCGATCAGCGAAACACTGCAAAGAAGTCCATTGACGAGGTGAAGCGAAGATTTCCCGATGGGATTGCTGTCCTTGATCCAATTGAGAACATGGGCATTACAGATACTTCGTTCAAGAAGCTGCTTAGAGTACGACATTGATTTTGAGCTCTATAAAGGTCCTGCGCTAATTGAATATAGAAAATTGAAGTTCTGGAGTCTCGCCTTCTTGCAAATCCTCTGCAAGATTCGCCGCGTCTTCCTGAGCTCTACAACCAGTATGCAGAGAAGGTCGACCTTGGTGATAAGATCAAGGCAGTAAAGAAGCAGATCACAGCTGCTCTTTCAATAATGCAACTCGACGAGCTCAAATGTCGGAAGCGGGTCCTTCGCCGCTTTGGGTTCATCAATGATGCTGAAGTAGTCCAGCTCAAGGCCCGGGTTGCTTGCGAGATTAGTACTGGTGACGAGCTGTTACTAAGCGAGCTCCTCTTCGATCGCTTTTTCAATGAGCTTTCCCCAGAGATGTGCGCCACGATTCTGAGCTGTTTCATTTTCGAAGAGAAATCTGAAGCACCTGCATTGCGAGAAGAACTTGCGAGACCATTCCGCGAAATTCAAGACAAAGCAAGGACGGTAGCAAAAGTCTCGCAGGAGAGCAAGTTGCCAGTGGTGGAGGATGAGTACGTGCAGGGCTTCAAGTATCAGCTTATGGAGGTCGTCTATTCCTGGGCGCATGGAAAGTCATTCGCAGAGATCTGGTAAGCCATCTCTGATCATTCCATGAGAATGCATAAATTGACCTTTATAGCAAAATGACGGATGTCTACGAGGGAAGCTTAATTCGGCTTTTCCGACGTCTGGAAGAGCTTTTGAGGCAGATGGCCCAAGCTGCCAAGGTTATGGGCAGTGATGACCTTGAGAAGAAGTTCGAGGAATCCTTGACCAAGGTCCGAAGAGACATTGTCGCAGCACAGTCATTGTATCTTTGAAGTGTAAGTTACCTATGGACGATTATGCAGCATAGCGGAAGGTGTTTAGCGAGGATACCATCAGGCGCAGAAGCTTCATTTATGGGGATTGCATACCTCCGGATATGTCTCCTTTGTTTGTGCTTCCTAAGCAGCTACCTCTGGAAAAGAAGCAACTTAATGCAAGGAAGTGAGATCATACATCTCCTCTTGTCCTTTCACTGTGTGCTCAAGCGATTGTAGTATGAATAGCCTACACAATGTGTGGATAATGAAATGTATATCAGCTGCACTTCGGGTTGCGTGTAAATGGTCATTGTGTTGTTCCCTGTTCCCTTTTCGTCATTTGGCGTAGAAGTGCCAAGACTAGTCTCAGATATATGATGATCGTCCACCTTCCTAGCGAAGTCTTCTCCCCACGTCTTTGCCAACTACTTCCACATCAGTACCACCCCTTCAACACTTCTCAGATCTCCAAGGCGAACGACCTTGATCAACTCCTGCAGCTATGAACAGCGTTCTTGCAACTCCACCACCTCCTCACCAACTACATAGTACACATCTCTCGCCATCCCTCTCAAGTCCGCCCTTCCGCAATCCTACAATATCAACACCAGCTGATATAGCCATGACAGTGTCTTTCACAAGCAGCAGCCGGAAAAGAAAAGCTGAGGATGACGAGCCTTCAGCAGACGATCGAATGTCATTCTCTCCATCAAATTCTCCAGTGCCCTCTACACGCTCACTACCCGCCCAACGACACATCAAGAGAGTCAGGTCCGGCCCTGCTGGCAGACCACTTGCTCTGCCTAGACTGCTCGAAACTCTGGATGCAGAATCGTTGCGGAGTGTTCTCCAATCCATCTGCAGTCGACATCCCGGGATAGGCTCAGAGGTCGAGCAGACAGCACCTCGGCCCAGCGTACCATCCGCCCTCGAGGTTCTCAAACGCTACGAATCAATACTAGAATCCTCCTTCCCCTTTGGCGGTGACTCCACCTCAGACTATGCCTACAATCGAGTCAAACAACCCTTGATGGCCCTCCTCGACGCCCTTGCAGATTTCACGCCACACTTCCTACCACCGAACGAAACACAAGCAACACAGTCCCTCACCTTTCTCGATGCTGCAACAGACATGATACACCGTTTGCCCAACTGGAACTCATTTCAGAACAATCTACACAAACAAAACGCTTACGAAGAGATCTCGGGAGCCTGGGCACTGGCTATACGGGAAGCGGCTAAAAGGGCAGGGGGCATGCAGCTGCAGTATGGTGGATGGGATCAGAAGCTTGCAAAGCATAATCAACAAGCAAATGGAAGACTTCAGGAGGCAGTCAGCGAGCTCAGTGCTAATATTGGGTGGATGGGTGGTCAGGCTCAAGCACAGCAGCAGGGGAGCAGGGGCGATGATTTGACGTCGGTCAGGCAAGAGCTGCTGTCTGGGACGTATGGGTCGAATCTTCCTGTGCGCGTTGGACCGTGGTGATAGTAAGGGAAATGTGAGGACTTCGCGGGGCCTATGCTGTCTGCGAACGCAGCCAATCAGGATGTTGGAGAAGATTCTGCTTTGATATAATCATGCATAGCGTGGTGGAAGCGTGTCAGGCAAGACTTCCGTTCCGTATATGTCGATAGATTGATTGCATTGCATTGACAGGTGTTGGCATGGAAGGTTGTTTCGGAGTTGGTGATTATGGTGTTTTCATGCTCGTTACTAAGGCGCAAGCAATACCATCAGCGCTGCAATTTGTGCTGGCCGGCAATTGGGTTCAGTAATTGAACACAGAAATTGGAGGAGAATTCATGATGTTCTAAGCCTTGATTAGCAAGTAAGACGACGCTTTTCCTGGAACCGGTGAAAGAAGGGAATCAAAAAACCGACCTTCTGGTACCTTCTCACCTCATCCACCTCAAAACTTCGTCTCCATACTTCCCAACTTACAACACTATCTTTCAACCTTGCCACATCTTGGGTAACATATCAATCCTTATCATACTTTACCAGATGTCCTAAACTCCTGATCTCAACGCAGCAGCAAGCTAACCGCCTCAAGACTTCGTCTTCATACTTCCCAACTTACAACACTATCTTTTAATCTTGCCACATCTTGGGTAGCATACCCATCCTTATCATACTTTGCCAGATGTCCTGAACTCCTGGTCTCAACGCAGCGGCAAGCTAACCGATCGCTCTGATTACGGTCGCATTAAGCATTTTCTGTACAAGTATTACATATCTACCATAGACATGTAAGCTATGAAAAGGGTATCTTCCCAGAGATCCCCTTATCCTTTCCAGCTCCTTCGCTCACGCATGCTTTCCAGAACGACATTGTTACTAGATCCTTGAGATCGACTTTTAAAGGGAAAGCCTATGGTCAGACTCCGAAAGTAAACCTCGTGCTAACGACGATAAACCATAGTCTGTTGCTTCTGCCACGTATCCGCCCTCTGGAAGATGTTCCCCTGGAACGAATCCTCTAATGAAGCACTCGCCGGCGTAGCAGGCACGGTAGCTTGAGCAGCTGGCCCCAGTGCTGCAGAAAGCGGTGTAGCAGGTACATTGCTGTATGGACTGGAAGTAGATCCCGATGCCGACCCTCCTGAGCCTTTGCTGCGGTGGTACGCGTACCCGTTCTCCGTTACACCTTGGGGATACGGCTGAGGTGTGGCTTGCGGGTCGGTTTCGAAGGTGAGGCGGTTCCAGGGGGAATTGGTGATCAGCGAGGCTGCTTCGGTAGAGGCTGTGTGTACGGGCTTGACTATTTGTTTCACCTCGTTGGGGATTGGGGTCCATCTCCTGGCCTCTTTAAGGGAAAGTAGCAAGCTGCTGTAAGAGTCGATGAAGCTTTTGACCAGATGCCAGAAGTCCCTTGCGTTACGTGCTTCGGCATCGTTCAGTCTGACCGTTGAAAGCCGCATGTTCAGTACCTCGCTCATCTCCATGCAGTATCTGCTGCGATCAACAAGTGTGGCCCATGATTCACGAACCTTAGAATGAGTCGATTGACTGTGGGAGGCTTCCAGGCTACTGACAAAGAAGGGCTCCAGCTGCGGAATGACTCTGAGACCTTCGTTTGCGGCTTCTCGAAGAATGAAGAAGATCTTCTCAAATTGGGCTGCTTGCTCCTTTTCCATACGGGCTTGCTCAGGCGTGACATTTACGCTGCCGCTGCGAGATCGTATAGCAAGGCTCGAAGTATTAAACGACTCGCCCGAGCGTGGCGTGCTGACCAAAGAGCTTGAAGCTGAGCTGTACATGTTGCCCGCTCGACTGTTGGATCGACTTCTGCCATTGACATAAAGAGGTACGGATGTCTGGCCGCCATATGCGGCTTGTAAATTGCTGTGACTGATCGATTGCTGTACGGTGCTGCCTTTCATCCACCTCCTTTCTGGCTTTGGCCGCTCTCGTGTGGGCGTCACTGACTGTGCACGGCTGGATGGGCGCGCCCCTTCATTGGAGACCTCTGATATTGTGGATACGCGGTGCGTACCATTTCGCTGAATCTTACTCTGGGGCCGACCAATGCCAAGGCTTTTGCTCGCATTCGCCATCTCGTTCAGACTTCCGTAGAGCAAAAGCATCAGCGTCCGCATATATCTTGGGTCTGCGCCCCTGACGAGCTGCTTGACACTGCTTAACAGCGTGCTTGCCATAGATTGATGCGCTACAATGCAAGCATGCGTTGCCTTCGCCATGGCTCTCTTTGACCTCTTTGAAGACCCCAAGCTTTGATCCGGAATTCGGTCGATTTTGTGCAGTTCCTGATCGAGGACATCAACATGGATAGTTGCAGAACTGAACACCCTTTCCAAACTCGACCTCTTTGATCTCGAGTCCTTGATGAGTAAACTCAGCGCAGAGATGTGGCCATGTACTAAGTGAAGAGCGTAGAGAACACCTCTGGCGCTATCGATGACGTTGTCTGATGGCTGGTCCTCTCGCCGTTGCCCGGGAAGACTTGACAACCGGCGTACGACCATAGCTCTTTGGCCACCTCCACTGTGCGGGCTCACCCCCCCTGAAGGACTGCTATCGCCAGCTCGAATGCCGTTGCGCAAAGCAGAACCATGACTTTGACCACGGAAGTGTTGGCTGTTTCTATTAGCTCGGGTTTCGTCAACTACTCCAAGGTCTGAGTTCTTCTTGGTTACAATCCCCATTCGCTTCATCTTGTTGTTTTGTGTCGCTTGCAGAACGCTTTCACTGTTACTTCTATTCCGTTCATTCCCAAGCGCCAGAGGTGCAAGTCCTGAACGCCGAGGTACATTGACTTGTAAGGAGTTTCCCTGTAAAGAAGGAACACGATAATGGGAGCGAGCTGGAATAGGCGGCTTGATGAATCCGGGGGACCGTAGATCAGATGCGGACTCAGAGCCACTCGTGCTATGTCCGTAATGATGAGGCTGGACGGGGAACCGTGACAAAGCACGCGGTGTCTCCATGGGGCCGTCACTAGAGTCTTCTCCTGACTCTTTCACAGCAGCCCGGGCCTGGAGATAGTCTTTTACTGGTCTCGTTGTGAGCGTATCGCGCTCATTGTCGTCCATCGAAAACGCTGGCGACGGCGACGGAGACATCTCACTAGATCCAACAATACGCTTCAACCCTGGATGCAATGGGTTACCCATCAGTTTCAACATTCGTAGGGTACTTATTGACCCAAGACAATCAGGAAGATCATCGAGGTTGTTATGCTGTATGGAGAAAACTCGCAGTGCTTTCAAGCCTTCGATCTCATTTGGGATCTCGCTGAGTTTGTTCCGACTGAGGTCGAGAATTTCCAGCTGGGGGAGACCAAAGATCTGCACGATTGTAAGTAGAGATCCGCCAGAACGACTGACTGTAGCTTACAGCTTGAGGTATCTCCTTGAACCGATTGTCTCGTAGATTCAGATACTTCAAAGCGGAGCATGTTGAGAATTCGTAGGCAATGGAGCTGAGGGTGTTGTGTGCGAGATGCAGTCTTGTAGTACAAAGTCAGCAGCCACTAAGCCTTCGCAACTGTACTGTCGTACCTCTCTACATCTTGTTTGATGATGGCAATGACCTCCCTAGGTAGTTGACTGAGGCCTCGGCGCCTGAGGTCGACCGTAAGCTTTGGCTTCAGCGCTTCACCTGTTGTATCGCTTCCAAACAGGGTCTTTTCGTATTCATCGTGCGCAGTGTCTACAGCCTCCTGGAATAGCTCCACGCTTTCCCGCGTTGTCAAACCAGCACTCGTGCCCGGTCTTTCCTGGAATGATTCTTGGGAAGTAACGTTAGGCTTGGCGGTATTACTATAGTCGGAAGAATACATCCTTGTAGCAGTGTTAGCGGAGGCTGGATGCCGAAAGGGGGTATCGGACCTTGCTCAACCAACCCACACAGCGATCAAGCGCGTCGATGAACTCGGTTGACTAGCAGGGCCGTCCTGAGAATGGAATCGATCATAGCCTCCTGTCCAGATGCTTCCACGTGTGCATCCTCGGCTGAATGAGGGGTTCGTTGTAGGGATCCGAAAATATCTTTGGGCCGCTGCAAAGGGGGCTTGATTGCCTGTCGCGCGTTCCGAGAAATATTGGCAGTATGTATGATTGTCCAGTGTGTCTCAGATCTGACAACGTACAGTTAGACGATGATCACAAAGGGGATGTCAGATTTCCCCATGCGGCACTTGTCCTCGTTCCTGCAGCAGAGCGGGCGCTAGGGGTTCGTTGAGCGCGCGCTCTGGACGTCATAGGTAAGGCTGAGAATGACCCCTGACCTACTATATTTATGTATCTAGAACTGGAAGGGTTTCTAACCCTTTCTGAAGTCACTCAAAACCTGATCAACCCAGCTTGCACGTTGTTGGTCCAGCCTTCGCTCTTATACCAGCAAATTTCTGTGAGACCGGGGCGCTAGGCCAGTCCGGACTTGCTAGTATACCGGTTAAACGTCTGGTTACAGTTGTCTCCATTACAAGTAAACCATTCTAGAATATAAGACAACTTTTTAGAGAGACTAATGGGTCTATGTACCCCTGGACTCTCGCTGCTCCTCATCCTGCTCCTGTCCCGTCTCGACGTCTCTCTTCTCTTCCTCTCCTTCTTCCCCAATCCACTTCCGAAAGACAAGCGTTAGCAAGCTACCAGCAGCTATCTGAAGGCCTTGGAATATGACCATTGGGATCTGCAATTTTGATGCGGTGATGGGCTCCAACCCTGCGAACATGACGCTCGACAACGGTACCCCCATTGCAGGCGTCTTTGCTGGTACCACATATGCAACAGCGATGGTATCAGCCTTGCTGAGCCAGAGCCTCGACGAGAAGAAGCAGGTAACTGTCCAGACTGCATAGAAGATCATTGACATGAAAACAATGAAGACAATATTGTTCCCTTTGACAGTGTCGAAAGCACGGGTCTGGAAAGCCCCATCAAAGGTCTGCCATATGATGATGAGAAGTGACCACGATCCTAGTTTCGAGAGTTTCCAATCGGTGAAGGCCTTTTTGGTTGCCCTTGGGAAGACATTCTGCACGATTTGGCCAACCAACTTGTCTCAACTGTCAGTCCAAATTTCCACGTTTCTCGACCTTCGAAGGGGGAACGTACCAATGGTAGGAAGATCGAGAGACCAAGTTGCTTGAACACTCGTTTGTACAACTCTCCGAATCCTCCATGGCCAACTCCTGGTATGACCTTCGTATACCAAGCTCCAGTGCTTGTGTACATTATCACCAGTAATGGCGTTATGAAAGGCCCAAGAAAATTGCCCAACGTAGACTGCACCACTGTCAATGCCTGATTGCCGTTGGCCTGCTTCGTCATTACGACATTAGATGAAATAGTTGTCGGGACACATCCTGTAAAGATCATCCCCACTAGAAGGCCTGCGTCCATGAAATCCGGATTTATCGCGCACAAGCTAACCACAGCATACACAATGGCTGAAGTGAGAAGGAACGACTGAATCTGGACGAAGATATGGAGCTTCCATCTGCTGTAGTTTGCAAGCAGAACCTTCGTAGACACCGTACATCCTGTTATGAAGAAAATGACAGCCACGCAAAGATATGTGACCACTGTCTCTTTCAACACCTGCTGCGGACCTGGAACTTGAACCTGCGAGGCTATAAGAATGAGGAAGCCGAGGGCGAAGAGGAACCATTGATCTGCGACTAGAAATTTGGCAGTTGAAAGATACCGCCTCCATTTGGACCTCGAAGGGGTGCTGCGGTGGCTGTCGCGATTTTCACTTGGCCGTAATTGTCTCGAAGATGGAGAACGAGAGGCATCTTGTCGGCTCTGAGTGCCATCCTCTCCTTCACTCTGGAGTGCAATCGTACTCTTCTTCGGCGAGGAACGCTCATCTGCGGTCTGGCCATTTGGATCTTGATGAGGCATCCTGCTTTGTATCTCGATGCTCCTCGAGACGCAATAACAGCATCCATATATTCAATGGCGCACTCAACCCTCAATCTTGCTACGGGCTTGCAATAAGAACATTTCATTTTGCCAAGTGCAAACCTTTGGACCGCAATGCGCGTTGACTAATTCGGTACATCTGCCGGGCGAAGATCGGTAGCAACCAGACGTCAGCAATTTAGAGTTTCAGTGACAAGCACCCCAATCGCAACAAATTTCCCTTAATCATTGTCACCGACGCCCATTTTCATTCGACGAGCAAAGCATGAAGCACTTCAGAATATCACAATAAGACCTCAGCATGAGGCATGCCACTACGCCATTCGTTCCTTTCAAAGGCTTCTCTGCTCCGTCAACCCGTATACATTCGCACTGCCCTCTTCTCCACAACACCTATGTGGAAGAGCGAAGCCCCAAATTTCTACGAGACTTTGGGCCTTGACCAGAACGCCTCTGCTGGAGACATCAAGAAGTATGCACTCCCTCCAATTCCTCTGGCCTTCGAGTACTAACATCCCAAAGACAATTCTACTCCCTCTCCAAAACCCACCACCCGGACCACAACCCCAATGACCCTCAAGCCTCAGAACGCTTCGTGAAGATCTCAGAAGCCTATACTGTCTTGGGAAGTCCACAGAAGCGAGCGAAATACGATCGTGACAACCAACGCTCTCACGGCCCCCCAGCCAGCACACGCCGCGGCTCGCATTCCAGTGCTTCTACCCCTTTCGGCTCAAGGCCAGCAAGTGGATTGAGTAAACGACGGAGTCAATTCAAGGGACCGCCCCCGAGTTTTTATACGAGTGGAGGGTGGGGAGCGCAGGGGAATAAGAGGCAATCACAGGCGGAGGCGTCGGGCTCCGCCAGTACGGGAGGGCCTAGAGGTGGAGGGTTTGGACCTGGACAGGGGCAGAGTGGCTTTGACTATATTCCGCATTTCGATCGGGAGGGACACCACCGCACGCAAGAGGAGCAGGATCGGAGAAGGCGGAGAAGATTGGAGGAGGAGAGTGTGGCGTATGCGGAAGGTGGAAGTATGGCCCTCAAGTTCTTTGTGCTCACAGCTGTGGTTATGTTTGCTTTCTCGATACCAAGCATGTTTGACGGTGGGTTTGACCGGCGGAGGAGGAAAGACGATGAATTATAGGCAGCGCATCAAAAAGTAGGAATCATCAGAGTGGTCAGACACAAATTTCCACAATTCCGGGGTTCACTTCCATTTTTTTACATCACTTCTTAATTTGGCTATCGATTACTCTATGGTATGAACAGAAGATTTAACAATGCTCGGCATTTTGGGCGCAAAGTGCAAGAGGGTGCCGAAGAAATGAGGGGGAGAATGGGACTACTGCTGGATCGCCAGATGTCGAGAGGTGTTTCGGTATATTCAACCCTCGAATTCGAAGCTTGTGCCTACCTAATCGAGAGTTAACCGAACATCGTTACAACTCAATTGTTGGATGCAAACCTTGTGTGCAGATTCGCTGAGCTTCTGCGTATCCAGCGAGACACCAAGACCAACGGTAACACCAGGTCGCAGCTTGACGTTGTATGCCAGTGCGGCAATACCACGGTCGTTGATCTTGCCCTAATTCACGGTATCGCATTAGTAACATACATATCACGCTTCGGAGGGATATCGGGACACCATACCTTAGCGAACGACGTAGGGTCAATACGATACTTGCTAGCGACCTCCAACGCGACCTTGTCACCGCCCTTCGAGTCCCATATCGCTTTGGCACCTGCCTCTACCTCAGAGCTGACTTTGTGGTAGTAAGAGGCAGCGAAGACGCTCAAGCTGTTTGTTGCCGTGATGGCGGCGCTATATTGTGGGGCAGTGTAGCCAATGGCAGCGGCGTACTTGGTAATACCGGCCTTCTGCACGTCGTATCCTGCCTCGGCACCGACAAGAAAACCTTCATGACCCAGGACGGCATCCACATTGGCAACGGGACCCTTCATTACGTCAAAGAAGGCACGGGCATTGAAATTCGGCTGTTTGAAGTAGAGGTTGAGCTTGGCGCCGAATTGTTGCGAGTGAGGGACGAAGTCAGTGACAGCTTCAGCTTTCAGTCCTTTGGCGATCTTGTTGTCAAGCTCCAACTTCGTGAGGAGGACATTGGCGGTGGTCCACGTTTGGGTGAGGGACAGCCCTGCACGTTCATAAAACATCAGCAAAGCTCCATATCCAGGGCTGAGGATGATCATGGTATTGAGTCCATTGGGGGCTTGGAACTGTGTATAGGTAGTAAGGCGTAACAAATTGAAGAGTGTACCGGATTCGGTGTCAGCATATTTGGCTTCGATCTGCAACAGGTCAGTTGGTTAGCTTGAGTCAATATTTGTACGAACTGGATGTTCGAGGCTTACTTGACCACTCGTGGGACCCTCGTGGGCGGATTTCCCCTTAACGTTGAAGCTCACGCCATTAGGAGCTTTGGATTTGACGTCGAGGTTTGCTAGTGAAGGTTGTTAGCTTCAATTACTTAATCAATGCATTGAATGGGGACGGTTACCAGCTGAAGTGTGGTAGAAGTCTTTATTCAAAAGCTATAAGACATGCATCAGCTACTAGGCCGGCCATACAAGATTACATTAGGCATACATCGTTAGAGGTCTTTGCGATGTCAGAGAACGCGGGAGGGGGAGGGGCAAGCTTCTCCGACAGTGGAGACGAGTATGCTTGCGCGGCAGACATGATGACAGCTGCGATTGACAAGTAGAAGCTTATGTCTGTGTATCGTTGAGGGTACTTTGGGCAACAGCAAAAACAACGATCCAAAATAGATGCGGGATCAAAGCCGGCTGACTAAGAAAATGAGCCAATGGCGAACTTCAATGGACAGGCGTGGCTTCCCGGTGTGTACCTTACACTGCTGTAAGACTTAGGGCATCCGGTTCTCTGCTTGTTCAAAACGTCTTTTATCTCTTCACATACTCTAAGCTGTTCATGTAACACGTTTGGAAGCACCTATCTCTAAAAGCTGCACAATGAATAGTTGACCATCAGTGCTCCTTTCTCTATCCATCGGATCTATGATTATGCAACGGACCAGCAACGAAACAGAATTCATGCTGGAATGATTAGACTCTATTGCAGAATACAATATGGAACCAAGAAATAAAATGCTGGCCGTCTATTTCTTCGCTCCATACTTGGCGTTGTGGGTTGCAATCGCCCTGTGAAAATTTAGCATGCTCCAATTTCACCATCTTTATGATTGCTTACCGTCCACTTGGATCTGTCTGCTCTGACCAAGTAGGTGTCCATCGCATGACTGTTGATGCACATTGTGGCGGGAAGAGCTCGTCGAACATCATTCGATACCAGTACGCTTCTTTGCTGTCAAGAATATCCTCTCCCCACTCACCCTTAGGCTTCTTCATCATTTCGTCTGTCACATGCGTTTCGGCGTTACGTTTCAAGGCGTCTATCCAACCGTATCCAACACCGTCGCTAAATTGCTCTTTTTGGCGCCAGAGAATCTTATCAGGAAGATATGGTTTTGTATCTGGCTCATTGGTGGTATCGAAGGCTTTTCGTAGAATGTACTTCTCTATTCGATCCTTGGTGATCACTTTCTCTACTGGGTCTACATTCATTGCGTTCTCCATGAACTGGTTTCATCAGCAAAAATCACCCTTAAGTTCAAAGGAATTAGACTTACCTCCTTGTCGAGGAAGGGGACGCGGGCCTCCACACCCCAAGCCGCCGTGGACTTGTTGGCTCGCAGACAATCGGAAAGGTGAAGGTTCTTGATCCGGCGAACGGTCTCCGCGTGAAAGGCTGCCTTGTCCGGCGCAGCGTGGAAGTAAAGATAGCCTCCAAATATCTCATCGCTTCCCTCTCCACTCAAAACCATCTTTACACCCATAGCTTTGATTTTCCTACTAAGCAAGAACATTGGAGTTGAAGCTCTAATGGTAGTAACATCGTAGGTCTCAAGGTGGAAGATCACGTCTGAAAGCGCATTGAGGCCATCCTCTATAGTGAAACTGAAGTCATGGTGTTTCGTTCCAAGGAACTTAGCTACCTCCAGGGCAGCCTTGGTGTCTGGTGCGTCAGGTAGACCGATTGAAAATGAGTGCAATTGCGGAAGCCAAGTTACGGTTGACAGCTCGTCATTGTCATCCATCCCAACGAGATCTTCGCTCGACTGTTGCTCGTGATCGATATGTCCGTTAGTTTGCCCATTGACTTTGCCCATAGACGCTTGGCGAAGTCTAAGAGTCTCTCGTTGAGCGATTGAAGCTACTAGACTTGAGTCCAAACCGCCAGAAAGCAGTACACCATAAGGAACTTCAGCCATCAATCTTTTTCGAACAGACCTCTCCAGTGACGTTCTTATGAGCTTGTAGTCGATAGGCGTTGAAGGAACGTTGGTCGGGTCCCACCATGTTGGCTGAAAATATCTCGTCATCGTATCTGTCTTGGAGTCGTAGACATGGCCCGGAGGAAACCATTCAATCCTGTCGCAAACGGGGTGCAAGCATTTCAACTCGGATGCGAAATACCTCGCCCCAGGAGTTGCGCTGGACCATCCCTGATAGAAGCTTGTAATTCCGACAGGGTCTCGCGCGACCACCGTTCGGTCTTGCTTTTTGTCATAAAGTACCCAGGAGAACATGCCATCAAGGAACTTGGGCGCATCCAGTCCATGTTCCATGTACTATGGCCTGTCAGCTCATGCACCAAACACCACTCTTTAGTGCCATACCAAGGGTATTATGACTTCACAATCTGAATGGGTCTTGAAGTTGTAGGGATGCTTGAGCTGCTTGCGCAGGACTCTGTGGTTGTAAATCTCGCCATTGACGGCGAGCGACAGGGATCCATCGTCGTTGACGAGAGGTTGGGCGCCGGTATCTGGGTACAGTCAGAATGAATCATAATTATTTTGTTCAATATGCACTCACCAACACCAACGATACTCAGACGCTCGTGGGCCAAGACTAGCGTCTGTTCAGCTTCGATTTATAGTCTTTCAATAGCATCTGGACTGACTTGTATTGTTTGCGACGATATTTCCGCCTAGGCACAGTCAGTCCGCGTTCTTGTGTGGTGCAAGATAGCTTGCTCACTCCAATCTGGACCACGATGGCGGGCGCTGTTATAGCATCTATTAGACTACATCCCCAAGGGTGAGATATAAGTACCCTACGCCTTGGCCATCCGCAACGCGGTGGGCTTGAATTTCTGCACATCGGGATGGCTTCCGCAGAATCAGCAACAGCCCAAGGACAAGGGTGCAGAACTCAGTATGACATACCGGTGGCATGCAAAGACGCCACACATCTCTAAGTGCCCCTAAGGCGTGAGAAAGAAACTTGATAGGAGTATGTTGGAAAGCAATTGCAAGGGAAGTTCTGCTGACCGCTACGTGCGCTGGCAACTTTTTTGATCAGCGATTTCGGCGGCGGAAGTGTCTCATCCACGCTAAGATAAGGGCTCGAAACGCGACCACTCCCCACATTGAGCGTTAGCGGCACCCGCGCAAGGCTGCAAACGTTGGAAAGGCTGTGAGTACAACTGGTAGTCGTAATTTTGAAGCGTCAAGACTGTAGAAGATGTTCATTTCAAGTGTTCTGGTTCGAAAACTTGAGTCGATGAGGATTTCAAGATTGCTGAATTCTCCGACAGCCTGCTTGACGATGACCAAGAGCCAGCATAAGATAAGAGCACGCAAAGCGAGCAGACAAGTCCAAATGATGAAGATGAAGTGCTTGTGTATTTGACGATTCTGTAACCTCTGCTAAATGACCTCACCATGCTGCTTTCTATCCGGGCTGTGGCTGTAATGAGACGTAGCTTCATAGAACGCCTAAAGTAGCCCCGTAATTGTTCGCCTCCACGCATGCCTTCATAGAGAGTACCTTCCTGCCAACGCCTTATGCTGAAATCACCGCCGTCGAAGCCCCTACCCGTAATGATCAAGAACTGCTATTTGGTGCTCATGGTGCTGCGTTGTCTTTGACGATATTCTTGATCTTCTTCTCGTAGGCTTGACGATCCCTCTTGAAGAGGTTGTACGCATCAGCTTGCGCTGGTGAGTCGGGGTTGACTTCGTCGAGTAGAGCCTGGATACCAAGGAGGATTTGCTTAATAGTGATAGCGGGTTTCCATCCTTCTTCTTCGTTCAATATCGATAAGCAAACCGTGCCAGATGGGTAGACGTTTGGGTGGAAGAGTGGGGGCGAGAATTTGCCTGTCCCCTTGTCAGAAAATTTCATGAGTAGCGATGGTTAGATGCCCTACACTTCGGCGGCTTTGTAGGGTACTCTATGAGCGCCGATTAGCTTTGGTCAGTCAGGCACCGGATGTATGAGGTTACCATCTGGGAATAAGACATCAAGCTTGAAGAGTCCACCTTCCCATAGCGTCTTTTCCTTGCCAGGTACTCCGCACTCCCATTTCTTGAGATCCAAGACCCCATTGGCTGTGCGAACAGGCTTTGCAAAAAAGCCGAAGGGATGATCACGGCGCCATTGCTTTCTGATTTCAAAAAGAGATTAGCTTCGCTGGGAGAGTATACACCCAGAAGACGAACCTCTCCTCCTGTAGGCGATTTTGACACAGCGACATCTTTAATAGGTTTTGACTGGCGGAGTACTCGAGAATGAGGGAGGGTCAGGGCGATTGAGCCTGTCAAGGTAAGGCTGGTCGCGATACGAATTGTGGGACGAAGAGTGAAGCAAATGGGGGTTGGTAGTAAATTAGCAGGATGACGGTGGCCTCAACACTATGACCGGTCACGCGCAAGCTGATTTGTACAGAGCTTTGTGTATTGTGAATGATGTGAGTGAAAGAGAGAGGTTAGCTGCATAAAATACGCAACGGCCAAACAAAAGTCGGCATTTTGATTTCAACGCCCCCGCAGCAAGTTCCTGTCGATCAAACGCCCCGCCAAAACGTGAATGTGGAGCAAGTCTGATGATGTCTCTTCTGTGGCGCAAATCTGATGTCACTTCCACTATGGTACAGAGAAGATCCTCGTAGCATCAATTATCTTGATCTACTATGGAGAAGGATGGGCCCCAGAACGGCGCTCAAGAGGAGCAGCATGCGCCTAGGGCGGCGCCGGCAGAGGAGGATGTCCCAGACCCAGAGGAAGACGACTTGGACGATCTAGATGGTAGGGCCAGGACAACCCAGTGGGTACACTGTGCTTCCTCTGATGCCTGAAACAGATATGCTCGACGATTTCTCCGCGACCCAAATCAAAGAACCCAAAAATGCCCCTCCCAAGCCGCAAGCTGCCCGAGCAGAAGACTTCGAAGAGCCAGACATATCAGACGCTGCGGCCGGTGAGTTCGGCAAGCAATTACAAGAACAAATGGCAGCGCTCATGGGCAACGTGGACGAGTCGCCTGAAATGAAAAAGGAGATAGAAGCCATGATGCGAGAACTAGGTGCAGCAGCGGATCCTAAGGCCTCTTCAGAACAATTAAAGGATGGGGCTAGTGGGAAGGCGTCATCCTCGAGTGCAGCAGATGAGCCATTCCAGGAGACAATCAGGAAGACGATGGAGAGGATGCAAGCGTCTGGGGAGCAAGCTACGGCTGCAGCCAAAACCGAAGACTCTGACGACATGCTTGCTCAGATGCTCAAGGAGATGCAGAATGGCGGTCTTGAGGGCGCAGGCGATGATGAAGGGTTCAATAAGGTGCTCATGGGAATGATGGAGCAGTTGACGAATAAGGAAATATTATACGAACCAATGAAAGAATTGCGTTATAAATTCCCAGCGTGGATGGCGAAGCATAGAAGTACTACGAGCGCGGAGGATTTGAAGCGGTATGATGGGCAGCAGAGACTTGTGGGAGAGATTGTGGGGAGGTTCGAACAAAAGGGGTATTCCGATTCGAAGGCTGAGGATCGAGAGTTCATCGTGGAGAGGATGCAACAGGTAAGAGGGTCGTTCCCGTTCTTTTCTAGAAGTGAAGCTGACTGAATACGATAGATGCAAGCAGCTGGAAGTCCTCCTGCGGACCTCGTCGGCGATATGAACGCAGCGCAAGATGCCTTAGGCGATATAGACTCAGGATGCGCACAACAATAATGAATCATATCCTGCCACATGTGCGCCGCGCTGTCCGAAATGCGTCGTGAAAAATGCCCTTCTACGCCAATCATGCCTGTACCCTAAGCCAGCCGGGGAATCGTCGCATCGTGAAAGTCGAACTAAAAAATGTCTTAGTCCACCGACATATCCATCACCTCCTCTGTTTCGGTCTTTTCAGCTTCTTTCGCGTTACCTCCAGCTACAGTTTCTTTCGACATCACGTCCTGAAATAGTTGGTCGTACTCTTCATCGTCGCTGCCATAAGCAGACATGGTTGGCTCTTCCTCATGGTCCTCAGGCTGCATCAGTGAGATGAGCGCCTCAAATTCTTGGTCTTCTTGTGATAGGATTTGATCGACCATGTCCACCTCTGATCGGCAGACTGTCAGCAGGTGTCATGACACTAACGAGATCTTCTCACCCTCTGACGGATTAGCAGCCTGGTCCGTCTCCATCTCCTCGTCCTCCGGAGTCGAGAGCTCTTCCGGGGCTGAATGCGCTTGTTCTTGTTCCCACTGCCTCTGCCGCGACAGGAAATCTCTTTGTAGGATCTAGAGCGGCCTTAGTACAACGCGTACGTTTGTCATAGGCCATGAGGTTGCGCCCTACCTGCTCACTACGCGACTCCCATCTCCTGTCATCGCTGCTCTGCCTAACCTTCTTCAAGAACGCCCCTCGTCTCCGCTCTTGCTCCTCCTCCGGTCTCCGCTGCTGGAACGGCTTCTGAGGTAGACGCTTCTGTAGGGGTAGTGACCTGTCGTAGATTTTCTCCTCTGAGGATGCCATTTGATATGGGAATCGCGGGCAAACATTGGGGTTGCGGCGTGCGAGGGGCGATGCCATTCGGGTCATGAAAGTGGGCGTGGGGGATAGCGGACTAATTTGGAACATGTTCGCAGTGCAGAGGTAGACTCTTTGAACGCACACGGAACCTCTTTGTGGTTAGGGCTCCGTATGTTGAGAAGGCTGAGGATCACGGCGCGTGTACAGAAACGGAGACGCGCCACCAGTACCCGACAAGACTCGTGCCCGCTCTATCCCATTTAGGGTAGGCGCTAAACCCCCGCAAAACAAAGACTTTCGTCCCCCTTTATCATTCATTTGATATGCCCCTACGATGTAGGATACTATGTAGTAATGGGGGTAAGGTACAGTGACATCTAAAGCAATAAAAGCGGACACGAGTCTTGTAGGGTACTGGTGCCTGCCATTAGTGGAAATCTGACGCCAAGAGTGCCGTATCGATTGGGGCTATGCTTGCAGATATTACAGTTTAATCAAACCACTGTCACGATGACAATGAAGGGTGGCAGAAACGCTGCTCTATAGAATGGATTTCATTATGTCTACATCGCGCCTTGCAATGGTAATTTCGACAAAGGAGATTCGTCCTGGCCATGTATGCCCTCTTAAAACGCCCACAATGCAACACGCGAGTTGACCGAAATGCTGATTAAACGCTAAGCTCCAAAAGTACCACAACCTTTTCTGTCGCCTTTCTAGAAATTAGACGCAGTGTTGACCGGTCCTGCCGGGTTGTGATACTGATCCAGAGTCGAACGGAATGGGCTGTTGCCACTGACGCTGCTCCTCTTTTCGCGTCCTGACGAGCCTGGTTGAGAGTCGATAGGGTCGTGGTCATCGTAGCGGCCTGACCTCCTCTTCCTGCCCCAAATCCTCCATACAACAACTGCGAGACCCCCAAGAAGGATTGCTCCTCCGATCCCACCCACAACGCCCCCAATGATACTCTTCGAGGAGGACGATAAACCCGAGCTGCCCCCTCCGCTGTTACTTCCACTGAGGCTAGCAGCACTGGACCCTGTAGCAGATGCCGCGGCGACAACCTTATTTGTAGTCTGAACACTGCTGAAGGTGCTGCTTCCACTGACAGAGATCACCGTCGTCAAAACAGCCTGGGTGACGCTACCAGTCTTCGACTTCGATGACGATGTTGTAGTTGAGTGAGTTGTTTTCGAGGAAGCGCCAAAGGTTGTCGAAGACCTTGACTCCGCTGAAGTCACTGATGTTGTTTGAGAAGTCATGACGAATGCGTCAGTAGCTGAAGTCGTTGTTTGGGAAGGGATTGTCGCGCCATCGGTTGAAGGAGAGGTGGTCGTGGAGTCTGTAGTTGGAGCATTCACTGACGAAGTCGTTGAATCTGCATTGACTGTGGTAGAAGTTGGAGATGTGACCGCTGCAGAGGTAGGCGTAGAAGAGACGGCAGTAATAGTCTGTGAGGCGCCTGTTCCCACAGGAACGTTGTTCTGGCGGTATTGTAGAGGGCGTAGAGCATCTTCAATTTTGATGCCTGATGCAAGAATGGCGAAAAGGAGGAGTAGCACGTATGACGAAGCTCCTGGGCGCAACATGTTGACGTCGAGGTTTGCCAGTAGGAAGGAAAAATGGCTTTTCTCGAAGGTGGTCTCGAGGCAAACGGCTATGTCCGACACAAAACAACGAGCGGCCGAAGACGATTGCGATGAAACACGGATTCTAAATCAGTCCACGTTTAAGTTGTAACGACAGAGTAGAACGAACGTAGGGAAGGTGAGTGGATCAAAAGATTCGGTGGAAGAGATGGAGGAAACAAAAAAGCTAAAAAAAGGAAAGGAATACGACAGGTCTGGGGCCGAGAAGACTTGGCATGAATTGCGCGGCTCACTCGTCCCACGAAAACGCTTGGTTCTCATCACCTGCATGCATCAGGTATCTGCTACCCCTATTATAAAGTATGAAATCAATCCAATTGCGGCTTTTTACACCACTCTCTCCAGCATTTGTGCTTCTGTGCGATCTTTGCCGCGGAGGCACAGGGGTCGAATACGATGCTCGACCTCTCCACCCATGAAGCATTGTCTGGTGTCACGGGATCAATATCACTGGCTGCGTGGATCTTTGTACTGGTAAAATGACCTTTCAGATTTCATTGTATTGCATTTCATGGGCTAAAGCTTGTCACTCTAGGTACCACAATTGGTCGAGAATTACAGACAAGGCAATGCCGAGGGCCTCTCGCTCGCTTTTCTGACCGTTTGGTTCATAGGCGATCTTGCAAACTTCTTTGGAGCGATTTGGGCTGGTCTCGTGCCTACAGTAATTGCTTTGGCTATCTACTTCTGTATTGCAGACGCAGTATTGATCACACAAGTTCTATACTACAATTATGTAAATTCACGCAAAAGTTCTCCGCAAGAAGTTGTCGATGGGGACGCAGAAAGCCCGAATCAGCCTTTGCTTGGCCGAGGATCCAGCAGGGACATGGGATTGCCAGGCTCGAGGCGTCGCTCTTCCGTCTCTCAGAAGCGTCGCGACTCAACCATTGCTGCTTTAGCACTTCCGGTTATTCCAGAGGAAGGAGGAAATGCTCGTGAGTGGGTCAAAAACACTCTCTGTGTTCTGGCTGTTTGCGCTATTGGTACTGCCGGCTGGGCTATTGCATGGAAAGCTGGAGCTTGGAAGCCTACGCACGGAGAGCCCGACAAGGATACGACCCAAAGGAATGTCGGAGCCGAAATTCTGGGCTATCTATCGGCGGTCGCATACCTAGGGTAAGTTGTCTATCTGGATGGAGTACAGTGCTCACAAAATCTTGGTTTTAGTGCTCGATTACCTCAGATATACAAGAATTTCCAAGACGGATCTTGCGAAGGTAAGTACCTACAGTCACTGTTTGATGATTTCTGATCGAGCTCATAAGGGCTATCGCTACTTTTCTTTATACTTTCTCTTCTTGGAAATCTAACGTACGGTGGTGGAGTAAGTACCAACCTGCTCTCGCTATACCTATGAAGCACACTCATTGTGGCCATCAGATTCTCTTCCACTCCATCTCGACGCCATACCTTATTATCAATCTCCCCTGGCTTATTGGATCTTTGGGTGAGGCCAAGACCATCGCTAGGCTTCGAGAGAGACGCTGACAATGAAAAGGGACTATGGGAGAAGATATATTGATCTTTGTCCAATTTTATGTGTATGGCCGAACTGATGTTGCAGAACAAGATGTTGCTATAGAGTAGAAAAAGCAGCCATGGGAAACCGGGAAATCATCATTCATTGTAACATGTCTAATTAGGATAATACAGAGCAAAATGGCCGTCAGGCATGAAATCAAGATCAGCCCAGAAATTTCCTGGTCCACGCCGTACTTTTTGGATCTTCTTGACAACCCTTTTACATACTTTCAAACACAGCATAGTACTATTTGACATTACGACCTCCTTGCCGTGTACATTGGATTGCCGTGTAAAGGGCGCTCGCTAAACTCTACATTGGCTTCACGAGGGCCTAAACTTTGTAATCCTTAGGCGTTTGGAAGATCGTTAGATATTTGAGTTGTGTATACTGCATCTGAGATTATGTACCGTAGATCGACACTGCTGAAGAGAAAGATATGAGGGAAGAATGTGCAGTAGGTGCAGTAAGTTTTGGGTACCTCGTATGTAAACTCGATGTTCTCAGCATATAAAATTCATAATCTTCAGCGGCACACCGACACCACGTAGGGTCTGCGGGGCCTAAGTGCTTGACTCTATGATTGTTATATCATCATCGAACAGAGTTCTGAATGAAGCCTGGCCCGTTTGACCGGACATTCTCACTGCCATTCTCTTCTGCTCCCCAACCAGGAACGCGAAGCACGAATAAACCAAGGTGCAGGCTCGTAGAAAAGAAACGAGAGGGTACCTCGCCTCAAGAATAAGCCCCATCGAGTTACTCATATCTTTCCCACCCTAGCCCGAAGGACCAGAGCGAGTCAGTCAGGAGCAATCGCATAACTATCCATCTCGACGAATGTATCCCCCATCCACCACCTACGAGTCCCCTTCCCAGCATCCACATCGATCCCGACCTCCTCCAAAGACCCTCCCCCCAAGCCATCAAGGCACAAGTCACCGAGCGCGGACTCGTATCTTCATCCATGGGGGCTCTTAGACCATACTCTGCGACCTGAGAGGGGATTAAGAGGAGTACAAACGGTCGAGAAGGGGGAAAAAGGGGTAGGAGAGGTGGGGAGGAGGTGAACCGCGAAGTTTGCTGTAATGGCGGTGTTTTTCAACTTTCTCAGTACTTCCAAAGAAGCAAGAGGTGTCCGGGGACTTTCTCCCAAAGCATTCTGTAAAGGAGAAAAGAAAGCCGAGGCTGACTTCTCTCTGTTTGTAAGCTTCGACTGCGATTCTTTGAGCGAAGTAGTTGTGAAAAGAAGACGGTAATAGACCTTTCGTGGAACTTTTTGCGAGAGGCTTAGCCAAGCCGCTAACGGCAGCCTTGCGAACGCGAGACCCGCGCGACTGACTTAAACATTTTGCCTGGTGTTTGCCTGTGTAGAGTCACACAATATTAAAGGGCAAAGAATCTGCCCATGGTCTTAAAAGCTCCAGCCCCTGCCTTGTATCTGTGACACTCTTTTCTTCCCCCACCAGCTCCCTCCTTCATCCCCCCATCTCAACAATGTCCGGCCTCTTTGGCAGCGCTGCCAGCTCCAGCGCTACATCAGCAGCGAGCACTACAGGCGATATCTCGAAAGATGTTGCGTTGAGCAACCCACCAGAGGACAGCATCTCAGACCTCTCTTTCTCGCCCCAATCAGACCATCTCGCCATATCCTCATGGGACAAGAAAGTCCGCATATACGAAATAAATGCCCAAGGAGGAAGTGAAGGCAAAGCTCTTTTCGAGCATGAAGGACCTGTGTTGAGCTGCTGTTGGTCGAAGGTTTTTTCTCCAGGTCCAGTCTCTTGGGTTCATGCTAATGTTTCCAATAGGACGGCACAAAAGTAGTAGGCGGCGGCGCAGACAAAGCAGCTCGCATGCTCGACCTCGGCGCCGGCGGCGCTGCAGCCCAACAAGTCGCCGCTCACGACCAACCCATACGCTGCGTACGCATGATCGATGTCCCAGGCCAGGCCGCCCAAGTTCTAGTGACAGGCAGCTGGGATAAGACAATCAAATACTGGGACTTACGGCAACCCAACCCCGTCGCCTCAGTCAACTGCCAGGAACGCGTCTACAGCATTGACGCAAAGGACAAGCTCCTCGTCATTGGCACAGCAGATCGATACATAAATATCGTGAACTTGGACAAGCCAACAGAATTCTACAAGACGATGCAATCACCACTAAAATGGCAGACTCGCGTCGTCAGCTGCTTCACGGATGCATCAGGTTTCGCAGTCGGCTCGATAGAAGGTCGCTGCGCCATCCAATACGTCGAAGAAAAAGACTCCTCTGCGAACTTCAGCTTCAAATGCCACCGCCAAACCCCCCCAAACACCCGCGACATCAGCAACGTCTACTCCGTCAACGCTATCAGCTTCCACCCCGTCCATGGCACATTCAGCACAGCAGGCTCAGACGGTACGTTCCACTTTTGGGACAAGGATGCGAAGCATCGGCTGAAGGGGTATCCCGAGGTTGGGGGTACGATATCGAGCACGGCGTTCAATCGGAATGGGACCGTGTTTGCTTATGCAGTCAGCTATGATTGGAGTAAAGGCTATGCGGTCAATACGCCGCAGGGGGTGAATAAAGTCATGTTGCATGCTGTGCAAACGGATGAGTGCAAGCCGAGGCCGAAGAGTGTGAAGCGGTGATATAGGATAAAGGAAGCGAAAGGACAAGGAGTAAAAGCACTGTGGATGAAGGCTCTTCGGTCACTGAGATACACAATGCGTTATGTGGACTGAAATGGGCTCTTGACGATTGAGATCGAAAAGCAAAAGGCCACGACTAGCAAGGGCGTCAGGAGCATCATGGGAGTGGCTTCAAAGCCTCCGCACTGGCGATCATTAGAGACTCAAGAACCAGAAATCATATGAAGGACATTGACAAAACCTCTGTACAGTGAATGACTTTTTAGTTTTACGTTAATGACACATACCATTCGCTACCTCGCTTCCTTCTTAGCCAACAAATTCAACGCACTCCCTGCCAATATGAACCTAGCCTGATCCTTACTGATCGTATGCCTGACCTTGATCACCTTCTCTCCACCTCCTCTCTTTCCCACCCTCAAAGTAACATCCCCCTTCCCTCCATTCTTCAACATGTCATGAAGCCCAACGGTCGAAACCGCATCCCCAGCTCCTATCTTCTCGTAATCGGCCTCGTTTTCAAATACTAGAGGCACAACACCTTGTTTCTTCAAGTTTGTTTCGTGTATCCTCGCAAAGCTTTTGGCGAGGATCACACGCCCGCCTAGATACCTCGGCTGTAGTGCAGCGTGCTCTCTGGCGCTACCTTCGCCGTAGTTGCTTTCGGCAACAATCATCCATTGCCTGCCCTGGTCCTTCCACTTCTCTGCTAGCTGGGGGATACCGCTTTTGGGCGGCTTTCCAGACTCGAAATGGTCGTAAGCCACGTTCGTCTCGCCTGTCTCAGCGTTGACGGCACCGATGAGCGTGTTGGCGCTTATGTTTGGCAGATGACCTTTGTATTTGAGCCAAGGGCCAGCAGCCGAGATGGTGTCGGTTGTGCATTGCCCTTTAACTTTATACAGGACGCGCAGACCTAACAGCTCGCTATCTGGGAATGGCTCGAAGGGTTCGAGAACAGCGAGACGGTCTGAAGTGGGAGAGATGATGACGGGGTGTGATGGTTCCGGAACACCCGGAGTAGGCTCAAATTCAGGATTACCCTGGGCGAAGCCTGCTCTTGGCAAATCGAAGCCTTTGGGTGGAGAGAACTGAAAGGATGTACCAGATGGTGTGGGAAGAGTATCTGTCAAGGGGTTGAAGGTAGTAGTTCCAGCGTAGGACATAGCAGTGACGATCTCAGGAGACGCCAGGAAGTTCATAGTTTGGGGATTGCCGTCGTTGCGGCCTTTGAAGTTGCGGTTGTAAGAAGAAAAAATAGCGTTTGTTTCGCCTTTGGAAACACCATCGGTACGTTTCCACTGGCCTATGCAAGGGCCACACGCGTTGGCTAAGACGGTGCCTCCAGCGGAGGAAAATGTGTCTAAGGTAGAGTCTCGAGCAAGCGTAGCCCGGATCTGCTCGCTACCTGGTGTGATAAAGAAATCGGCCTTTGGTTCTAGTCCAGCGGCTGATGCTTGCTTGACTAGGTTCTCAGCACGAGTCATGTCTTGATAGGAACTGTTCGTACAGCTTCCAATCAGACCGGCTCCAAAAGACTCGGGCCATTCGTTGACTTTGACTACGTCCTTGAATTGAGACAGAGGAGTGGAGAGATCTGGGGTGAAGGGTCCGTTGATATGTGGCTCTAGGGCGGAGAGGTTAACAGTAATTACCTCGTCATATTCCGCCCCAGGGTCAGCGGTCATCAGGCCAATCTTAGTCCCAGCGTATGTGCCAGCCTTGTTAAGGATGCTCCTCCTGTGCGTTGCCTTTAGGTATGGCTTCATGCTCTTCGCGAAAGGGAATACCGACGTCGTAGCACCGACTTCCGCTCCCATGTTGCATATGGTAGCCATACCAGTACAGCTAATGGTGTCCACTCCAGGGCCAAAGTACTCTATAATGAAGCCTGTGCCTCCCCTCACTGTTAAGAGTCCTGCAAGCTTCATGATGACGTCCTTTGGCGAGGTCCAACCACTCATTTGCCCTTCAAGTTTGACCCCTAGTATCCTCGGAGCTTTGAGCTCCCAAGGCGCATCCACCATAGCGTCCACCGCATCTGCGCCGCCAACGCCTATAGCAATGGTGCCCAGGCCGCCTGCGTTTGGGGTGTGGCTATCCGTCCCAAGCAACATCAAGCCAGGAGCAGCATAATTCTCAAGGACTGTCTGATGTATAATGCCAGCTCCGGGTGGCCAAAATTCGATTCCATATTTCTTCGCTGCAGACTCCAAGAAGTCGAAAACCTCTTTGTTGCCAGTGATTGAGGCAGGAAGATCAACGTCTGCACCTCTTTCTCCCACTATCATATGGTCACAATGGATAGTCGTAGGCACCGCTGTAGATGGGAGACCGCAGGACATAAATTGTAGTAACGCCATCTGTGCCGACGCATCTTGCATAGCCACTCTGTCTGGCTTGAGCTTGAGAGTCGCATTGCCTCTGATTTGGCTGCCATTCTGAGTGTTCGACAGCAGAGACTCCTCTGGCTCACCAAGATGCGAATAAAGTATCTTCTCGGCGTAAGTGAGCTTTACTCTTGACCCGAGTACTCTCCGGACAGTCTTTAGTCGCTCGTGTAGAAGATCATATGGGGGCGTCCTCGAGGCAATATCTGAATTTGCTAGGGTCGTCGATGTTGCCTCTGTAGCCAGAGATCGACAATGGAGGATACGGCTTGGATGGGCATTCCTAGCGCTCTAACATTGTCAGTTGGGCTACCTCATTTGCGATTTTAGGGATCAGACGAACTCTCAGCGTAGCAATCGCCTCTGCCCGTATCCTCCGAATCTGCATCCTTCGATGTGAGGCCGGAGAAAAGCTTTGTTCATCCGAACTAAAGTCGGCAAAATTTTATTCGACGACGATATATTCAACTACCGAATATCTCCATCCCAATATTGATGGTCAATCAGTGGGCTCGCACTACTAAATGTGTTGCAAACCCCTACAATATGCTACATAATAAAGCGATCAATGGGACAATTGAGACGAAATCGAGTTTATTGGCACGGTTTGAAATATTAATTAGTTCTAGCAATAGCACCATGCGACAAGCCCTACACTTTCGATGTTTAGAGATCCCTCTCATCGTGCATATACCACCCAATCTATAAAGTAATGCATCTGATCTTAGCAGAAGCAAGTGTATAGAAGTGTAGAGGATCGAAACATGACTTTGCGTGGACCTCGACCGGATTTGCATTAGAGTTTCACCGGTTGATGCCTCGGATGGGATCTGTACATGATGTGCGAGATGGACCGATTCTAGAGGATTAGGTGATTCATAGAGCCGCGGCGATACCAGCCACTGCCAGGAGACCGGCAGCGACGGAGCCAATGTTCTTTGTTGCAGCTCCAGTAAAGGTAGAGCCTGGCGCACCTGCTCCGGTCTTTGATGGGGCGACGGGGACGATGGGTGATCCAGTAGCAGCAGGTCCGGACCCTGAGCCAGCACCTCCAGCGGCAGCACCTGAGCCAGAAGCAGCGGCTGTGCCAGTGGCGACGGGAGCGGTTCCGGTTGCGAATCCAGATGAGCCTGCTATAGCGGTGGAGCTAGGGACAAGGATTAGCTGGGCGCGACGTAAGGTCTCATGGGCAAGTTGAGAAACATACCTGACGGATGTTGTCTTGGTGCACGAGCAGACGGTGTCAAAGTATGTCGAGGTAAACACGATTGGGTATGGGGCAGAGCTTGCGGATGCGGATGCAGTTGCAGGGGCGGTTCCAGATGCCGAGCCAGATCCAGTGGCTGATGCAGATGCGGAGCTTGATGAGGACGAACACGCTGTCGTGAATTAGCGGACGGCCAGTGCACAGGTCACGCGACTCGGCAACATACATCCATAGCCAGCCTGCTCGCAAGCAGTCTTGAAGGCACTCAGAGCATCAGACTTCATTTGAGTTGGGCAAAGGTCACCGATGTAGTTCTTGACTTGGGATGCATCTTTGCAGCAGAGGGTCTGTTGATCAGCGGGGTGCGCGAACTTGCTGCATTGGCGATTAGCAATTGCGACAGCCCTCAATTTGGAGCACTTCATACTTTACGGCAGTCAACAAGCAGTATGGTTGTTGTGCAAGAGCGATTTGTGCAGAGGCGACGAACGCGCAGAACAGAGCGGTTTTCAAGAACATGGTGAAGAATGTGATCTGTTTCTTTATCTTGATGGGTGTTTTTGAAGGAGTTGATTAAGTGAGTGTGTGATTATGCAAGATTCGCAAACGAAGAAGAAGATTGAGTGCTAAAGAGCGACTATGGTCAAAGGGCAGAAACGATGGTTGTCGATGAAAAGAGTGTGAAGTGTCGTTGATGCAGATGCGAAGAAAGAGACGCACCTGAAACTCCAAGTCAAAAGGGGTCAACGCTAAGGTAATAATGGAGCGTTGGTAGCGCGGCTTCCTGGCCAATGAAAACGCGCACGTACCTGGCATAAATTCCTCACAAAGCGGGCCCAACCGTTGATGAAAATCAGGTACCACATCTTTCCGTATAACAATCTCAGTGCTCGAATCAATACTTGATCGCGCAGCTGGGCTTTCGTTAATCTACTGTTGTGAATGGCAATACCAAAAAGGATCTTTGATGGCGACCATTTGGTTCAGTACCGCCATTTATGGCAATACAGGCACGACAAGCAGTCACGTAGGACCTTTCACAGCATTGCTCAATCTCCTAAGCAGTGAGCTTTTTACTTAGTCGAGCAAGTTTGCAGCTCTAGCTTGACTAGATCATGCCAGCAGGTTGCTTCGACGCGCCTACAAACCGCTCAAAGCTGAGCTCTCAACCTGCGGCGAAGCTCATGAAGCACCCTCTCACGGCCAAATTCTCGAGTAACCCAACGGACGGATGCCCGACAAAGCAGAATCGTCATGCTCATCCACCAGTGGCTTCCCTATAGAATGAAATGCTTCGATTTGCACCAGCTGTAGCAAAACCTTCGTTCTTCCCTGTCTTCGGCAGCCATTTCACACTCCAGATAGTCTTCTCCGTCTCGCTATGCGTGGCTACGCATGTCCGCTGGTCGATTGACCAGATCTTGACTTTGCCATCGAATGCTCTTAATAGGGAGTTAGCATTCATCTCAAAAGGAATGACGCGACAAATATACCCGCTAAGTAGGAACTCTCCAGTGTGACTCCAATCCAGTGAGAAGATCCAGGCGCCGTGACCAGTAAGGTTGGCTACTTGTTCGCCAGAGGAGACATCATATAGCGCTATCACTTTCGAGTCTCCCGCAGCAGCAAGCAGCTTCCCTCCTGGAGAGAAAGCAACTGCACGTACTGGCTTGACAAGTCCTAGCATACATCAGTCAAAGTGATACATATGAAGCAACGGGCAGCATTACCTGGCAAGGAATGAAAAAGTCTTCCAGTGTCGTTGTTGAAGATGTAAATACCTCCATTTTCATGCCCAGAAGCTGTGAATCTGCCATCCACCGACTGTAGGAACATTAGAAAAGTTGTCTCTGACTGTTCAGACTACTCTACTCACTAAATCTATGCTCATGCCGAAGCTTCCCTTGGTCTCAAATTCTCGTATCTTAGATCCATCTGCAAGGTTGTCCCATACATTGATCCTTCCATCGAATGATGTAGCAGCCAGATATTGGCCGTCTTCTGAAAGAGCTATGGCCCATATCTCCCCAGCCTTGTTACCATCTACCCATCATCAGCACCCATTTTTCCCTTCTCATATCACCCGTGGAGAAGAAAAGCCGCACCCACAATCTTGCGAGTTTCGCTCCATTGGCCATCCCGTGACCCCCACACCTTCACCTCTCCACCGAAGCCTACACTTGCTGCGACTTGTCCATTACGGCTCGTGGTCAGGTGGTGACAGCCTAGCTTGTGAGCCTTCTCGAGGATCTGAGATAATGGAAATTCGGCGTCATTGGTGGAATGGATTCGTATTGATGAGGAGCCGGAGGCAGAGAGGATCTGGGTGTGGGTTGTGCTTAGGGAGAAGATGTCTGTTGGATGTGCTAGAGAATATCAGTAAAAGCTTGCCATTCTGACTTCGTAGGTACGTACCATGATCGATCGTGTGCGTTGTGAGGTATTGCTTCGACTAGCACATCGTTAGTGGCTGTCATATACAAACTTCCTTTGGAAAATTCATACCATGACTATTGTAGGGTGGGTGCAAGATTGAAAATTCAGGATGTTGGTACGAGACTTAGTCAAGTATTGTCTGGGAACATCATGCAAATCTTCTGTTGAATTGGGGGGTTTTGTAAAAGATGATTGGTACCTTTTGTCATGAGAGGCTCGCTTAGGTTGTTCGAACAATTCCTGGGATGAGAATCTATGACTTTCGAAATGCCCTGTGCTACAAGAATTGCCCAAGGTATATATAGCTGACATAGCCTCCGGTTGCTGATGTGTTCCTGGTTCGAAGCTTTGCCTCCAACACTGAAACGCCGACCCAATGCTTCCATGCCTCTCGCTATGCAGAAAAGGATCCTGATATCACATCCGTCATGCTCCAGCCTTTGACGTCTCTTCCCCCGAGCCCATCTCCTTCTCTGAGCCTGACTTTCCTTTCCACATGTCTCGAATCTCTACGGTCGCTGTTAGCCAGCTCAAGCCCCATGAGTATCTCCAATGTAGCCCAAGACCTACCATTGACGCAGAAAGGGCATAGCAGATGTGCTCTCTTTACATTCCCGCAAGCCGAGCATTTATTCAAGGCTGTGACGTCCTCCAACGCCTTCCCTGCCAGAAACCTTGAACGCTTTTTGCTGTGCGACGTCTTCTTCTTTGGCACGGCTCGTAGTATCGACTCCCATACACCAGCTATTATTGATGGGACATCAATCCGTATGGCTGTTGGGATTGCGACAGGTGTGAAAAGTAATGGTCGTACGAGCTGCTGGAGGAAGAGGGAAGGGGGTAGTACAGGTGTCGCGTGAAGGGCACCCGCTGCGCCTGATAGTGAAGGGACGAACCGCTGGCGAAAAGCCATAATAGACACTTGAAGAGTTATGAATGTAGCTATTCAGAATTGCAGCGTGGATGTCGCATACGAAAAAGCTAAGACCTCTCAGTCTCTCAGATGCAAAGATCGGTCATAGCGCCGCCAAGCATTTTTTCAAGCGCGACCCCCTATCATCAAAAGTTTCCTGGAGCTCCTCAACTCTTGACACACGACAGCTTAACTGCAACACACAAGTTCAAACGTTTCCCCATCGGGCCATTTGAACTCAAACGAACAAACCCCAACACTAGAAAGACATGGCGACCGCAATGTCTCCCCAGCAAGGGCCGGTGATGCCCAAGAGCCATGTCGGTTTCGACAGCATCACCACACAGATTGAGCGCAAGCTCCTGAAACGAGGTTTCCAATTCAACGTCATCTGCGTTGGTAAGAATATTGGGCTCTCGGTGCAGTGAAAATAAAGTCTAACCCTTTTTGCAGGTCAAACCGGCTTAGGGAAATCGACGCTCATAAATACTATCTTCGCATCTCATCTTATGGACTCGAAAGGGCGTCTCTCGCCATCTGAACAAATCCGACAGACGACTGAGATTCAGTCGGTTTCACATGGTACATTGAGTGGTACGAATCGGCTAGTATAAAGCTAAGAGGTGCTATAGTCGTTGAAGAGAACGGTGTCCGTCTACGGCTTAACATTGTGGATACTCCAGGCTATGGCGATCAGGTGAACAATGACAGATGGTAAGGTTTATCTTGGGAAGAGTTTTGTGAAGGGAAGACTAATAGGTTCAGTTGGGATCCTATCGTCAAATACATCAAGGACCAGCACTCGGCATATCTTCGAAAGGAGCTTACAGCACAACGAGAACGTTACATCCAGGACACCCGCGTCCACTGCTGCCTTTTCTTCATTCAGCCGTCGGGTCACGCGTAAGTCGCGAATTTATATATGACTTTACTACAAGAAGGCGGCGTACTAACTTGGAGCAGCCTCAAGCCCATAGACATCGTCGTCCTCAAGAAGCTCTCCGACGTCGTCAACGTCGTACCCGTGATTGCCAAGTCCGATTCACTGACCCTCGAGGAGCGCATGGCCTTCAAGGAGCGCATAAAGGAGGAATTCGCCTTCCACAACCTCCGAATGTACCCCTACGACAACGAGGAGCAAGACGAGGAGGAGCGCGCAACCAACAGCACGATCAAGGATACGATCCCGTTCGCAGTGGTCGGTTCAGAGAACTCAATCGTCGTGGGCGGGCGGTCAGTACGAGGCCGCCAAAACCGTTGGGGCGTGATCAATGTCGAGGACGAAAACCACTGCGAATTTGTTTCGCTCAGAAACTTCTTGACCCGTACCCATCTGCAGGATCTCATTGAGACGACCTCGCAAATCCACTACGAGACTTTCCGCGCGAAGCAACTTTTAGCGCTCAAAGAGAACAGCGCTGCTGGACAAGGAAGCAGGCCCATAAGCCCGTCTGCGGATAGGGAGCTCAGCAGGCAATCGCAGAGGATGACGATGAACGGGTACTGAAAAGCAAGCGTCAAACGCGATAGAGCGGCTTGTCTTGCTACAGAGTCGCTTTGTGTCGTCTCACAGGTGAACTGGGAGTGGGTTCTTAGAGGGCCTCTGGCTCTTGATGTGCAAGGTTTTATTTTGTTTCGGAGCGCCCCTCATCTTTGAGCATAGGTGTGCTCACCCAGATGACAAAATCGAAGCATGCGTTGTTGCAAATGGAATTAAGACCCTGTTGACCCGTGTGCTCATATCGGTTCGTTTCCCATATATGCAGGTCTGTGATGCTCTATTTGGTATCCGTCTAATCAGGCAAATCTCACTCTAGTTTTGCGATCCATGTTTCCCACCATAAACAATCCATTCCTCGACCTCCTTATAGGCCTTCTCCAACTCGTTATTGACCACGATCTTCTCTCCAAATTCCTTCGCGAAGGCTATCTCGTTCTTCGCCTGCTCTAACCTCTTCTGTATGCTCTCCTCGCTATCTGTGCCTCTACCCCTTAACCTCTGCTCTAGTATCTCATGCGATGGCGGCGACAGAAACAAGAAGCGTGCATCGAGATCCGGATGCTTCTTAACTTGCTTTACACCCTGATTTGGGTCAGTCGGCCTCTCATCCCTCCCAAATGCCTAGCATGCGAGATCACATACCTCCATCTCAATATCCAACACACATATTCTCCCCTTGTCAGCCACATCTTTCACAGCCTTAACGCTCGTCCCGTAATAGTTCCCCCCGAACTTTGCATGTTCGATGAAGCCCCCGTCCTCCACAAGCTTCAGAAATGACGCCTGGTCCGTGAAATTGTACTCCACGCCATCTTTCTCGGTGCCACGAGGTGCGCGTGTGGTGTCTGGCGCCTGGTGAGTATGGGGTGCGGATGCGGGGAGGGGGAGGTACGGGAAATGGAGAAGCCAAAGGTGTTGGGATGGTCTTTGAAGAGGCGAGTGAGGATTGTGGATTTCCCGCTGCCTGAGGGGCCGGAGATAACTATTGGACGGTGGGATTGGGTTGCTGCGAGTTGTAGAATGGTTAGAAATGCTATCAAATGGATTGTACAAGCAAAGGTACCTGTGGGCGCCATTGTAGCGTAGTAGTGGCAGTAGGAGGTGCGATATGGAATGGCAAGGGAGTAAGAATGCACACGCACCAATCTCGAGTAAAGCAGAGTCGGCGCAAGCTTTTGAATAGTCATGCGACATTGAATTGATAAAGCCGAGGATTTGGAGAGTACTGGATTGACTTTACAGGGTCTGCGCAGCGGCCCGGTACTGCGCTATCGTTAAATACACTGAGCATAGATTACCAGGGCGAAAGATTAGCAGGTCGACTCTTACTCGCTAACATGATGATGAAGATAATGCAAGATGGCTTCTATCCGACCAATGGACAGTCTTATAGTCTGAGATAGTCGTCCCAGACGTATCTGCACATAATCCATGCCGTGAGAACCATCAGCCATTAGTCTAAGGAGCAGCAATGAAGCCTATTATAAAATTGATGCACCGATTAAGGAGGTCTCGAACCACCAGCACTCGAGCTCCCAGTGGACTTCGGCGATTTGACACCCTCCTGAGCCTCTTGTTTAAGAAAGTCGGACCATAGCTCCGCGAGTGATTCCTTCTTCGTACCCCCTTCCGGGAAGAAATCTGAGGACAACGCTGGTGTGCTTGGTGTCCTGTGCCATGGCGATATTGGCACTCTTAGACTGGGATTAGAGGCGCCAGGCCGGGCAAGACCGGCTTGTTCCCGTTGTTCTACCCTTCTTAGTATTTTCAGTCTGTTAGGTGAACATCGGAGACTCACCGTCTGACCACGCTAATAAAGATGCAATGATTTGCAAAACCTGGAATTTCTTTGGGTCGGCTCTTTCGAGAGCAAGAAAATGGAGGAAATGATTGGTTACGAGTTGTCTAAGAATATCAGCACCAATGGAAGATGGAGAGCGGGCTCTCGCTTACTTGTCAATAGTATCTTCAGGCTTCCCCTTCTTCAAATATCTCAGCGCCTTTGTTAAATGATCGTTCAAAATCACAGCCTCGTGTCGAAGTTTGCCAATGAGAAGATTCTTCTCCCTGACCTCTTTCTCGAAAGGTAAAGCTCTTTCGAGCTCTTCCCTGGTAGATTCTAGAGCGGTGGTAGCTTCACCAGCCCTGGCTTCGGCCTCCTTCAATTGTTCTTGTAAGCTGTTTACTTGTGTCTGCGAGTTCTCTACGAGTTCTCGTAGTTCCCGTCTCCGAGCTTTTTAGTTATATCAGTTAAAGAAGCACGCTCAATGATCCATGAACATACCATCCTGTATTTCTTGAAGTGCTCTTTGAAGTCCATCAACCGTCAAAGACTGGCTGTCACGCTCCGAAGCTGCCCTTTCGTGTGCTTCGCGGTGACTCTGTACCTGCTCTTCCAGATCCGCGACTCGCTCCGCAATGCTCTCCCGTATTGATCGTTCTTCCATGGCAAGGACCTCCCAATCTTGCATAGCCTGTTTGGCAGCCTCAAACTCCTCTTTAGCGAACGCCTCTCGCTGGATCAGATCCTCCCTTTCTTTAGAGAAATTCTGCTGTGACAAAGTTGTTCGATTTCGAAGGCTGGACAGCTCTTTCGATCTTTGCTCCCCTTCTTCTGCCATTGTAGCCAGTTCGCCGGCGCGGGATTCGTTTTGCTCTCTTAGATTACCACATTGCTTCTCGAGATCTTCTATCCGACTCCGTGCTTGTGACAGGTCTTCAGCATCTGCTTTTAGCCTTTCCCCTAATTGTGTTTTGATGGTGTTGACCTTGCCAAGCAAGCTGCGATACTGTGATTCCGCTTGTTCCTTTTCTCCCTGCGTGTCCGCAAGCTGTCCCCGTACATTGCCCAATTCTTCTTCGTGTTTCTCTTGGATCTCTTCCAGTGACCTCCGAGCCTGTGCTACTTCCTCTCGGAGAGTATCCCGCTCTTCCACTAAAGCTTTTAATCTTAAATCTGTATCCGCTGAGAAGGCTATTTTTGATTCAGCATGCGGCCGCTCATCTGCCAACGAGGTGTTTCTTGAGTCCACCAGGCTCTCCTCAGTGTCATCTTTCTTATCCAAGACAGCCTCTGCTGACCTTTCCGATGGCTCCTTCATCCTCATAGCGAGACCGTTTGTCAGTGATATTAAGTTATTGGCATCTGTTCTCCGGGGTGAACTTGGAGGTTCCGTAGGGGTTCTGGAATCCTGCTCTTCTTTCTCGCCATCATCGTCTGGCTCTAGCTCGTCTTCAAATTCGACTTTGATGCCATTGGGTTTCACAACATCTCCATTTGACTTCCCCTTGCCACTTTTCTTTCTCTTTGACTTCTTACTCTTAGATACTAAGATGAAATGTCCAGGTTAGCTGGAGGTCTGTGCATGAAAGATGCAGCTGCAGCTTGTATTGCGCGCTTTGCAGGATAGCATACCTGTAAAGGATGTGTTTGGGGGATCTGGGGCGGCGGTAGAAGACATGATTGTGTTCAATGTGTTTCAAATGGTTGATATTGAAGCTCCGCTGTTGTCGTCGTAATCGCCAAGTAGTTTACTAGCTTCAATGTTCCGTACAAAAATAACTTTCACGCGTACCGGCAGAGCCGCTTGACGATCGATGCCCCTCGGCTCTGACTAAAGATATATGAATCAGGTCCTTCTTGCTCGTGACATAAAATTTCCTTTTTTCCCTTCTACACAATTCCTGAAATATGACAGAGCAAGGCAAAATACTGCCGGTCGAAGGCGAAAAGAACGTCCTCATCACCAGCGCTCTACCCTATGTCAACAATGTACCCCACCTAGGAAACATCATTGGAAGTGTTCTCAGTGCGGATGTGTTCTCAAGGTATGTGTGATCTGAGTTCTCTTTCCTGCGGTTGTTGCAACATCTATCGGCGCTCGGAGCACCACCTCAATTGTGATTCTCCGTTACTCCTTCATAGATTCACGCTGACCTATTTCAGGTATAACAAAGCACGAGGACGTCCTACCCTTTTCATCTGCGGTACCGATGAATATGGCACTGCCACCGAAACTAAAGCATTGGAGGAGGGAGTCACACCGAGGGAACTCTGCGATAAATACAACAAAATACACACAGAGATCTATGAGTGGTTTGAGATCGGTTTTGATATCTTCGGGAGAACTTCTACGCAGCAACAGCAAAACATCACGCAAGACATCTTTCGGAGACTTTACGAAAATGACTACCTGATCGAGCGGTCTTCACAGCAACCATATTGCGAAAAACACAAAGCATTCTTAGCTGATAGATACATCGAAGGTACCTGTCCGAAATGTGGTTACGAGGACGCACGTGGAGACCAGTGCGATAAGTGTGGATCCGTGGACTACGGCCCGCTGGATCTAAAGAACGCACGTTGCAAGGTCGACCCAGACGTAAGACCCGTTGTGAGGCAAACAAGACATATCCATATCCGACTTGATAAACTTCAGGAAGACATACAGAAATGGTTTAGCAAGGCTAGCGAGGATGGTGACTGGTCCAGCAATGGAAAGGTCATTACAGAGTCGTGGCTCAAGCAAGGTCTGCGAGACAGAGGCATAACTCGTGATTTGAAATGGGGAACTCCCATACCACTTGATGTTTTCAAAGGCAAGAAAGACAAAGAGATCTACGAGGACAAGGTGTTTTACGTTTGGTTCGACGCCTGCATTGGCTATGTGTCAATAACTGCGAACTATACCCAAGAATGGGAGAAATGGTGGCGGGACCCAGAGAACGTCAGGCTCTATCAGTTCATGGGCAAAGACAACGTTCCCTTCCATTCAGTCATCTTCCCTGGTTCTCAGATTGGCACTAAGGAACCGTGGACCATGCTGCACCACCTATCAACCACGGAGTATCTGAATTACGAGAATGGCAAGTTTTCAAAATCAAGGGGAGTCGGTGTTTTTGGGAACAATGCCAAAGATACAGGAATTCCAGCAGATGTATGGAGATACTATCTTCTAAAACATCGACCTGAGACTGCCGACTCTCAATTTGAATGGAGAGACTTTATTGCTCAGAACAACAATGAATTGCTTGCCAAGCTTGGAAACTTTGTGAATCGCATTGTCAAGCTCGTCAACAGCAAGATCTACAATTCCATAATACCAGACTATACTGCCAAGCACTCGGATCCTGAGTTCGACAAAGCCAAAGCAGAGGTCAACCAACATCTCGAGCGGTACCTGAGGGAGCTTGACGCAGTCAAATTGAAGGACGGTCTGGGAGTTGCCATGGACATAGCACAGGCAGGCAATAACTTTATCCAAAGTCATAAGCTCGATAACAAGCTTGCAGCCAACGAACCCGAGAAGGCCGCCGCCGTCGTGGGCATAGCCATCAACATCATCTATCTCTGCGCTAGCGTATTTGAGCCTTACCTACCGGCAACATCAAGATCGATTCTGAAGCAGCTGAATGCTCCTTTTCTGGTCATCCCAGATCAATGGAAGGGTGATGACATAAAGCCAGGACATCAAATCGGCAAGGCCGAGTATCTTTTCACCATGATCGAACCCAGAATGGAAGACGAATGGCGAGATATGTATGGGGGCACTCAGGCCGAGAGGTTGAAGAAGGAGGAAGAAGCAGCGAAGAAAGCTGCAGTGAAAGCTGCAAACAAAGCGAAAGCCCAGGCCAAAAAGGCAGCCAAGAAGAACCCGAAATCCGATCAACAGAATGATGATGAGGAACTCGACAAACAATCCGAACACCGAAGCGTGGAAGCATCAGCCAAGGAAGGTGCAGAGCCTGCGGAACCTGGAAAAGATCCAGTTGACAGCATAACGGACGGAGTGCAGCAAACTACGCTTCCAACGTCATGAGTACAGCGTCGCTCTCCCATAGCTCTCGGGGAATCTCCGGGCGATCTTCGGTGGCCGATCTCGATTAAAGCGAGATGACGCGAACTCGGACTCGGACATGGCAGGAGACTTGACTGGCTGGGTTGGGAAATACAAGAGGAATGTCCAGCGTCCAATTGGTGGATATCTGTTGAGGAGTTGTTGGCGGCACCAGCGGTCTGATAAGCTGATAAGATACGATGAGTAAAAGTGGGGTCGAGCATTAGCTCCCGCTATGTCACCGTTATGGACCTGGCATGAGAATGTCCGTCAACGACTCTTCATAGCATAACAGCTCTTTTCATTCACACAAACACTACTCACCTATCCAATTGATTGAAGTGATTAATTCGAGCCCAAACCCGTCTCACAATGCATCGATTGAGCGCCATGGCTGTCCAACAACAGCTCCGACGATTGGTGATCAACCAGGCTATCAATACACCTCGTCTTTATACGCGTAGCTCCTATTATCCCAAGAGCGACAACAGGTATGTTGCCCTCAAGCATCCAGCTTTCAAATTGTTGCTGAATTTTAGCCGCAAAGAGAAGTGCGCGCGTTCCATGAAAGCCGGCCGCTGAGAAGCGCCCGAGATTCTTCGACCATCGACTCCGCCTACATGCCCCAATTCGAGCTCGATGTCCCTCGCCAAACCGAGATTGTACGTATGCCCATTCTACCTCAGAATGACACCACACCCGCGCGCGACAACGAAGCTCTCGAGTCAGTCGTTCGACCCGAGATCAGCACCGTGAGCGCCAATGGTACACATATCGATAGCCCTTCTGCTATGCATGAAGTCACGGACAATCATGCCATTGAGCTCTCGCCCTTCGACCTTACTAACAAGGTCTCGAATGCTGCCACCGCTGCGGCGGTCCAGATGACTGGGATGTCTGCTAAGAGGTTGAGGGAGCCAGGTGTAGTTCAGGAGCTGTGGGATGGGATGTTGGATGACATCCTGGGATCCAAGAAGCTTGCCAAGGCCTGAGGGATGAGCTGTCGAAGTAACGGGCGTCATCAAGTGCAGGATGGGAGAAGTTGCTGGATCTTTGCTTGGTGAAGGGTTCACTTCATGTTCATGCTTATGGGATGACCGTGATGTTTTCGGTCAGCTGCTGGATGGTTTTTAGCTCTTCAGCACGGTACTCCGTACAGCATTGCGTTTCAAAGCCAAAGCTTTCTCATGGCCCCTTAACGAAGAGCCGCCGTGATCCCGTTCTCCCAATCCATTTTGCAGAGATGGCTATTCAGCCAGTCGCTAGAGAGCAAGACAGTGAAATTTTCTTGAAATTTCTAGAGCCTGTGAAGCCCGACTGCCTCTGGGTATGAATGAAGGAAGAAAATTGAAGCTCAAAGAGAACGATTTTGTAAATCTCCGCAAACGTGCCAAGCTTTTTTAGCCGCTCCCAATATAGCAACCTCGACCCTCTCAAATCTGACATTCAAAAAACCAGTCTTCCAACATGTAGCAATGCCCAATTCTCGCCAATATGATGCCGCAGATATAGCAGGCAGCGGTGAGCAGGAGCAGTCCTCCTTGCTTGCCACTGAAAACGGCGAAGCCGAAGCCCCAGCGCCCCCACAGCCTCCCCATCGACGGCAATCTTCACTCATTCAGACTCCTCCCAATGGCGCTCCTCGAACACCGCGTACCTCGAACCGCGTTCGCTTCGAGGTTGAAGAGCGAAGATCACACGAGACTAATGGACAAGCGCGAACTGGCAGTCTTGACTCTGAAGATAGCCTCGAGGAAGTGAATTACATGCTCGGTGGTAGGAGGAGTAGTACAGGTCAAAGAGCGCCATTGCTCACGGATGTCGAAGCGCCGAGTGTCACGGCAGCTCTGGATTTCATTGCTGAGGATCTGCTTGAGAGTGCTCGGCCAAAGAGTGGGATGAGGAGTGCATTTATGAATATGGCGAATAGCATCATCGGTGCTGGAATTATTGGTATGCCTCGGAATGGTACAGGATAAAAGGGTTGAAGTTTGACTAGACATCTGCAGGCCAGCCGTATGCTTTTCGACAAGCAGGCTTGACCATGGGGATTCTGTTACTTGTAGTTTTGACAATCACAGTATGCTCTTTCTCGAAAGAAACCATGGACGTAGTATTGACCCAAGCAACAGGTAGACTGGACCATCCGGTGAGACTCGAATTTAATTTTATAAACATCCAGATTCCCTCCTTGTACTCAAATCCATGATTATTTGGGGAGCAACAGTTGACAACTTTCGCCAGCCTGATTGTAATCAACTCAAAACTTAGTGGAGCGAACTCTTTTCAAGGGTACGGGAACCCCTCTGAATTCCTGATAATTGCCAACCGCTGATATTGGACAGGACAATGGAATATTGTTTCGGCAAATCAGGACTCATTGCCATTTCCGTAAGGCGCTTTTCTATTCAGATACGCACCTGCTAACAACACCACCAGGTCGCCCAGTGGGCTTTGTAAGTAACACTATGTCCGCTTCATTGCATCGGTGCTGATCTAGGCCTCTTTCAGTGCCTTTGGTGGCATGGTCGCCTTCTGTATTATCCTGGGAGACACCATCCCCAACGTAATCGCAGCATTATTTCCTTCGCTGCCGAATACGCCTTTCTTGTGGCTGTTGACGAATAGACGAGCTGTGATCGTCCTCTTCGTCCTTGCGTTTAGCTATCCTCTTTCTTTGTATCGCGATATTGCAAAAGTACGACACCATATCCTACTATTCTGAAGGCCATTCGCTGAGAAGGTTGCAGTTAGCGAAGGCGTCAACTTTAGCTCTCTTGAGCATGGGTGTAAGTGGATACTACTCAGGACTTTGAGGTCCATTGCTAATATACGAACCAGGTAATATTAGTCACGATCATAACGCAAGGCACCAGGATACCAAAAGACCTCAGAGGCGATCTCAAAGGCTCGCTTTTTGTCAGAGACGGCGTTGTGCAAGCTATTGGCGTTATCGCATTCGCATTCGTGTGCCGTATGTATCAAGATCTTGCGGAATGAGCGCTGCTGACAGAATCAAGACCACAATTCCCTGTTGATATACGGGTCGCTGAAGAAGCCGACCATAGACAGGTTCTCCCGTGTGACGCATCTTTCTACCTTTACATCCATGGTGGCGTGCTTGACGATGGCTTTGGCGGGGTTCTTGACTTTTGGCGACAAAACTCAGGGAAACATCTTGAACAACTTTCCTAAAGACAACCTAATGGTCAATGTGGCTCGATTGTGAGTTGGGTTCTCGGGGTCGCAGGCTTCGATACTGATATCCTCTAGCCTTTTCGGCGTCAACATGCTGACTACGCTTCCTCTTGGTCAGCCATCTTGCCACTCTTATAGCTGTAAGCTTAGCTGACGGTTTCCTAGAGTGTTTCGTCGCAAGAGAAACCATGCTGGTCCGAGTCCGCTCTCCAAAGGCAGACACCATTCTGGCTAACGGTCTTTCAGCATTATTGGTTTCCTGGAGAACCTTTCAACCCCAATCTCCATCTGATCTTCACAACATCACTCGTTGTAACGGCTATGACGCTTTCTCTGGCCACATGCGATCTTGGTGCTGTGTTTGAACTGATAGGAGCAACATCGGCATGCGCAGTGAGTGCCCGCTTTCTGGAATACCGGGTTAGAGAAGCCTTACTGACGGTCGCATTTCATAGCTTGCATTCATTCTGCCTCCGCTGTGCTATATCAAGTTGAGCACACGCAGTTGGAAAACGATACCAGCAGTCTTCTGCATTACCTTCGGGGTGAGTGAAGTCGCAGGATTTGTGACTTCTCCAGTGCCGTACCCACAGGAACACTGACGATTGAGTAGGTAATTATCTTTGGCATCAGTCTACTTCAGGCAACAGCGAAGATGATCAAAAGTAAGACGCGTAAGCACAATTTTTGCAACATTCCACTGACAAATCTCAAGATGAAGGAGGCACTCAAAGCTGTTGATCGAGAAAGGCATAGTCACTGCGTAAGATTCCAAGATACCCAAGAGGCCACGAATCCGTAAGCATAACACCCCGAAACCCCTTCAGGTAAATTCCTCCCCAGTCTCTCCTTCAGTAATACTCATCTTACTGACTTGTGTCATGGAGAATTTCTATTGCCGGGGGCGTTAGGTTCATGCAAGAAGATCTTCGTAAAGTAAAAGGAACAAGAGAATTGAGCGGAAGCTATGCGTATGGGGACCCTTTTGGACCAATTTATGGAACCAGAAGCAGTGGACGTGCCTGATGTCTTAAAGATCCTGCTCAAAATAGAGTACTAGAATCCATCATCGAACATCAAAGAAGGCTTCTCAGGTAGTATATGGGCGTCGTCTACGCCATTTTTAGGCGTAAGACCCTGTGCATAGCTTTCGTCCCATGATATAATACCATGTTCAAGCTGATATCGAACCAAATCTAGAAAAATTGCGTCTCAAAGATGTCGCTTGACGGACTCGATGAGCATTATTTTACCAATTGACCCTCATTTTGGGTAGGGAATACATTCTTATATTCCATCTCGAAAAAGCCAGCATTCTTTGCACCGCTTAGATTTCCTAATTCATATTCACTTGACAAATTCTCTGCAGCATCTACATTCACCACGCATATTCACTACACCATTCCAAATTCACTCCCCGGATTCACTGTATTATCTGCCTTCACTATTTAGTATACACCTCATTCACTTTCCGGCGCTACTTCGGTACATAACTCCTACCTCTTCTCTCCTTTCCTCTTCATCATCTTTACACTGCGGGTTTACTTCGGCGTACACAAGGAGCATCCAGGACCCACCAAGGTAAGAGCACATTTCTGGTCGCTTGTTGTTAGTGGCAAAAACTTTGCCAAGACAGTGTTGAAATCTTGGCTACCAAAAACAAATGTCACTTCCTCCACAAAATTTCTTCCTCTACCCCACCATCCAATGCTCTACCACCCACATTCGATGTCTAAATAGTGTCGTCGTTATCATAGCATGCACGAATACATGTTGACTTAGCTGTCGGTGTTCTAGGCGCAGCATCGTGGAGTCTTGTACAGTCCCGCCGTGGCTGAGTCAACCTCCACTGAAACGGTTAGATCACCAACAGTATGACACTCCCAATGCAACAAGACGTGGAAATGCGTACTCCAGAACAAGACGACATTCTATGTCGTATACAGATGGAAGCTCTAGGATCTGGTCGACGCGAACAAATTCTTACCGACGAATTTCCTGAGAAGAGAACGTTTGTACCAGTTGCAGACATCGAGCGTCGTATCAACATCGCTGGCAGCCAGGAGAACAAATTGGCACAGACCGCTATCAAGACCATTAACGCCTGGAATAGTAAGTCTACCGTCGGCTTTGCTCACTGTCGCCAACGCTAACCTAGGACTGCTTACAGATGCCTGGCAAGATCTTGCGGACGACGGCACAGCCGAGAACGTAATTGAACTCAATGAAGGGCTTGGTCAGACTCACCGTCAACGTCTGCAAGAAGACGACAGCATTAGACGATACACTGGCGAAGAATTCAATCGCGGTGGACACTTCCGAGGCGGACGCGGTGGACGAGGCGGACACGGGTACGTGCTACAGCTTTCGACCGGTGACGACCTATATTACAGTGCTGACATACTGAACAGCGGAGGCCGCGGTGGTGGTTTCGTCGGTAAGGGAGGCGGCCGAACCGTACCGAAGTAAGTGATTCCCGCTGTCCATGCTCCAGTGGCTTCTATGGCCTGCTGACATAGCGGTACAGCGAGTATACAGCACCGATTACACGTAAACGTTTCGTGAAAGGACAAACTGCCGACCCAGTCGAGCCTTCTAAGGACAAGGTCCGTAAAGCTGCCAAAAAGCTCAAAGTTTTCTCGGAAACGAAGCCAGTCAAAGGAGTCGTCGCCAAATTGAGTGGGAACATTGATGGTACATCTCTCCACGCTTATTCCTACCTACCCAGCTCTGCAGTCAGGGTTTGGGTTGCGAGGACGGAGGACCTGAGCTCTATGTGCTGTTCCAATATGTTCCAAAACCTAATCGCTTATGGATTATGAGAGTGCTGATTTGATGATGTTTAATAGTGGCTGCCTCAGTCAAGCGGCAAGCTGTTGCCTATGGAGGATTACTGGCTACACCAGCTGCGTTCATGGCTAACGTTAGCCCTCGTCCAACCAAGCCTGCTTCATCGACCGTCGCTTCGAAGCAACAAGATAGGGCTACTACACCGGCAGCGAAGGCTATTTCGAAGAACCAGGACGTCAATGCTGTTAAGAAGCAGGTCAACACTCCAGCAGCAAATACTGCATCGACAAAACAACATGTCGCGGATGCTGCTGCAACTTCCACACCAGCATCCAAAGTCAGTTTCACTATTCCGTCGCTGACGGAACAAAGGGCGAGGCAGACTGCGTCTGGCAAGTCAACCTCGTCGACCTCTACAAAAAGCGTCACGACAGGCCGCCAAGCTGTTACAATAAGCAAATCGGTTTCGACTTTTGCAGCCTCGCGGACCTTGGATTTGATGGATCTTGACGTTGGGGAAGAATCCTCAGCCCAGCCAGTAATTGAATTCACTCATTCGCTCGGGAAGAGTGTAATGAAAGACCCCCCCGAGCAGAAGAACCTTGGAACCTATACTCTACTTGCGAACTTCTTCCAAGGGTTACAAGACACCGGTCGCCTTAAGCCAGATCAGATCGACAAGTTGAAGGCGGTAATCAAAACGTACGAAGATCAACCAAGTGAGAAGCTGGAGACAGCCCAAGCGCAGTCCAATGCGAAACCAGGCTCAGCAATAATTCCAAAAGGGTCTCCAAAGAAGGGAAAATACACTCAAGAGGAGCTTACTGCTCTTCGTCCAGGTGCAGCGACGGCACCAAAGAAGCCCTTTGAAAATGCGCCCCAAAAGCAGCTAAGGCCAACGAACCCTAGCCGTAGCCTGGCGAAACAAATGGAAGCGGTGAGGGAACTTGCTATCGGCGAGCACATTTACCAGGGCCGTTGGACTGCTCCTGCCGCTTTGGTCAAGAGTATGGCAAACCTCAGTCTGAAAGATGAAGTCCCTGATACTAAGACTTCTGCTAAGTCTGGTACTACTGCATACGCAAAGGACAATTCATTCGGTCCAGCAAGGCCTACATCTAAGTTCGATCCTGGCGCTGCGGGTCGTGCCTATTGCGCTGGGACTCCGGCTCCTATCATCGCTGAGCTCACGGCTGCAACGCTCGCCGACAGCAATCTTAACCTTGGCTACACCATTCACGGTGCAGCTCGCTCTCAGCATGTTGAAACATCAATTCCGTCCACTACTATACCTTTCACTGCCAATAACCCCGTGGTTACGACTCGTGCGCCTTACGGCGGAGCTTCAGCTTCACCCGAAAATACTCACTCAAAGACAACGCGTAGCCAGAACGATCTTCAGCCACCCACCGCTCTACGCGCCCAGCAAGCCACGCGTACCCCATCAGGACCTGCTCTCCCTGCATTCTTGCAGGGCTTAAAGCCTGCCGATACCGGCGCCGCAGCGCGCGTACAGTACGGTGGCGGCGACGTCCTGGCACCCTTGTCTAATAGCAGCCAGGCACCCGTTTCTAATGCTCAAGCTCCGGCTCGTCAATCTCGTATCAATGAGTCAGGTTTCATTGGAATGGCAGAGCGTGCGAGAAAGGGTCAGGATCCAGTGGAGAAGTCACGTCGGCTCGGGTTGTAGGTGCTGCTCGTGAAGGTTGCTACTCATGATATTTCTATCGGCATGCAAAGGCTAAAAGCCTATTGATTTCATTCATGCAATGTACCATAATTACCAAATTGAACAGCCAGACAGACATCCGAGCCAGCTCAGATAGATAGATGAGATACGAATACAATGCATGCGCTGCTTTTTGATAAAACGCCACTGGCAACTCCAAAGCACCGCTACTATGCTAACAAACAGACATAATTCCTAACCCGTCATACGTCTAGCATGCCATGATCTCCATTCGCGCCTTGGGCCTCCGTTCCAAACCTTTGACGTTTCATATCTCCCCCAGCATCAGACGCTACATTGACAGAAGCAGAAGTAACATCCCCAAGTGCGAAACGCGCCCCACCCACATCCGCCGGCCTCTTCATCTGAGGGGGTTTATACGAACCTCGATTCTGCAACGGACTCGCCATCCCAGGCATACCGACTCGTCTTGTCTTATCACCCTGAGGATTTACGAAGTTAGATCGTGGAACTGCTGGAGCCGGAGCTGGTGGAGCTCCAACAGCCTCCCTCCCCACTGGCTTAGTCTTTGTGTGGTCGATCCCCACCGTCTTGCGGATGGATGGGCTTTCTGAGTGAGGGTTGAACGCTGGGGCTTTGATTCCAGAAGCGGGACCGCTTTGGAGCGATTCCGCCGCTCGCGCTGTGAAGAAACCTACTGGCGGCTCGTGGCCTGATGTGTTCGAGGAGTCGAGGTTTGGACTATCGTTGAATTGAACGTTGTTAGAGGGTTGAAATGTTTGAGGTGGTCGCGATGGAGGTAGTTGCTGCGCATTATTTGTAAGGTTGTCGGGTTTATGAGGAGCAGGAGGCTGCTGAGGTTTCGAGATAGGAGCCGGAGGTCTTGGAGCTCCAATCGCATCTGCTGGAGGCGCCATACTGTTGAAGCCATTGCTCATGGGAGTTTGGGGTCCTGGAGTTGGCCCGGTCGTCGAGACGTTGCGAGCCAATGGGGACCTGGGTCTTTGCATGCCGTTGTGTTCTGTTGTGCGATTTATAGCGACATGTGCTTTGTTCGGCAGACTATTCCTGCGTCGAAAGTGATCAGAAGAAACAGCGGGGTTCAGGGTCACTCCATCGGGATCCTCTCCCTGAGGTACGCTGAAGTCCACTTCGTCGAAGTCGTCACCTAGATGAGTCAGCTGCCGTAGGCAAGGGCTGGCATTCAAACAGCTTACTTCCAAACTCATCCTCTGGATCTCCAATGATGTCTATGAAGTAGGTCAGCGGACGTTGATTGGAAGAGTGATGTAGAGATGACATACTCGTCGTAACCTGCGTGTCTTCTGCCTCTGTTGGCCACTCCCGCTTCAACTGAAGAAGACTTGGGTGCCTTGATAGACCCTCTGTGGCATGCTCGTTCTTGAGAGGAGCGTAATCGATATGCCTGTAAAGGTTCTCGGGGTCCCATCTAGTCTAGATTTCGTCAGACACCGACATTGTTTATACAAGGCCTGGTTCACGTACTGGTGTAATCTTGAGCTTCGTGACTTTAGCCACATAGTCTTTATCATAGACGCAATTCCCAAGGAGATTTCCGAAATTGCGTAGAGCCCTTTTCAACCCATCTGTAGTGCCTTCTTTCTTTGCTTTTTCGAAAGCTGCTGCTTTGCCTTTGCAGTTCTCAATGTGTCCATAACCAATGTCCTTGCAGGAGTAAGCAATTACTTCAAGGAATGTGTCCATAGCCCTCTTGTACCTCATGGAAAGTGCCATCTCGAAGCGTCACTCTGACAATGACCGACAAGCCCAGGCTGACTTTCCCTGTGCTTTGGCTTTCATCGACCTGCCTTGGACTTAGATTTGCTCTCCTTCAATTCTTGCCATTGTCTGAGCTCACAAAATCTATCTGCACATTCTGTATACCACTCGACCACCCATTGAAGCCAAACACTTCATTCGCAAGGTTGATGCATTTGTCCGCAGACAAATAATGAACCTTCCCTCCTCCAGCGCCAGGTCTCGAAGATATGTATTCTGGCCCAAGCTGTTTCTCCAGACGACTGGACAGCGTAGCAATCTCCTGCGCAGTATACCCGCCGATGTGAGGCTTCACCTCTTCGAATGGGTTGACCGAAGTAGCAGCATGCTTGTGCTGTTCGCCTTGCCTGGTATACGTTAGTATAAGCCACACTTGGATTGGCACGCTACTTACCCGGGCATTCTGATAGAGCACGACACTCAAGCATAGCAATACCTAGGGCTGCAATGATTTCCTTAACAAGTGCTGTTGATTTTTAGAGTCTAATTCACGATAGGCGAACGCGTGCCGCTAATCGCGAGCATCACGTGATCCACAAGCTCGTCTAGAGGTAGTTGCAGGCAAGGCAGGCTGGCCGTCGAATGATCTGCAGTCTTTCCGTACTGTGTAGTAGCTACATAGGTACGTTTTTATATAGTCATTAGAGGTACACATCAAAACATCCATGAACCGCGTTCCTAGAATTGGAGCAATTTGTTCAATCCTTTCGTACTGTGCAGCTTGAAGTACTCTATAGATATGCTTAGCTTTGTAATGCACTTGCACTTAGCAAGATTAGCTCGTGATCGATCTAATCTTATCAATGTCTTGGCCTACATCCATCTATGCCGGTAGCGGCGGTGGGTACCCTTCTAACTCTCCATGCTGCTCCCTTAACTGTCACTGTTCCTACGAAGCTCCCACCTCCAATTTAGGAGCATGAATTTTTCGGCCTTCGGGCATGTAGTAGATGAAATTCAGTTAGTTCCACTTCTCTAAGGAAGGAGCGGACCAATAGTAGATAGCTTAGTCATCAGCGGAGTACTTATCCATCCTCTACGATTAGCAATTAGAGTTTTCGTTAAGCCTTGCCATTATAGTATTCTCATACCAATATGGATTTCTCGACTGCTCAATCTTTCTAATACGTCGCATTCACCGAGCACTTCTCGGAAAGAATCTCTTTCGCGACAAGGATCTCGCAAAATGTGTGGGATTGTCGCAGTGATCCACGCCGACACTTCCTCAGACTCAGCAGCGGCGGACCTGCATGATGCCCTCTACCTCCTTCAGCACCGTGGGCAGGACGCATGTGGTATTGCGACATGCGGGTCTGGCGGACGGATCTATCAATGCAAGGGAAATGGCTTAGCTACCAAGGTTTTCAACGATGGAGAGCGGATTGCGGAGCTGCCAGGCTTCATGGGGGTCGGCCATCTACGATACCCTACGATGGGGTCAGCTTCTGGGTCGGAAGCACAGCCTCTGTTCGTCAATTCACCGTATGGAATTTGCATAAGTCGTTCGTCTTTCCCATCAGAGACGGACTCATACGTTTTTTTAAGACATTGATCAACTATTTGATTGGACATGACTGACTCCAAAGCGCAAGCAGACAATGGAAATCTCTTAAACTCAATACCGCTCAAATCGTTCCTGGATCAAGAAGCACACCGTCACCTCAATACGGATTCCGACTCGGAGATTCTTCTCAACATTTTTGCAAATGAGTTAAACGAGAGCGGGAAGGCCAGAGTCAATGCGGAAGATTGCTTCAAGAGTTTGGAGAAAACATACAAGAAATGCGAAGGTAGTTGGGCTTGCACAGCGATGATTGCAGGATTGGGGCTCATGGGCTTCCGGGATCCATACGGCATCAGACCTATAGTCATTGGCTCACGGAAGGTTGAAGGTGGCACAGACTATATGATTGCCTCAGAAAGCGTAGCCTTGGAGTTTTTTGGGTGCCGTCCTGAAGACATTCGAGATGTCTTGCCGGGCGAGGCCGTGATTATCGTCAAAGGTTCGGAGCCACAATTCCGGCAAGTGCAACCTGCGGCAAGTTACACTCCTGATATCTTTGAGGTAAGCCGCCTTCTTGCAAGTCCGTTGCCATCGCTCACGCTAGCTTAAGTATTTGTACTTTGCACGACCTGACTCAATCATTGGTATGTTTATGCAGCACAACCGCAAACCGGTATTTACTCTCTAGCAGACGGTATCAGTGTGGAGAATGCTCGATTCAAGATGGGCGAGAAACTAGCTGCAACCATCAAAATCGAGTTGGGGCCTGAAAGACTCGCGCAGGTAGACGTTGTGATTCCAATACCAGAGACCTCGAATACGTCTGCTCGTGCCGTCGCGAAGCACTTGGAGAAAGAGCTCGCAAGTGGCTTTGTGAAGGCAAGCGATCTATAGTGCATTCAATGTATATGACTGACTGTACCAGAACCGTTACATATTTAGAACTTTCTTGATGAGCTCACAACGACTCCGCAGGTCAGGCGTGCGGAGAAAATTGAATGCCATGTCCGCGGAGTTCAAGGACAAAAACGTGCTCCTCGTCGACGATAGTATCGTGAGAGGTAATACCAGCCTCGAGATCTGCTTAATGGCGCGGGAAGCAGGCGCAAAGTCTATTATCTTTGCGTCTGCTTCGCCTCCTGTTCGACACAGTCATATTTATGGGTCAGTGCCACTGTTTCGTACGAAAGCTCTACTTGCAAGTTGCAAAGATGAAAGTTTGACTATGCCTAGCAGTACATCATTCCCATAAAATAGAATCTCAAATAACTAATTAGACAGGGTCGATCTTGCAATCTCGGACGAGCTGATTGCATACTCCAAGACCCCGGCTGAGGTTGCCATAGCAATCGGCGCGGACATGGTTATCTACCAAACTCTTTCTGATCTTGTGGCTGCGTGCGCCGAACTCTCGCCACGAGGTCGAGATTGTCATTTTGAATCTGGCGTTTTCTCGGGCTGCTACGTTACCGGCGTTCCCGACGGTTACTTCGAGCACCTCGAGCGGATCCGTGGCGGAAACAAGAGATCTAAGATTCCGGAGGCAGCGGGACATACTGCCGACGGTACAACAGTGGATGAAGATCTGAGCCAAGCCGTAGCAAGGGTAAAACTGGAAACGGCTCATCCTTTGGTTACTCCGACTAGCCAGGATATCAGCTTGCATAATTTCAACGACTAAATATCATTGGAATGATGATAGTTTGATCTACACCAGCATTATGGTGGGTATGAATGCGAAGTAGAACATTGCTTCTCTCTCGCACATTCCGCTTCTATGCGGCCCGCCGTCAGATTCCGACTCAGCATGCTGTGCCATCCGGCAGCATGGCCGGATCCGGTACGGAGGAAGGATTGATAGTCGACAGCCAGCTACGTTTGTTCAATGAAAAGTCAACAGAGACCTGCCATCCTTTCGGAATTTTACCGTACGACCCTCTTCCGCGGACACTGGCTTTGATAATGCTTACACGCTTAGAGACTTTACTATGCAATTGGTCCCTGCTCATGCGCCTGGGTTATCCCCTCGTTTCCAAGACGAGTCACAAACATCCTCGAGTGCTACTTGGGTCAAGGCTTGATACTTACCCTCCCTTTCCAGGGCGTCGGTCCGGAGCATCGTATCCCAGTGCCTTGAGGCGAAAGACCATCCAATTGTCCAAAGATGTTCTTGATTCCTCCGATAGACTTCCTCGGGTGCTCTCTGCGCGTCGTTTTCCCTGCGACTTTTAAGCTGCCGTTTTGTAATAGCTGCCCTCTCGTCCGGATCGAGACTTGCATTGTACTTCCTCTTGTAGTCGCTTTGGTTCTTGACCCTGAGTGCTCGCTGCGCTGCAGACAGGTTAGCCCAATATTGTTGGAGACCTTGATCCGTTCTGGCCTTGACCACCTCCCGTTGTTCTCGAGACTTATTAGCGTTGGTTATCTGGCGGGCTTGGTTCGCCTTCGACGCCTGTGCCTTGCGTTCATCCGCTCTATCATGCCAGCGCTGTTCCTGCCAATAGAGAAAATATGCTGAGATGAGTTGGTCCGTCGGCGTCTTCAAAGATTCAAGGTCTACAAATGACAGCAGTGGCTTCCCGCCTTAACCATGAGGTCGGAAACGAGTCTGGAAGTTGGTCAATTGAAATTTCATGGTTCGTTGCCTTTTCCCGTAAGCGTAGATTATGCAAAGTCTTATACAAACTTGCTGTAGCTTTCTGGGAGCCTGTGAACCAGGTTGGATACTCCCCTCAAGTCATCTTTGTTTGTATCAGCGATGTCACAATGCGGCAGGATACTATAGTGTGAGCGCCCACTACGAAGAGAAGCCCAATTGTCCTGCTGGCAAATAATATCTCTCCATCTCAGCCATCTGGTCTGAATTGTGCTTGGACTCAACCTCCGGAAATGCACTCGCTTTGCCCCTTCTTCATCGGTTTCAGAGCTGAACCTTTGTCGCTCTTCGGCTTCGCATTCGAGATGAATCGCTTTGAAAATCGATCTTGCCTATGATGCGGTGCATGCCATCACTGGGCTCTCTAAGCAAATCATATGTCTCGATGTGTCGCTTGACCATTGTGAGGATTAAAAAAAACATTTAGTGCACCATTGTCTAACGGTCGGAAATCCTAGACGTTCCCGCCAGTGTTTGAAATATCGCAGGTAAACATCTCTTGCCGATTTGTTGAAGCCCGCCAGACGCACTTTCTCATGCAAACAACGATACTCAGGAGCGAACAAAGGTTCTCCTGGGTTCTTGTCGTAATAAGCAACAAGGAATTTGCGAAAGATTTCGTCTTCTTGCTTCGACCATCTCGAAAAGCCAAAGCGCGTGCCCTGCTTGATGGAGGCCATATAGTTTTCTCCAGTCCAAGGTGGAGTCAGCATGTCTTTCGGCCGAATGGATAGGGCGAACTTGCATGCTTCGCTGCCACCAATTTTCCTGACATTGTCCAAAGTCACGGAGCGGAGGGAAAGGTTACCTTTGAAGATCATCCATAACGTTTCCAACAGCAGGCCGCAGTAGCCAACCGCCATTGCTGCACGAGGAGTTTTTGCACTGCATCTTGGGAGTCTGCTCAGACATCGTATGTTACGATGCATGCCTTTCTGCAGGCTCGCCACATGCATCCTGCTCACTAAGACGTCGCTACCGGTCGCTTTCGATGAAGCTTTACGAGCTCTCGCCGCCTTCACCCCCTCCAGTCCCATCTGCCAAACATCGTAGTGCTGAGGCAGACGATAGCGAAGTCCCACAGCGAGACCGCCTGTGTCTTCTAGGGGCTTTCGAATGCCGCACAAGGCGCTACCCTGTAACTAGCATCCTTGTCCCAGGATGTACTCCTCTTCATTTTTCGGCGGTCAAGCTTTGCCTCGATGTCATATACTGCCAGGACGTTCTCAATGTTGCTCGTCTCGGTATAGTCAATCACAGGAATCCCATCCTTAATTCCAGCGTCCCAACGCGGAGCTCCAAAGGTTGTTTTAATGATATCGTCAGTCACCCGATGATCCATCAAAAACTCGAACAACAGCTGGCCATTATCACTACGACGATTGGCGTCGAGGAAGCACCACATGTACCGGCAGTATGGAGCATCGGACTGCTTGGTGTTGTTCAGCATCGCATCCAGTATCTCTCGCATCCACCCTTCAAAATTGACAATGTGTTCCGGCTTTATGTGATTATGACCTGGAATGCATCAGGAAGCGATCTCTTTATAATTACACTTAGCCGAGTCCGTTTCTATCATACCTTCGATTACGGCTTTTCGAGGGCTAAACTGTTTGAGCAGCTTGATCGTCTCTTGTGTGATTACAAGATCTTCATCCTGCTCCATCAACTTGCTTACTGACTGGCCTCTGTCGCTGGGCGACCTGTCTAGATCCCCGCTCTGCTAGAGCGCAGAACAATGCTCGGAACCGACGTGGGACTGATGAGACACATCATCGTTAGGTAACTTAACTTCAGCGCTATCTGAAGCCTCACAAAAGTCAGATTGGTCATCCTTGATAATATCTACCTCGGCGTCATTGTACCCAACGTCGAACTCGAAGTCATCGGGCTCACTATCGTTTGAAAAGTCGATCTCACTACCCTCAGTATCATATTCGAGGTCAAGCTCAAACATCATATCCTCGTCGAGGTACGTTTCAGCTAGATCATCCCCAGTGTCGTCCATTTTTAGCGTTATCGTGCTTGTTTGCTTGTTTTATCCTGGGTTCCTTTGCATTGACAGTCCTCTGCTAGGAGTTAAATACTCCACAGGCTGGGCCAAGTGTGAGAATGATGATAAAAAACAAGATGACTTGCTAAAAAAGCTTGCAAAGTCTCCCGACCACGAGGCTAGAATTGTTCACCTAGTCGTGGTCCATCCCTATAGGGCTATAGGGCTGGATTTTAGAGCTTTTTTATTTTTATTACTATAAATAAGTAATTTAATATATTATTTTAATTATAATTTCTTTAAAACTCTTTTAATATTATATAATATTTTTACTATTATTTTTATTTTTAATATATTTACTTAGTTTATTATTTATATTTTATTTTAATTAATTAAATTATATATCTACTCTAGTAAAACTATATTATTAATAAAAGAGTTCTTTAAATAACTCTTTTAATAAACTCGTTATTATTTAACGATTTAAAAGTTACTAAATTACTATATTTATTAATTATAAAATAAATTTTACTAGATAAAAATTCTAGTTTATTAATATTTTATTTCGTATTCTATATTTACTAGTTAATTATTATCTTATCTACTATTAATTAATAAAGATAAATATAAGAAAGTATTTATTTACTCCGTATATCTAACTTTTAATAAATAAATAAATTTCTAGATAATTTATCTCCTTCTTTTATATTAAATAGAATATATTTTAATATATTTAAAAAATACTAATTATATTTATAATATCTTTTCGACTAGAGAATACTTTAGTAGTAAAAATAGATATAATTAATATAAATTAAAATCTCTTTAAAAGTCGTAAAAGAGTTATCTTTTAAAAAAAAAACCAAATAATTTATTAAATCTCGTTAATTTATTATTTAATAATAGAGAATTTCTCTTTATTTATATTAATAATTCTTAATCTAGTTTTATAAATCCTCGTTATTATTCGCGTAGACTTATTAGATAAAAATAAAAATATTTAATTATTTTTCTATCTATTAATAGTATTCTATTATAATATATTTAAAATATAAATAACTATCCTAATATCTCGAATATATTATTATATTATTATATAAGAAATAATAATATATAAATAATAACTCGGATATTGAAATTTAATATTAGAGATAAGAAAAAATAATATTCAAAATATTAAAATCTAATTATAAAAGTTTCTAAGAAATTAATTATAAAGTTAATTATAAAGTTATATATTAAATTAATTATCGAGTTTATTATAAAACTAATAATAGAATTATTTAATAATATATTTTAAATTAATAATAAAATTATTAAAGAATATACTATATTAGTAATAATTTAATAAAATCTTTTAAAAATATATTATAGAGTAATTATAAAAGTATTTAAAAGTATATTATAAATTAATATAAAATTAATTAAAAATAAATTATTAAATAGTAATAAATTATTTAATAATATATATTATAAAATACTAATAAAATTATATAGGAGTATATATTATAAAGTAGTAATAAAGTTACTTAAAAATAAATTATAGAGTATTAATAGAGTTATTTAAAAGTATATTTATTACGAGGTAAACTCTAGTATAAGTATTACTAAATTAAACCTCGGTACTTTTATAATAAAACTAGTATCTTAACTAGATTCTAGTATATTAAAACTAAATCCTAATTCTTTTTTACTCCTTCGCTCGATTTTTATATAACACTTTAATATTCCGAGAAAAAAGATTAGACGAAAGTTAGGCCAATAGGATTTCACTACCCTAAAGTTTTAGGGTTACGAAATTAATTAAAATAAAAGAGAATAAAGATAATAGAGATAAAATTTAAAATATTAAAATAAAGAGTAAATATAAACTACTAGCGCGTTCTAACGCGACGAAGATATTATAATAAGAAAATAAAACTAGTAATTAAACGAGAGGGTATAAAGAGGGTATAAAAGTTTTAAAAGAATTAATAATAACTATAATAAAGACTATAAAAGATATAGAATATAAGGAGGTATAATAAATAATATACCGCGGGTTATAATTAATATAGATCGCGTTAAGAATAATCCTTAATTATATATAAAAATCGGTAGAAAAGTATAGGCTCTAGGAGGCCTAAATAGACTCGTTAAAATAAAAGATTTAGAAATTTAAGATAAAGAATAAACCTATATTATTAATATAGAGTTAAATTAATATTACCCGTAAATATATATTTATTCTATCGAGATATATAGCCGAAACGAACCCCCCTCCCCTAGTAATAACGACTAGCGCGAAAGCGAAATAATTAATAATTAGGATAAATAATACTAAAATTAAAAAATAATTTAAAAAGATAATTAACTTTTAATTAATTAAAATATTCCGGAATAGAGTTTATTTAATAACGGAGTCGATCGTCGGAGTAAAATAAATAATAAAAAAGAATTTCGTTTTTTATTATATAACGATAGCGGTAAGGTAAGAGTTAGAGAAAGTAATTAAATAAATAAAAAACGTTAACCCCTCGGTAAAAGTACTAAGATAAACTTATATAATAATAATATATAGTATAAGGAAGGAGGCCGTCGATATAAATAATTAAAAAACGATAATAAAGATATTAAAAAAAGATAATTATAGGTTATACCCGGGATTAAATATTATAAATATAAAATAATTAAAATTCGCCTTTAAGTTAGACGAATACGATTATAAAAAGAAATATTTAATACTCCTTCTTAAGATCCCGGACCTAAATATAATAAATAAATTAATAACGGACGGGTTCCTAAAAAACGAATAACTATTATTATATAAAAGGTAGGAGAGAATAAATAACCCGAGGTAATATTTTAATTACTATATCTACAAAAGTGCAAGCGACTCTGAGAATATTAATTTGCTCGGAGTGTTTAGGCCCGCTCGCGAGCGCTAAAATGGCTCAGAGCCGCTTAAGAATTCTCAGGCCCGCTTAGGCTCGCTCAGGCTCGCTCAGGATTATTTAGGATTCTCAGGGCCGCTCAAGGCCGCTCAGGGTCGCTCAGGATTATTTATTTACATGGCTATTACTGCTGCCATAGATATGCGCATACATGGCCATTGCTGCTGCCATAGATATGCGCATACATGGCCCATAGATATGCGCATACATGGCCATTGCTGCTGCCATAGA